>SXGT01358503.1_pt1 | contig 30519 bp, 30 predicted proteins | sample 3176221 | NCBI WGS metagenome assembly SXGT01 (sample SAMN11356862, study PRJNA531348) | freshwater metagenome | isolation source: freshwater sample F1-120 | place: China: Fuxian Lake, Yuxi | collected 2017-12-25 | reverse complement strand
GGTCCATTTTCCGATCCAGCGTGGGTGTCTCATCCATCTCTCGACAGGCCCAATCGAATCGTCCTTCATTGGCCGCCCTTTGTCAATAATGATTTCCACATCCCTAAAACACTTTTGCAAGCACCTCAGGAAAGGAGTTCGTCAAGGATTTGGGCGGCGCGAACTCGGACAAACCCGGACAACGGAAGCCACCCTGACCAGCCAGCTCTGGCCGAGTTTCAATCAGGCTTGCGCCGCCTCGCGGCGGGCGGTTCCGTTGCCGGAGAACGTTCGGGGCCTGTTTGCGGAAAGGGCGGCGGCGCGCTTGCCTTCAAAGCGGCCTTGATGAGATTCAGTTCCTTCGTCTGCAGCCTAAGCTCTTTCCGCGCTTGGAGCACCCGCCGCCGCAAGTCGCGAATCTTGGCCAAGGCTTTTGCTTTCGCCTCGGCGGGAACCGCGACTACCACCGCCTTCTTCTCTTTCTCTTCCCTTGCCGTCGCCATTTTCTTCGACACTTTGCGCCTCCTTGCCGATTCACCGCGCGGAATTGTCTCGTTTCGTTTTTATCATAATTCGGACGCATTACGCCCGAGGCGCCGTCCGGGCTACCGAATCACCGCCCGCCAGTGAATATTCAATTTTCAAAGACCGATGGCCGGGCGCGGAGCGCCGCCACGAGTTCGATTATTGGGTACGGTCGCGGGGGATTCCGGAAAACAACCGCGGTCCGTACGGCGATATTGGCGCTATTCGCTTCAAAATGCGGCAAATCGACTCACGGGTCTTTTGGGGGTATGCTGTGAACAGTTTACCGGCCAATCCGCAATGGGAGTGGCGTGCGGTCATCGGAGCCTGTCAACGCCGGAGGCGTGGCGCATCATCAGCGCTGAAGGCGCTCCTCCTCATCGGCGAATGAGGTAGGCTGGCAGCACGCTGGAGCGAAAAGGGCCAAGACCGTGCTACCGGTTTGGCCCTGGCGGCAACCTCGGACGGATTGCCATCTTCGAAGATGGTTCCAGGCTCCCACGGCGGCGGCCCTGTTGTCCAGCGCCAGTGGCGGCCATGGACAGCGTCGTCGAGCTCGAGGCCCGGAACTGCGCCAATCCCGAGTGCGGCGCGAGGTTCTGGATCTGCGCCCGGTGCGCCCGCCGCGGCGTCCGCTACTGCTGCCAGCAATGCCGTCTGCGCGCCCGGGTCCTGTCCCACCGCGAGGCCAACCGCCGCTACCAACACGGCTGGCCAGGCCGCTACAACCATAGCCTTCGGCAACAACGCTACCGGCAACGGCGCAGGGGGCGGCCCAATAAAGTGACGGATCGGGATTCCCAAACCGGGGCCATTCCAGGCATTGTCGATTCAGGGCCCGCCAGAGCGATCGCGGACGCCCCGGACTGTCCCCGCTGCATCGGCTGCGGGCGTCCAGGAGCCGCCGCCGAAGGCCCGGCCAGGAGTAACTCGATGGCTCTACAACCCAGCGATGCCAGCCAATCGCGCGACCTGTTCGTGGCATTGGTGCTGCGTCTGTACGTCCAACTGCCGGAAACGCCCGGGCGCGCCAACGAACGTGACCGGGAACAAGCGCAACGGCTGTTCGCCAGGGGCGCGCCGCGTGAAACGGTGGAGGCGGCGATGCTATTGGCCTCGCTTCGCCGCCTGATCCGCCCGCCGGGCTCGCCTCCGCTGGGCGCGAGCCGTTCGCTGGCGTACTTCCAGCCCGCCGTCGAGGAGTTACTCCAGCAGCCCGTCCGGCCGGGATATCTCGAATATCTTGGCCGCAAGCTGGCTGGTTTGGACGTGTCCGGCAAGGAGCGGCCATGAAGATCGGCCTCCAACGCAAAACGGGATTACCCGGCAGCGCCTCTCCCTGGCGGCTGGTGAGCGATCCCGGCGGCGAGATCGAATGGGTGAACCGGTTCCTGGACGTGCAGCGGGTGCGCGGGCTGACTGAGTTGTCGATCCGCGGCTACGCCTCGATGCTGCTGCACTTTCTCCGATGGTGGGCTTCCACCGGAGTGGACGTGGCGCGTCTGGACCTCGGCAACTTCAACGAGGCGACGCTGCACGACTATATCCGGGCGCAACTGAACTAGCCTCACCCGCCCAGATCCACCGTGGTCAACGCCCGCGCCAGGATGCTGGAACGGCTATTCCGGTTCCTGTTCGGCGACCGGATGCCGCACGCGCCGGCGCGCTTGATCCGATGGGGGCCGCGCGGACTCCGGCCGATGCGCGTCGCGCCGGCGAACCTGCGCGTGCGAGTCCCGCCGCGCGTCATCGAACCGCTGTCGCGAGAGCAGGTTCAGCGGTTCTGGGAAAGCTTTCGCACGGCGCGCGACATCGCGATCGTGGCGCTGCTGTTGTTCAACGGTCTGCGCTCGTGCGAAGTCCTCGGAATGGATCTGAAGGACTTCTCGGCCCGCGAGACCCAGGCCCGCGTGCGAGGTAAAGGAGGCAAGGTGCGCGTGCTGCCGCTGGCCCCCGAGACGGTGCGGCTGCTGGAGTGCTACCTGAACACCGAGCGTCCGCTCAGCGACAGTCCGCGCATCTTCGTGTGCCTGAAGGGCCGGGCGCGCGGCAAGCCGATGACGCCGGCGGGTCTGCGCAGTTTGTTCCGTTACCACCGCGCGCAAACCGGCGTCGACAAAGCCAATCCGCACCGTTTCCGGCACACGTTCGGAGCCGATATGACGCGGGCGGGCATAAGTCTGCCGGCGTTGCAGCGGCTGATGGGTCATTCCAACATCGAAACGACGATGCTGTATATCCAACTCAGCGCGGCCGACGTTTACCAGGAGTACGCGCGGGCGGTGGAGCGGCTGGCCGCCGCCAGGGCCAAGCCGTGAAGAGCACCGCCTTGGAGCGGGCGCTGCACGCGCAGGTCCGGTTGCTGGAGACGACGTTGAGTCCGGCCACGGCGATCGGTTACCGGAACGTGGCGGTTGGCTTCGTCAATTATCTTCGCCGCCGGTTCCCGGAGGTGACGCGTCCGTGCCAGTTGCTCCGCGACCCGCATCTGCTCGGGTGGCTGGAAGATCTGTGGAGCCACCGCACAAGACTCGGCTTGCCATTGAAGAGCGGGACTCGGAGCGAGCGCGTGATCAAGTTGCGGGTGTTACTCGAGATGCTCTGGGAAGACGCGGCCGACCCACCGCCGGCCGGTTTGTTGCGGCGGTCCGACGTGCCAAGACGGGAATATCCTCTGCCGCGCCCGCTCAATGCCGAGGACGGCGCGCGGCTCCGCCAATACTGGGATTCGGCGACGGGTATGTTGGACAGCGCCTTATACCTGATGCGGCTGACGGGCATGCGGATCGGCGAGTGCGCGGACCTGGAGCCGGACTGTTTGCGCCATCTAGGTCTAGGTCTAGAGAAGTAGTGCGTCGAGGGCGCGGTTCCTCTCACCGCTCCCCTCAAAATACCCGGCAGCCTCGCAATTACCCCCCGAATGCGCCGCCGGATTGCCTGCCGTCGATCGGGCCGGTCAGCCCGCCAGTGCCCGGCGCGCCTCGTCTTCGGTGCGGGCTCGTAGTAAGGAGCCGGCAATCGCCCGAAGCCGCGAGAGTTCGTTCACGGAGCCAACGGCGGCTGCGTCAAGAGCTGGATAGTGGTCCTGCAGCCAGGAGCGGATCAGTGTCCGCAACTCCTCTCTCCCCTCGGCCCGGCCCTTTTCGATGCCCGTTTGCATGCCCTTTTCCAAGCCCGTCTGCATGCCGCTTTCCAGGCCTCTTTCCCAGCCGCGGCGTTCCAACCCCGCGATCACCTGGCGGCCGAACTCGTCGCCTTCCAGCATATCGATGACATTGTCGTACATGACGCTTTCTCCGTACCCGCTCATGACCTCTCTCCACCTATCAATACCATAGCGAAACCCGCCCAGCAGCATGAAGTTGAGCAGCCCATCCCGGTTGCCCTTGGCGTCCAGTCGCCGGTACGCCTCGAGACAGGCCGCGTCATCGTGGTGCAGGACCGGAGTCCACTCCAGCGGCTCCGATTCCTCCCGGCCGAGCAACTCCCGGGCGTCGGACTCCCACAGCCGCTTGACGTCGAATCGCGTGGCCAACCGGATATCGCCGCCCTTGACGCGCCACGCCCGAGGGATCGTCGCGGGACAGCGATCCTCGAACAGAAGCACGAGCGTGGAACGGACAGGTACACGGTATTCGCGAAACAAGTCGGTGGCGTACCAGGCAAGGCGCTCGGGCTCGTCGCCACGCCAATGCGCCTGCGCCTCGACGTGCCGGACGTGGCGGCGTCCGTTCTCCTCGATCAGGAATGCGCGGTCGAGACAGCGGGGAGTCCGCAGGAGCTCCGCGTCGAGCGGCTGAACGAGGATTCGCTCGTCCTCGGGCACACCGGCGGTGAGCCGTAGGGCGAAACGGGTGGGACCGTCGAACAGGCGCTTGAACAGGCGGTCGATCTGGCCGGGTTTGCTCGGGTCGGCGAGTGCCATCTATGGAAGTAGTGCGTTGAGGGCGCTGTTCCGCTCACCGCTCCCCTCAAAATACCCGGCGCCCTCCGAACGGGCCCCCCGAAAGCGTGGAGTGGTCACCGGCTGCCGAACCGACGCGAACAGGCTAGACGTGTTACTATGCTCGATTACCCATGGCCGAGAAGACGCGCAAACCCCGAGTTCCCGGTCCCGTGCCACCGGCGCCTCAAACGAATCCTGTCGGGGCTATGTTGTTGGGTGGCCCGCTTCTGAGGGAGATGATCGGCGGCATGGGAGCCCCCGATCTGAGAATCGATTTGCATCTCCTCTGCGACCGAAAGGACGAAACGGAGAAGATCAAGGTCCTTATCGATCCGCTCCGAATGGGATACGAGCGGGGACACGCTTTCGCCGTCGTGGAAGGCTTCGGCGAGGACGGACACGAAGACCTGGTCCAACGTCTGGTTCGCCACGAACTGGGAACCGCGGGCGCTATCGGTTATCCAACGATCGCTCCAGCCGGCGTGACGGAAGGCGAGCGTTTTCGCCAGAATTTCCTGATCAGCGTCTTCGATCACGTGGCTGGCGGCGTGCGCCAACGAACGGTCCGGGAACTGACGATGCACCCTTACTGGCACAACTACAAGTTGGTGGTCCTGCATCACCGGTTGAGGGTTGGCCGCAACGAGAGCCCTCTCGAGGGATTCCTCGAGTGGTACGTTGGCGACTTCTGGAAGGATGCGCCCAGCGAGGGACCGCCCTTCCTGGTGGTGCTCTCGGTGATCCGCTCGATGCCAGTCTGGCGGCGCATTCCGTGGACCGGCAATCCATCCGCGGAGACCGCCGCGATGCGGGCCGCCCGCGCCCTCGAAAAGCACGGTGTCCGGTGCAAATACCTCCGGTTGGGTACTGTCACGAGAGAGTGCGTCGCGGACTGGCTGTTTGATCACATGGACATCCGAGTCGAATCGGATCGCTACCGCCAGGCGCGGAGGGTGTGTGGGGCGTTCGGGCAGCGGACCCGAATGGTTCCCATCTTGAAGCACCTACAAACACTGAGAACGGATCCTGACAGGAGGGATAAATGACAGGCAGAATCTACCAGGGCAAAGGACAGCAACGAAGCGAGCCGGCGCCGCCGTGGTCCGGCAACCTCCGGCAGTTCGACCCCCAATTCTACGAGCCCTCCGAGCCGCTGCTCGACGCGGTCCACGTCGCGCTCACTCTGGGACAGCCGCTGTTGCTCACCGGCGAGGCGGGCTGCGGCAAGACGCAACTGGCGCATAGCCTCGCGTGGGAACTGAAGGTCCCGCTGCTTACCTTTCAGACACGGTCCACGTCCACCCATCAGGACCTGCTCTACCGGTACGACATGCTCCGCCACTTCCAGGACGTCCAGTTACAGCGGGCTCGAGCGGACCTCGAGACCTACATCGAGTACGGCGAACTCGGGCAGGCGATCCGGATGGCGGAGCGTGGCGAGCGGTGCGTGCTGCTGATCGACTAGATCGACAAGGCGCCGCGCGATCTGCCGAACGACATCCTCAATGAAGTGGAACGGATGCAGTTCCGGGTGAAGGAGACCGGCAGGGAGTTCAAGGCCGATCCGCTCCACCGGCCCATTCCGATCCTGACCAGCAACATCGAACGCGACATCCCGGACGCCTTCCTCCGCAGGTGCGTGTTCCACCATGTCGGCTTCCCGAACCGGGATCAACTCCGCTCCATCGTCGCCAAACGCGTCCCGGGAGTGCAGGGGTGGACCGGTGAATCGCTGGACGCGGCGATCGGGCGCTTTCTTGCGATCCGCGAACTGGGTCTCGAGAAGAAGCCGTCCATCGCGGAGCTGCTCGGCTGGGTGGACCTGCTGGGGCGCATGGGCATCGATCCCGGCAAGAGCGCGAACGATCTCGGCGCGGAGGGACGGGCCGCGCTGGCGTGCAGTTATTCGGCGCTGGCCAAGAGCGAAAAAGACCTGATGGCGGCCAAGGAACATTCCGGCCGGTAAGCCATGCAGCCAGCCGCGCTCCCGCCCCCGTTCGCCGAGTTTCTCGAGGAACTGCGCGGTCACGGGTTCGCGGTCACGGTGGACCGCCAGATTCGGGCCGCGGCGCTGCTCGAGGCGCTCGGCGGCGAGTACCGGCCGGAGCGGCTGGCGACGCTGTTGTGCCCTTTGTTCGCGTCCAACGAACGGGAGCAGCGGCTGTTCGTCGAGTTGTTCGAGCGGCGGCATCCGGTCCTCTCAGGCCGGCCCGTGCCGGTCGCGACGGTGGAGGCGGCCCCCTCGAAAGGAAAGAAGCGGCGCGCGCGGTGGATCGCGATCGCCGCCGCGATGCTGCTGGCCGGGCTGGGCGGGTGGGCGGTCTGGAACAAGTACCGCAATCAAGGCCCGAATGGGGAGCCCGCCCCGGAGGCGCCCACGACGGTTACCTTCACCCCGCCGCCGCGGCCTACCGGCCCGGCGCCCACTTATACGCCCACCGTGGGCGTGGTCATCACGGCGAAACCCGCGCCCGGTCTCCCGCTGGAGTGGCCGGCCGCATCCGGGGCCATCGCGACTCTGCTGCTGGGATACTTTGCCTGGACGTGGCGCTGGCGGAGGAAGGCGATGCTGGATTTCCGCGCCGCGGGACCCGCCGGCAGCCGTCCGGCGCGTGGAGACAGGCGCTCGCTCACCGCCGAACAGCGGTTTCCCCTTCTGGCGGCGGTTCGCCGGCTGCGGCGGCGCGAACTCTCCGAAGCCGCGGCGTTGGACCCGGAGGCCACCGTGCGCGACACCATCCGCGCGCTCGGCTTCCCCACCCTCCGCTACCGGAACCTGACCCGGCGGCCCGAGTATCTGGTGCTGGTGGACAAACAGAGCCCCTACGACCATCAGGCCGCGCTGCTGGCGCGTCCCATCGAGGCCCTGCGCGACCAGGGGCTATTGGCGCACGTCTACTTCTACGCGCGCGATCCCCGGGTCTGCCATGCCGAAAAGAGCGGCCGCCCGTCCCTGTTGACCGATCTGCGGCACAAACACCTCGCGAACCGGCTGGTGGTGCTGGGAGACTTTGCGACGCTGCTGAACACGGTGGAAGGCCGCTGGTCCCACGCGGCGGAGATCCTGAAGCGGTGGCCGATGCGGGTGGTGTTGACGCCCAAGGCGCCGGCCGAGTGGGGCGCGCCAGAGTGGTTCGTGGCCAGCCAGTTTCCGGTGCTGCCCGCCACGGCGGACGGGCTGGAGACGCTCGGCGCGATCTGGGATGGCGGCCGCGCCGGCGAGGGGGAGGCGCGCGGGGAGTCCGCTCCGATCGAGCCGCCGGATGCGGCCTCGCGCGGAGTGTTCCGGGAGTATGTGGCGGCGTTGCGTGGGTACCTGGGCGAGTCCGCGTTCCGGTGCCTGGCGGCGTGCGCGGTGTATCCGAAGGTGCGGTGGGACTTGACGCTGCGACTGGCGAAGGACGTGGCGCCGGAGCTGCTCGAGCGGGAGGCGGATCTGTTGCGGCTGTTCCGGCTGGCGCCGTTTCGCATCGGGTGGATGGCGGAGGAGGCGCTGCAGGAGTTGGAGCGGGCGACGGATGGCGGCCTTCGCGCGAAGGCGCGGGCATCGGCGGCCGCGTTCCTGAACGAGTTGGTGAAGGCGGACGAGGCCGCTCCCGAGGACGTACGATTCGAGATCGTCGCGTTGCGGGCGGGCGTGGACGCGGCCGGGATGTCGGAAATTCGGGATGACGACGTGTTGGCGCGGCTGGTGAGCGCGGTCCCGCTGGATGGGTGGCAATTGGCGGTTCCGGAGCGGTTGCGGCGGCTGTTGTTCCGGCATGGGTTGCCGGCGTTGGGGATCCGGCGGGCGGTGTTGGCGGGGCTCGGCGTGGTCGCGCTGGCAGGGGTTGCGGTGTTCGCCATGGCGGCGTTCACTTCGGCGGAACTGGAGGTAGTGACGCTGCATCCGGCTCCGCCACCGTGGATGCGCGTTACCGGCGATACGCGCGTGAACGTGCCCACCACGATCTCGCCGGCGGTCACCCCCGCGATCGTGGGAGAGCGCGTTACCGGCGAAACGCGCGTGAACCCCGTGGATGGGCTCACGTATGTCTGGGTGGGTCCTGGCGAGTTCCGCATGGGGTGTTCGGAAGGGGACGGGGAGTGCTACGACGAAGAGAAGCCAGCCCGGTACGTGCGCATCACGCGGGGCTTCTGGATCGGCAAGACAGAGGTGACGCAGGCTGCCTACCAGCGAGTGATGGCTGAGAATCGCAGCCGATTCAAGGGGCGTGATCTGCCGGTGGAAAGGGTCGATTGGAGTCAGGCGCGGAACTATTGCGCGAAGGCCGGACTGCGCCTGCCGGCCGAGGCGGAGTGGGAGTACGCGGCGCGCGCGGGATCGACCGGAGCCCGGTATGGGCCGCTCGACGCCGTCGCGTGGTATGACAAGAATTCCGGCGGCCAGACGCATGCGGTGGGGACCAAGGCGCCCAACGCATGGGGTCTTCACGACATGTTGGGCAATGTGTTGGAGTGGACCGCGGATTGGTACGATGAGAAATACTATGAATCTGGACCGCCGGTGGATCCGCAAGGCGCTGAACCTGGTACGCGGCGTGTGTTGCGGGGCGGGTCGTGGGTCCACGTCGATCAGGTCCCGCGCGTCTCGGTCCGTGGCGGGGGCGGGCCGTCCGTCCGGAGCGTCGACCTGGGGTTTCGGTGCGCCGGGGAATTCCGTTGAGTATTTTATGTTTTCCGTTTCCTCCGATTCGAACGCTGGGGGAAGAGAGAATGCAAGGGGGCCGGGGGACTATGTCCCCCGGCGAAATTTTTGAGCCGTGAATGAACCAGCCGTCATCGTGCAGAAGGCCTACGACTGGAACGTGTGGGTGTTGCAGCACGTGAAGAACTTCCCCAAGGAGTACAAGTTCTCATTGGGCCAGACGATCACGGAGAGTTCCCTCCGGCTTCTGATGAGTCTGGTGGACGCGACCTACCGGCGGCGGAACGAACAGGAGATCGAGGCGGCGGTGCGGGAAGTGAACCGGCTGCGGTATTTGACGCGTCTGTCCAAGGACCTGCGGATTCTGCCTCGGAACAGCCAGGAGTTCGCGGCGAAGGCTTTGGACGAGATCGGTCGGATGGCGGGAGGTTGGCTGAAGAGCGCAAGAAGGAGAACCGGCGATGGTGCGAGTGGGCAACCTGTGGAGTGAGGTGGTCTCGTGGAACAACCTGTCGGAGGCGGTTCGCGCGGCGGCGCGGGGTAAACGCACACGGCCGGACGTCGCACGGTTCACTTTCGACCTCGAGTCCCACCTGTGCGCGTTGCAGCGGGAGTTGGAATCGGGCTCGTACGAACCGGGCCCGTACCGGACCTTCGAGATCCGCGATCCGAAGCCGCGGATGATTTCGGCCGCGCCATTTCGCGACCGCGTCGTGCATCACGCCTTGACCCGCGTCCTCGAGCCGGTGTTCGAGCGGCGGTTCACGGCGGACTCGTTCGCCTCGAGGAAGGGGTTCGGCCAGCACAAGGCGTTGCATAAGGCCTGGGCGGGATGCCGCGAAAACCCGTATGTATTGAAGTGCGATCTGAGAAAGTACTTTCCGTCGATCGATCACGAAATTCTGAAATCCACTCTGGAGCGAACGATCAAGTGCCGGCCAACGCTCGAGTTGGCGTTCCGGATCATCGACCGGTCCAACGCGCAGGAGGAAGTCAATTTCTACTTCCCGGACGACGATCTATTCACGCCGTTCGATCGCAGGCGCGGGCTGCCGATCGGGAATCAGTGCTCGCAGTTCTTCGCCAACGTGTATTTGAACGGCCTGGATCATCTGGTGGCGCGGCGGTTGCGGCCAGCGCGCTACATTCGCTACGTGGACGACTTTGTCCTGTTCGGCGGGGACCAAGGGGAACTGGCGGAGATGCGTGGCCAGATCGAGGAATGGTTGGACGCCGTGCGACCGCGGCTGCATGACGGGAAGAGCCGCGTGTACCGGTGCGAGGACGGGCTGACGTTTCTCGGTTGGCGGATCTTCCCGGAGCGGATGCGATTGCGGCGTGAGAACGTGTTGCGGGTGTCGCGGCGGTTGCGGGGCATGGCCAAGGATTTCCACGCGGGCAAGACGGATTTCGCGACGATTCGGGCGCGCGTGAAATCCTGGCTGGGACACGCCAAGACCGGCGACACGTCGGCGTTGCGGCGGCGGCTCTTCCGGTCGTTTATCCTGGTAAGCGCGGAGCGCGGCCGGGCGTGTGTTGCGGGGCGGGTCGTGGAACAACAACGATCAGAACCCGCGCGTCTCGAACCGTAACAGGAACGAGCCAACCAACCGGAACAACAACCTGGGGTTTCGGTGCGCCCGGGATGGGGAGCGTGCCGGGCGGCCGGTACGAGCCTGAGCTTCGAGCGGCCAGGGCCGCCGAAGGCGAGCTATCTCCTTTTCCGGGCCGCGATCCGGACGAGCCGGCCGAGGGGCTGGGCGTCGAATCGCGCGGCGGCCCGGCTTTCCAGTAGCATATCGCGACAGCCAGCCGGGCCGCGAGATCGGCAACCTACCGCGATCCAGCGGCCTCCGTGTTGACCGCCTGGATCAGGCCCGCGATATACCCGTACCCCATTGCGAACGCCTGCAGCGCCTTCGGATCGCCGGGATGATGCGGCATGTGGTCCGGACAGATCGAGCCGGAGAAGCCCGTATCCCGGAGGATCCGCATCACTTCCAGCAGGTTCATCTCCCCCTCGTCCGGGAACACCTCGTCGAACTTACCGAGTCCGCCGCGGATGTTGCGCATGTGGATCTGGTGGATCTTGCCTCGCTCGCCGAGATACCGCACCACGGGCAACACGTCGCGCCGCGGATTCGCCATCCCTTCGGCGACGGTCCCCAGACAAAGCTGGAACCCATTGTACGGGGTGTCCGCCAGCGCCTCATACTTCTTGATCGCGGCGAACACATCCGGCGAATCCCAGTTATCGGCGCCCTGATAGCCGAACGGGAGCCCCGGCGGATCGTATGGGTGGCACGCGATGCGAACGTCCGCCTCCCTGGCGGCGGGAATCACCTTCTCGACGAAGTACGCGATCCGCTCCCAGTAGTCGCCCGCGTCCACGCGGCCCGCGGGTCCGTGGGGCAGCGACGCCCAGTCCTTCTCGAGCCGGAAGCCCGCGTAGGTGACGCCGCCGCGGCCGGGAGTCCTGGCGTTCCTGCGGATGGGAATCAGGGTCCAGTGGTGTGTGACGACGCGGACGCCGATCGCGGCGGCCTTGCGCAGATTGCCGCGGATGATATCGATCTCGCGGTCGCGGTCCGGCCCTTTGCGGTGCATGATGTAGTCCGAGTCCATGCGGATGGCCTCGAAGGTCACGCCGGCGCGGTCGCAGTCGTCCTTCATGCGCGCGAGTTCGTCCGGATCCCACCCCCCGCCGCCGGGACGCTTTTTCACCTGCGCGGTGAGGTGCCTGACGCCGTGGCGGAGGTTGTACTCGAGGTTCTCGCGGGAGGTGATTCCCGAACCGGCGACCGAGTGGTAGTCGCCACCCACGTGCATCGCCAGATTCGGTTTCACGGCGCGGCTACTTCAGTTCCTTGACACGGATGTTGCGGAACTCGACCAGCGAATGATGGCCCAGGAAGCCGATGCGGCCGGTGGTCCTGCGAAGCCCAGGGTGTTTCTTGTGGATGGCCTCGTCGGTGACGGACGACAAGTCGGCGTCCAGGATCACCTTACCGTTGAGGGTCACTTTGATCTTGCTGCCGTTGGCGGCGATCTCCTCGGAGTTCCACTGTCCGGCCGGCTTCAGCCCCTCGTCCTTGGCGGCGATCACATCGTAGACCGAACCGTGGAACTGGGCGGGCTTGATCTTGCCTTTGTACTTTTCGTGGCCGTGATCGAGCACCTGGATTTCCATGCCCGAATAGGCGATGTCGCCCGAGAGCGGGGCGCGGATGCCGATGCCGTTGTTTCCGCCCGGTTCCATCTTGAACTCGAACCGGAGGACGAAGTTCGCGTAGTCCTTTTCGGTGAGCAGATTGCCGCCGCCGTCGAGCGGGCAAACGATCGAGCCGTTCTCGACGATATAGCCGCGATCCTTGGGATTCTTGTTGAGCAGCGTCCAGCCGTTCAGCGTTTTTCCGTCGAACAGGGGCGTGAAGCCTTTGTCGACGCAGAAGGCCGCGCTGGCGGCCATTAGAAGCAAAGAAGCGATTCGCATTGTGCCGGTACCTCCGCCTATTCTACGGCGCCGCGCGATTCACCGCGCCGGTGGAGACGTTCGCGGACTTCTTGGCGCGATCGGCGGCCCACGCCTCGCGCACCGGGCCAGGCATTCCGGCGACCGCCCTTTCGATCCGCGCCTGGATGTCTTTGACGATGTCCGGATGTTCGGCGGCGACGTCGAAGCTCTCGTCGACGCCGGTGACCACGTCGTAGAGTTCGGGGTGAGCGAGCGGCAGGTTGTCGCGGCCGCCCGCGGGCGGCGGATTGTACGCCTGGTTGTTGTGGCGCGCCACGTGCAGTTTCCACTTACCCAACCGCGCGCATTGCAGGTTGTAGCCGTCGAAGTAGAGCAGCGCCTCGCGGTCGAGCGAGGGCTTGGCTCCGGACAGCAGAGGCCAGATGTCGATGCCGTCGGCGGGGTTGGCGGGTCTGGTTCCGGTCAGCCCGGCGACGGTGGGGAGCACGTCCATCACCGAGCCGATCCCGGAGCAGGTCCGGTTTTCGGGGATGCGGCCCGGATATCGCGCGATGAAGGGCACGCGCTGGCCGCCCTCCCAGGTCATGCCCTTGCGCCCGCGGAGCCGCCCGGGGCTGCCCTGGAACCAGGGTCCATTGTCGGAAGAGAACATCACAAGCGTGTTCGAATCGGCGCCGGATCGCTTGACCGCCGCCATGATCTCGCCCACGCTCCAGTCGATCTCCTCCACCACATCCCCATAGATACCTTGCGGCGACTTACCGCGGAATCGCGCCGACGCCCCCAGCGGTATGTGCGGGTAGGTGTGAGGCATGTAGAGGAAGAACGGCGATCCCTTGGACTCCTCGATGAACTTCACCGCGCGCTCGGTGTAGCGGCCGGTCAGAGGCTCGAGCGCGGTCTGTTCCTCGAGCACCTTGGTGTCCTCCATCAGCCACCGCGGGGACATGTCGTTCGAGTAGGGAATGCCGAAGTAGTGGTCGAAGCCGCGCGTGGTGGGCAGATACTCGGGGTGGTGTCCCAAATGCCACTTGCCGACGCAAAGGGTCTTGTAGCCGCCGGGCTTCAGCATCTGAGCGATGGTCTGTTCGGACGCGGGCAGACCGGTGGTATCGCGCGGGAACAGCACGCGAGGAACGCCGGCTCGCACGGGATAGCGGCCAGTGAGGAGCGCTGTTCGAGACGGCGAGCATACCGGATTGCCGGAGTAGAAGTGGGTGAAGCGGACTCCCTCGGCGGCCAGACGGTCGATGTTGGGCGTGCTGATCGGCGAGCCGTAGCAGCCGACATCGCCATATCCGAGATCGTCGCAGTAGATCATGACGACGTTGGGCGGCTTTGCCGCGGCGGACTGGGCGGTGGCGGCGCCGGCGGCGGCGAGGAATTGACGGCGTGTCGCGGGCATCCTACGGATCGTACTACATGCGGCAGGAGCGGCCCGGCTTGCCCTGGGAGGGCGCGCCAGGGCTGAGGAGAAGCAGTCCGCCACCGGACCCTTGCACCCGCTGGTGTGGCGATTCCGGGAGTTGCGCGGCGAACCCGGCGGGAACCAGGAAGTCCGCGCCGGGGCTGCCGCTGACCAGTTCGGCGAGGCTCCCCGGATCGGGCAGCGCGATGACGGTGGCGAACGCCTCGGCGTCCGGCAAGCCCCAGGCGCGAAGTTCGGGTTCGAAGCGGGCGCGGGCGTTGGCGAAGTCCAGGTAATCGGCGGTCCGCACGGTGACGCCCATGGATTTGAAGTCGAGTGAAAAGCCCTTGGGTGGTTGCGCGCCGCCGGGGATCGCATAGCGGACTCGCGGGATCGGCAGCACCGTGGCGTGGAACTGATCCTCGGCGTTGACGACGATCAGGTCGTTGGAGCGGCCCGCTTCGCAGCGGCGCTCCAGCAGGTCCACTCCGGCCAGAGTTTCGGCGGGCGGGCCGGGCAGGCGAAGCAGCATGAGCACGCCGAGCGCGGCGGCGGCGAACCTCGGCATGGGCGCGTAGGCTCCGGCGATCCAGGCGAGAGCCGGGACGAGCAACGTCAGGTAGGTCGCATTTCGATATTGATAGCTCGACATCGACAGTAGCGCCACGGCGGCCCAGGCGAGCGGCACGGACCGGCGTTCGCGGCGCGCCGCCACTATCGCACCGGGGATCGCGGCCAGCGTCAACAGGCAGAGCGCCGGATCCCAATCCCAGAGCCGGCGCGGGTAGAATGCGAGGCCGGCCTCGGAGGTCTGCTGCGGTGGAGCGCCCGCGCCCCAGGCGAGCAGTTCCACACCGACGAACTCCTCCACGAACCAACGCGGGTGGGCCGCGTATTGATAGGCGAACCACGGCGCTGCGAGGACGGCGGCGGCGGCGGCGGCCGTGAGGGCGCGTCTCCACGCGCCGCGCTCGCGAGCCACACAGACCACCAGGAGCAGCACCGGAACGGCGGCGGCCACGCCCTTGATCAGAACCGCGGCGGCGATCGCCAGCGCGACGGCTCCTCTCGATCGCGGGTTCTCGAGACGAGGATCGCGCCAGAGCAGCGCCGCGACCGCCGCGACGCAGGCCGCAAGGGGCATGTCCGTCATGTTGCGGCGAGCCATCGACGCGAAGATGAAGTCGCCCGCCGCCAGTCCGGCGGCCAACGGGCCGGCGAGCCGCAGCAGCATGGCGCAGATGGCGGCGGCAGCCAGTAGAGAGGGGAGGCGCGCGGCCACGGCTCCGGCGCCGAACGCCTCGATCGACGCACCGGAGAGCCAGTAGAGCAGCGGCGGTTTGTAGAGGAAGAAACGGTCCAGGAAACGCGGAGTCAGCCAGTCCCCGCGCTCGGCCATCCGAATGGCGGCGTGCGTATAGACGGCTTCGTCCTGGGCGCCGATCCGTCCGATGGGATCGAGGTAGCCCGAGCCGATCCGCGTGTCGCCGGCGCGCCAGGCGAACAGCAGGAAGAAGAGCGCGAACGCCGCCGCGTGCCTCGCCATCCGCTCCATGATGACAGGTTCTTCCGCGATCGCGCCGCGTTATGATCGGAGTGAGGAGGATTGATGGAAAACACGGTCGAAGTTCGAGCGGACTCCGAAGAGGAGATCGGTCAACCGGCCTCCGGCGGGACGCCTCCCCTGTACCTGCCGTCAAAGCCGCTTCCGACCGAGGCGGAGAGGGCGGCGGTTCGCGCCTCGGTAGCGGAACTTCGGCGGCTCCTTGCGGAAGACGGTATTGACCCCGAAGAAATCATCGAGGAATTCGATCGGGGACGGAGGAAGAACCGGGAGCGCGGCCGTTGAAGCTGTTGGTGGTCGACGCCAACATCTTGATTCGAGCGGTCCTTGGAACCCGGACATTCCGGCTCATCGACGACCATTTGGCTCTGGTCGAATTTGTCGTACCGGACACGGTAGTCCGTGAGGCCGGAGAAAGGCTCCCCGCGATCATGCTGCGCCGGCGTGGCGGCGGCGAAGCAGCGGGCGTGGCGCTCCACGAACTCATGCGCTACTTCACCATCGCGCCTGCCTCGACCTATTGGAGCCTCGAGGCCGCCGCGCGACGACGGATCGGTCACCGCGACCAGAACGACTGGCCGGTTCTCGCCTTGGCGCTTTCCGCCGGTTGCCCGATCTGGACCGAAGACAAGGACTTCTTCGGCTGCGGCGTCGCCACCTGGAACACCCGCAACATCGAAATCTACACGGAAACCGCGTAGCCTCTCTTCTATCCGTCCGCGCCGTCCCGGCTGCGTCCGCACGATTCCCGCCACTCCCCGAGCGCCTGGCGCATCGAACGGACTCGCGCCGGTTCGCGATCCGCCAAGTTCACCGTCTCCGCCGGATCGGCGTCGAGGTCGTAGAGCAGGTCGCCCGACGGCTCGAGATTGGTCAGCAGCTTGTAGCGATCCTCGACCCAGGCCATCTTGGGCGAACCACGAGTGTCGCCGATCGTTTCAAACGGAATCGGGCGTTCGCGTTTCCGCCGCCGGCCGTCCAGTACCGGCATCAGATCGATGCCGTCGAGCGGGCGCTTCGGTGCTGGGACTCCCAGCGCGGACAGAATCGTCGGCAGGTAGTCCGAAGTGGAGCAGGCGGCGGAGATCGTCTTCGGCTTCGGAAACCGCGCCGGCCACTCGAGCAGCCCTGGCACGCGAATGCCGCCTTCGAACAGGCTCCGCTTGCGGCCTCGCCACGGTCCCGCCGATCCTGGCGATTTCTCGTCCAGCCGGTCTCCCTCGGGTCCGTTGTCGGAGCAGTACCAGAGCATGGTGTCGTTGGCCGCTCCCATCGAGCGAAGTTCGCGGCGAAGGCGTCCCATCTGCTGGTCGAGCGCGGTCAGCGCGGCCCAGTAATGCTGCCGTTGCGGGGCATGGCCGGCGAATCGAGCGCGCAGTTCGGCCGATCCCACCACGGGCAGATGCGGCGTGTGGAACCAGAGGACGGCGAAGAACGGCTGGCGGCGGCCCACCGCGGCCTTCAGGAACGGCAACGCGCGGTCGAGCATCGCCGTCGAATCGTCACCGCGCGGATCGGGTGAGACGCGCTCGCCGTCCCGCCAGTATCCAGTGGGATCGAGCGTGGAGGTCTTACGGACCGTGGAGAAGTAATGGTCGAAGCCATTGTCCGCCGGAGACGATTTCTTCTCGCCGGCGAAATCGCCCAAGTGCCACTTACCGAAGTGGCCGGTGGAGTATCCGCGCTCGCGCAGTACTTCGGCCAGCGTGATCTCCCGCGCCGGCAGCGCGTACTTGGAGGGACCTTCGCCGTTATCGGCGTTGGCGAAGAAGATGCCGTAGCGGAACGGATGGCGGCCCGTCAGACAGCTTCCGCGCGTGGGAGAGCAGACGGGCGCGCCGGAATAGAACCGGTCGAAGCGGACGCCCCGGGCCGCCATGTCGTCGAGCGCCGGCGTTCGAAGCGTGGCGTGGCCCTTGTAGCCGGTATCGCCCCAGCCCTGATCGTCGGCCATGGCGAGGATCACGTTGGGGCGCGGCGCCGGCTGGGCCGCCGCGGCCAGGGCGCCGAGAAATGCCCGCCGGCGCACTTACTTCGGCTCCAGGGATCGCAGCAACTCGTCCACCTTCAGCGCGATCGTTTCCTCGACGGCCCAGCCGTATGGGGCCGGTAACCCGTATTCAGGGATCCCTTCCGTGCCCTCGTAACCGCCTTCCTTCAGCACGCGCAACGACGGGATGTAGGACAGCAGTTCGTTGTTGTAGCCGGCGACCCAGGTGTTGTCGGAGCCGTACTGGCCCTTGAAACGGAGACAGTAATCGACGACGGGTTCGCCGGTCAGACCGATCATGGTCAGGCTCTTGCCGAATCGCCACACCTGCACCGGATACGGGTAGCGATCGGGGAGCTTCCCTTCCCGGTCGAGTTGCGACAACAGGTAGTTGTTGTATCGCAGGCGGGCTCCGGTGAACCGGGATCGATTGGCCACCAGTTCGTCCCGTGAAGGGGCCTTCTGGAAAGGAACCTCGGCGATGCCGTACGCCACCCGCAGCGGACCTTCGACCGGAGCGGGCTTCGCGCCCTTACCGTCGAGCACCAGTTGGGTGGCCACGGAGAGGATGCGACCGTACATCGAAGCGAGCTCGACCGACGGCGCGTCCGTGCTGTTCATGATGCGCGGGAGCGGATTGGCGTCGCCGCCGCAGCCCATCACGAACAGCGCCACCGAGCCGGGGTTCCGCTCTTCCAGGTCCTGCTGCGCGTAACCGGGATAGTCGCCGTTGATCTTGTATCCGGAAAGCGCGGTGGCATGGCAGGAGTAACCGAACGCGACCGCCTTCAGCGCGTTGCCCTCGCCGCGCACCGACAGCACCGGCACGTCGTGATCCACCGGACCGGGCAGCTTGCGCCCACCGGGGCGGGACCGGCGCCGGTTCACGGCAATTCCGGCGAGCCCTTGTTCGAACGTCAACGACGCCGGCGCGAGATTGCGGACGGCGCGGTCGATGACCTCGACATACTGGTCGTACAAGCGGCGGGTGTAACGGTCGACGGCTGCCTGCTGGTCCGGAGTGAGCGTGTAGTAGAGCTTCAGCACGTCGCCGGTGACCGGGCACGAGTGGTTGTGCGAGTAGTTGAACAGGAGCCGCTCACGGGGGATCCCGTGCATCGCGCGGACGCGCGCGCTGACCGTCTCCACGGTCTTGGTGTCGAGCCCCACCAGATCCGCGGTGGTGATCACCGAGACGGCTCCGGTGTCATCCTTCAGGGCAAGCGCCTTGATCCAAATGTCCTGCAGGATCTCGTCCGACGGACGCTCGCGTCCGCCATAGCCGGCCAGCCAGATCGGCTCGGCAGGGTTGATGTTGACCTTCGCCGCTCCCGCCAGCCAAGCCGCCGAGGCGGGCAAGCCGAGACAGGCCAACGCGATCGCGATGCGGATCATAGTTCTCCCAAGGGCCGAGTATTGCGCGCGATCTCGTCGTCGAAGCGGCGTCCCATGGCGAGGAGCCGGTCCACGACGTCGCGATTCCGCCCGGCCACGTCTTTCGACTCGCCGGGATCGGAATGCAAATGATACAACGCCATCGTCTCGACGTGCAGTTTCCATGGACCGCTCCGGATTGCCTTCAGGATGCGGGAGTTCCGGGGACGCCCTGTTTCCGGGCGGTAGGCGATGGCGCCCTCATAGATAAAGAAGGAGTCGCGCGGAGATCGCGCCGCCGGGTCGAACAGGAGAGGCGACACATCGAGGCTGTCGATCACCCGTTCCGTGGGCGGAGGCACGCCGGCCAGCGCGCCGAAAGTGGCGAAAAAGTCGATGGTGGAGGCGAACTCGGAGGTGACGCGCCCCGGCGGGATGCGGTCCGGCCAGCGCGCGATCATGGGCACGCGAATGCCGCCTTCGAAGTGCGTCCCCTTGCCGGCGCGGAACGGACCGGCGCTCCCGGCGTCGATCCCGTAGGGCAGCCAGGGTCCGTTGTCGGAAGTGAAGATGACCAGGGTGCGGCGGTCGAGGCCGAGTTCGCGAAGCGTGTCGAGGATTCGGCCGGTGGAGCGGTCGAGGTCCCGCACGACGTCCCCGTAGAGGCCGCGAGGGGACTGGCCGGCTTGGTTGGGATCGGCGAACAACGGCGCGTGTGGCATGGCGTGGGCCAGGTACAGGAAGAAGGGGCGGGCGCGATTGGAGCGGATGAAGCCGACGGCTTTGTCGGTGTAGCGAGTGGTGAGGGTGCGCTGATCGGGATTGAGTTCGAGCACCTGGTCGTCGCTCATGAGCGGCAGGTCTGGGAACCAATCGGCGGGGTAGGTCTGGCCTTGGCCGTCGTAGCCGGTTAGTTCGGCGCGGGTTCGGGCGGCGGTGAGGCGCGGGTTTTCACCGGCCGCCCGGACGGTTTTGGGATGGAACGGCCACATGTCGTTGGAGTACGGGAGGCCGAGCCAGGTGTCGAAGCCGTGGCGCAGAGGCCGGAACGGCGGCGCGTCGCCCAGGTGCCACTTGCCGGCGATCGCGGTGGCGTAGCCGCGGTTTTTGAGGTGTTCCGCGACGGTGATCTCGCCGGGGTGGATACCGGTCCTGGCGCGGGGGATGTGGTTGAACATGAGGCTGTTGCGGACCGGGTAACAGCCGGTGAGGATGGCGGCGCGGGAGGGACCGCAGAGGGGTTGGGCGTAGAAATCGGTGAAGCGGACGCCCTCGGCGGCCATTCGGTCGATGCGGGGGGTGTGGATATAGGGATTGCCGTAGCAGGAGAGGTCGCCCCAACCGAGGTCGTCGGCGAGGATGAGGACGATATTGGGAGGCTGGGATCTTTGAGAGAAAGCGGGCGCGGCGGCGGCCGCGGCGGATCGGAGGAATTTGCGCCGGTCCATGACCTTCTATTGGAACACGCGGCGGGAGGTGGGCCGGGCGGAGAAAAAATATTTTGCCGGGAGTGTAACAAAGGATGGCCCGTCCGTCATATATGTTCGCAAGTCGCTCCTGTGGAAGCTCGCCGAACAATCGCTTGGCTAAGGGGCGGCGCGCCGTGGGCGCGCCGCGTGTGTGGCGAAGTACGCGATCGAGGGCGCTGGATCGCGTGGAAACCGGCTCCTCGGGGGAGCGGGCGGAGTGACTGGGATCGGGCGTGCCTACGGGAGGTCTTCGCCGACGATGATCCCGATGAAGCTCAAAAGCTCGAACACAGGAGACCCTCCTTTCCGGGGGGATCAGGGGCGCGGCGTCAAGCCGGGCAAGGATCGACCGTCGCGCGCCCTGTCACCGGGAGAACGGAGCTCCAATGCAAATCCGGAAAAGAAGGGCTCGGAAAACTTTGGACGATTCATTCCGTGACGATCTGATCGCTTACCTAGTGCGTCTAGGTCTCACCGTTGAGAGGGCTGATGATCTTGCCCGAGCCACGATCGTTGGCCTCGAAGAGTGGCTGGCCGGGAAGTATTCGCAGCGCGATCTAGTCGAGGCCGGGCGGATGATCGCCCGGAGGCTCACGGCGCAAGGAAAGCGCCGTGAGCCGGAGGTTGAAGTCGCGAGGGCCGAACCCGATTGGAAAGGTCTGGAGACCGGCAGCGTCAGGGAGGCCATCGTTACTTCCATCAAACGATTCAGGCTGCCAAACGAAGTCGTGGACGATGTCGCCCAGGACGCGTTAAGCCGGCTATGCCTATGGCCTGCGGTCAAACGGGGGGAAGCTGACTTGATCTCCGGGGGGTGCAGAATAGCAACCAATTTGGTGATGGATCATTTCCGCGACGAGCCCAGGCGAGATCCGTTGCCAGCCGACGTGATCGATGCCAAGGGCGCGGCAAGAGGCGCACGGGAACGCAAGTTGATTTACCAACAGGCCTTGCTTGCGGGATTCGACCCCTGGTTCCCGCCGCATGAGAGCGATTTCTGGGGGCACAAATGCAAGCTCGGGAGGTCCCCCTCCGAGTTCATCGGAATGTTCGAGGCCAGCACGGTCGTCGAGTGTCTCGACAATCTCATGGAATTCTGGTCTCCGAAGGAACTGAAGCGGGTCAGGCTTCGCTTCCAGTCCACATCGGTCGGAGAGGCAACTCAGCGCCGGGCCACCTACCCCCGGCTCGAAGGGATGTACGATACGATCGTGGGCGACACGCTTATCTCGCACTACTTCAGACCCGGCGTTGAGGCGGCCGAGCAGGTGACGGATTGGTATGGCGACGTATTGAAGAGGGTCAAGAAGGTCATCGGAGGCCGTGTGCGATGAAGGTCAAACACCTTCTCTCGGAGACTCTAGTCGACTACTTCGAAGGCGACCTCACGAACGACGAGAGCTGGGAGATCGAGGAGCACCTCGCGGAGTGCGACCGGTGTTTCCGCCGCGGCGCAAAGGTCCAACGCGCCCTGCAAGCGGTCGCCGAGTTGTCACCTGACGCGATAGAGGCCGCGACCTTGGACTACGCCATCGCCCGTGGGTTTTCCCGCGCCTTCGAGCTTTTCACGGAGACTTGGGGGCCTCGCTTGAAGGCGATGTGGGCTGCGTGCTCCACGAACCCCGGTAGGTTCGCCTTGCAAGAGGGCGTCAAACTGGGAGCGCGGGAGCCGCTGGGCCGAACCGCCAGCGTGGAACCCCGGCGGCTTCAAGCTATGGTGAAAACGGCGAGAACCGGAAAGGTGACGGTCCATGTCAACGGGTTCGCCGACGAGCGGCTCGTCATGCTAGTCGACATAAAGGGCCGGCGCCCTCCCCAATTGAGGAGATCGATGGTAGGCGACTCATTTGTCGATTTCCTGTCGCCAGCCGGAACTTTTCTGATAATTTGCGAACCACCATCTTGACAGATACTTTCGATCTGTTAACTTAGATGGGATGCCGCGTCAAGACCTCGAGCGCCGCCGGGCGGTGATTGTCGGCTTCAATGGCGGGGATGGCGGCAGGCTCGAGTTCGCGCACTCGGACGCCCGACGAATAGGCAAGGTCTTGGAACGCCGCCTTCAATTCAAGACGAAAATCCTCGTCGGCAGGCAAGCAACGCCAGATCTTATCAGGCGTCATATTATCCGGGCCTCCAACGCAGACGTGCTATTGATGTACTTTTCCGGTCATGCCGACTACCTCGAGGAGGACAACGAACACCGGTTGCACCTGTGCCCGTCCATTCCGCCACCCCGGAACATCGCCCGCGTATCAATCGTCGCTTTGCACGAACTCGAGACGTTGGTGCGCGAGTTCACGCGGGCGCGGGTCTGCGTGCTCGTCGTAGACGCCTGCCGGGTCGAGACTACCGGCGGTTCCGGCGGCGCCGCTGAACTCGAAACGGGTGATTGGTTCAGAGCCTCGGACCCGCCTGTACCGGAAGAGATGCCGTGCGGAGGGAATTGGTCCGAGCGCCCCACGTTGATTACTTTGCTGTCATGCGGTCCGAACGAGGTGGCCTTCGAACACCGGTCCATCCGGAATTCGTTGTTCACCGACGCACTGTGCGAGGAACTCGAGGCTGGCCCGGAGAGAGCGTTAAACGTGATCTTCCAGAGGGCAAGCAAGAAGACGGTGCGGCGCGGAAAGAAGCTCTACGGCCAGCCGCAGCGGCCGGAGTGGTTCGGCCCCATGGACATCGACATCTGGTTGGCGCGCCGGCGACCGCGAGCGTACAACGGTCCGCGTTGTACCATCGAATAAGCGACACATGCGTTCGGCCCTCCTCCTTTTTTCCCTCCCCCTCTTCGCCCAGGTCCTCGGCGTCCCCCCGGTCAAGCCATCGCCGAACAAGGGGCCCGTCCGCGTGCAGGCAGGCAAGCCCACGGTCGCCGCTCCCAAGGCAGCGCCGGCCAAGCCTCCCGCGATCCCCCCCACCAAGCTCATCGCCACCGCCGGAGGAGAACGGATCACCGCCGCCAAACTCCGCGAACTGCTCATCGGAGCCCCGGCCATCGCCCTCACCAGCGCCAAAAGCGATCCCCGCGAGTTCCTCGAGTGGACCTACCTCATGCGCAAGCTGGCCGCCCGCGGCGAAAAGGAGGGACTCGCCGCCATGAGCCCGTACATCGACCGCCTGGATTGGTCCCGCCTCCAGATCCTCCGCACCGCCGCCTTCCAGGAGAAGCCCAAGCAGTTCGCACCCACCGACGCCGAGATCGCCAAGAGCTACGCCGATCACCCGCTCCCCTACGCGACCATGCGGACACGTATCCTCTTCGTCGCCGAAACGGAGGGCAAGGAGGCGGAGGCCAAGGCCAAGTTCCACCAGGCCCTCGCCGGCCTAAAGGCGCGCAAGCCGTTCGCGGACCTCGTCCAGCAGTACTCCGAATACACTCCCGATGGCAGCTTCCCGGAGATCGGCGCCGAATCCAAACTTCCCGCCGACCTGCGCCTTTCGATCGCCAAGACTCCGGTCAACGGCGTCACCGCGCCCTACTACATCAAAGGCCAGGGCCACTATCTCTTTCAACTCACCTCCATCGACCGCAAGCCGCTCGCGGACGTCAAGGAAGAGATTCGCAAGGGCATCCGCGAGGCGCGGTTCAAGGAATGGCTGGACGCGCAGACGAAAGCGATGAAGGTGGACATGCTGAACCTGCCCTTCTTCGCAAGCGTTTCGGGCATCGTCGCCGGCATCAGTTCACTGCCGCAGTCGAAGGAAGAGATCAAACCGGAGACGAAATTGGCTGTAGTCAACGGGAAGTTGATCACGGCCAAGGACTGGACCAATCTGGTCAAGAATCTGCCCCCGGGAATCCGCGCCAACGCGACCTCACAGCCGGTTGATTTCCTCAGCCAATACGCGCTGATCGGCAAGATCGGCGACACCATCGTCAAGGAAGGCTGGGACAAGAAGCAGCCCTGGGCGGGCCGCCTGGCCTACGATCGCGGCCAGATCCTCATGCAGGGCGTCGTGGACCGCTACATGGATGCGCTGCGCGTGATGCCCGAAGATCAGCGCAAAGCGTTCGACGCCAACCCGAGCCGCTTCGCGTTTGCCAAGGTCAAGGTGCTTTACGTCGCCTATAGCCTCACTCCGCCGCCGCAAACCGACCCCAACGCGCCGAAAATCCTCAACGAAGACGAAGCGCGCGCCAAGATGGACGGCATCGTGAAGGAGATCAAGGGTGGGGCGTCGTTCGTCGACATGGTCAAGCGCTTGTCCGAGGACGCCGACTCGCGCGCCAAGGATGGAGACGGCCCGGCGATCACCGCGGCCGATCCGGGTATCCCCGACGCCATCAAGAAGCCGGTGCTCGCCGCCAAGACGGGCGATCTGGTGGGACCGGTGAAGCTGCCCAACGGATTCTTTCTGATCAGCGTCGTGGAGGCGAGCCGCAAGACCTACGAGCAAGTCAAGGACGAGATCTACGACGAGATCCGCCAGGAGCGGTTCCAGGCTTGGTTCGACGGCGAGAAGAAGTCGGTGGAGGCCAAGGTCATCGACGCCGGGACGTTCCAGAGGATCGTGGCGGAGGAGTCCGGGAACTGAGCGGAGCGATCCCTCGGGGCGCGTCGCGGCAGATCGAATCGGCGTTACGCGCATTGCCGCGGCTGGCGGGCGCACCGGTCGAGGTTCGGTTCGCGCCCGATCTGACGGCGTCGCGCACCGGCGTCGAATCCGGTGGACGAGGAGCGCCCGTGCACGCCGGCAGCGACCTGCGGCGCCGCACGATCGTGCTGGACTCCGGCCTCCGCGGCGGCGAACTGCGCCGCATTCTGGTGCACGAGCTGTTCCACTTCGTCTGGCCGCGGCTGGGCAATCCGGCTCGCCGGTCTTGGGGAGCGGTGCTGTCCGCCGAGTTCGCGAAACGCGCCCGCGGCGATCTGGGCTGGGCCGCCGAAAGCCGCAAGGCCGCCCTGGGCCCCGAGGACCCGCGGAATCGCACCGCGGCGTGGCGCGCTTATGCTTGCGAGGCCTTTTGCGACACCGCCGCCTACCTGTGGTCCGGCGTGGAGCGGCACCCGGAGTTCACGCTGGCGGCCTCGCATCGCTCCACGCGTGCGCGATGGATGCGAAACCATCTGGGCTCCGGCCGAATCAAACTATAATGAAGACGTGCATTCCAGAATTCTGATTTGCGCCGTGACGACCGCTGTCCTGGTCTCGGTTGGCTGTTCGGGTGGATCGCCCACTTCGGCCGCGGCGGCGGTAAAACCGGAAGCCAAGCGCCGCCCGGCGCCGGACTTTTCGCTCAAAGACGCCATGGGCCGCGCCGTGACGCTCGCCGAATACAAGGGCAAAGTGGTGCTTCTCAATTTCTGGGCCACTTGGTGCGGACCCTGCAAGATCGAAATCCCCTGGTTTGTCGAGTTCGAGCAGAAGTACAAAGACAAGGGCTTCGCCGTCCTCGGTGTGAGCATGGACGAGGAAGGATTCGCCGTCGTTCGCCCGTTCGTCGATAAGAACCAGATCAACTACCGGATGGTCATCGGCAACGACAGCGTCGCGCAGCAGTACGGAGGCGTGGACGCCCTCCCGTCGTCGTTCATCATCGACAAGGAAGGCCGAATCGCCGCGACCCACGTCGGACTCGTTTCCAAGGGTGAATATGCAAGGGACATCGATGCTCTGCTCGGTATCAAGAAGAGCGGCGTTCGCCGCGATGGCGCTCCCGTTCTGGCTCTGTTCCGCGCAGAGTGATTTCGTCACGGCGGAGACTCCCGCCCGCGTGGTCGTGAAGGCCGGAGAGACGGCCGTTTCCAAGATCCAGTTCCGGCTGGCGTCCGGCTATCACACCAATAGCAACACTCCCTCCGACGAGTTCCTGATTCCGTTGCGGCTCACCTGGGAGGCGGCGCCTCTGGAAGTTCTGGCGGTCACGTATCCGAAGCCGCATCTGGAAAAGTACAAGTTTTCCGAGAAGCCGCTGTCGGTGTTCACCGGCGAGTTCGACATCGCGACCCGGTTCAAGGCGCCGCCCACCGCACCCAAGGGCGCCAGGGTCCTGACCGGCAAACTACGGTATCAGGCCTGCTCCGACAACGCGTGCTACCCGCCGAAAACGGTCACCGTGAAGTTGCCGGTCGAGGTGCGCTGACGCGGCGTCTGCTGATCCGGCCCGGCGCGCTCGGCGATTTCATCGTTTCGTTGCCGGCGCTCGAGAGTTTGCGCGCGGAGTACACGGAAGTGTGGACGACGGCGGAGAACGCACCCCTCGTCCATTTCGCCAGCCGCGTCGATTCCATCGCGGCGGCGCGGCTCGACCTGTTGGAACTCGGGCTCGCGCCGGAATCGCTACACCAACGGCTCGCCTCGTTCGACGACATCGTGTCGTGGTACGGCGCCACTCGCGCGGAGTTTCGCGATGCGGCCGCCGGGTTGCCGTTCCGGTTCTTCCCCGCCCTGCCGGCGGCTGGGCTGCTTCACGCCGTCGATTTCTACCTCGCGCAAGTGGGTCAAACGGCGGGGGTCCAGCCGCGCCTTGCCGTGGCGCGAGAACCGCGCCGCTTCGTCGCGATCCACCCTTTCTCCGGTTCGCCATCGAAAAACTGGCCGCTCCACCGGTTCGCGCAGGTCGCGGCGGGGGTCCCGCTCGCGGTGGAGTGGAGCGCGGGTCCGGGCGAGGAACTCGCCCACGCGCGCCGCTTCGACAGCCGCCTGGAACTGGCGCAATGGCTCGCATCGGCGGCGTGCTACCTGGGCAACGACTCCGGGGTGTCGCATCTGGCCGCAGCCGTGGGAACACCGGTCGTGGCGCTGTTCGGACCGGGCGATCCGCGAGTCTGGGCGCCTCGCGGAGACCGGGTGCGCGTGATCCAGCGGGAGCGGATTGGCGGCATCGGAGTGGAGGAGGCGCTCTCCGCCGTGTTAGATTTCATCTGATGCCTCGACGATTCGCGTTCCTTTCCCTGCTGGCCGCCCTGACTCTTGCGGGCGCCACCAAGACCGTCACTCTCGCCGGAAACGGCAAGCCGGGCTACACCGGAGACGGAGGCCCCGCCGCCCAGGCGCAGGTCAACAACCCCTACGGTTTGGTCACCGGCCCCGACGGGGCGCTCTATGTCTGCGACATCGACAATCACGTGATCCGCCGCATCGATCTGAAGTCGGGCCGGATCTCCACGGTCGCGGGGAACGGCAAGAAGGGTTACTCGGGCGACAACGGTCCGGCGATGCAGGCGTCGCTGAATCAGCCCTACGAAATCCGCTTCGACAAGAAGGGCAACATGTACTTCGTCGAGATGCCGAACCATGTGGTGCGCGTTGTCGACAAGAAGACCGGCGTGATCCGCACGATCGCCGGCACGGGCCAGCCCGGTTTTTCGGGCGATGGCGGACCGGGGACCAAGGCCCAAATGCGCCAACCACACTCGATCCAGTTCGATCCCCAAGGCCGCCTGTTGATCTGCGACATCGGCAATCACCGCGTGCGGCGGCTGGACTTGAAGACGGGCAACATCGAGACGTGGCTCGGTACCGGCGATCGGAAACCCACACCCGATGGCGCGCCGTTGCAAGGGACTCCGGTGAACGGCCCTCGCGCGCTCGACCTCGATCCTCAGGGCAACCTGTATCTCGCGCTGCGCGAGGGCAACCAGGTGTTCAAAATCGACGTGAAGGCCGGCAAGTTCGTCCACTTGGCCGGGACAGGCGAAAAGGGCTGGGACGGCGACGGCGACGACGCCCGCAAAGCCAAGCTGAGCGGACCCAAGGGAATCGCGTGGGCGCCGGACGGCGGCGTCTACATCGCCGACACCGAAAGCCACACCATCCGACGCATCGACTTGAAGTCGGGAACCATCGCCACCATCGTGGGCAACGGCCAGCGCGGCGACGGTCCGGACGGCGATCCCACGCAGTGCAAGATGGCTCGCCCGCACGGGATCTTCGTGGACCGCAAAGGCCGCGTCTTCATCGGCGATTCCGAAGCGCACCGCGTGCGCACGTTGAAGGCGGAGTAGGCGGCGGAACAAAACCGGGCGAAGACTCGTCTCTCTGACATGCGCACCGGCATGCTCGCCCAAGGAGCGTCCTTCCGCGAGGCTGCGTCGATCGCCCTTGCCTCGCTCCGTTCGAGCAAGCTGAGGAGCTTTCTCACGCTTCTCGGCATCATCCTCGCGACCACGACGCTGATCGCGGTGATGTCGGTGATCCACGGCATGGATGTGTATATCGCCCAGAACGTCTCCGACATGGGCGCGGACGGCTTTCGCATCGTGCGCATGGCGTTCATCGGCGACTGGGATCCGAAGAAGTACCTGGAACTGGTCCGCAAGAACCCGCAACTCCGGCGCGACGAGTTCGACTTCCTGAAGGAGCGCGCCCAATTGATTCGCGACATCGGCATGCAGAACTTCCGGCGCGTCAACGCTTCCGGGGAAGGCGAGAAGCTCTCCGGCGTGCAGTTGCGCGGATGCACGCCGAACATGGCCTCGATCACGAACACGCAGATCGAGTCGGGCCGCTACTTCACCGACACGGAGAATCGCCGCCACCTGGACGTGGCGTTTATCGGAGCGGACTTGCGCGACTGGTTCTTCCCCAACACCGACCCCATCGGCAAGACGATCAAGTTCGATGGCCGCCCGTTTACGATCCTGGGAGTCGCCAAGAAGCAGGGCAGCGTCTTCGGCAACTCGCTCGACAACTTCGCGATGATTCCGGTGGAGACCGCGTTCAAGATCTACGGCTCGCGGGAAGGTCTCGGGTACATGGCGCAGGCGATCGACCGCGGCAAGCTGAATCAGGCGCAGGACGAGATTCGCATGTTGCTGCGCGCCTATCGCCGCCTGCGCCCCGGCCAGGACGACAACTTCGCCATCGTCTCTTCGGACTCGCTGTTGGGCGCGTGGGACAAGATGACGGGAGCGATCGCCGCGACGGCCATCGCCGTGGTGAGCGTGTTCATGGTGGTGGGCGGAGTGGTGATCATGAACATCATGCTGGCGGTGGTCACTGAGCGCACGCACGAAATCGGGAGGCGGAAGGCGGTCGGCGCGCGGCAGGGCGATATCATGAACCAGTTCCTGGTGGAGTCCGCCGCGCTGTCGGCCGCGGGTGGATTGATCGGCGTGATCCTGGCCGGAGTGGTGTCGTTGCTGGTGAGTTCGCTCACGCCGGTGCCGATGGCGATGCCCGCCGCGTCGGTGGCGCTGGGAGTCGGGCTGTCGGCCGTGGTGGGGCTGTTCTTCGGAATCTACCCGGCAAGGCAGGCGGCCAAGCTCGATCCGATCGAAGCGCTGAGAGCCGAACGATGACCACCAGCGCCTTCGCCAACATCCCGATCGCTTTCGAGACGTTGCGCCAGCACAAGCTTCGGAGCGCGCTGACGGTGCTGGGCGTGGTGATCGGCACGGGAACGATCATCGGCGTCGGCTCCATCATCGCCGGGCTCGACGGCGCCATCACGAACGTGCTGAAACAATTCGGCACCAATACGTTGATCGTGTTCAAGTTCAAGGTCGGGCCGCGATCCGGAAATCTCAGTTCGGACGAGCGAACCCGCAAGCCGCTCACCTACGAGAACGCGCGCGCGGTGGCCGAGCGGTGTCCCTCGGTGGAGCACGTCAGCCCCTATCTGTTTCCGAGCTGGAACATGATCCACAAGGCGCGTTACAAGGGCAACGACGTGTATCAGGTGGAGATCGGCGGAACCGACGAGTCCTACACCGGCAGCGGAAACGCCGAGATGAAGTTCGGACGCTTCTTCACCGAAATCGAGAGCCGGCGTCATCTGCCGGTGGTGGTGATCGGCGAGGACGCCTACAAGGCGCTGTTTTCCACCATCGATCCGGTGGGCAAGTGGATCGACCTGGACGGACACCAGTTCGAGGTGATCGGCGTGATGGCGCGGCCCTCGGCGTCGTTCCCCGGCGAACAGGACAACCGCTTCCTGCTGCCCTACTTCACCATGCGCAAGATGTTCCCCAACGCTCGCGAACACATGCTGGTGGTGGTGGCCAAGCCCGGCAGGATGGCGGCGGCCGCCGACGAAGTGACCGCCGTACTGCGCGCCGAGCGGCGGGTTCCCCACGATCAGCCCGACAGCTTCGCGATCTCGACGGCCGAGCAAATGATCGACGACTTCCGCAATATCGCCGCGACCCCGGCCGTGGTGATGGTGGTGCTCAGTTCGATCGGACTGCTGGTG
>SXGT01018355.1_pt1 | contig 30533 bp, 31 predicted proteins | sample 3176221 | NCBI WGS metagenome assembly SXGT01 (sample SAMN11356862, study PRJNA531348) | freshwater metagenome | isolation source: freshwater sample F1-120 | place: China: Fuxian Lake, Yuxi | collected 2017-12-25 | reverse complement strand
CCACAGTTCTGGGCGCTGGTTCTTGGGGTCCCACTGGCCATGGCGATCGCGGAACGAGTAGATGCGCTCCTTGGCCCGCGAGCGCTCCTCGTCGCGACGGGCGCCGCCGAACGCGGCGTCGTAGCCGCCCTCACGCAGCGCCTCGAGCAGTGCATGGGTCTTCATGACCTGCGTGTACTTGTTGCTCCCGTGATCGAAGGGGTTGATGCCCTCGGCGAGGGCCTTGTGGTTGGTGTGGATGCGCAGCTCGAGCCGCTGCTCGGCGCAGAAGCGATCGCGGAACTCGATCATGGCGCCGAACTTCCACGTGGTGTCGATGTGGAGCAGCGGGAAGGGCAGGGGCGCCGGCGCGAACGCCTTCTGGGCCAGCCGCACCATCACCGAGCTGTCCTTGCCGATCGAGTACAGCATCACCGGCCGGTCGAACTCGGCCGCAACCTCGCGCAGGATGTGGATGCTCTCGGCTTCGAGCTGTCGCAGGTGGGTCAGCCGCCGTGGCGACGGGTGCTCGGTGGGACCAAGGAGCTGGACAGCAGCTGGCATCCGTTATCACGGATACTCGTCTGTCGGCGAGATGTCAATTATGAAAGATGTTCATCCGTGATGACGGATCCAGGCGCTGGCCCTGGGTCTAAGAATACCCCCGAGTAATAGTTGACATGGGTTCAGTACCCGAAGCTGTCAGGCCAGCTAACCGTCCGGATTGCCAGGGTCCGATGATTTCAGTTGGTTGGAAATGTATTGCGGATTACTTGTGCTCGCGGGAGGGTTGGCTCGAATCTGGCAAAGGCGCGGACCATGGATTTCTCGACCTGGCGTGCGCGGATCGCAGACGACATTCTCGGCGAGTCTCCGGCGCTCCGTCGCGCGCTCCAGGTCATCCAGCGCGTCGCCGGCTGCGGCTCGAGCGTGCTCTTGACCGGGGAGACCGGAACCGGCAAGGAGCTCTTCGCACGCGCGATCCACCGCGCTTCGCCGAGGGCAACCGGTCCGTTCGTGGCCGTCAACTGCGCCGCGATCCCCGAGAACCTGATCGAGAGCGAGCTGTTCGGTCACCTCCGGGGCGCGTTCACCGGCGCGTCCTCACCACGCGCCGGTCGGTTCGCCGCCGCCTTCGGCGGCACCCTGTTCCTCGACGAGGTGGGCGAGCTGCCGATGTCGGCGCAGGCCAAGCTGTTGCGTGTGCTCGAACAACGCACCGTCTGCCCGGTCGGATCAGACGCCGAGGTCGCCGTCGATGTACGGGTGGTCACAGCGACCCACCGCGATCTCGAGGACATGGTGGCGCGCGGGACGTTCCGCGCGGATCTCTACTTCCGCCTGTCGGTCGTCCCGGTCGAGTTGCCGGCGCTGCGCGAACGCGGCGACGACCTCGAGCTGCTCGCCGACGCAGCCATCCGCCGCGTCGCCGCGCGCGGAGGGCGCCTGGTCAGGCTCGATCCATCGGCGCGGGCCGCGATGCGGGCGTACGCCTGGCCCGGTAACGTCCGCGAGCTCAATCATGTGGTGGAGCGCGCCTCGGTGCTCGCCGACGGTGAGACGCTGGCGGCCAGTGACCTGCGGTTGGGCCAGAGCGCCCCGCAGCTGGTGCCGGCGCCCCCGCGGGGCGCACCGACCGACCTCGGCGAGGATGCCACCCTCGATCTCCGGTCGGCGATCGAGGTACTCGAGCGGCGCATGATCCGTGAAGCGCTCCAGCGCGCCCAAGGAAACCGGACCGAGGCGGCCGCCTTGCTCGGGCTCAACCGAACGACCTTGGTCGAGAAGCTTCGGCGCTACGGATGAAGCGGTCCCGGGCGGGATCCGCCGCCACCTGCGAGCTCCTCACAGCTTGAAGCGGGAGGGATCGATGCCGTGGCGCTGCAGCAGGCGTCGGAAGTTGGTGCGGTCGATCCCGGCCTGGCGCGCCGCCGCCGTGACGCTGCCGCGGGCGTGCTCGAGGACGCGCACCAGATACGCGCGTTCGACCTCGGCGGCGGCCCGTTTCTTGGCCTCGATGAGCGGCAACTCCGACTCGGCTTCACCGGGCTTGATCTGCGCGAGCACCCCCGAGCCGAACGCCATGCGCGGCAATCGGCGCGCGGTCCAGATCGAGCGTGGCAGCGATTCGAGCTCGATAGACCCCTCCTTCGTCAACGCCAGCGCGTGCAGGAGCGCGTTCTCGAGCTCGCGGACGTTGCCGGGCCAGGAGTACGCCATGAGCGCCTCGATCACGTCCCCGGAGATGGTCGGACGCTGGACTCCACGATGGCGCTGGAACAGCGCGGCGATGAGCTCGGGGATGTCTTCGCTCCGTTCGCGCAACGAAGGGACACGCAGGTTGACCACGTTCAGGCGAAAGTAGAGGTCGGCGCGGAACCTACCTTCCTGCACTGCGCGCGCGAGGTCGACGTTGGTCGCGGCGAGCACCCGCACGTCGATCGCTCGCGCGCTGTCACTTCCGACCGCGCGCACCTCGTGCTCTTGCAGCGTCCGCAAGAGCCGGGCCTGCAACGGCAGGGGCATGTCTCCGATCTCGTCGAGGAAGAGGGTGCCGCCGTCGGCCTCGACGAAGACTCCAGGTCGCGCCGAGGTGGCACCGGTGAACGCCCCCCGGGTGTGACCGAACAGCTCGCTGTCGATGATCCCCTCCGGGATGGCCCCGCAGTTCAGGGGGACGAAGGCGTGGTCTGCTCGCGACGAGGCCTGGTGAAGGGCGCGGGCGACGACCTCCTTGCCCACGCCGCTCTCGCCCACGATGAGCACGCTGACGTTGGTGGCGGCGATGTTCGCGACCATGCGGCGCAGCTCGGTCATCGCGTCACTCTGGCCGAGCAGCAAGCCGTCCTCGCGCTCGTCCCCGCCGGGCCGTGCCGGGCCGCGCTGGGCCTCGGTGTGACGGACCGCGAGGTCGACCGCGTCGAGCAGCGCTGCCATCCGCGGTGGCTTGACGAGGTAGTGAAACGCACCACCCCGGAGGGCGGTGGTGGCGGTCCCTGCGGTGTCGTCCCCGGTGAGGATGACGATCGCGGTGGGATCGTTGGCAGCGCGCAGGCGGGCCAGGACGTCGAGGCCGCTGCGCTCGCCGATGCCGATGTCGAGCAGGATCGCGTCCCACACCTCGGCCCGGATGCGCGTGTCGATCAACGCGTCGATTTGCTCCGGTGTCCCGATGTGCTCGACGTCGTAACCGTGGGCGCTGAGCGCGCGTTGGACCGCGAGGGCCACCCTGGGGTCGTCATCGACGACGAGCACCCGACGTTTCGTTGGTCCCATGCTTTCTATCAATGATCCTACGCTGAACCGAAGGGGTTTGAGAGGCCGCTCGGGTCGGTTCCGGGTCGCCCCTGGAGGGTGATATCCACTCACAGCGGCGAATTCGGGCCGTGTGGGAGCAGCAGCACGAACACGGGACCGTCCGGGGTGGCCTCATGGCGGACGCTTCCACCGTGGGCTTCGCAGGCCAGGCGACAGAAATAGAGGCCCAGGCCACGCTGGCCATCCTTGCCCTGTGCGTACTTGCCGAACAGCTTCAGGGCCAGGGCCGGTGGCACGGCAGGGCCGGTGTTGTGCACGCTGATCTCGACGCCTGGCGTTTCACCGTCCCTCAGCACACACGCCTGGGCCGCGACCCGGATCTGGCCGCCGTGGCTGCAGTAGCGGAGCGCGTTGCCCACCAGGTTGTGGAGGACCCGAGCGATCAGCGCCTCGTCGAACAGGCCGGTCAACTCCGGGTCGCACGACACGGTGTGACGGATCTGGCGTCCGATCGACGGGGCGTGGACGGCCATGACCTCGAGTAGCAAGGCCCGCAGTCGCACCGGGCCCGGTCGAGGTCGCAACGCGTCCTCTTCGAACCGGGCGATGTCGACGAAGTTCGCAACCAGGCCCGACATGCGCCGTAACGCGCGCAGGATCGAGCCGAGCGCTTGCTGCTCGTCCTCGCCGACCTGGATGACCTGGGCGAGGTACGTGATGTTCGACAGGGCGACAGCGAGGCCGTTGTTCAGATCGTGGGCGAGCAGCGCGGCGGCCTCCGAGCCCCACGCCAGCAGCCGGTCGGCTTGCTCGCGCGCCTGCCGCGCGTCGATGTAGGCCTGCTGGTTACGCGCAGCGGCGACCAGGCGTCGCAGCAGCTCGGCGATCGAGATGGGTTTGGTCAGGTAGCCGTCGGCGCCGGCGTCGAATGCCGCGATGCGTGTAGGCTCGTCATCGGTCCCGCTCAGGATCTCGATGTGGATCGCGGGTCCGTAGAGCTGCTTGAGCCGCCGGACCGCGTCGAAGCCGCTGGTCGGCATCCCGAGGTCGATGACGGCGAGGTCGAACGGAGTCTGTTCGCCCAGCGCGATCGCCGTCGCCCCGTCGTCGGCGGTTCGCACGTCGCATCCGACCCGTGCGAGCGAGCTCGAGATGGCCCGACGGATGCGCGCATCGTCGTCGGCGACCAGCACCCGGACGCCGGAGGGGATGGCCGGGTGTTTCGTCGAGGCCGACAGCCGGTGCTCGCCGCTGACCAGGCCCGGCGGCTCGAGCTCGAGAACCCGGGCGATGATCTCGTTGCCGCTCACCATTCGAGGGGTCTTGCGAGGCGCGTGCCAGTCGAGGGCCCAGGACCTTCGCGCGCTTTCACTCGCGACCGCCGGGCGTGCCGTCAGGATTGGCGACCCAGCGGGCAGCTACACCGGAGCCGCGAATGGCCGAGTCGCCAGTCGAGGTCAGCCCATGGAGCCCAGCCGCCTCCCGCAGCCCGAGATCGATCCGATCGTTCACCGATCCACGCGGCCGGGTTCGTCCTCACGAGCACAGGCGGCGGCGGTGGGCAGCGGCGTGACGATCGGGCCCTACCGCATCATCGAATGGATCGGCCGCGGCGGAGAGGGCGACGTCTTCCGCGTCGTCCATACCAAGGTCGATCGGGCGTATGCCCTCAAGGTCCTGCGCGCGGATGCGTACGCCAGCGATCCCGACGCCGCCGGCCGGTTCCGCAACGAAGCGCGGGCCGCGGCGCGTATCGATCACCCGAACATCGTCGAGGTGTTCGACTTCGGATACCTCGCCGATGGTCGACCCTATCTGGTGATGGAGCTGGTTCGAGGTGGCAGCCTGGCCTCGCTGCTCGGCGACGGCCCGCTCGAGCCTGACCTCGCGATGGACATGGTCGGGCAGCTAGCGTCGGCGCTCGCGGCGGCCCACGAGGTCGGTGTCATCCACTCCGACGTGAGCCCGACGAACGTGCTCGTCGACGGCGGCCTGGCCAAGCTGGCCGACTTCGGGCTCGCTCAGCTACGCGACGATCAGTCGCGACCCGTACCCACCGAGCCGCCGGGCTACGTCCTGGGCACGCCCTCCTACATCGCGCCCGAGCTCATTCGCGGGCACCCCGCAGACGAGCGAAGCGATCAGTACGCGCTGGGCGCGGTTCTGTTCGAGCTCCTCACCGGTCATCCGCCCTTTCGAGCGTCGACGATCCACGGTGTGTGCCGGAAGCACCTGCTGGCGCCCGTTCCTGCCCTCGACGCCCCGTTGCCGTTGCCGGCCGGGCTGCGCCGGCTCGTTACCCGATGTCTGGACAAGCGTCCGGGGCACCGGTTCCCTTCGATGCGCGCGCTGGGCAGCGCGCTCGCGCTAGCGGCCGGCCGCCAAGCTTGACGGCGGTTAGCTAAACGACGCCCCAGGTGCCCGACCTTTCGAGGCCTCGACCGGCACGGGCCTTGCTCAATCGTGGATCGCGATGAGCGAAACCACCGACGACGGAGTCGTTCTGCAACCGGCGGCGCCGCGGCCACCCAAGGTCATCCTCGGCCTCCTGGCTGGAAACCTCGCGGTGTCGGCGTTCATCCTGTTCAAGGTGATGGGCGCGCAGCCTCACGTGACGCCCGCCCATGCCGCCGAAATCCAGGAGGGTGTCCGCAAGGAGGTAGTCGGGCCGCTGATCGCCCTCGATCCGTTCGTGGTCAACCTCGACGAGCAGGGTACTCCGAGATACCTCAAGTTGACGGTCCAGGTCGAGGTCAAGGACGGCGGCGTCGCCCGCACCCTCGACAAGAACAAGACCCTGGTCCGCGACGCGCTGCTCGGACATCTGTCTGGGCTCAAGGTCAGCGAGACCCTGGGCGCCGAGAGCAAGGATCGCATCCGGGCCGAGATGGAGGAGCGCGTCTCCGAGATCGTCGGCGAGGGCGGCGTTCGCCGCATCGTGTTCGAAGAGTTCGTCGTGCAGTGAGCGGAGCCCGCCATGGTCGACCAACCCACCATCCCCGGTCCCAGCGTCCTCATCGACGGACGTCTGATCGGACCTGACCAGCCTCCCTGGATCGTCGCCGAGGTCTCGGCGAATCACCTGGGCAGCCTCGAGCGCGCCCTCGCGATCGTCGAGGCGGCGGCCGCTGCCGGCTGCGACGCGGTCAAGCTCCAGACCTTCACCCCCGACGGCATGACGCTCGACGTCGGCGGCAAGGGCTTCGACATCGACGACGGGCCCTGGGCGGGTCGTCGCCTCCATGATCTCTACGCCGAGGCGTGTACGCCCTGGGAGTGGCACGCGGCCCTGTTCGCGCGCGGGCGCGCGCTCGGGCTCACGGTGTTCTCGACGCCCTTCGATCCGACGGCGGTGGCCCGGCTCGAGACCCTGGCCGCGCCGGTCTACAAGATCGCTTCGTTCGAGCTCGGCGATCTCGAGTTGATCGCGGCCGCCGCCGCCACCGGCAAGCCGGTGATCATGTCGACCGGGATGGCGAGCGAGCTCGAGATCGCGGAGGGAGTCTCGACCGCGCGTGACGCGGGCGCGGCCGCGGTCGTGGTGCTCCACTGCGTGTCCGGATATCCCACCCCGCCTGCCGACGCGAACCTTCGGCGCCTCGATGCGCTCGCCCGCCATGGTCTGGTCGGCCTCTCGGATCACACGCCCGGTTCGACGGTGGCCATCGCGGCGGTGGCCCGTGGCGCGTGCATGATCGAGAAGCACCTCACCCTCTCCCGCGCCGATGGCGGCCCCGATGCCGGGTTCTCCCTCGAACCGGACGAGATGGCCGAGGTGGTCCGTGGTTGCCGCACCGCCTGGAGCGCGCTGGGAGACGGCAGCCAGCGCCGCCCTAAGAGCGAGGATTCGAGTCGGCCTTTCCGGCGTTCCCTCTACGCGGTGGCCGATATCGCGCCAGGTGAGGCGCTCACCTCCGCCAACGTCCGCGCCATCCGCCCTGGCTTTGGCCTGGCGCCGCGCGAGCTGCGGTCCCTGATCGGGCGACGGGCGCGGGTGGCGATCGGGCGAGGCACGCCGCTGGCGTGGGAGCTGGTGGCGTGATCGCCGGGGTGCCACGATCGCGGCCGCCCAGCGCCGAGATCCGGTTGCGGGTGGCCACGGCTAGCGATCGTTCCCAGGTCCTGGCCTGGAACAGCGCCCCCGACGTTCGCGCGCGGTCCCTCGACCCGCGGCCGATCGACCCCATGGACCACGTCCGCTGGTTCGCAGCCCGCCTCGCCGATCCGCTCACCCGGATGTGGGTCATCGAGGTGCAACGCCGGGCGGTGGGCCTGGTTCGCATCGAGCGCTCGGCGCCAGCCGCGCCGGGACGCATCTCGATCGTCGTCGAGGCGAGCGCTCGCCGTGGTGGCCTCGGCCGCGGAGCGATCCGCGCCGCCTGCCGCGTCGATGGCGGGCCGATCGTCGCCGAGATCCGTAGCGACAACCTCGCCAGCGTCGCTTGCTTCGAGAACGCCGCATTCGAGGACGCCGGTGCTGCGTTCGACCTCGACCTGGGGCCGCCGGCTCCTGGCGTCCGCCGTTTCGTCTGGAGGTCCACCCATGTCTGAGCCTCATGCCCCCGATCAAACCGCCCAGCTCGCGCTCTGGCGCTCGGAGTTCGGCGCCAGCTACACCGATCGCAACGACCTCGAGAAGCCCGCGCGGGTCGAGACCTGGCGCCGCATCCTCGACGGCCTCGCCGTCGGGCGCGCCCTCGAGGTCGGCTGCAACGTGGGCTGGAACCTGCGCTACCTGTCGGCGTGCGGCGTCGACGAGGTCTGGGGCGTCGAGCCCCAGCGCTACGCCATCGAACGTGCGCGCCGCCGGTCGCCCGAGCTGAACATCGTCCCCGGCACCGCCTTCGATCTTCCGTTCCGCGACGCCTGGTTCGACCTCGCCTTCACCAGCGGCGTCCTCATCCATATCGGGCCCGCGGACCTGGGCCGGGCGCTCGACGAGCTGCACCGCGTGACCCGGCGCTGGCTGGTGGTGATCGAGTACGACAGTCCCGACGAGGTCGCGATCACGTATCGTGGCCACCACGATGCGCTGTGGAAGCGCGATCACGGCGCGGTCATCGCGGCCCGGTTCCCCACCCTGCGCAGGCACGCTCGCGGGCTGCTCGGGGACGACGACGGCTACGACACGTGCACCTTCCACGTCTTCGAGAAGCCGCCGTCATGAACGTCGTCGCGATCGTCCAGGCCCGCATGGGCTCGACCAGACTCCCCGGCAAGGTGATGGAGGATCTGAGCGGCAAGCCAGTGCTCGACCGCGTCATCGAAGCGGTCCACGCGTGCGCGATGATCGATCGCGTCGTGGTCGCCACCACCGAGCTGCCCGAGGACGACGTCCTGGCGCGCCACGCCAGGGCGCTCGGCGCTGGGGTCGTCCGCGGTGACACCCACGATGTCCTCGAGCGGTACCGCGTGGCCGCGGCCGAGTCTGACGCCCGGGTCGTCGTGCGCCTGACGGCGGACTGTCCGTTGCTCGACCCGGCGGTGGTCGGTGCCGTGGTGGCCGCGCTCGGCCCCGACGTCGACTACGCGTCCAACACCCACACCCGGAGCTTTCCGCGTGGCCTCGACGTCGAGGCGTTTCACGTCGACACGCTGCAGCGGCTGGCCCGTCTGGCGCGCTCGCCATCCGCTCGCGAGCACGTCACCGCTTTCGTGCTGGAGCGCCCCGACCTCTTCGCCATCCGGCAGGTCGTGGCGACGAGCGACGACAGCGACCTCCGGGTCACCGTCGACACACCCGCGGATCTCGTGGTCGTCCGGGCGATCTGGGCCGCGCTGGGTACGAACCGCCGCCCGCCTGGCGACGAGGTCGTGGCCTTCCTGCGCGGCCGACCCGATCTGCGCGCCCTCAATTCCGACGTGGTGCAGACGTCCTGGCGAGATGCCGAGAGGATGAGGCCCCATGCTTGACCCAGGGCCGGCGAGCGGGACGGCCCTGGCGGTGAGCGGGCGGCTGCTCGCCGAGCTCGGGCACGCAGGCCACGCCCTGGCCGAAGCTGCGGCGCGCGGCGACCTGCTCGGCGCGCTGGCGGCGTCTCACGAGACCAGGCGCTTGCGCGCCGAGCTGGCCCGGACCTCGCTGGCCGACCTCGGCGATCGCGACGACCTCGTCACGATGCGCGCCCTGGTCGCGGCCGGACGCACGGCGGTCGAGATCGCCGACACCTGGCGCGCTCGTCCGCTCCCGCCCGCGCCGGTCCTCATCGAGACGGCGCTGGGAGTTGCCTGCCTGGCCGACGAGCTCCTGCCCGCGACCTGGGACGTGACGCGAGACCTGGTGGTCCTGGTTGGTCCCGGCCTGGAGCGAGTCGCTGAGATGTTGGTCGATCTCGGCCAGCATCGCGTGCTGGCGGTGGTCGCGACCGGTCATACCGGCTATCCGTCGGCGGTGACCGTCGTCGCCGATGTCGACGAGGCAGGCCAGGCCGTACGCGCGATGACCCCATGCCCTCCCGAGCGCGTCGTCGTGCGCAGCCTCGCCGGCGCCGAGCCCGAGCTCGACGCGGCGATCGCCGAGGCCGTCCACGCCGGGCTCTGCGACGTGCGCGTCCATCAGAACACCGTCAGCGCCTTCTCGAGCACCTGGCTCGATCAGGGCGTGACCAACCTCGACGCCATCGCTCGCTGGCCTTCGGTCGATGCGATCGGCGATCGCTTCGCCGGCGTGCCGATGATCATCTGTGCTCCTGGGCCATCGCTGGCCACCAACGTGGCCCGGCTGCGAGAGGCGCGTGGGCGCGCCATCATCGTCGCGTTCTCGCATTCGCTGCGGCCGCTGCGCGCGGCCGGGGTCGTGCCCGACCTGGTGCTGACCGTCGATCCCCAGGACGTGCGGTACCACTTCCACCCCGGCGATCTGGATGGCGTGGCCGCCATGATCAACGGCGCCACGGTCCATCCCTCACTGTGGCAGATGCGGGTGCCTCGATGCTTCAGCCTCGCCTCCAACGGGGCGCTCGATCAGTGGCTGTACCAGGCGCTGGGCGATTGCCCGGACGTGCCGAGCGGCGGTTCGGTGGCGACCACCGCGCTGTCACTGGGACTGCGCTGGCGGTGTGATCCGATCGTGATGGTCGGCCTCGACCTCTCGTTCCCCGGCGGGCGTTACTACGTCGAGACCAGCTGTGACGGTGACGCGCGCGCGGTGGTCAGTGACGACGGGCGGGTGCACGTCGCCGGCTGGAGCGACGGCTTCCGGGCCATGAAGGCTGCGGGCGGACCGGCCGCGGCCCGCGAACGGCTGATCGAGCTGCCGGCCTGGGCCGGCGGGACGGTTCCGTCCAGCTTCATGTTCGCCATGTTCCACCGCTGGTTCGTCGACACCGCGCGGCGCGAGGCGAGTCCGGAGCGGATCCTCAACTGCACCGAGGGGGGCGCGTTCATCGACGGCATGGGCCACCTCCCGCTCGCCGACGTGTTGCCACGGTTGTCACGGACGGTGGAGGTCGCGGCCGAGCTCGATGCAGCGGTCGCGAGCGTCGATGCCTCCACCCGGGCCGCCGCCGCCGCGCGCTGGCGCCGCGGCACAACGCACGATCTGCGGCGCATCGTCGGGTTGGCGCGGGCGGGTGTGGCGCTGGCGACGCGCCGCGACCCGCAGGCCGCCCGCCGTCTGCTCCGGCTCGAGCGCACGCTCTCCCGGTTGGTCGCTCGCCACGGCTTCATCGCCATGCTCGCCCAGCGAGAGATCGAAGCAGCCATCGACGAGGCGCGCCGACCGGCGACCGAGGTCGAGTACCTCGAGGCCACCCGGGCCTTGCTCGTCTCCGTCGCCGAGACCGCGGCTCGCGTGATCGCCGCGCTTGTCGGACCCGGAGGCGAACATGGCCGCTGAGCCGCGCAAGCGCGCCGGTCGCGTGGTCGCCGTGTCCGGTGGCAAGGGCGGCGTCGGCAAGAGCCTGGTCTCGCTGAACCTCGGGGTCATGCTGGGGCGGCTCGGCTACAAGACCACGATCATCGACTGCGATCTCGGGGCGCCCAACATCCACACGTTGCTTGGCATGACCCGGCCCGGCCCAGGGCTGGGCGGCTACCTGGACCACGAGGTTGACTCGCTGATCGAGGTCGCGATCGACGCCGGCACACCCAACCTCCGCATCATCCCGGGCACGTCCCAGCCGGGTGCCGCGAACATCAACGCCGGCCAGAAGTTGCGGCTCCTGCGCGCGATCGCGCACCTCGGCGGCGACGTCGTGATCGTCGACGTGGGTGCGGGCACCGCCTACAACACCGTCGATCTGGTCGCGGCGGCCGATCTCAAGCTGGTGGTGATGACGCCGCAGCTGACCTCGTTGCAGAACGCCTACACGTTCCTGAAGGCGTGCGTCCAGCGCTCGCTGCGACGGCTCCCCGACGACACCGACGCGCGCGCGGTGCTCGAGGAGCTGCTGACCGGCGAGGGTGAGAGCCGGCCGGTGGCCCGCGCCGTGGCCATTCTTCGCGACGAGCATGGCGAGCTGGCCGACGCGGTCGTCGACGTGCTGGCGCGCTTCGGCGTCATGCTCGTGGGGAACATGACGACGTCGGACCGCGATCAGGTCGTGTTCGGGCGCATGACCAACATGATCTCCGACTACCTCATGATCCAGGCGCCGCTGGTGGCGACGCTCCCGTTGTGCGATGCGATCCGCAAGTCGGTCGACACCCGGATTCCGGCCGCCCTGGTCGATCGCCCGCCCGAGGTCGTCGGCGCGTTGCGCGGCCTGGCGCGCTGCGTGCTCGACGCCGACGTCAAGCGCCTCCGCGTGGCCGGTCGCCTCAAGGCAGCCGAGCGGACCCTGCCGATCTGGGTCGAGCGCGACCTGCCGGCCCCGCGCTGAGCGGGTTCGGACGGCCGAGCGCAGATGCCACGGCGGGCCTGGCGGGCATCGACGCTCCAGCCGACCAGCTACCCCTGCGGGCGCCGACGCTCCAGCCGACTACGCGGTCAGCTGTTCGACGACTCGCTCGGCACCGCGGCCGTCGAGTGCGGCGGCGCTGTGGTCGCGCATCCTGCGGCGGGTGGGCAGGTCGGCCGCGAGCTCGGCCACGGCGGCGGCCAGCTCGTCGTCGGTCACGTCGGTGAGCGGACGCCCACACGCGACGAGCTCGTGCTCCACGTGACGTCGCGCGTTGTCGACCTGGTCGGCCACGATCGCCAGCGCGACCGTGGGGCGGCCGAGGTACCCGAGCTCGGCGAGCGTACCGCCGGCCGCCGAGATCGCCAGGTCACAGCTCGCCATGAGCGCCGGCAGGTCTCGGGGCCGGTAGTGGACGTCGACCTGATGGCCTCGTGACTCCGCGACCAGGAGCGCGCCGGTGAGCTCGGCGTCGCAGCGGAAGTGAGGCCCCAGTACGACCACGATGTCGAGGCTGGGCCTGAGGAGCGCCCGCAGCACGCGTGCGGTGGCGCCGACCGGATCGCTGCCACCCATGGTCACGAGGATCCGTCGCGCCCGTTCGCGCAGCGGCGGTCCAGCCGCCGGCTGGCGGCGGAACTCGCTACGGAGCAGGTGGTAGGGGCGGCCGAGCAACCGCACCCTGGCGGCCGGGTAGCGGTCGGCCAGGCGTTCCGCGCCGAGGTTGTGATTGACGACGACCGCGGTCGGCAACGGCGCCGCGCCGAGGTCGTCGAGGCTGGCCACCCTCAGGCCGGCGTCGGCCAGTGCCGCGACGTACGCCGGCGAGAACGAGGGTCCGTCGACCACGATGGCGTCGGCTCCGAGGCGGCGAGCGTTTGCGATCATCAGCTCGCGGTCATCGTCACCGCCGCTGGTCTGGCCAGACGGGATGCTCGCGATCCGCCGGGTCGCCAGATGGTCCAGGGTCGGCCCCGGTTCGCCACCGACGACGACGACGGCCTCGCCGCCACGGGCCGTGGCTGCGTCGGCGAGCGCGCTCAAGCGCATCACGTGGCCACTGCCCAGGCCGTGGCCGGCGTCGGCACGCAGCACCAGCCGTGGCCCGCCGCGCATCACGCGACCCGCGCTTCGGGAACGGCCCGCAGCTCGGGTCGGGCCGCGGGTTCCAGCAGCCCGCGGGTCTCGTCGACGTCGAGCCGCGGTTCGGCGACGTCGCTGGAGTAGGTGAACCCGTCGGGGAGGGGGCGGCCGTCGACGCGAGGGGCTCCCGCATGGAACTGGAACTCGGGCCAGACCACCATCAGCTCGCCGAGATCACGGGTGCGCCGCGCCTCCTCGACGGAGAGCAGGGTCTCGTGCAACTTCTCGCCGGGGCGGATGCCGATGGTCTCCCGGGGCACTCCCGGCGCCATCGCCTCGGCCAGGGTGACGATGTCGCTCGTGGGCAGCTTGGGCACGAAGATCTCGCCTCCGGCCATGAGGGTCAGACCACGCAAGACCAGCGCGACCGCGTCGCACATGCGGATCCAGAAGCGAGTCATCCGTTCGTCGGTGATCGTGAGGCGGCCGCGGGTGCGTTGAGCCTGGAACAGCGGGATGACGCTGCCCGCCGATCCCATGACGTTGCCGTAGCGAACCGCGGCGAAGCGAGTGGGACGGTCGCCGACATAGGCGTTGGCAGCGATGAGGAGCTTCTCCATGCACAGCTTGGTGGCCCCGTACAGGTTGGCCGGCGACACCGCCTTGTCGGTCGAGAGCGCCAGGACCTTCTCGACGCCGCAGTCGATCGCCGCCTCGGCCAGGTTGCGGGCGCCGTTGACGTTGGTCTGGACCGCCTCCATCGGGTTGTACTCGCAGATCGGCACGTGCTTCATCGCGGCGGCGTGGACCACGATGTCGACGCCGCGCAACGCGGTGTGCAGGCGGTCGCGGTCGCGGATATCACCGACGAAGCAGCGCAGGCGTGGGTCGCGCAGGTCGCGCTCGAGCTGGTAGTGTTTCTGTTCGTCGCGGGAGAACACGATGACCTTGCGCGGGTCACCCAGCTCGAGCAAGGTGTCGACGAAGGCCCTGCCGAACGAGCCCGTGCCCCCGGTGATCAGGACCACCTTGCCGGCGACGACCTCGACGTGTTCGCGCATGCGGCTGGACAGGCTGGTGGCGAGAGGTGCGGTCATCGGCAGGGCTCCATGAGGCTGTCGGCCAGGGCCTCGACCACGTGATCCACGCGGTCGAGGTCGGGGTAGATCGGCAGGCTGAGCGTGCGGGCGTAGTAGGCCTCGGCGCCGGGGCGTGGCCACGCGGCGTGCGCACCTGCTCGCTTGCGATGAAACGGGTGGTGCGGCAGAGGGATGTAATGCACCTGGGTGCCGACGCCGCGGGCGGCGAGCGAGGTCATGACCCGGCTGCGGTCGGTCCCGAGCGCGGCGAAGTCGATCGCGACCGGGAACAGGTGATGCGCGCTCTCACGGTCAGCGACGACCGCCGGCGGCCGAACCTTGGCGTCGGGCCCCGTCCCGAATCGCGCGCCGATGGCGGCGCGGTAGGTGGCCGCCAGGTCGCGGCGTCGGGCGAGGAACCAGGGCAATCGCGCGAGCTGGGCCCGCCCGAGCGCGCACGCCAGATCGGACAGGCGGTAGTTGAAGCCCTGTTCGACGACCTCGTGATACCAGGGGCCAGGCGACGAGCGCGACCATCGTGCGGGGTCGCGCTCGATGCCGTGGTGGCGCAGACGCTGCGCCGCGCGCTGGTGGCCGGGGTCGCGGAACACGACGGCGCCGCCCTCGCCGGTGGTGATGTGCTTGACCGGGTGAAAGGACAGGACCGCGGCATCGGCGTTGCCACCGGCGACCGGTCGACCGCGGTAGGTGGCGCCCAGCCCGTGGCACGCGTCCTCGATGAGATAGATGCCCTCGCGTCGAGCCAGCGCAGCCAGCTCGTCGAGGTCGGCCGGGAGCCCGGCGAGGTGCACGGCCACGATCGCTCGTGTCCGCGGCCCGATCAGCGCGGCGACCGAATCCGGGGCGAGGTTGCCCGTGACGGGATCGACGTCCGCGAATCGCACCGACGCACCGACCTGGTACGCGGCCGAGGCGGTGGCCGAGAACGTGATCGGCGACGTGATGATCTCGTCGCCGGGGCCGAGCTCGAGCGCGGCGTAGGCGAGGTGAAGCGCGGCGGTGCCGCTCGAGCACACGGTCACGTGCGGCGCTCCGAGCCACGCCGCCAGTTCGGTCTCGAACGCCGACACCTGGGGGCCGCAGGTCAGCAGGTCCGCGCGCAAGGCGGCGACGACGGCCGCCACGTCCTCGTCGGAGATCGACTGGCGCCCGTAGGGCAGCGTGGTCCGGGGCGATGGCGACTCGTCGGGAGGAGGCGCGGGCTTGCGGGCCAGGTGGGCCGACATGCCTCGGCTCATTGCGAGGTCCACGCCAGATCGAGCGCCGAGATTCCAGTGGGTTACTGGGCCCCAGGCCCGGCGGCCGTCACGCCTGACGCTTCGGCGTCAGAGGGCCCGGCCACGCGCGCGCCGGCCGGCGGCGATCCGCTGCTCGACGACCAGCAAGGCGCGGCCGAGGGCGTCGAGCCAGGCCCGGTCGCGGGCGACCAGCTCGTCCCTGTGCCCGAGCAGGCGCGGGTCGCCGCGGTCCATCGGCGCCAGGCCGGCCAGCTCGGCGAGGATGACCTCGCGGGTCTCGGCGATCGCCGTGAACGCCGAGAGCACGAGGTCGGGCTCGGCGTCGTCGGGCGGCATCGGTGTCGCCTTCAGGAGCGCGAAGAGGCGGGCGACGTGCTGATCGGTGCCGCTCACGGGCTGGCCGGGGGCTCGTTCTTGACCGCCGCGAACGCGTCGCCCAGGTCGGACATCACGCGCCGGGCGGCGTCGAGGGGCTCGAGCGCGAGGTGGAGATTGGCCCGGGTCAGTTGATCGTGAACGAACGCGTACAGGCCTTCCAGGTTCGCAGCCAGCGCCGGCGCCGCGCCGTGATCGAGCGCCGCGCGCAGCTCGGTGACGATCAGCATGGCGTGATCGATCGCTTTGGCCTTGCCCTGGACGTCGCGAGCCGTGATCGCCGTTCGCGCGGCGGCGAGATCGTCGAGGAACCGGACGAAGAGGCGCGCGACGATCTCGGCGCGAGGTGCCGATTCGAGGTCGACGCGACGGTAGGCGGTGGCGGCGCGTGCGTACATGGTGCCCTCCAGTGCTAGAGCTGGCCCAGGATCGAGAGCATCTGGTTGCTCTGGGTCTTCATGGTCGAGATCGCCCGCTCGAGCGCGGTGAACTGGGCCCGCAGCCGTTCACCCACGGCGAGCGCCGCGTCCTCGATCCGCGTGATGTCCTTCTGATAGGCGGTGGTGCGGTCGTCGATCGACTTGCCCTTGGCGCTGAGCACCCCATCGCCCGCGCGGGCATACACGTCCCCGAGCGACGCGATCTTGGTCGCGAGGCCGCCGCTCACGAACAGCGCCTCGACCGCCGCCGGGTCGCTGGTCAGCGCCGCGTCGAACTTGCCCTGGTCGAGGGTGAGCCGACCGGCGGTGTCGATCTTGATCCCCAGGCCGGCCAGGCTCTTGCCGCCGTGCTCGCTGGTGACCACCGTGCCCAGCGCACGCTGGAGTTGACGAAGGGTCGAGTCTCCGAACAGGGTGTCGGTGCCCTTGGTCACGCCGTTGTAGCGGAGCTGGCCGTCGAGCGCCCCGGCCACGCCGTTGTACGCGTCGACCAGCCCCTTGACCTTGTCGCGGATGGCGCCACCGTCGGACGCGATCGTGATCGTCGTGTCGGGATCGGCCGCGGCGTGGGGTGCGGTCAAGGTCAGGGTGACGCCCGCGAGCACGTCCGAAACCACGTTGTGGCCTCGGGTCACCGCGATCCCGTCGACGACAAACGCGGCGTCGCGCGACGCGGCCGTGACGTTGGCCGGATTCGACCAGGCGAGGCCGTCGCCGGCGTCGGTGAAGGTCGGCGTGGCCGCGGTCCCGGTCTGACGCGACGACGCCACCAGGCGGTAGCTGGTGCCGTCGAAGACGACCGACGCGGTGGCGGCGGCGTTGGCGTCGTTGATCCGAGCGGCGATGGCCGACAGCGAGTCGGCCGAGGTCCACGCCACCGTCACCGGATCCCCGGACGCCGTGTCGATCGTGACCGAGCCGTCACCGAGGACTCCGGCGCCGTCGCTGGCGAAGGTCCGCGACGTCACGGTCTGACCTCGCGCCGTCGACGTGACCCGCAGCGAATGGGTGGAGACGGACGCGGTGCCGGACACCGCGACCCCGACGTGGCTCGTGTCCGAGCGTTCGGCCGTGACCGAACGGATCTCGGAAGCCAGGTCGAGCCCGCGGGCCCGGTCACCGAAGGCGCGCAGCTTGCTGATCAGATCGTCGACGATGATGCCCTGGCGGTTCAGGTCGTTCACCTTGCGGCCGAGCAGCACCGCCGGTTGTCTCTCCGCCGCGACGAGCTGATCGATCAGCGCGGCGGAGTCGAGGCCGGAGGCGAGGCCGGAGAAGGTGACGGTCATGGGTGCACCCGATCAACGTCGACGAGGTCGCTCACCGGAGCAGCGAGAGCGCCGACTGCGGCAGCTGGTTGGCCTGGGACAGCACGGCGAGGCCGGCCTGGCTCAGGATCTGCGCCTTGGTGAGCTGCGAGCTCTCCGCGGCCACGTCGACGTCGCGGATGCGCGAGTTCGCGGCGGCGAGGTTCTCCTGGGCCACGCCCAGGTTCGAGATCGTGACCACCATCCGGTTCTGCACCGCGCCCACCTTGGAGCGCGCGGTCGACAGCTGCTCGATCGCCTTGTCGAACGCGCCCATCGCGGCGCGGGCGCCGGTCACCGTGGACAGGGTGGCGCTGGCGAGGCGGAGGCTGGTCGAGCCCAGCGTCGAGGTCGTGAGCCTGGTGACGCTCATCGCGATGCGGTCGTTGGTCGAGTTGTCCTTGCCGACCTGGAACGACAGCCCGGCCGAGGCCGAGCCATCGATCAGCTTCTGGCCGTTGAACTCGGTGACCGCCGAGATGCGGTTGATCTCGTTGCGGAGCTGGGTGAACTCGGTCTGGATGTAGCCGCGCTCGGTCGTTCCGAGGGTCTGGTTGGCGGACTGGACCGACAGCTCGCGCATGCGGATCACGATGCCGCTCATCTCGTTCATCGAGCCTTCGGCGACCTGCGTCATCGACACGCCGTCGTTGGCGTTGCGCTGAGCCTGGGCCAGGCTGCGAAGGTCGGACTTCAGGTTCTCGCTGATGCCGAGGCCGGCCGCGTCGTCGGCGGCGCGGTTGATGCGCATGCCGGACGACAGCCGACCGATCGACGCCGACAGCGCCGTCTGGGTCGAGCTGAGGTTGCGCTGCGCGTTGAGCGAAGCGACGTTGGTGAGAATCGAAAGTGCCATCTGAGTTTCTCCCGCTGAGTTGGTTGCTGATTGCGCCTTGCAGGAGTGATTCGCCCGTTTGCAGATTTCTTGAGGGGGGGGGAAGGATTGGCGGCTCAGCGGGCCGGGGAGAGCAGCGCGGCCAGCTTGGCCGTCACCGCCTGGGCGGCGGTGAGGGCGGTGGCGCGACGCGCGAGCTCGCCGGCAGCGCCGACGACGTCGGTGTCGGTCAGCGCCGACACCCGCTCCGCCATGGTGTCCTCGAGTGCCCCGCGAAGCTGGTTGGCCTCGTCGACCACGCCCTGCAGTGAGCCCACGTGGGCGCGGGCCTCGACCGTCTGCGCGTGGGCGACCTCGAGCTCGCCGATCGCCACCTGGATCGCGGGCAGGTCGTTGCCAGCCAGCGCCGTCACCAGTCGACCGAGCGCCGGCAGCACGTCGACGCCTTCGGCGGCGGTGAGGGCGGCGCCGGCCAGCGTCGAGGCTCCGAGGGTCCCCTCGCCAAGCTCGAGCTCGCGGGTCGCGGCGTCGCCGGTATAGACGCCGCTGGCATCGAACGGCGCCGTGGTGCTCGCGCTGCCGGCCAGCAGGTGCTCGCCGGCCACGTTCTTGCTGTTGGCCGCGGCCAGCGCGATCTGGTAGAGGCCGGCGACGCGAACGCCCAGCGCGGCCCGGTCGACGGCGCCGGTGGTGGCATTGGCGGCCTGGACCGCGAGCTGCTTGCTCTCCGACAGGGCATCGCCGATCGTGGTCAGTGCTCGCTCGGTCTCGACCAGGTGGTCGTGGCCGAGCGCCAGGGCCTCGCCGCGGCCCTGGCTCGCGGCCTGGCGGACGGCGGCGCGGCGGGCCGCGGCCCAGGCCACCGGGTCCTGCGAAGGCAACGCCACCCGTTTCCCCGAAGACAGCTCCTCGCTGATCTCGGCGACCTCGGATTGCGCGCGGCTGGTGGCGAGAGTGGAGAGCTCGAGCATCCGTGATGCGGTGATGCGCATGGCGCCTCCTCGACGGTCAGAGTCGACCCAGCAGGTCCTCGAGCATGCCGTCGATGGTGCTGAGGAACCTGGTCATGGCTTCGGAGGCGTGCTGGAAATGGACCAGCTTCGCCAGTTCTTCTTGGAGATCGACCCCCGAGAGCGAGTCGCGCAGGCCGGCCAGATGTTCGTCGATCACGGTGTCGCGCTCGGCGGCATCGCCGGCCTCGGCGGCGCGGGTGCCGACGTCGCCGAGCAAGGCGATCGCGGCGTCGCCGAGGGTCTGGGTGCCGCCGCTCGCGATCGCCTGATCGCGGAGCGCGATCAGGGCCAGCGCGCCGCGGTTGTCGCCGGCGCCACTGCCGGGCGCGCCGGCGGCCAGGAGCCGCGGGTCGGCGGCGATCGCCGGGTCCACGTCGATGGCGGCGGCGGCCCCGGTGACGGTGGCGGCGGGGCCGAACAGGTTCCGGCCGGTGGCGCCGTCGAGGCCAGCGTTCGCCGCGTGGATCGAGTTCATGGTCGACGACAGGTCGAAGGCGAACTGATCGAGCCGCGCCGCGGCGGCGGCGCCGTCGACGTCGCGGAGCTCCAGCTCGGCCGCGAGGCTGCCACCGCTCAAGGTCACGGTGACGTCGCGTCGGGCGGCGCCGTCGACGATCTCGACCCTGCGAAACCCCGTGCTGGCGTCCGTGCTGGTGGCGACGGTGGCGGCTCGGTCGCCGTCGACCAGCACCGCCCCATCAGGAAGGACCCAGCGCAGCTGGCCGTCGGGGTCGATGCGGCCGCTGCCACCCATCAAATCGGCGAGCTTGCTGGCCGCGACCTCGCGCCGGTCTCGCAGCACCGGATCGCTGGACATGCGGATCGCCTTGTTGAGGGCCGCGATCTCGCCGGTCAGCGCGGTCGCGGCCTTGGCGCCGTCGCGGATCCGGGCGTCGGCGTCGGTGCGCGCGGCCTGGGTCTCGCCGGCCCGGCCGCGCAACGCCGCGGCGACCCCGCGGGCCGCGTCGACGGCCGACGCTCGCATCATCGAGTCGGTCGGCATCGCCGCGACTCGCTGTAGCCCGGCGAAGAGCGCCGACAACGTGTCCTCGATCGGCGGCCCCGAGCGGGCGAGGCGGGCCTCGAGGTCGGCGAGAGCCGGGGCGAGCGTCCGCGAGTAGCCGAGCGCGGCCTGAGCGCCGCGCCCGCGTCGAGCCAGCAGCTCGTCGGCCACGCGGGTCGGCGACAGGCTGCGGACGCCGCCGACCTCGGGGGCGGCGAGCTCGGCTCGCAGGTCGACGCGCTGGCGCGAGTAGCCGAGGGTGTTGACGTTGGCGGCGTTGTTGGCGGCGACGCTGGCGCCGCCGTGCTGCGCCGACAGGGCCGCCGACCCGAGGTGCAGCAGCGAGAGCAGGTCACTCATGTCAGAGCGCCAGCACCCTGATCGGGCGGGTGGCGACGTGGCGACGTGCCGAGCGGTCGTAGCGGTCGTCCCGCTCCTCACCGAGCGCCGCGGCGATGGCCTCCGACGCCGCCGCGATCAGCGCGGCGCTTGCTCCCAGCTCGAAGCGGGTACGTGCGACGAGGCGGCGCAGCCCGCGGTCTTCGTTGCCGCGATCTCCGGGCGCACCAGCGTCGGCCGCCGTCGCGGCCAGCTCGTCGCAGAGTGAACGCTTGCGGGCGGTGAGGGACTCGAGCACCGGAAGGTCAAGGCGCGCGATAGCTCGGCGCTCCTCGGCCATCACCGCCCGCAGGCGTTCAAGGATCTCGACCAGCTCCGGACGCGATGAAGGGGGCACGTCGGCGTTCGACATCACCGGCCCTCGCGCGCGAGGTCGTCGTCGAGGATGCGTTCCGACAGCTTCTCGAGGTCGACCACGTACGTCCCGGCGGCCAGCTCCTCGCGGATCCGGGCGATCCGCGTCGTGATCGAGGGGTCGACGTCGCCATGAACCTGCGCTGCGGCCGCGGCCTCGCCAAGTGACACCACCGACGACGGGGACCCGTCCGGCCGGCCGGGAGTCCCGGGGCGCGGGCGGGTGTCGTTGATCGAGACGATGGTGGTGGGATCGATACGCATGGAGCCTCCGATGGTCAGGGTCGACCAGGACGGGAATCCGTTTAGGGCGTTTGCCCAGAATCTGTGCCTTCTATGAGCACCCACGGATCAACAGGTCGGCCGTCGCGCCGAACCTCGAAGTGGAGATGTGGACCAGTCGACCGGCCGGTGCTCCCGACGGCGCCGATCGGAGCGCCGGCCCCGACCCGATCACCCACCCGTACGGAGATGGCGGAGAGGTGGGCATAACGGGTCTCGCTGCCATCGTCGTGACGCAGCACGACGAGGTTGCCGTAGGTGCCGGCGCTGCCGGCTCGTTCGACCGTGCCGGCCAGGGCCGCGACCACCGGGGTCCCTTCGCGGGCGGCGATGTCGAGGCCCTGGTGCATGGTGCGCGTACCGTGCACGGGATCGACGCGCGTGCCGAAGCGCGAGCTGTAGCGGCCCGCGACCGGACGCACGAGGTCGGCGCCCGGCGCCGGAAAGGTGTCGGCGGGTGGGCCGTCGGACCGCAGGCTGGCGGCGAGGTGGAATGCCGGTGGCGCGGCGACGCCGGCCGGGTCGCCGCCGAGCGACGCCTCGAACGTGGCCGACAGGCCAAGGCCGCCGGCGGAGGCCATCGCGTCGGCGAGGGCGCTGTCGAGCATGTCGCGAAACGTCTCCCCGGCGAATCCCCCACCCATCAGGCCAGACTCGGGGCGAGCCTCGGCCAGGAACTGGCGCAGGAAGAACGCCTCGAGCTGGGTCGCCGCCTGGCGAGCGGGCGGCGGAGCGGACGCGTCACCGGTGCGCGTCAGGTCGGGCCCGAGCGGCGAGGACACGGTCACAGCACGACCACCTCGGCGCGAAGTGCGCCGGCCGCGTGCAGGGTCTGCAGGATCGCGATCAGGTCGCGCGGCTTGACCCCGAGCGCGTTGAGGGCCGCGGCGACGTCGGCGACCGACGCGGCGGCCGGGATGGCGTGGAGCTCGCCGCCGCCCTCGCTGACGTCGATGGTCGTGCGCGGCACGACCTCGGTGGTGCCGCCCGCGAACGGTCCGGGTTGGCTGACCTGCGGCGCCTCTCCGATGGTCACGGTCAAGCCGCCGTACGCGATCGCGGCCGCTCGCAGTCGTACCTCGCCGCCGATCACCACCGTCCCGGTCTTCTCGTCGATGACGACCCGGGCGGGCAGGTCGGGTTCGACCTCGATCGCCTCCAGCGTCGCGACCAGCCCGGAGACGTTGTTGGTCCAGCGCTTGTCGATCTTGATCGCGACGGCGCCGGCGTCTCGTGGCGCGGCCGTGCCCGGGCCGAGCAGAGCGTCGACGGCCGACGCGACCCGGCTCGCGGTCGTGAAGTCGGGGGCGCGGAGGATCAGCACGAGCTCGCGGACTGGCATCGCGGTGGGCGCGTCGCCTTCGACCATGGCCCCGTCGGGGATGCGGGCCGAGGTCACGTGGTTCTTCCGCTGTGAACCGGCGCCACCCTCGACCAGGAAGCCGCCGACCGCGACCGCGCCCTGGGCGATCGCCCAGGTGCGCTGATCGGGCCCCTTGAGTGGCGTCGTGATCAGGGTGCCGCCGGCCAGGCTCTTGGCGGAACCCATCGACGACACCTGCACGTCCAGCGCTTGACCCGGGCGCGCGAACGGTGGCAGCTCGGCCGTGATCACGACCGCCGCCACGTTCTTCGACTTGATCTCGCTGGCGTCGACCGTGGTGCCGAGGCGCTTGAGCATCGCGGCGAGCGAGCGCCGGACCACCGGCGAGCTGGCGTCGTCGCCGGTGCCGGCCAGGCCCACCACCAACCCGAAGCCGGTCAGCTGGTTGGAGCGGACACCCTCGACCGTCGCCAGGTCTTTCAGGCGATCGGCGCGCGCCGGTGAGGCGACGGCGAACATGGCGAGGAGGACGAGGTTGCGCATGGAGGCTCCCTGGCGGTTCAGAACGGCCACACCTTGGCCAGCAGTCGATTCCCCCACCCACGCCGCTGCTGATCGCTGACGTCGCCGCGGCCGGTGTACTCGATCTCGGCGTCGGCGACCCTCGACGACAGGACGGTGTTGTCCTCGGCGATGTCGCGCTGCCGGACGATGCCGGAGACGTAGATGTGCTGCTCCTCGTTGCCGACCATCACCACCTTGGTGCCCTCGACGAAGAGGTCGCCGTTGCCGAGCTGCTTGCGGACCCGCACCGGCAGCGTGGCCGAGAGCTGACCCTTACGCTGGGTCGCGCCGGCGCCGGCGAACGAGACCTCGCTCTGGCTGGCGAACAGCTGGCCGGGATCGAGATCGGGGTACTTGCGCTGTAGCGCGGCGAGCAGCCCGATCGCGGCCGGTAGGCCGTAGCTGGCCGCGTCCTGCTTGTCGAGCTTGGTGCTGCCGGCCCGGCTGGCCGCGTCGCGTTCGTCGATCCGGATGACCAGGATGTCGCCCACGCGGCGAGCGACGTCGTCCTCGAACAGCCCGCCGCTACCGGCGTAGAGGCTGCCGCCGCGAGCCTCGGGGGCGCTCGCGTAGTCCCCGGGGTCGAACACTCGCCGCTTGGGCTGGTACGGCGCGATGTGGGTGGTGCACGCCGACGCCAGGGCGAGGATGGCGCTCAGTGCGACGATCCTCATGGCGCCTCCACGATCAAGCGCGTCCGATCGGCGAGGACGCCGCTGACCAACGCCCCCGCCGCGAGCCGTGCGCGCGCCGGGCCGCCGAGGCGCGCCGCCGTTTCGAGCCGGCCCCGGGTGACGATGGCGACCGCACCGCGGCGCACTTCGATGCGGAGCTCGGTGCCACGCGCGATCGGCGGCGGGGCGGTGAGCCGGGAATCGTCGAGGACCTCACCGGCGGAGATGGGCGCGCTGACCTGCTGGCCCAGCGGCGTGCGCGACGATCCGCTGCGAGGGTCGACGGCGCGGCGTTCCCATCGCACGTCGGAGGTCGTGACCAGCGCCCCGGGGTCGAGGGGGTGGGTGGCGATGGCGACGTCGACGAGCGCGGCGATCGTGACTGGCACGAACACGGAGCGGACCTTTCCGGTGCGCAGGCGCACGCGCACGCTGCTGCGACCCGGTCGAGCAGCGGCCGGGAAGTCGACGTCGACCGTGGTCGGGTCGACGTCGACCTTGGCGAGGCTGCGCGGCAGGTGCACGGACGTGATGGCGAGATCCGCCGGCAGGCCCGCGCCCGCCCGATCTCCGATGATCGCCGGGATCGTCTCGGCCGCGGCGGGCCCGACGAGCGCCCCGATGACCGCGGTGATCAGGAGCGCCCTCATCGCAGCTGCGCCGTCTGGCCGAGCATCTCGTCGGCCGCCTTGATGACGCGCGTGTTGACCTCGTAGGCCCGCTGCCCCGAGATCAGGTCGATCATCTCCTCGACCACGTTGACGTTGGACAGCTCCACGGTGCCTTGCATGAGCGATCCCGCGCCGCCCTCCCCGGGCGCGCCGAGGACGACCGCGCCCGATCCACCGCTCTCGCGGAACAGGGTCTTGCCCATCGGTTCGAGGCCGGCCGGGTTGGCGAACGTGGCGATCTGGAGCTGTCCGAGGTTCTGCGGCTGGGGGTCGCCAGGAACGAGTGCCGAGACCGTTCCGTCTGGCGCGATGCTCACCGACTGGGCCTCGAGCGGAATCGCGAGCTCGCCGGCGAGGGGGTAGCCCTCGCTGGTGACCAGCCGACCTTCGGCGTCGAGCTGGAAGGCGCCGTTCCGGGTGTAGGCGACATCGCCCGATGGCAGCTGGACCTGGAAGAAGCCCTGTCCCTCGATGGCGACGTCGAGCTGGTTGCCGGTCTGACGCAGCTCGCCCTGGCCGAGCAAGCGCTGGGTGGCGGCGACGCGTACGCCGAGTCCGACCTCGAGGCCGGCCGGCGCGTTGGTGCCCGCGCCGGTCGGGGCCCCGGCCGGGCGGGACGTCTGGTACATGAGGTCGGCGAACTCGGCGCGGCTCTTCTTGAACCCCGCGGTCGAGACGTTGGCGATGTTGTTGGCGGTCACGTCCAGCTTGGTCTGCTGGGCTTCCATGCCCGTGGCGGCGGTGGCGAGGGAGCGAAACATGGTGTTGTCCTCGGGGTTTGGGGGAATCGGTTACTTGGGTCCGCCGATGTCTCGGGCGGCGCGGCTCTGGATCTCCGAGTAGCCCTGGATCACTCGCATCAACGACTCGTAGGTGCGGGAGATCCTCACCAGGTCGACGACGCCGCGGACGACGTTGACGTTGGAGCCTTCGAGTGCGCCCTGCGTGATCGCGGGCGGTGGCGCATCGATCGGTTTGCCGCGCGCGGCCAGGAGCGTCGCGCCTTCTCGGCTCATCGCCGCCGGCGCGAAGCGGACCAGCTCGAGGCGCCCGATCTCCTCACCGTCGGCGAGCACGGTGCCGTCGCCGGTGAACGAGATCACGGTGGCATCGCTGGCGATCGTGATGGCGCCCCCGCCCTGGTTGCGGACGGTGTTGCCATCGGCGGTGACCAGCTGGCCGTCGATCCCCCGGCCGAGCGCGCCGGCGCGCGTATAGCGGACCCCCTGGGCGGTGTCGACCGCCAGGTAGCCGGGGCCGTCGAGTGCGATGTCGAGCGGGTTGCCGGTCTGGGTGATGACCCCGGCGGTGTCGTCCACCGTGCCGGTCGCGCCACCGACCATCGCCATGTCCGGCGATCGCGCCCGCGTCAGCGCCTCGGAGAACGAGACCCGGGCGCCCTGATACGCCGCCGTGGACGCGTTCGCGATGTTGTTGGCGGTGACGTCGAGCGCTGCCGATTGCGCCACCGCTCCGGCGGTCGCGATGTAGATGCCGTCAGCCATGGGTCGCCTCCATCGGCGCGACCACCGGGCGCGGTTCCACGTCGGGCGGAGTGAGCTCGAGCTCGACGCGCAGGCGCGCGATGGCGCGGCCGTGCAGCTGGCACACCCGCGAGGCGGAGACCCCGAGAGTCTCCCCGATCTCGGAGTAGGTGAGCTCCTCGTTGTAGCAGAGCGACAGCACCAGCACGTCGCGTTGGTCGAGGCGGCGCAGCGCCCGCTGGACGCGCGCGAGCAGCTCCCGGCGCTCGGCCATCCGCGCCGGTGAGTGTTCGTCGCCCGTGGAGGGCATGGCGGGATCGCTCGGGTCGAGCACGCCGACCGAGACGTGGACCAGCTGCTCGAGGTCGGCGCGGTAGTGCTCGACCGCGACCCCGAGGGCGGCGGCGACGGCGTCGTCGTCGGGGGTTCCACCGAACTGCCGCTCGAGCGACTTGATCGTCGCCCCGACTCTGCGCGCCATCTGGCGCACGCGACGCGGCATGATGTCCCCGCGACGCAACTCGTCGAGCACCGCGCCGCGGATGCGCTTCTCGGCGAACACCAGGAAGGGCTCCTGCCGGCTCTCGTCGTAGCGCTCGGCGGCTTCGGCCAGTCCGAGCATCCCGGCGGCAACCAGGTCTTCGCTGGACAGCCAGGCCGGGCAGCGGCGGGCGACGCGCATCGCGATCCGGCGCGCGATGTCGACGTGATCGGCGATCAAGCGGTCTCGCTCCTTGAGCGACCGGCGGGTTTGCTGGGCGTAGGCCTTCATGGGGCATCTCCTGAGGCTGCGGTGAGGTGGCGGCGCCAGAAGCCGCGCGTGGCTGCGATGCGTTCGTCGGGGGCGGCGACCGCGTCGAGTGCCCGCGCGACCCGGGCGATGCCGCGGGCGGCGGGTGAGTCGGGACGCTGGATGAGCAGGGGAACGCCGAGCTGGGCGGCTTCGGAGACGGCCGGGTCGGACGGCACCGCCGGCAGGGGTGTGAGCCGGAGATCGAGGAAGCGGGTCACCAGATCGCCGAGGCGGCCGACGATGTCATCGGCCTGACCCTGACTGGTCACCCGGTTGGGGACGACGTACGCGTGGCGCATCCCATGGTGCGAGACCAGCACCTTGAGGCACGCGTAGGCGTCGGCCATCGACAGCGGCTCGGGATTGACGACGACCACCGTGTCTGCGGCGGCGGCGGCAAAGGTGGCCTGGGTGGCGCCGATACCCGCGGCGATGTCGACGACGACGGTGTCGAATCGTCCGGCCAGGTGTTCGACCAGCTCGAGCGTGCGGCGACGACCGGTCTCACCCATCGTGGCCAGCGCGTAGCTGCCGTTGAGCGCCGGCAAGAGCGAGATGCCGTGGGCCTGGACCACGATGTCATCGACCGGCGCGCCGGTCAGCGCGTCGAGCAGGCTGCGGGAGGGCGCCACGCCGAGGAGCAGGTTGAGGTCGGCCATGCCGAGGTCGGCGTCGACCAGCAGCGTTCGCGAGCCGCCCCGCGCGTACGCGGTGGCCAGGCCGACGGCGATCGTGCTCTTGCCGACGCCACCTTTGCCGCCGGTGACGGCGATGGCGCGTTCGCGCCTGGGCAGGGCAGCGTCGCGGCCTTCGCCGCGGATCACGCGCAGAGATGCTGCTTGGTCGGTCACGGTGTTCCTTCTCTCAGGCGGCGACGGTGCGATCGGTGGTGACGGAGAGGCCGTGCCTCGCCAGCTCGGCGAGGCGCGGCAGGGTGGCGAGCTCCAGGTCCTCGGGCACGGCCTGGCCGGTGGCCAGCCAGGTCACCGGGAGCTGCAGGCGGGTCGGGGCGGCGGTCAACTCGGGCGCGCGCTCACACTCGTCGACCTTGGTGAACAACAGCCGGCTCGGCTGCAAGGGCGCGAAGTGGCGATGGAGTTCATCGACGTGGGTCGACGACGCGCTCGCCGCGATCGTGAGGTGGACCTCGACTCGAGGCGCTGCCCCCAACGCTCGTTCGAGAGCGGCGACGGCGGTGCGGTCGCGAGGGCTCCGACCGGCAGTGTCGATCAGCGTGAGATCGTAGCCGGCGAGTTCCTCGAGTTGCGCCGCCAGCTGGCTGGGATCGTCGAGCAGGTGGAGCGGGACGCCGATCAGGTCCGCGAACGTCCGCATCTGTTCGACGCCGCCGACGCGGTAGTTGTCCAGCGTGATCAGGGCGACCCGGCGGTGCTCGATCAACGCGGCCCGCGCGGCGATCTTGGCGATCGTGGTCGACTTGCCGACACCGGTCGGGCCGACGAGGAGTACGGCCGTGGCCTGGCTGGGTGTCGCCGCCGTGAAGGGCGGCGGTGCCTCCGGGGCGGGAGCCGGCTGCGGGCGGGTGCGGAGCTCATCGAGCGCTCGGCGCAGGGCGGCGAGCTCGCCTCGAACTTCGCTGGCCGGGCGTTCGTCGCTCTTGGCCCGCATCATCGCTCGCAGCGAGCGCAGCTCGGCCCGCAGCGGCGCCATCGCTCGCTCGATGTCGTTGTCGGCGAAGTTGCCGCCGGGACGACCGTGGAGCCCGACGTTGCCCGTCGTTGGCCCCGAGGCCGCGGGGTCGTCCTCGATCGCCGCTGCGATCTCGAACGCCGACCCGAGCAAACCCCGCTTGATCTGCCGGGTCGAGACCACGACCGCGTCGTCGCCTAGCTCGGCCTTGACGCGGGACAGGGCCTCGCGCATCGATGCGCCTTGGAACTTGAGGATCCTCATGCTGCAGCCTCCAGGGCAGAGACGACCGCTCGGGTCACGAACGGCACGGTTGCGTCGACCTCTCGGTAGCTCATGACCGCGAGCCCGGGGATGTGACGGGCGGCGACGCCGGCGACGGCGCGGCGGATATCGGGAGCGACGACCAGCAGCGGCGGGTCATCGCCCCGGGCCACGTCGCGGGCGTTGACCGCCAGATCATCGGTGAGGCGCGAGAGCGCCCGGGCGTTGCGTGGGTGCTGATCTCGGAAGAGCGCTTCCGCGCGCGGGTCGAGCACCAGCGGCCGCAGCACCCCATCACCGGCCAGGTTGGAGCGGCTGATCCGTCGCGCCAGCCGTTGCCGGACCAGCTCGGTGAGCTCGTCGGGGTGTTTGACCGCGCCGGCATGGTCGGCGAGCGTCTCGAGGATCGTGCGCAGATCGCGGATCGAGACCCCCTCCCGCAGGAGGTTGCGCAGGACCTTGATCACGTCGCCGGTGGAGAGGAGGTGGGGGATCAGCTCCTCGATCACCTTGCCGTCGGTCTTGCCAGCCACGTCGAGCAGCTCCTGGGCCTCGCGGCGGCCGAGTAGCTCGTGGGCGTTGCGTCGGACCAGCTCGGCGAGGTGAGTGGCGATGACCGCGGTGGGTTCCACCACGGTGCAGCCGGCCGCCTCCGCGCGAGCACGCTCCGATGGCAGGATCCACTTGGCGGGCAGGCCGAAGGTCGGCTCCGTGGTGGCCTCGCCCGGCAGGCCGCGGGTGGCGGTCCCGGTTGGATCGAGCGCCAGCAGGCGATGGACATGGACGTTGCCCTGGGCGAGCAGCACGCCCGACAGGAGCACCCGGTAGCCGCCGGGCGGCAGGCGCAGGTCGTCACGGATGTGGATCGGCGGCACGATCACGCCGAGCTCGCCCGCGATCTGCTTGCGCAGCCCGGCGATGCGGCGCAGGAGCTCGCCGCCGCGGCCGGCGTCGACCATGCCGAGCAGATCGAGACCGACCTCCATCGCCAGGAGCTCGACTGGCAACGCGGCCTCGATCTCACCCTTGTGAACGGCGGCGCCGGCGTCGTCGTGGTCGCGCTGGTGGACCGGCGGCTCGGCGCTGATGCCGGTGAAGGCCTCGGCGTGGTTACCGGCGCGCACCGCCGCCCAGCCGAACAGGGCGCCGAGGCCGAGGAACAGGAGGTGTGGCATCCCGGGCAGGAGGCCGATCGTTGTGACCAGGGCCGCGGTGACCATCAGCGGGCGGCGGCGGCGCAGCAGCTGGTGCGACATCGCCGTGCCGAGCTCGCGATCGTCGCCGCGGGTGATGAGCAGCGCAGATCCGGTCGAGACCAGCAGCGCGGGGATCTGCGAGACCAGGCCATCGCCGATGGACAGGATGGTGAACGTGCGCGCCGCGTCGCCGAACGACATCCCCCGCTCGGCGACGCCGATGACGATGCCTCCGATGACGTTGATGCCGAGGATGAGCAAGCCGGCGACCGCGTCGCCACGCACGAACGTGCTGGCGCCGTCCATGGCGCCGTGGAAGTCGGCCTCGCGCGAGACCTCGAGGCGTCGCGCGCGCGCCTCCTTCTCGGTGATGAGCCCGGCCCCCAGATCGGCGTCGATCGCCATCT
>SXGT01946215.1_pt1 | contig 30545 bp, 23 predicted proteins | sample 3176221 | NCBI WGS metagenome assembly SXGT01 (sample SAMN11356862, study PRJNA531348) | freshwater metagenome | isolation source: freshwater sample F1-120 | place: China: Fuxian Lake, Yuxi | collected 2017-12-25 | reverse complement strand
TGACCTTTGGCATTTAACCAACCGTTTTATTCGCAAATTGCTGGCTCACACCGTGGGCGTTTTTTTGAACAAACTTTTGGGTAATCCGCCTTTGCATTTCGACGCTTTGGTTGACGCTTAAAAGTCGAACATGGCGTATATCAAAGACGCCAATGAGCTGTCGAAATTAAATGCCAAAATCACTTCCAACCTGATTCAGCTGGATGAATCTCACGCTGCGTTAAGTCAAGGCGATCGATTTATCAGAGAACGAGGCGAACTGGTTCATATTTCCGGACAATTATCCCCGGAATTAAGACAAGCGTATTTTGATGGTGAAAAACCTCTCGATACCTTGATGCGAACTTATATGATAACTGCCCGTGCTCTTCAGCGATTACCGGCAGACCAACTGCAGCTGACAAACCCGGAAATGGATAAATTATTTTTTATCCTGACGCCGCGCCTGATAGAAGGGATAGGCTTGGTAAGCTCGTTGTATCAACGACAAAGTGAGTTCATGCTGGGCAGTACCGCTAACAAGCAGCACTTATTTTTTGGTATATCGCTCGCGACATTGGTATTAGTGGGCGTCTTGTTGTTACAACCTCTGGTGGTCAAGTTAAAAGAAAGCGCCGTCAAAATGGCCCAGGAAAAGGCCTTTGCCGACAACGTCATTAATACAACCCAGGCGCTAATTATCGGTGTTGATGCGGAAGGGAAAGTGGCCTTGTTTAACCATCATGCTGAAGAAAGTAGCGGGTGGTCGGAAGAGGAAGTGAGAGGCACGGATTTTTTCAACCAATTTATACCGACGGGCGAGCAGCAGGAACTGCACGCATTATTCGCGGATATGATGTCGGGCGCCGTTGATTTTGCCGACGAAATTGAAACCCACATGCAAATCAGCACCGGCGATTTAATCAACGTAGTATGGAATCCGACAACTATCAAAGATTCAAAATCGCATACCCCATTGATGTTTCTGGCAACCGGACTGGATATTACCGACCGAAAAGAAGCCGAACAAAAAGTTTATCTGGCAAACGCCGAATTAGCGAAAATCAGTGCTCGTCTGCAAGACGAAGTTAACTTGGCGGCGGTTTTGCAACGATCCATCTTACCGCCGCCAATCATTGATTTGCCCGGCGTCCAGGGCTTGGCCAATCTGTTAACTTCCAGTGAGGTAGGCGGCGACTATTATGATTATTATAAAGTCGGCGGTCACCACAGTATTTTACTTATCGGCGACGTCAGCGGTCACGGCGTGGCGGCGGGAACCATGGTGGGTGCGGCAAAAGCCGGTGTTTATCCGCTGATTCATGAAGGCATCACCAGCCCCAGCGAAATTCTTAACTCGTTAAATGAAACAATGCGCGCCACCGCTCAACAATCACTGTTGATGACTATGGGTTGTTTGAGTCTCGATGCGCGGACCGGCAAACTGACTTTCGCCAACGCAGGACATGTTTTACCTTATTTGTTACGACACCAAGCACAGAAATGGGAAATGCTGGAAGCCTCCGGTTTACCCTTGGGTAAAAGCGCCGATTCGGATTATCTGGAAACAGCGATTGAATTAACCCTCGAAGTAGGCGACCGCTTATTCTTATATACCGACGGTCTGGTTGAAGAAGAATCACCTGCCGGAGTTGCTTTTGGTTATGACCGGCTGGAAGCGATACTCAACGCCAATGTTAATACCGAGCAACCCGAAGTGTTGCGTAATACCGTCATGGAGGCATTAAGAAACCACTGCCGCACAACCGCTTACACCGATGACGTAACCATTGTGGTCATTTCCCATAGTGACCGGGTGATTCAGGCCGCAGCCAGCACTGAAGTCAGCGATATTATCCGTATCTCGGAAACCTTTTATCGCCAAGGTGAACACCCTATTCCACGTATCTCCAAGGAATATGTGGTATTCCTGGCCGAACAGGGATACTCGGATTTGCTGACCCGTTTCAGTCAGGACGGTATTTGCCGGATTTTGCCTCGACATGATGATTTTTGTAAGAAAATTGGCTGGAACCATTTACTCAATCAACACCATGACTCGCCTGATGACGATTTGTATGTGCTGATTCCCGGACAACCCGAATACCGGCAATTCCACTTAACCCATACAGAAGACAAGCTTTTTATTACCGAGGAAATTCAGTCCTGGTTGAGGGATCGGGGTAATATATCCAAAGACCATATAGACGCCTTGATGATCATTCTCGACGAAATGACTGAAAACAGCTTATATGCCGCGCCTCGTGATGGTAAAGGTGTTGCCTATTACAACAAAGGGGAGTCCAGAGAATTATCCGCACATGAAGAAGTACGTATTGATATTGCCGTGACCCCAGACGTTTTAGGCTTGATGATTACCGATAACTGGGGAACTTTAATGCCGGGCGTTTTCCTCAGGAATATTGCCCACGCCATGGAAGAAGGCGTTGAACCGGGCGTCGGCGGGGTAGGCTTGTACATGATGTGGCGTTTGTCGGATTACCTGCAAATTCGTGTTCGTCCCCAACAGCGTACCCAGGTTACCACCTTATGGGATCTTAACGGTACTGTTGATATGGATGTTGATTCCGGTCTTCAGTTTATTTATCACAGCGAGTATGAAGCGGCCAACCAAAGCAGGGCATCAATATGATTACTACCAATTCTTTTACTATTCAAGAGATCTCTGGAAAAGACTATCATTATAATTTTATTGGCTCCATTGATGCACATGCTGACGAAATACTGGAATCGTTATCTTCACTGCCTGCAGAGGTTCATGTATTACTCGATTTCAGCAAGGTTGAACGCGTCAATTCAATGGGTTTGTCATTATTGCTAAAGCTGTTTGAGGAATGGGAGCGAAAAAGAATCCGCGTAGAAGTGCAGAATTTAAACCGCATGGTGAGCATGTTGTTTAAAATTACCGGACTAGGCCGATTCGTCAAGTCAGACGGGCAAAGTGCTGAATCCAGCTCCGGTGTCGCAGCGGTCAATCCCGAGCCTCCGCGATTTACTGATCGCCGACATCTGCCCGATCGCCGGGTAATGCCACGCGACACTCCGGAGCGACGCAAATCAGCACCGGAAAAACGAGAAGCAGGTGACAAACTGAATTTTGTCGCCAGCCTGCAATCAGGCCAACAACTGACCGGGTGGTATTTGCTGAATACCTATTTGCAACGCCGATTGAAAAAAGCCATTCATTTCGAACAATCCATAGATGTTCCGAATGGCAATACAACCGATTTATTGTTTGCAAAACCGTTTGAAGCGTGTCTGATGATCAAGCAGTATGGATTCATACCAGTGATGCGCCCTATTGCCGAAGCCGATGAGGTGGTGATCCTGACTCGGGCGGATGAAACGCGCAGCTTGAAAGAGTATGAAGGCGTTACGGTCGGCACAGCAACTAAAGACAGTTTTGTCTACTTATTGGGACGATTTTTATGTGATGAAAACGGGCTGGATTCGGCAAAATTCACCTTTGATTTCGCCGGCAATGAAATCAAGGCATTACAGACACTTATCCGAAAAAAATGCGATCTAGTCTTTATGCTAAAGAAAACATACGAAGGCTTGTCTTCTTTCAGCCGGGATAATGTTCGGAAAGTGGATGAAAGTCAGACCGACTTTGCCTGCCACCTGTTTTGTGTTGCGCCTCATTTGAAAGAAGAAAGCCAGGCACTGATCGACAGTTTAATGGGCATGCAAAACGATGATCAGGGACAACAAATATTGAAAGACATCCAGATTCAAGGCTGGAACAAACCGGAAGCAGGCGAAGTGCAAATGCTGCAAATGGTCTATAACAAATATGTCGTTTAATTATTAAAATTCTCTTTGAAGCGTAGAGACCATCAGGCAAGAGTCTCTACGCTTCAACCGATACTCCCCGCCCCTATTCCTGCAATACCGTTCTTCTCGCTATATTTCCCGATAACCCGTCACCCCTTATAGTACCGGTCAATCCGATCTCTACAACGTGTTTAACAACCCGTCTATAAATGCAAAACACAGTGCATAAATAGCGGACCGAAAATATTCTCGACTTTAATACCCCGTTTTTAGTAAACAAACAGCTCTTCACGCCTGCAAAATATATCAAAACCCAGATGAATTGATTGCGTGTATTCGGGGTCATCTGTCACAATAACTGGAATTTAGAATGACTAACTGAAGGGACAGTTGAATGACTGAAATTACTGAAGTACCCAGTCCTTTTTGCGGTATAGGCACGGATGATCTAACCATCAGGGTCGATGGCGTATCGCTTAAAGTGATTGAAAACGGCTGCGCGGTCAACACACCGGCATTTGAGCAAGCCATTACCGACACCAGCCCCAGGGTCGATGGCAAAGAAGTTGATCTGGATACCGCGATAGCCGCTGCCGCCGCCCTATTAAAAGACACCAGACTGCCGGTGATCGGCGGCTGTGCAACCGATGTCAACGGCATGCGGGCATTACTAGCCCTGGCGGATCGATCCGGCGCCGTCATCGATAATATCAATTTTAGCGGTGCGCGCAATAATTTCCTGGCCTTGCAGGATTCCGGGTGGATGAATACCACGCTGGCGGAAGTTAAAAACCGCTGTGATTTGTTGCTGGTTATCGGCACCGATCTGGAAGCCTTTGCGCCGCGCTTTTTTGAGCGCTATCTCTGGAATAAAGAAGCGATGTTTCTCGATGACACCGCTAACCGTGAAGTCATTTATTTAGGCAAAGCGCCTTCCGGCAATGCATCGACATCACCTAACGGTCAAAAAGCACAAGTGTTCGCCTGTGCAACCGAAGATTTGCCTGATGTGGTCACCGTATTAAGAGCCCTGGTGAAAAACCAACCGATACGAGCAACGTCGGTCTGCGGCATTGCTGTCGCTGATTTACAGGCGATTGCCGATAAATTAAAAGCCGCGAAATATGGTGTAGTCACCTGGGCCGCAGGCGCGCTCGCTTACGCCCAAGCTGAACTAACGGTGCAGACCTTCTCGGAAATGATAAAAGACATCAATGATCAAAACACCCGTTGTTCCGGCCTGCCGTTAGCGGGCAAAGAAGGCGATCAGACGGCTAACCAAGTCTGCGGCTGGACGAGCGGTTATCCGGCACGCACCCGTTTCAGTCGCGGCTATCCCGAATACGATCCTTTCCTGAATGACAGCAATTTCCTGCTGGCAAATAACGAAGCCGATGCCCTGGTTTGGGTGCAGGCGTTTAATGCCAAATCAGTACCGCCCTTAACCAGTGTGCCGACTGTTGTCATCGGCCGTTCCGGGATGACATTTGCCAAAGAGCCCGATGTATTTATTCCAGTCGGCACCCCCGGTATCGACCATGCCGGTTTGGCCTATCGCATGGATAACGTCGTCGCCATCCGCTTGAAAAAATTACGCGACTCAGGTCTACCGAGTACGGCGGACGTGTTAAATGCAATAGAACAACAATGTAGGTTGAGTTAGCGATACGTAACCCTACCTGCAAAATTGAGGACCTTATGCCCAAAATCCTTGATCTGAGTCAACTGGATTTAAATCAAAGTTACAGTTATGCCGATTATTTGACGTGGCAAATAAAAGAAGCCGTGGAATTAATCAAGGGCAAGGTCATGGTTATGTCGCCTGCGCCCAACGTCAGGCATCAAGACATATCCACTAATTTAATGGGCTATTTATCAGTTTTTTTTAAACACAAAAAATGCCGCGTTTATGCCGCGCCTTTTGATGTCCGACTATATGACCGTAAAAAATCCATTTTAAAAAGTCAAGAAATACAAACTGTCGTACAACCGGATTTATGCGTCATTTGTCAGCCGGAAGAAAAGCTCGATAAACAAGGCTGCAACGGCGCACCCGATTGGATTATTGAAATACTCTCCAAAGGGAATTCCAAACGGGAAGTCCATATCAAATACGAGCTCTATCAAGAAAGCGGTGTAACGGAATATTGGCTGGTTTTTCCAGCGTATCAAACCATTCACCAATTCATATTGAATGCTCAGCAAAAATATGAATTGAAACACATGTACACCAACGATGATATTGCAGTGCCGTATTTGTTTCCGGAGTTGGAAATGAACGTGAATGAGATTTTTGATACTTGGGCGGAGGATTGAGCTTGATAAGCCTACAAAATTTTTGAAAAACTAATTTGCTACCAAACAGGAAAGTCCATGCAAAATAAATCTGTCAGCGGCAAAACTCAAGCCAGCCCACCCCAAACCATCGGTAAGCAGCTAGGCATCCACGCAGACTGTAAGATGCAAATCCCAATGGGGTTTGGTCAGTTAAAAAGCACCCGGCCCGCTGTGCCGGCCAATTTTGATCCTGCAACTTTATTGAACCATTATAAGACTTGATACCCCCATCCTGGGATATGCTTAGTGATGGAATTAGGTTAGGTAATTCGGATTAGCTTTTGATAGTTAGGCAGAATATTAAATTTAAACAAAAATCCAAAATGCCTAATAAACCCATTGCACCGTATCGCCAAGTATGGGAAAAGAATTTTCCATCCGTTATATTACAGGCTGCAATGGGTTCTGCTAAAAACCATCCTAGTTATGAAGCAGCAAAAGCAGGTGGAATTGAAGCAGCATTAACACTTGCCAGTGATTTAGTGAATGATGCTGCCATTCAAAAAATTGCAGACTTGATAGGCGATAAAAAACCGTTACTTATTCCTGTTCATGCAGAAGAAGCCATTAGCATTAACCGAATTCCGTTAGCTTATGCGCTGGTGATTGCCGCTAAACTTAATTTGACCATTGAATTAAATATTGTACAAGCGGCTAAAGTGAGCCGAACGGGGACAGACGGATTTTCCAGATTAGCGTTTCCGCCACCCTTTGCTGGAATACCGAGTAGCAAAGCAGATGATGCCATCATTCTTGATGACACTTTAACGCAAGGTGGGACCTTAGCTAATTTGAAAGGTTATATCGGGCAATTTGGTATAAACACTCTATTGGCAACTACCTTAACAGGCAAAAATTATTCATCTGTTTTGGCTATTTCAACAGATGCGCTAACGAACTTAAGAGGCAACTATAATGAACTCGAACCTTGGTGGATTGACTTCTTTGGCTACGGATTCGACAGCCTTACCGAGTCAGAAGCTCGCTATATCATCAATTCAAAAAAGGATGCTGACTCAATTAGAAATAGAGTTATTGCAGAAAGACAAAAGGGATTCTTTTGACCAAATGCTTGAAATTATGAAATCGCAAGGGCAAATTAAGAATCTTTTTGATACAAATCCATTGCTAAAGACCCAAGAGCAATTGAAAAAGCTATGCGAGATAACCCAACCAGTTAGCTCGATTTCCCGACTTCAAGATCAAATGAAAAATTATGAAGCCAATTTTATGGGCGGCATTTTAGGTCAAGCGAAGAAGCTACACGAGTTGTCCCAACCAGTTAGCCCAATTTCCCGACTTCAAGAGCAAATGAAAAGTTATGAAGCCAATTTTATGGGCGGCATCTTAGGTCAAGCGAAGAAGCTACACGAGTTGTCCCAACCAGTTAGCCCAATTTCCCAACTTCAAGAGCAAATGAAAAATTATGAAGCCAATTTTATGGGCGGCATTTTAGGTCAAGCGAAGAAGCTACACGAGTTGTCCCAACCAGTTAGCCCAATTTCCCGACTTCAAGAGCAAATGAAAAGTTATGAAGCTTATCCCTTAGATAATATGTTGGGACTAAGAAAAATATTCGAAAGCACACTTGAATTCCAGGGTCTCGCTCAAAATCATACAGAGTTAGTTGCTAATGTTCACATCAATGAGGATGGTACTTTTTCTGTCGGCAATGAGTCAGTAAGCCAAGAAGAAATCATTGAATACATCAATGATTTTTCTATTAATTGCGAATCTTATATTGATGCTATAAATGGTTTTATAGAGCAACTCAAAAACTTAAGCAATCCAATTATAAAAGCTGTACTAATCTATTTATTTATCCCTTACTTCATAGCAATTTTTGCAAACGTAACCACCTCATATTGGGAAGAGCAATGGAATCAATTTCCTAACCTAAGTACAAGAGAAGTAAAAAATGAAATTATTTCGAGGGCGAATGAAAATTACAATTCTCAATTTTTACTAGATCATCATTTTGTTGCTACAAAAATTTTATTTGTGCGAAATTATGAAAGCACTAAGGCAGAAATCATTGATGAATTATATATTGGGAAAATAGTTAAGGTTATAGATAAAAAAAGAAGTTGGTGTTTAATAGAATATCAAGACTCTGATACAAATGAATTCAAGCAAGGATGGGTTTTTTCAAGATATTTATCAAAATTTAATAGGTAAAAATGTTAAATCAAATACACCTCCTCAGTATAGAGATTACCCTATTTTTCATCTGAGTTAGTTGACTAATACACAAAATAATAAAACCCGTTTTTAAGGAAACCCCATGTTAATCAAACTCACAGGCGGCACTATCTACGACCCCGCCGCAGGCATTGCAGGCATTCAGCAAGACCTTTACATCCAGGACGGACGCATCATCAACCCGCCCACCGATGCCAAACCCGATAAGGAATATGACCTGAAAGGCAAAGTCGTGATGTCCGGTGCTATCGACATGCACACGCATATCGGCGGCGGCAAAGGTAATATTGCCCGCACCCTGTTGCCGGAAGACCATAGACAAGACCCGGTCGCCAGCACCCATATCTGTCGATCCGGTTGCGGTCATGCCATGCCGAGCACCTTTGTAACCGGCTATCGTTATGCAGAAATGGGTTATACCGCCGGTTTTGAACCCGCGCTATTGCCTATCAACGCCCGCCAGGCGCACATGGAAATGGGCGATATTCCGATCCTGGATAAAGGCGGTTATGTCATGCTCGGCAGTGATGATTATCTGCTGCGCATGCTGACGGCTAAAAAAGACCAGAAAGCCATTAACGATTATGTCGCCTGGACCATGCAAGCCGCTAAAGCAATAGGCGTTAAAGTCGTCAATCCCGGCGGCATTAATGCGTTCAAATTCAACCAGCGCAAGCTCGATCTGGACGAACAAAACAGCCATTACGGCGTAACTCCGCGAGAGATTCTGCAAGTGCTGGCAACCGCCGTTAAAGAAATCGGCGTGGCGCATCCTCTGCATGTACACGGCTGTAACCTGGGCGTGCCCGGCAATGTGCAAACCACACTGGACACCATCCAGGGTATCGGCGGTTTGCCCATGCACTTGACCCATATCCAATTCCACAGCTACGGCACCGAGGGCGATTTCAAATTCTCGTCCGGTGCGGCGCAAATAGCGGAAGCTGTCAACAACAATAAAAACATCACTATCGATGTCGGGCAAATCCTGTTCGGGCAAACCGTCACCGCATCGGGCGACAACATGCGCCAGCACGCCAACCATAAACACGCAAGCCCGAACAAATGGGTGACAATGGATATTGAATGCGACGCCGGTTGCGGTGTGGTGCCGTTCAAATATAAAGATCAAAATTTCGTCAATGCATTGCAATGGGCAATCGGCCTGGAAACTTTCCTGCTGGTCAATGACCCGTGGCGGATTTTCCTGACCACCGATCATCCCAACGGCGCCCCTTTCACCAGCTATCCGCATTTGATACGCTTGTTGATGGACAGAAGTTTCCGTAATGACGTGTTATCGACCATTCATCCCGAAGCACAAAAAATGACCACATTGGCATCGATAACCCGCGAATACACGCTACAGGAAATCGCCATCATGACCCGCGCCGGCGCAGCCAAATTGATCGGACTGAAAGATCGTGGCGGTTTAAGCGCCGGAAACTGGGCGGATATTACCGTTTACACCGACAACGCCGACCGCCAGCGTATGTTTGAAAAGCCGGATTATGTCTTTAAAGACGGCGAGCTGGTCGTGGTTGACGGCAAGGTGGTACACACCAAATGGGGCACCACCCACATTGTCAAACCCGATTTTGACCCTTCCGTAGAAAAAGGCCTGAAAGATTATTTCGACCGCTACCTGACTATGAAATTGGGTAATTTCAAAATCAGCGACGATGAAATCACCGAAGACGGACGCGGCAGTTTGACGACACATCCGTTGACACACTAAAGGTCCGAGTCTTTAAAATAGCTGATTAGATGCGAAAAGCTACGCTGTATATTGGAACCATCGTTTTTTCGTTACTCGTGACCGCGTGTGCGAATTACGATGATTCTGTTCAAGTCGCCGATGTCCATAAGGAACAAACAATCATCCTGAAAAATACGCACAAGCCCGGATACGTTTACAGCATCCATATTTCAGGAAGCGGAAATTTGGACGGAGAGGCAAGCATCTCCCTGATATTAAATGGCGAACCTTATAAAACCCAAGCACTCAAGGATGTCGTAGATTTTGAATGGAGCGGCGACTGGTATGCCGATCAAGCAGAAATTCGCTACAAACCTGTAAACATAAATTCCGGCACATTAGTTATCCGATACAGGTTTTTGACATAGATGATCAAAAATCTTATGGAATCAACCTGGTACCTGCTTGAGATGACTTATTTATCCTGCATCGAATGGACACCGTCCCAGTTTTCAGGTGTGTGTTGTTGCAGATGAATACATCGTTTTAACATCGTGCGGCTGGGCGCATCACCGTTCAACGATGAAAAAATCTGCGCCGCATTGCTAAAGTCAGCCTTCCTGTATAATGCCAGCGCCTGTTGATAGCGGTTGATTTTTTCCAGCAGCGCGTCATCGACTGTACCCGCTTCTCCGAGTAATTCGTAAATGCTCTCGCCCGCTTCCCTGCCTTTCACGCGTACTGTATCGAGTTCCCTGATAACAAAGCCGGTTATTTCAGTCGCCGTTTGCCGGTCGATCATGATCTGAGTTCCATAGTACTTATTCAGGCCTTCAAGACGGGAACTGTAATTGACCTTGTCACCGATACAGGTATAACTGCGCGCCTGCTCCGAGCCGATATTGCCGACAATCATTTCACCGGTCGCAATACCGATGCGAACATGAATTTCCGGCGCTCCGCTTGCGACCCAGAGCGGGCGCAATTGCCGCAATTTTTGCTGCATGGCCAGCGCGGACCGGCACGCGTAAAGCGCATGCCCGCCGTTGCAAAGTTCAGGACTCCAGAAGGCCATGATGGCGTCGCCGATAAATTTATCCAGGATACCGTTTTGCCGACTGATTTCGACTGTCATCGCCGATAGATAGTCATTGAGAATTTTAATCAGCGCCTCGGCGGGCAACTTTTCGCTGAAATCGGTAAATCCGGCGATATCGCTGAATAACACCGCCTGCTCTTTTCGTTCGCCGCCAAGCCTTAATTTATCCGGTTGGCTGAGCAATTCGCTGACAATAACGGGATCGACATATTTATTAAAGGTGCTGCGAATCAGCTCTTTTTCCTGCAAACCACCGGCCATGATATTAAACGCATCGGCTAATTGTCCGACCTCATCGGAATTTCGATACTTGATGCGGTGCCGGTAATTACCTTGCTTTATTTCCAAGGTGCCTTTAGTGATCAAGCGTAACGGCCGGGTGATGCGCTGCGAAATCAACATAAACAACAATGCGCCGAGACAGAGAATACCGCCCCCCGTCATTAAAACCTGTTGCTGCAATTGTTTAAAAGCACGTAACGCCTGATCCAGGTTCGCGCCGAGTATATAACCGGCCTGTCGACCCTGTGTATCGAACAATACTTGTTTGGCGATATAGCGCTCGTTGTTCCAGCTAAACCTTCCGTTATTCAAAATGTCTTGTTGGCGGCCCAAAATAGCGGCGGCCATATCCGGGGCGGTATTTTTGGCGACTATTTGCTCCCCATTAAAAAATACCGCCAGAAGACTATGATCTTGCGTCAGTAATTTGGCTATCCAGCCGTCATTGATCTGATTACAGACGATAATCAAGCCGACCGCATAATCATCGTTCAGGTTTTCTTTCAATGGAATTAAATGGTTGCTGTATAAACCGTCATTAAGGCTGACCATTTGCGACGACATTAATCCCGAATCCAGGCTGCCCTGGACGTCAATGCTTGAAAAATCGTTTTCCAGAGGCGGTTTGCCAATGTCGTTTTTCGCATAAACAGCCCTGACAGCCGATTCGTCATCGAGCATATAAACAAAATCGGCTTCGGTATCTTTGCCGATCTCTTCAACAAAGGGATAAAAATTGTCTTTGATTTGCGCTAAAAAAGAACGGAATTTTTGATCGGCGGTAATTACATGGGTCAGCGTCCGAATCTGTTTTTGTTTAACCTCCAAATCCTGCTGAAACCGGGCTTGCGCACTATCCAAAGCGGCGACGATACGTTCTATTTCATGTTGTTCGGCTTGCGTTTCAATTAGATACAGAGTGGTGCATAATAAACCCGTCACTGAGATAAAGAAGGTAATAAATATCTTTTTATTAAGGTTCATAAGATAAGCTCATGGACTGACTTAACCAGAATAACACCCCGATGAAGAAACGCTGTTTATATTTTTTACTGGCCGGTTTGGCTTATTTTTCAATGTCACCCTCCCTGGCCGCTCAATCTATTGCAGGGCATATTGACGCGCCTCAGCAAGTGAAGCAAGTGGTTGTTTACCTACAAGCGGAGGGCGCCGTCAAATCCGTCCAATCGCAACAGGTACATAAAGTTTCGCAAAAGGAAACGGCGTTTCATGCACCGTTAACCGTTATATCTGCCGGGGACAAAGTGCAATGGAGCAACGATGAAAGCAAGGAAATCGACCATAACATTTTTTCATTGAGCCCGGTAGCGAGCTTTGATTTAGGTCTCGGAGAAAAAGGTTCCATATTGGAGCAAACCTTTAAAAACACAGGAATTGTTAATTATTACTGCTCGGTTCACAAGACGATGGAAGGCAGGATCATCATTCTACCGAACCGGCATTTTCAGACCTTGGACCGCCCCGGCGATTTCCTGATCGACAATGTGCCGGAAGGCAACTGGATTTTAAACGCCGTTGTTTTGCATTTGCGTTATAAGGCCGAAGCGCTCAAGTTAAGCATCGGCAAAGCGCCTGTTACTAACCTGACTTTAAAAATAATAAAAAAATGAATCACTTATTTTTATTGGCTGTTCTCATGCTGACGTCCTGCGCCAATGCACCTGATGTGATACCGGGCAAAGGCGGGATTTACGGCAGGTTGTCCGCCGACTCCCACCCTGCCTTTAACAAAAAGCTGGAAAGTAATCAGGGTTCCGGCTCCGTTTATGGCGACACGCAGGCGAACGACGCTAAATATCGCGATAATATGGTCGATTACCACCAGCTTGATGAACTGTATGTCGGCCTGATCCAGCCCAACTTATCCCCTCAACAACATCAACTGACTGCGACCTCCGAAGGTATGTCGAGCCATTCCCTCGCCCTGGCGGTGGGTGATACCCTACAGCTTCACAACAACAGCACGCAAAGCCAACGTTTCTACATAGCTGAAACAGCAGACACCGGAGAGGGTATTCAAACTTTCCCCACTCTTGAAGCCGGAGCTACGGCAAACTATAAAATTGACCTGGAAGGCGATCTGGAGCTGTTATCCGAAGATAACGAGAACCTTAAAACACTGTTGTTCGCAAAAAAAAACATGCTGGCGAAACGGGTGTCCAGCGGCGACAGCTACCAATTCGGCAATCTTGACCCCGGCAGCTATCAATTGATTTTCTGGTATTGGCGCTTGGGTAAAATTCAGCAGATTGTTCAGGTCAGAGCGGAAGAAAATAGCCGAGTAGATAAAACTTTAACGGTCGACAGCGTCATCAAAGCCCATTAATCAACAAGGCGATAGTGCAAGGAGTTAGGGGATGATTTTTAAATAGCCCCCCATAAACCCTCATCTTTATACACAATCGCGACCTTGCCCCCCTTTTAAAAATCAGGGGGAAACCGATTACTGTTCATTGCTGGAGAGTTGCGTATAACGATTAATTATAAGCTTGGGGCTTGTTTATGGGATTTGATATATGCTCCATAGCCGGTGAACCCCTGCCATCCTTGGCACGACTGATTACTGCAAGATGCCGGCTTACCCGAAAGCAATCTCAATCAATTTTTTCCAAGGCCGGCGTCTTGGCTTTGAACAACTCGGTTAAAAGCTCAAGTTGAGCCGACAATTGAGGTATTGCAGGAATTTTCCAGGCTTTTCCTATAAAACGGGACAATAGATTATTCAGCCAGGGCCGGTCGGATTTTGCCTGATGGATGATAAAACGGTAGGATTCACCGTCATTAAAAACCGCAAAATCTTCCAGGCATACTTCAATCGTTCCTTCTTCACCGTAGAGTCTGGTTTGAAGATAGACTTTCCGCGCGTCGAGGTCAAAATTAAATTCGGTTAATTCTGCGATGCCCTTGAGGATTATATTTGCCCCCCAAATAATCAATATATTGGGGGTCAATTTTATTGCCAATTTTATTAAGCTGGATTTGATACTCATGTTTAGCCTTCATTTACAAACAAGATAAGATTTGTAATTTTAACCATTCTTTAGCGGGCCGTGTCACAAATATTATAAAACCCCAAGGTCGCCTGCTCGATGGACATCGCTGGCTTATAAGCAGGCATGCGTTCATGTCGGAAAGATCTACATGCTTTAGACCGAAGAGCCTATGCAGCCAGCTCAAAATTCCTCTGGCCGATCACCTCTGCGGTGCATTCGACGATTTGAATCATATCGTTAAGTACCGCATCCAAAGTCACAATAACGGCAAGAATTAACTTCCCTTCACAAGGAGCGACTATAATAAAACCATTATCACTCTTAACAATCGCGGCTTCCGCATTCCCTCGAAATATTCGCAGGGCAATTTGCCCGGCAATATCGGACAATGCGGCGCCACTTGCCGCGACAACATCTTCGTCCTGTTCCTTGATCAAGCTTGACTCCAGAATCATGCCCTCTTTCGTCAAAATTCCGGAACCGATTATATAGGGGGATAAAGTGTGAAGATTTTTAAGAACTGAAGTTAAATTATCTGAATTCATCGTCGTTACCTGATTTATGGTTGGATTGAAAATTCTCTATTTATCAAGCGGCGGCTTTTAGCGGTTCACACAAGCGACCGAATCGCTGCTTAGCAAAATGCACCGATATCCGCCTGTATCAAGGCTTGAAAATTAAATGAGAAACTCGTGATTTAACCTGACTTACATTGCTAAATCTCAGCATGTTATGTGCCATTTATGTATTACCGTCACCAAGTACTGTAAAGCATTATTTAAAATAAACTATAACAATCAATGTCTTGCAATATTTAATGGTGAGATAAAAACCGTGAGCCGCATAACAAAGATAATTTCCGGTTTGCCTGTTTGTACCAGACAGGTGCAATTACGCGAATATTACGTACCAATATAGCGCCGGTCCTGCCGAAAATTTCACGGTTTAGACGTGCGGATGCGCTCTGACCAGCGTATATAAGCGGCCCAGATGAATGAGCTGTTGCAGTTTTGCAGAAGGCATTCGGCAATACAAACTCTAGTTTCCGGCGTTATCCGCTTACTGCCGTTCAAGGATGATACAGCGATTTTATGTCAGGTTGATTACACAAAAATTCGGTTGCATCCGTTGGAGGTCTGCCATATACCCTATATGGCGCACTGCCCCTGCTACGGTAGTATACAACTGCCATCAGCCCCGTCACGGACGTAATAGTCAATGGATAAACTGCCATTGGCGGCTGAAATAACATTTTGGCCTGCTCTCAGAAAAACGGGCGTATGGGGGCGGAGTGCGCTTAACTGGGTCAGCGGTACGCCATTGACGGAGACATTGAGCAAGTAGCCGCCATTATCAAACAGGTTTACGTACGGCTGCGCCATACCGGTATTGGCATTGAATGCACAACCGGACGTGACCGTAGCGTAAGATTTCCCACTGGCGGCGTATTCCAGCGTACCGTCGGGGCTGAATGTATTGCCGGAAGTGTCCGGTAGAGTGCATAGACTTGGTTGTACGATATACGCATAGCTATCAGCAGTCCTTTTATTGAGCGCGACAACTACTGTATTTTTACCGTCGGCGAGCCATACCTTGGCAGAGGGATTATTGCTCGTGACCTTTGCCACAACGACGCCATTGCGGGACACGGTGGCGATTGCCTTGCCTGTCGGGTTAAACAGACCCGCGTCTATTACCGGCGATTGCATGCCTGTAGCCGGGTTGGCGTCACAAATGACCGCGCTGGAAGCGTATGTTTTACCGCTTGCTCCGACTTGCACACTGGTAGCTGCGCCCGCAGAGGCATTTAATGTCATAACAGCAACAAGCGTTGCTATTCCCAAAGATAGGTTTTTTTTGCTTTTCATAGGTATTGATCTCTATATCGAAAATGTATCAAATGGAAACTGTAAAACCGTGGCGGCAAGGCCCTGTTTTATTTCCGCTGGAAATCACTCTATCAGTTGAAGTTAAATTCAACCTTAAAAACAAGAGACCCATGATCTTCAGTCAGCAACTGTAAAATTGCGGCGCAGGCTCCGTATCAACATTAATCTTGTTTTTATCAGGGTCAGGGAGTTTAATCCACGCTTTCTCTCCCTAATTCAACCAGAGGAACGCCGACTTGAACGATAGATTTTTCGAAAAGGCGGGTGGTCTTGCCATCGTCGCCGTGCTTGTTATTGCCTGTCTCAAGATTATTTCGCCCTTTCTGGGCGCGCTGCTTTGGGGAACCATCATCGCAATCTCCACCTGGCCGCTGTTTGACCGACTCCAGAAACACCTGAAAGGACGGCAGGGAGTCGCCGCCTTTATCCTGACCGGCGGGCTGATCCTGGTGTTTGTCGTGCCCATCTCGTTGCTGGTTTATTCATTAACCGAGCATGTCGCTTCCGTGAGCGGGCTTATCAAGGACTTGACCACCATCTCATTACCGCAGGTACCGGCCTGGTTGGCTGATGCGCCGTTGATCGGCCCGCGAATAACTGAATTATGGCAGCACGCCAACACCGATATGCCCGCATTGCTGGAGACGGTGAAACCCGCCATTAAAGACGGCACGGCCTGGCTGCTCAAGCAAAGTGGCAGTTTGAGCTTGTCGCTGCTCGAATTTCTTCTGGCAATCGTATTGGCCGGCTTTCTGTGCGTTAACAGCGCCGGCGCCAAGGCATTCATAGAACGATTGATTTACCGGATCGCAGGGCAGCAGGGCTTTGCGTTGATCAGTGTCGCCAGCCAGACAGTCCGTTCCGTATCACTCGGCGTGGTAGGCACGGCATTGATTCAGGCGATATTGAGTGTGTTCGGATTGATCATCGCCGGCGTGCCAGGCGCAGGCTTGCTGGGTTTGTTCAGTTTTATCCTGGCGATGATGCAGATCGGTACGGCCCCGGTATGGATTCCTGCGGCTATTTGGCTCGGTTATCAGGGCACTACCGGTTGGGCAATTTTTACCGTAATCTGGGGAATATTGATCAACATATCCGACAATTTTATTAAGCCTTACCTGATCAGTCAGGGTGGCAGCGGCCTACCCATCCCGCTGGTCTTTCTTGGCGTGCTCGGCGGTTTGCTGGCCTGGGGCTTTGTCGGCGTTTTTGTAGGTTCTACGTTGTTGGTCGTTTGTTTTACCCTGCTGAAAAGTTGGCTGGATATGGAACAACCGACACCAAGCATAAACACCGGGAACCCTGATCATCAAGAAAACCCTTGATACCTCAACCACCCTTACATACATCCTGAAAAACCAGGCCAAAGCGTTGTAAATATTGCTTGAGGCGATGGGAATCGTTGCTGCTGGCTTTTTGGGTGCGGCTGACATTAAATAATCGGCGCCCTGCTTCAGCCAGACTGCGGCTTTCCCTGCACAGCCTCACGACCTCGGCAAGCTGCATCCGGTCGAACAAATCAAGCTCAGCCAAGGTTTGCGGCGGCAACAGCCCGGCCAATGTATCGATTACAACAGGTGTCTGATCTATAAATCCTGACCAGGCGTACTGCAAACGCACCATTTCGCCCGCGACGATTTCTTCGGTAATCCGTCCGCCGGTCGCCAGGGTCGCCATACGGGTGACGCTGGAATTCAAATCGCGGAAGTTTGCCCGCCATAGCGCTTGCGGCGAGTAGGCGAAAGCAAGATAGCGCTCACGCGCCGCTTTGTTGAAACTGACTTTGTGATTCGCCTGGAAGGTGAATTGCTGTAATTCATGTTCCAGATTGGGCTCAAAATCTTCCATGCGTTGCTTCAAGGAAGGCAATTCGTAGGTCCATAAATTGATGCGCGCGAGCAAGTCTTCTCGAAAACGTCCCAGCCGCACCTGTTCAAACAGGTCACGATTGGTCCCGACTATCAACTGAAAGTCACTGCCAATCTCGTTGTCGGCGCCCAACGGCATGAATACCTTATCCTCTATCGCACGCAGCAGCATCGCCTGTTCATCCAAACCCAATTCACCGATTTCATCGAGAAATAACAAACCCTTGTGCGCCTCGCGCAATAAGCCCGTGCGGGTGCTGAACGCGCCGGTAAAAGCGCCTTTGACATGGCCGAATAAGGCGGACATGGCATTATCGCCGCGCAAGGTAGCGCAATTCACTTCGACCAGTTTGCCGGTCAATTGCCCGCGCTGTTTTTTCAGCTCGTAAATGCGTTTGGCGAGACGCGACTTACCGGCACCGGTCGGGCCGGTCAATAACATCGGCGCCGATGATTTGATGGATACCTGCTCCACTTGTGAAATCAGCTCGTTGAATGCCGTGTTGCGGGTTTCGATGCCGCTTTTCAGATAGGCAATGCCGTCCTGCGCTTCCCGCTTGAACCGCGACGCGATCTGGTCATAACGCGACAGGTCCAGGTCGATCATCCGATAAGTGCCCTGGATACCGGCTTTGCTCGGCGAGGTTTGCAGCAGTTTGCCGGGAATATAGTTCGCTTCGGTCAACAAATACAGACAGATTTGCGCGACATGAGTACCGGTAGTGATATGCACGTAATAGTCGTTTTGTTCCGGATCAAACGTATAACTGCGCGTGAAATCATGCAACTGGCTGTAAACCTGCTCAAAATCCCAGGGATCGGCATAATCAACCTGATAAGGCCTTATCAGGGTCTGCCCGGAAACAGCCCGCATATCGCGCATCGTGATACCGGCAAGCTCGGCTTCATCGGGATGATGGATCAAGACAAATTCATCGACCCGCAAACTGCCGTGCATCAGTAAGGAAACGCTGGGCCGCCAACGTTCAAAGCGCCTTTTGCCGAAACCTGCGTGATCGAGACGCGAACCCAGTATGCCGATAACCACCGTATTCATTTGGATAACTCACTATCATTTTCGATAGGAAAAAGTATAGACGGGTTTTCGTGATTATCTTAATTTTCCCCGCAGCTACCGCACTCAGCCCTCGATTTATAAGGGATGCACATCGTAATAGGTACACAGAACAGAAACTGGCATTGGTATTGCCTTATCAATCATGTAAGGAATGAAAATAACTTCGACAACCGGCTCCCTCTCCCTCCGGGAGAGGGTTGGGGAGAGGGGATAAAATGCTCAAGTAATTTAATTTTCATTCCTAAACAACAACAGACAACAGGAACAAGCCATGACCACCGCCTATGAAGTTATATCCGAAGCAGGTAAACACCCTATCAAATCCTGGACGCGCGGCGTCAGTTTTGACGATAACTCAAAACAGCAATTGCAAAATATCGCGCGCATGCCTTTTATACACAAATGGATTGCCGTAATGCCGGATGTGCATGTCGGTAAAGGCGCGACCATCGGCGCTATCATCCCCGCCGCTGTCGGTGTGGATTTGGGTTGCGGAATGATGGCGGTAAAAACCAGCCTGGCCGCCGAGCAATTACCGGATTCTTTATCGGCCATGCGCAATGCGATAGAACAACGCGTTCCTCATGGCCGTTCAGTGAATTTCCGCGGCGGACGCGATACCGGAAGCTGGGGTAAACCGCCGGAAGAGATAACACAGGCGTGGCTGGCGCTGGATGAAGGTTTCCAGCGCTTGTGCGAAAAACATCCGTTCCTGAAGAATACCAATAATCTGAACCACCTGGGTACCTTGGGAACAGGCAACCACTTCATCGAGATTTGCCTGGATGAAAACAATGCCGTATGGGTGATGTTGCACAGCGGATCACGCGGAGTCGGTAACCGGATCGGTACGCATTTTATCGAACAGGCGAAAAAAGACATGGAGCGTTGGTTCATCCATTTGCCCGATAAAGATTTAGCCTATATCCCGGAAGGCAGCGAGCATTTTCAAAATTACATTGCAGCCGTTGCCTGGGCGCAAGACTTCGCCCAGGTCAACCGGGAAGTGATGATGACAAACACCTTGCAGGCGATTCGCGAAGTATTGCCGGTGCCGTTCGAAGCGCATACCGAAGCGGTGAATTGTCACCATAACTACATCAGCCGCGAACATCACTACGATAAAAACGTCTGGGTAACCCGTAAAGGCGCGGTGAGCGCACGACTGGGTGAAATGGGCATCATCCCCGGCAGCATGGGGGCGCAATCGTTCATCGTGCGGGGTTTGGGTAACGAAGAGAGTTTCTGTAGCTGTAGCCACGGCGCCGGTCGCATCATGTCCCGCACCGAAGCTAAAAAGCGCGTGTCGCTGGCCGAGCATATCGAAGCGACCGCAGGCGTGGAATGCCGTAAAGACGCGAGCGTGATCGACGAAACCCCGTCAGCCTACAAACCCATCGACAAGGTCATGGCCGCGCAGGCCGACCTGGTGGAAATTGTCCATACCTTGAAGCAGGTACTTTGCGTCAAGGGTTAAAACCGGTTTTGACACACCGTTGTTATCCGTGGAGCAGGTTCCGAGCCTGCCTGACGCAACCGCCTCTGGCGGGATTGCGTATCGATGACATCAAGGCGTCAAAAACGCCGCCATAGCTCAGTCCGGTAGAGCAGCCCGACCTCGGGCCTGTCGTTGGTTCGATCCCAACTGGCGGCACATACACTATAGCTCAGTATGGTAGAGCAACTGACTCATCATCAGTCTGTCGCCGGTTCGACCCCGGCTAGTGAACCTACCCTGAAACGGTAGCTTAAAATCCAGCCCGCAAGGGCATAGACAAACCTCCCGACGGAAGGTGGCTGTAGATCGAACAAGCATGGATAGCCAGCCCGATCTGCATATACCCAACGTCAACACGGACACCGCCTTCCGTCCGGGTCTGACCTGTGCGCAAACCGTAAAGCCCGCTTGCCCGCAGCTCATAAAGTCGGGAGCCGACGACGTGTGGAGGCTTTGTCGCTTTTATTTTAAGGAGAGCATTATGCTGTTAACGAAAAAAATCATTATCCCGGAAACCCAGCGCGGCCTGTTATTTAAAGAGCAACAGTTCATCAAGGTATTGCAGCCGGGCGTTCATAAGTTTTGGGATTGTTTCAATCAATATCAGCTTCAAACTGTTACGATCACCAATACCTTACAGAATGGCGTAAGCAAGGATGTGTTGGATCTGGCCGAATTGCATCCGGCGGCTTTTGCCGACAGCCTGACGCTATGGGAAACCGGCGAGCAGGAAGTCGGTCTGGTTTACCAGAAAAACGGGCTGAAGGATATTAAAGCACCTGCGCAAAGCGGCGCTTACTGGAAAACCGGTCAGGAAATCCGTGTTGAAAAAACAGACATTAGCGAGAACTTTAGCGTAGCAAAAAAACTGGCCGCGCTATTGACCAACAGCAAGGATGACCTGTTACGAAAAGCAGTCATAGCCTCTATCGTCATCGCTACGGTCCCGGAAAATCATATCGGTTTTCTGTCCGTGGATGGCGAGACGCTGGCGACTTTAAACTCCGGCACCCATGTCTGGTGGCGTTTCAACCGGACTATTACGGTATCGTTGTATGACGGTCGTTTACAAAATATGGAAGTGAACGGTCAGGAAATCCTGACCAAAGACCGGGTCAGTTTGCGTATCAATCTGTCGGCCACCTGGCAGATAAAACAACCTGAAGTGGTCAAGGCGGAATTGGCCGATGCCAAAGACTTCCTATACCGGGAATTGCAACTGGCCTTGCGCACCATTGTCAGCACGCAAACGCTCGACGAACTGCTGGCCGACAAGAATTCGCTGAACAGCCAAATTCTCGGCATCGTTGTGGAAAAAGCCGCGAGCTACGGGATTGAGGTCAAGGCCGTGGGCGCGCGCGACATCATCTTGCCCGGCGAAATGAAAGCCATTCTGACCCAGGTTGTCGAAGCGCAAAAGCTGGCGGAAGCCAACCTGATCAAGCGCCAGGAAGAAACCCAAGCGACCCGTTCGCTGCATAACACAGCCAAAGTCATGGAAGGCAACCCGGTTTTGCTACGCCTGAAAGAACTGGAAATACTGGAAAAGATCACCGCCCGTATCAACACGCTCAACGTCTATGGCGGGCTGGACGGCGTCATGAACGATATGGTGCGTTTGACTGATAGAGGGACAAAGATCTAATTTCAGCTCGTTCTAGCTCTCACTGTTATACATCAAGTGTCGTCATACCAGCCGGGAAGCGGGTATCCAGGCCATGGACGGTAACTTCGAACACATCCCTATGCCCTGGATTCGCTTACGCGTTCTAACGGCTCCGGCAATCCATGCCGGAATGACGTGCTCCCACAGACTTGAAAGTAGGCCGGAATAAGCACGCCCGGCGGCAGCAAGGGCGTGTGTTTCCGGCATCACACGGCTTCGAAGTGCCGGAAACGCCTGTCCTGCGCTAAAGCGCGGACAGACTTATTCCGGCCTACATCGAGTTGTGTATAACGATGAGAGCGGAACTTGGGAAACAGCGAAAATCAACCGTTTGCAAGACTCGACACGTTAAAACCTACTACATTCAACGTCTATTTCATATCGGCGTAGTAACAAATTTACTACACCGTAAATCCAATCGATAACCTTATAGCCCCCTGCCCTGTAAGTATTTGTACGAATATTTTTTCTCTTGTTTTTCTGCTCAAATGACGCTTATTAGCATCGTCGTCCTTGGCTTTGCTCAAACTTAATCAAGCGGGAAACTGTATCGGTCTGCTTTCTTCGCACCTTTAACACAGGAAAGAACCTTTATGAACACACCTGATTTTGTAAAATCCGGTATCAAAACCCTATCTGCCTCGAAAAGCTTCATTATGGTTATATACATAAAGAGCGGACAGAAATTTAATACTGCTTTGATGTATGGCATTTTATCGTTCTCATTTTTGCTCTTTGGTTTCAGCAATGTGTTTGTGCAATTCGCGCAAGCAGATGATGTTGTTTTGTGGAATAGGCTTGGAGACAATAAACAAGCAACAAACAGCGAAGTCGGACCGCCTTTAGTGCAGACAGGTGATGTCAATTATGAGTCAGGGCGATTCGGTAACGGTGTCAGGATGGATAGTTCTTTTCCTGGATATTTTTTGTTAGACGAATCGCTGATTAACAGCCTCATATTGAATTCACGCGGTACGATCGCGTTATGGGTCAAAACCTCTTGGCCGTCGTCGGGAGTGGGTACACATATTTTATTTGATACAAGCCTTGGTCTAAGCTCTCAACGACTTGTGCTTGGCTACTGGGGTGATGGTGCTGGTACTATCGTAGCTGGATTTTTTCCGATAGAAAGCTGTATAGATGGATGGCAAATTAATTTGACAGGCACTTACAGCAGCCACGGAATTCATTTCGAGACTGGGCAATGGCACCACTGGGCAATGGTTTGGGATAATAACGGAATCGGTAACACAACCGATCTATTTCGTTTATATTTCGACGGATCACTTGCGTTGGTAGGAAATCCAAATTGCCCGGTAAGAAACGATCTTCCTCCTTCCCGCTTAAATTACCTTGGGCGACACAATTGGGATGGTATTCACGCTGATGCGATTCTCGATAATATTGTGTTTTACGATTTCGCCAAAACTGATTTCTCTGATCGTTTCAATGAAAATCCAGTAATTCAACTAAGCATTCCTTCACTTCTCTCACTTGGTGACATCAACAAAGACGGAGCCCTCGAAATCGCCGTCGTCACCTATAACCCCACCCTCAAAAAATCCACCGCCACCGTAAAAAACACCCAAACCGGCGCCTTGGTCAAACAAATCCCCTTCAACGGCCAATTTGTGCCGACTAAAGCCAATGTCCTGCCCGACCTGAACGGCAACGGCGCGTCCGAAATCGCCGTGCTCGGTGGGCGCAGCAGTGATCAGGCGGTACAGGTGGAAGTGCGTGACAGTCTGAGCGGTGTCAAACTCAGCGCGGTGCCGTTTGATCCTGCCTTCAAACCCCTGGACCTGGGGGTGGTGCGGGACATCAACGGCAAGGGCACAGCGGGCCTCGCAGTCCTGCAACAAAACGCTACGCAACTGCGGGTGCAACTTAAAAATGCCTTGAGCGGCGCGCAAATCCGCAACATCAGTTTTAACACCAATTACAACGGTATTGACCTGCTGGTGATTAGCGACCTCAACGCCAATCAATCGCGGGAACTCGCCGTGCTGGCCGACAATAAAACCGTCACCGCCGCCGACACCGTGGAAATCCGCGACAGCAAGACCGGCGCATTAATACGCACCATCAGCTACGGCACCGGCCAAGAACTAAAGCAACTGATTAATCTACCGGACCTGAATAAAAACGGCGGCGCCGAATTAGCGGTGTTGCGGGCGAATACCGCGCGGGTGTCATTAAAAGACGCCTTAAGCGGTTTACCGGTGAATACCCTGGACTATGCCCTGTCGCAACCGTTCAAACTGGCGAGTGTCTCCGACAGCAACAGTCAAACCCACCTGGCCATGCTGGGCGTACGCGCTTCCGACGGACAAATTCGCGCGGAAGTCCATGACGCCCTGAGCGATACCTTGATTAATAAAGTCGTCTATGACAACTACGGCACCACCGTCGGCTTCATCTCCATCCCCGACATCAACGGCAACGGCGTAGCTGAACTGGTGCGCTTAAGAGAACAACCCGGCCCGCAAAAACTGTTTGCGGAAGTGCGTGATGGACGGACAGGGGTGTTGATTCAGGGGATGTATTTTTAGTGAGGGAGAGCTGTTTTTATCCAATTTACAAGATGGTGGATTTAAGAGCGTTTTTTAACAAAGGGGAAATTATTAACCATGAATAACAATATAAAACACCAAAAACCGGTATTTAAGAAAAGCAGAATTGCGATATTTTTTGCGATAGCCTTGCTCTTCCCAACACTTGCAATAGCCGATCTAAGTAACGGATTAGTCGCTTATTATCCGTTCAATGGCAATGCAAAAGATGAAAGTTTAAATGGGAATGATGGAACGGTATACGGAGCAAGTTTAGTTGAGGATCGATTCGGTAATCAAAATAGCGCGTATTATTTTGATGGTGCTAGCTTTATCGAATTGAACCTCAATACATTACCGTCTGGAAGTCATGAAAGAACAATATCTGTTTGGGCAAAACTCGATACTGGAACGTCTATTGGGGCGATTATTTCTTATGGAATGCCTGAAGAATGGAAAACTTTTGCAATTCTTTACGGTACGTCATCATGGGGTGGATACGCGGCACCGTGGCTAGGGCTAATGGGATTTGATACGGGCTCTGGTGCAGATTGGTTTATCAGTAATACGCCTTTAATAGCCAATAAATGGAGCATGACAACATATGTATATAAAAACAGTAGGTTGAATATTTATCTGAACGGTTTAAATATAGGCACACATTTGTTCCCTCAATCACATAATACGGGCATGTCAAAAGGTTTTATTGGAAAAAGTATTCATACAGGTTTTGAATTTTATATGCGTGGCAGTTTAGATAATGTTCGTATATACAACCGTGCCTTATCGGCCTCAGAAATTCAGCAACTCTACCAGGAAATCCCGAACACACCTCAGCTTGTTTCCCTCGGCGACATCAACAACGATAACAGTCCCGAAATCGCCGTCATCACCTATAACCCCACCCTCAAAAAATCCACCGCCACCGTAAAAAACGCCCAAACCGGCGCATTGGTCAAGCAAATCCCCTTCAATGGCCAATTTGTACCGACTAAAGCCAATGTCTTACCTGACCTGAACGGCAATGGTGCTTCAGAAATCGCCGTGCTTGGTGTGCGAAGCAGTGATCAGGCGGTACAAGTGGAAGTCCGGGATAGTCTCAGCGGCGTCCAACTCAGTGTGATGCCGTTTGATCCTGCCTTCAAACCCCTTGACTTAGGCGTGGTGCGGGACATAAACGGCAAGGGCACAGCGGGATTGGCCGTCTTGCAACAAAACGCTACGCAACTGCGGGTACAACTTAAAAATGCCTTAACCGGCGCGCAAATCCGCAACATCAGTTTTAACGCCAATTACAAAGGTATTGATCTGCTGGTGATTAGCGACCTCAACGCCAATCAATCGCGGGAAATCGCCGTACTGGCCGATAATAAAACCACCAGTGCTGCCGACATCGTGGAAATACACGACAGCAAGACCGGCGCATTAATCCGCACCATCAGCTACGGCACCGGCCAAGAACTAAAGCAACTGATTAATCTACCGGACCTGAATAACAACGGCGGCGTCGAGTTAGCGGTGTTGCGGGCGAATACGGCCAGGGTGTCATTAAAAGACGCCTTAAGCGGTTTACCGGTGAATACGCTGGACTATGCCCTGTCGCAACCGTTCAAATTGGCAAGTGTCGCCGACAGCAACAGTCAAATCCACCTGGCCATGCTGGGCCTGCGCGCTTCCGACGGACAAATTCGCGCGGAAATCCATGACGCCCTCAGCGATACCTTGATCAATAAAGTCGTCTTCGACAACTACGGCACCACCGTCGGCTTTATCTCCATCCCCGACATCAACGGCAACGGCGTCGCCGAACTGGTGCGTCTCAGAGAACAACCAGGCCCGCAAAAGCTGTTTGCCGAAGTGCGTGATGGTCGGACAGGGGTGTTGATTCAGGGGATGTATTTTTAAGTTGCCTGGAGTCGGGCAACATATTTTCTCAGCCGGACGGTGTATGTTGCCCTTCCCGCGTAGGCATAAACAATGATGACATTTTTTAGCAAGCCTTTTAATTTAGAGGGGATTTAACATGAATAACAACATGAAACACCAAAAACATGGATTCAACGAAAAGAGTATTGCGATACTTTTTTCGATGGCCTTACTCTTGCCTATACTTGCAAAAGCGGACCTAAATAACGGATTGGTTGCTTATTACCCTTTCAATGGAAATGCTAATGATGAAAGTGGGAATGGAAATTACGGGACAGTAAATGGAGCTACATTGACTACCGATGGAAACGGGAAGCCTAATAGCGCATATAATTTCAACGGAACTGGTGATTATATCGGCCTTCTGAATTATTTTCCGTCGCCTGTAAATAATACATTTACTTTCAGCGCATGGATAAAACCTTCATCATGTGAGATTAATACCGATGGTTCAATTATTGGGTCAACGAGATGGACTTGGGGGAAAGTTGTATTTTCTCTAAGAACGGTGTCTGGTGAATGCAGAATTCATTCTGCTGAATACGGAATCCAGCCTTCTCAAAGTACAGGTCCGGTCGGAAGTGAATTCTATGGAAATACAGCAATTCAACTGAACCAATTGCAGCATGTTGTATGGGTTATGAACGGCGATACTGGAACATCATATCTTTATGTAAATGGTATTTTAGATACGAACACTACTTTTTCAGTAGTGAATAATACAGCAGTAGATTTTAGCGATCTAAATATAGGTGCATTTCTTCTAAATAGAGATGCTAGATTCTATGCTGGTCTCATAGACAGTGTTCGTATTTATAATAGAACTCTTTCAGATACGGAGGTAATGGAAATGTATAAGGCAAAGGATCAATTTACCATCAATGCCACCCCGCTTCTCTCACTCGGCGACATCAACAAAGACAACAGCCCCGAAATCGCCGTCATCACCTATAACCCCACCCTCAAAAAATCCACCGCCACCGTCAAAAACGCCAGAACCGGCGGCCTGGTCAAGCAAATCACCTTCAACGGCCAATTTGTGCCGACTAAAGCCAATGTCCTGCCTGACCTGAACGGCAATGGTGCTTCTGAAATCGCCGTGCTGGGTGTGCGCAGCAGTGATCAGGCGGTACAAGTGGAAGTGCGAGACAGCTTGAGCGGCGTCAAACTCAGTGCGATGCCGTTTGATCCTGCCTTCAAACCGCTGGACCTGGGAGTGGTGCGAGACATCAGTGGTAAAGGCACCGCCGGCCTTGCGGTATTGCAACAAAACGCTACGCAACTGCGGGTACAACTTAAAAACGCCTTAACCGGCGCGCAAATCCGTAACATCAGTTTTAACGCCAATTACAACGGTATTGATCTGCTGGTGATTAGCGACCTCAACGCCAATCAATCACGGGAAATCGCTGTGCTGGCCGATAACAAAACCACCAGTGCGGCTGACATCGTAGAAATACATGACAGCAAGACCGGCGCATTAATACGCACCATCAGCTACGGCAGCGGCCAAGAACTAAAGCAACTGATTAATCTACCTGACCTGAATAACAAAGGCGGCCCCGAGTTAGGGGTTTTGCGGACCAATACCGCACGGGTGTCATTAAAAGACACCTTAAGCGGTTTACCGGTGAATACGCTGGACTATGCCTTGTCACAACCGTTCAAATTGGCGAGTGTCGCCGACAGCAACAGTCAAACCCACCTAGCAATGCTGGGCCTGCGCGCCTCAGATGGACAAATTCGCGCCGAAGTCCATGACACCCTAACCGATACCTTCATCAATAAAGTCGTCTTCGACAACTATGGCACCACGGTCGGCTTCATCTCCATCCCCGACCTCAACGGCAACGGCGTCGCTGAATTGGTGCGCCTTAGGGAACAACCCGGTCCGCAAAAGCTGTTTGCCGAAGTGCGTGATGGAAAGACAGGGGTGTTGATTCAGGGGATGTATTTTTAAGCGCGCAGGTAGAGCTTTTGTGACTACTCAGCTCGTTCCCAAGCTCTGGCTCTCATCGTTATACACAAATCGAGGTAGGCCGGAATAAGGCTGTCCGCGCATGAGCGCAGGACAGGCGTTTCCGGCACTTCGAAGCTACGTGATGCCGGAAACACACGCCCTTGCTACCGCCGGGCATGCTTATTCCGGCCTACAGTCAAGTCTTGAACAGACTTGTGTATAACGACGAGAGCTCTGGCTTGGGAATGCGGGCTGGGAAGCTCTAGCTTCCAGGGGTGTTGATTTAGGCGATGTATTTTTAAGTTGCATCTGAGATCGAGCAACATCTTTTTTCAGCCGGACGGTGCATGTTGCCCTTCCCGCGTAGACATAAACAATGATGACATTTTTCAGCGAGCCTTTAATTTAGAGGAAATTTAACATGAATAACAACATGGAACACCGAAAACAGGGATTTAACGAAAAGAGTATTGTTACAATAATTTTTGCGATAGCATTGCTCCTCCCAATACTTGCAACAGCCGAGCTAAATGATGGATTAGCTGCTTATTACCCATTTAATGGTAACGCCAACGATGTGAGTGGCAATGGTAATAACTGTGCTATCCATGAGGCGACACTGACGACGGATCGCTTCGGGAATGCGAACAGTGCGTACAGATTTGAACAGTGCGTACAGATTTAATGGCGTAGATAGTTATATCAACACCCAAACTGCTTTTTTCGATATAGGCAGCACTGCTTACACGATAAGTGCATGGTTCAAGCTCGATGATTTATCGAAACAATTCAATGCAATTTTAAATACCAAGCCGCATAACGGGATTGCAATTAATTATAATCACAGTGGGGATGGCGGATTGAGTTATTGGTTGGATACTGGTGGGGATAGCTGGAATATAGCTGCCCACCTTATGGGATCAAAAACAGATTTTGCTCAGAACACTTGGTATCAGGTGGTCATTGTCAAAAACAACAAATCATGGAATTTCTATGTTAATGCGGTATTGGACGCATCCGTAAATACAAGTCTGAACATCGTTTCGCAAAATACACAGTTGTTCTTTGGAAGTGCGTCCTTCTTGGGTGAATATTTTGCCGGGTCTGTTGATGATATTCGTATCTACAACCGGGCTCTCTCTGAATCTGAAATCCAGCAACTATACAACGGAATCGTTAACGCAACCCCGATTATCTCACTCGGTGACATCAACAAAGACAACAGCCCCGAAATCGCCGTCGTCACTTATAACCCCACCCTCAAAAAATCCACCGCCACGGTGAAAAACGCCCAAACCGGCGCATTGGTCAGGCGAATCCCATTCGACGGCCAATTTGTGCCCAATAAAGCAAATGTCTTACCTGACCTCAACAACAACGGCGCATCGGAAATCGCCGTGCTGGGTGTGCGCAGCAGTGATCAGGCGGTACAAGTGGAAGTGCGAGACAGCCTGAGCGGCGTCAAACTCAGCGCGATGCCGTTTGATCCTGCCTTCAAACCGCTGGACCTGGGGGTGGTGCGAGACATCAGTGGTAAAGGCACAGCTGGCCTTGCGGTATTGCAACAAAACGCTACGCAACTGAGGGTACAACTTAAAAATGCCTTAACCGGCGCGCAAATCCGTAACATCAGTTTTAACGCCAATTACAACGGTATTGATCTGCTGGTGATTAGTGACCTCAACGCCAATCAATCAC
>SXGT01878996.1_pt1 | contig 30546 bp, 20 predicted proteins | sample 3176221 | NCBI WGS metagenome assembly SXGT01 (sample SAMN11356862, study PRJNA531348) | freshwater metagenome | isolation source: freshwater sample F1-120 | place: China: Fuxian Lake, Yuxi | collected 2017-12-25 | reverse complement strand
TGCCATTGAGCTACGCGCCCGTTCCCTGACGAAACTCCTTCGATTGTACCATGCGATAGCCCGCGATTCCGCATCAATCGCCATTCTCCGGCCCGGCGGGACTCGTCGAATCCCGGCCCGGTGGGCCACGGCCCCAGCCACCGCTCGGGCGGCCGCCCCCGGACCAGGATGTACTCGACTCCGTGGTATTCGCCCTGGTAGCCGCCTTCCATGCCGATCCATTCGCGATGGTAGGGTAGACGGTCGAACCCCGCCTTCCGCCGCACCACGCCGAACCGGTAGTCCACGGCGGATGTCCCCGCGATGCCCTTGTTCCAGACGATGTGGTAGTTCGGGAAATGCACGTAGAGCGGCCAGCCCCAGAACGTCGATTCCTGGACCATCCCCGCCATCCGCGATTCCTTGGCGGGGAGGAAGGCCGGATCGAACGCCGCGTTCTCCCGGTTGAATTCGCGGAAGTAGTTCCAGCGGAGACCTCCGAAAAGCAGGCATCCGCCAATGATCGCCACGCGCGCGCCCGCGCTGGAAGGAAGCCGGCTCAACAGCACGATCGCCGCCAGGTACAGGAATACGGAGAAGCGCTGGTTGAGCACCGGTTCGCGCGGAATCTCCGGCGGCAGCAAGGAGCAGCAGGCCAGCGCGAACAGGAACATCGACGCCAGCGGATGCGCCGCCGCCCCCGCGAACAGACGCTTCCGGTGCGCGATCAGCGGAACCAGGATCGCCGCCGCCACCACCATGGCGAGCAGAGGTCCCAGCGCCCCCGGCAGGATCTGGTAGAAGTCCATCAACGGAAAGGTGGCGCGCCGCGGCAGGTTCTCCAGGAAGTGCTTGGTGTAGTAGCCGGCCATGTAGGCGAACGTGCTTTCTTCCACCGGCCGGCGGATCCACCACGCCACGAACACGGCGAAGGCGGGCGCCGCCGCGATGGCGCGGGGCCAGTTACGGCGGCCGCGCAGGCAGCCGAGCAGGTAGGTTCCGAGTCCGAACAGGAACGCGAGGGCATGGCAGCAGAACAGCGCGACGAGCAGCGCGCCCGACGCCGCGGTCCAGCCCCAGCCGCCGCGGAATCCGCGAAGGGCCGTCCACATGACGAACAGCACCACCGGCGCGGAGGCGGTGAAGCCCACGAATCCGAAGACGCAGTTCAGGTTGTAGAGCAGCAGGAATCCGAGCAGCGCGTACCACGGGTCGCCGTCCACTTCCCGAATCAGCAGCCAGAGGCCGAGTGGCACGAGCAGGCCGTAGAGAATGTAGAAGGTCCGGTTGGCGAACTCGACCGAAGGGAACAGGTCCCAGCCGGCGAACAGCAGATAGGCGACATTGGCGTTCGGGAACAGCGGTCCGATCGTGAAGAACTCGGCGAACCGGTTGTCCGCTCCGCCGATGTGGCGGTAGATGGTCGCCGTGGCCAGGTGATTGGGCAGGTCGACGAACGGGTAGATTCGGCTGGTAACCAGCATCCCGGCGTTGATCGCCGTCAACACCGCGAACGCGAGCAACAACCAGCGGCCGGGAAGCTTCATCGCCTCTCGTCCATCGGCCGAATGCCGCCGTCTTGTTAGGCCCTGGTCCGTTCGCGCAGAATGCGGCGGCCGTGCACCCAGCCCGCGAACGCGAGCAGATAGGCGAGCGTCAGGGGGAACAGCGCCAGGCTGGTCACCACGCGCACCGCGCCCGCGCCCGCCAATCCGGCGCGGAACATCACGACATGCCAGATTGTGGACCATTGCGAGTAGTCCAGCCAGAAGTAGTCGCCATTTTCGTTCAGCGCGTAGAACTTGGCGGGCAGGCGGAGGGCGAGCATCCACTTCCACTTGGTCATCACCGGCTCGCCCGAGCAGACGATGCAGCCGACGGTATAGCGCTTTGCCGCCAATTCGCGATAGAGGCGGCCGCGTCCCTGACGGCCGGAGTAGCCGCCGACGCGGAAGATCTCGCCCCGGTCCGGCCGGAACGAGGCCGGCGAGCCCGGGTAGCAGGTCACCAAGTCGAGCTGCATCCGCGGATAGAGGTCGTAGATGCCCGGCAGCAGCGAGTCGACCAGATAGCGCGACCCGCTCTCGACCACCACCACGCGGTCAAACGGCGGAATCAGCTTGCGAAAAAAGTAGCGCACTACCGCGGTTGATTCTTCGCCAGATGCGGACCGGGCACCGGCACCGAGTTGATCACCAGATTGCGGAACGATGGCACCAGATTGCGGAACACCGTGGTGGGCAGCGCGCTGGTGAAGTGCTGCGAACCCGCCTGCTCGCCCGGCACGTAGGCGACCACGGTGCCGAAGAACCGGTCGCCGATGAAGAATACGAACGCGGCGGTGCGGCTCATCACTTTCGATCCGATGAGCCAACCGCGGCGGTCGTGCGATTCGCGGCGGTTGTCGCCGGTGCCGGTCTTGCCGCCGATCGGGAGGGCGGTTCCGTTGGGAAGCACCACCGCCCGCCAGGCGCGCGCGGCCGTGCCTCGTTCGACCACTCCCGTCATCGCGTCGCGAACCACGGCGGCGATCTCGGGCGGCAGGACCCGCTCGCCCTCGCGCAGCTTCCGCGCCATCACCGTTTCCACCGGCGTGCGTTGCGCGAAGTGCAGTTTGTCGAGGCGGACCGTGGGCAGGCGAACGCCGTCGTTGAGAACGATCCCGACGAGTTCGGAAAGCGCCGCCGGGGTGTCGCCCGAGCTGCCGAGCGCGGTGCCGTACGACGGAACAATAGACGGGAAGGGATATCCGACCCGCTTCCACGACTTGTGTATCTCGTTGAACGCTTCGCGCTCCATCAGCGTCTTGATGCGGACGTTCTGCGCGAAGGTCTTGTCGCGTTTGATCAACCAGCGGTAGGAGAACTGCCGGATCTCCTTGCTCTCCCGAACCACCTCGTCGAGCGACGCCTTCGGATGGTCGCGCAGATACTCGAGCACCCACATCTCGAGAGGGTGGATCTTGGCGAGGTAAGCGAGATCGTTGAGATCGAACTTGTTGGGCGCGTACTTCCGGTACAGCACGCCGATGTCTTCGCCGTCCAGCCCTTCGGCCGCCGGATTCGCCGCGAGGTACGCGGCCAGTTCGCTTTGCGGGGCGCGGGGCTTCAGCGCGCGGAAGATCAACGCCAGGCGCTTGGGCGTCATGCGGGGATCGGTCAGGAAATTATCGAGCACCTGCGTCGTGGTCAGCGGCGCGTACTTTTTGTGGTAGCGCCCCAGAAACTGCCGTCCCTCGTTGTCGGCGAACCGCTCCAGGAATTCGGCCCGCTTGGGATGCTCGGGATTGCCGAGGATCGCGGCGGCATCGGGCACCCGGTAGATGTGGTAATTCACGATTTCGCGCATCATGCGAACGAACGGAACGTTGACCGAGCGGAAGAACGCTTCCCGGATGGTCATCCTGCGTCCGTTGTCGCGCTCGTCGAAATTGGAGAAGACCTGCATGCCGCCGCCGGTATAGAACAGGTCTGCCGATGCCCAGACCACGCGGTTCATGGATGCCTCGAGCATCACGGTGAGGCTGGGATCGACGGTTTTGATCAGGTGCTCGAGCGCCCATTGGCGCAACGTATCCTGGGGATTCGGAACGACCTTCTCGAGCTCGGACGCGGGTTTGGATGCGTATTCCTCGTGGAGCCGCCAGATGGTCTCGAGGTAGGAGACCAACGTGCGCAGCTTGGCGGTGGATCCTAATTCCAGCCGCGATCCCTCGTTCAAGTTGAGCGCGTGTTTGTAGTTGTCCACCTGAATGCGAAGCAGGTTGGCGTCGCCGCGCCGCTCGTACAAGGTGAAGCTGTAGATCACCTCGCCGGCCTTGTGCATGTCCAGCATCTGTTCGCCCAGCATGCCGCCGGCAGCCGCGCCGTCGGGCGGGGCCAGAAACTGGAGCTTCGCCGCCGTGGCTTGCGAGGCGGGGCCGTCGAGGTGAGTGTAGGCGGTGAGATCCAGGCGGTCGAGATCGTAGGTGCTGACGAGCCCGAGGATATTGACCAACGAGCCCCGCAGCGAATCCGCCGTCTTGCGCTCGACGAACGACGCGGGCGGTTGGCCGCTGTAAACGGAGCGTAGCGCGGGGCGCGACGCGGCGACGGCATTGCGCATGCGGGCGGAAATAATGCCCGCGTCCACCAGCAGCGGCAGGTAGGCATCCAGCCGGTCGTCGAGAGACGACGGGTCCTGCTGCAGATACTTGCCGGGCCTGCGGATCGCCAATAGCAGGCTCAGCACCTGCCGGTACGCGGCGGCCTTGTCGGAAAGGTTCGCGTCGCCGGGAGCGGCGAGAAGGCGGTTCAGACGGTCGAAATCGGAACCGTACCAGGCGTTGAGCGCGTCGCCCATCCCGTGGATTTCGCCGTATCCGGCGAGCGATGCGAGCGGCACCGAGTTGATATAGTCGCAGATGATCTGCTTGCGCGCGCCGAGCGTCTCCTCGCCGTCCTGATACGCGCGGATCGACGCGGAGAGCATTTGCCGGAACTTTTCGGTTACGCCTTCGGTGCGTCCGCCCGGTGAGTGGCGCACCTTTTCGAGTTGCGTGGCGAGTGTGCTGCCGCCGCTGACGGCGTGGCCGGAGTGAATCTGGCGGATGCCCAAGTCGAGCATCGCCTTGGCGAGGCGGTCCCATTCAACCGCGGGATTTCTGTACGGCGTCTCCGGATCGAGGATCTCACGGTTCTCCACGTAAAGAAGGCTGTTGACGACGATCGGCGGAATCGAGTCGTAGTCGCGGTAGACGCGTTGCGGGAACTGCGTTGCGTAGAGAGGCTGCCCGGTGTAGTCGAGGATGCGGAGTCCGGCTTGATTCTTCTCGCGGTAGATGGGAACGCGGGTGAAGTTGGCGATGTAACGATAGAAGCGGGAGGCGTGTGCCTGCGCCTCCATCTCGAATCCAGCGTTGCGCAGACGCGCTTGAAACTGCGGCAGTTTGGCGTGCCCCAGGCGTGCATCGTACGGGCCCGCTTCCGGATACTGAATGTCGGGATTGGCGCCAGGCCGCATGTCGTAGCGCAACGACCGGGCCGCGTAGGACAGGACGCGCGACTGCGCCCACGCCGTTTTCAACTCGAACAGTCCGATGGCGAGAAGAGAAAGGCCGGCGATCCACCAAATGCGGGAGGTGTGCGATGCAGCCGGTTCCAGCGCGGGCGCGGCTTCCGGCGGCGTGGATTCGGACGCCGGGACGAGCAATGGAGCCACTCTTGGCTCCGGGAACCGGGGTCCGGCGAGCCGCCGCAACGGGAAGCCGCCGGGGACCTTGACGCGAAGTTTCATGTATCCCCTTCTATCTTCTACAAATATCAGAAATCGGCGCCAAAGGGGAAACGCTTTAGTACGAACGCGCGCCGGTTCCAGTACTCCATTTGAAATTGCGGGGGTACTCACCCACTTCCGCGGTGGTTGTAGCTCTACCGCTTCCGCTTCGGCGGAGCATTGACGGCCGGCCGCCCGGCGCGCAGTTCGTCGCGGATCTCGACGAACGCGGAGGGCAGGGAAGGCTCGCGTGACGGCGCTCCGCTGAGGCCTTCGAGCCGCTCCCGTTTGGTTGGCATCGCCTGGTTGCGGCTGTCATCCTCAATGGTTCGTTCGAGATAACGTCCGAGGGCCGACGCGTCCCAGCCCGCTTCCGCCGTCCAGAGCGCGGCGAGGCGATCGGCCTCGAGTTCGAACTTGCGGGCGAACTGGGCAAAGCCGGTTGGTATCAAGATTGCTCCCAGCTGTCCGAAGCCGGTCCAGCCGCCCATGTAGATTAGCGGAATCGCCGGTGCTCCGGCCAACTCGCCACGCGTGGCTTGCCGCGTTCCGTGGCGTTCGGCCGAGTGCGCCATGGCGTGGGCGAGCATCGCGGCGAATTCGTCCTCACTCTCGGACGCGGCGATGAGGCTCGCCGGGACCAGCACCGTTCCACCGGGTAGGCCAGCGGGCTCATGCGAGCCGGCGCCGTTCGCGGTGATGACTTCCCACGAAAACTCAGGACCGCCGCCAATTACCGCCGCGATGCGCCGGCCAGCGCCGGCCACATATGCCGCGGCGCGCGGGTTGCCGATGGGCGGACTCGTCCGCTTCATTTCGGCGGCGAGCGAACGGCCGAGCGCCAGTTCTTTTTCGCGCGAATAAAGGTTCACGCCGCTCCCTTGTGGCTGTTGCGCGAGGAGCGCGCTGGCGGTGAAGGCGATGGCGGCGATTTTCATTAGAAGCTGAACGTCACTTCAATGGCGGAGTTGGTCCACGAGTCGCGGGTTTGGATGGCGGGCACGGCGCCGATCGACTGGCCGGCGACGTCGGCGCGATAGACGCGGGTCGAGAATCCGAGGCGGATCATCTGCGCGCGGTCGATGGCGACGCTGGCGCCCACGAGTCCATAGTAGCCCCAGCCGTCGCGCGCGCGGCAGACCGGGCAGTCGATGCGAAAGTTATCGCCGAACGGCTGGCGAACCCGTTCCTGGTATCGCATGTAGGCGCCGCCGCCGCCGGCCGAGAGCAAGACGCGGTTTCGCATCAATGGCACGATGGCTCGGCCGCCCATCGGCACGAAGAACTGGTAGTCCTTGATGCGCAGGTCGCCGAAATCGGATTCGTAGAAATCGCGGACGCGCGCCGCGTAGAACACGGTGTCGATGCCGGCGTCCGCTTGAAAGTAGCGATGGAAGCGGTATCCGTAGTTGAAGCGGAAGGCGGGGCTCGGATCGAGCAGCGGCTTGATGTCGCCGCCAGGTAGGCCGGCGCCGCCGCCGACGGAGAAGTAGTGTTTCCGATACCAGTCCGGACTCTGGGCCAGGAGCGGCAGCGCCAGCAGAGCGGCCGCGGTCACGATTTTCATGCCTTGCGGGACGCTCTCGCCGCGCCAGCGGTTTCAAATTGTGTTCTAATTCCAGCATGACCAGCCGCAGAAGAGCACTCGGCGCCCTTGCCGCCACCTTGCCGGTATCGAAACTCGCCGCCGCTTCCAAGCGCGCGCCCGCCCAAGGCGTCTACGCGCGGCTGGGCATCCGTCCGTTGATCAACTTCCAAGGCACGATGACGACGATCGGCGCGTCAAAGATGTCCGACGAGGTGAACGCGGCGATGGCTGAGGCGTCGCGCGACTATGTGTTCCTCGAGGACGTGAAGAACGCGGTGGGCGAGCGGATCGCGAAACTGGCGGGTACCGAAGCCGCGATGGTGTCGAGCGGCGCCGCTGGCGGCATCTGCGTTGGCACCTGCGCGTGTCTGACCGGCGAGGATTCGGCCAAGGCGCGGCAGCTTCCGAATCTGGCGGGAATGAAATCGGAAGTGATTATCCAGAAGCGCCACCGGAACGGCTACGACCACGCGGTGCGCAACACGGGAGTGAAGATCGTGGACGTGGAGACGCGCGAGCAGTTGGCGGCGGCTCTCGGTCCGAATACCGCGATGATGTACTATCTCGGCGGCACGTCGCACGATTGGGAGTGGGAGACGCCTATCCCGCTCGCCGAGTGTCTGAAGCTGTGCAAGGCCGCCGGCGTACCCGTCCTGGTGGACGCGGCCAACATGCTGCCGCCGTGGGGTAACATCCCGAAGCTGGCGGCGACCGGCGTGGATCTGCTGGCGGTGAGCGGCGGCAAGCACATTCGCGGACCGCAGAGTTCGGGCATTCTCGCCGGGCGCGCGGATCTGATTCGCGCCGCGTGGATCAACTCGAGTCCGAATTCGGATTCGCTCGGCCGCGGCATGAAGGTGAATCGCGAGGAGATGATCGGGCTGTGGGTGGCGCTCGAGCGGTATTCCAAGCTCGACTTCGAGGCGCTGGACCGCGAGTCGGCGCGGCAGGCTTCGTTCCTGATGGAGGAGTTCCGCAAGATCGGGTTGGGAGTGGAGAAGCTGCCGTTCGATCGTACGCGGCGTGTGCACCGTGTGAAGGTGACGTGGGACGAGGCGAAGATGGGGATCGACATCAAGGGCGTGGAGAAGCAGCTTCGCGACGGAGAGCCGCGGATCGTGATTCTGCGGTCGGGCGGCAAGGGGCTCGAGTTCACCTGCTTCATGAACGACCCGGGCGACGAGAAGATCGCGGCGCGGCGGATGAAGGAGATCTTCGCCGCGGCGAAGGCTTGACGATCCGCGTTCCCGGCCCCTCATACAACGGTTGACTACTAGTACAATTTTGTATTAGAGTGGACCTCATGGCGCGCGCCCCAGCGAGAGATCCCGCCGAGCAGCTCCCCCTCTCTCCGCTGCACTTCCACATTTTGATCGCCTTGGTGGAAGGCGAACGGCACGGCTACGCGATCAAAAAGAGCATCGCCGATTCCTCGGCCGGTATGCTCGAGCCCGGCGCCGGAAGCCTCTACCATGCGATCAAGGGGCTGCTTGCCGGGAGCCTGATCGAAGAAGCCGGTGAACGGCCCGATCCACACCTGGACGACGAACGGCGCCGCTACTACCGGATTACCCGATACGGACAGCAAGTAGCACGAGCCGAGGCCGGCCGGCTTGCAGCGCTCTTGAGGCGAACCCGGAGACTGCCGGGCTTCGCATCGGACTAAGAGGTTTACCTCCAATGCCGCGGGTTCACGCATTCCTCCTCCGAATCGCCTGCCTCGTTCTCCCAGCCTCGTTTCGGCAGGACTACCAGCGGGAGATCATGCTGGTGTTCCGGGAAGAACTGTCAAGCCGATCCGGGGCGTCCGGCGGGGCGATTCGAGTCTGGCTCTCGCTGTTGCCGGATCTCATCGAAACCGCGATTCGCGAACATGCCGGGCTGTTCAAAAGCGATCTCCTCCTTTGGCTCAGGTTCGTGGGCCGGCGAAAGGCGTTCGCCGCCGGTCTGATCGGCAACTTCGCCGTGTCCATCGCGCTGGCCAGCGCGATGTTCAGCGTGACCTACGCGTTGCTGCTGCGATCGCTTCCCTACCACGACCCGGATCGAATTGTCCGGCTCGAGAATTTTCCGGCCGTGCTGGCGCAATCCAATCCTGGCGTGGTGCGCGACTGGTTGAAGACTCAAAAGGTCTTCGAAGATCTCGCCTACTACAGTCCGTGGGGCGGCAATCTCGAAGGCGAGGATCGTACGGTCCGAGTGAAGGCCGCCAGCGTCTCGGGTTCCTTTTTCGGCGTCTTCGGCCAGTCGGTGCTGCTCGGATCCGACTTCGACGAAAGCAGCGGCGCTTTCGCGGTGCTCGGCGAACAAGTTTGGCAGGATGTGTTCGGCGGCGATCCAACAGTGGTTGGGAGGACCATTCGAGTAAACGGGGAGCAACTGCGTGTCAACGGGGTGATGCGGCCTGGATTCCGGTTCCCGGAGAGCACTCAGGTCTGGACCTACACTCGCGGAGACGAGACGCTTTCGAGGCTGTTTGAGGAACAGCAAGCGGTGTTCACCTTTGTTGCCGCCCGGCGGGAATCGAGCGTGGCCCCGCCGGTGGACTCGGGGCCGGAGATCAGCTACCCGCTTGCCGAGAGGCCCCCCGGCTTTCTCAGCCTCCTGGTTCGCGTGCACGGAAATCCGCTCGACGCGGTGCGTCCGATTCAGCAAGCCATCCGGGATGAGGCTCCCCAGGCGACGGTGTTCGACGCGCGGCCGATGACCGAGTACGTTGCCGAGAGCCTGACGAGTCATCGTCTCTATGCGTTGATTCTCGGGACGTTCGCGATACTCTCGACCGCCACGTCGATCGCGGGCCTGATGTCGGTCGCGTTGTTCTACGTGTCCAGCCGGCGCCAGGAATTGGGAATCCGGTTGGCACTCGGAGCGTCGATGTTTCGATTGACGTCCCTGGTCGCAAGGCAAGGAATGCCGCTCTTGTTTGCTGGAGTCTTGGTTGGGGAGGTTCTGGCTTGCGCCGGCGGCAGAGGCATCGCCGCACTATTGGCCGGCGTCCAACCCCTTGACCCAGCGGTGCACCTCGCCGTGTCGACCGCTTTGTTGCTCTCGGGCATTCTCGCGATGCTGATTTGCAGCCTGAAAGTGATTCGGTTGGATCCCAACGTAACTCTGCGCGCGCAATGATCTCCGTGCTTCAAGAAGATATGGTCTACATTCCGGACGGCGATTTTTGGATCGACCGATTTCCCGTGACGAACGCCAGTACCGGCGCTTCCTCGAGGAGACGCCGGCCGGGCCCGGCAAGTGGTACGAGGCCGGCCACCGATTCAACGCCGCTGGTTACCACGATCATCCCGCCACTCAGGTGACTTGGCTCGGCGCGTGCGCGTTCGCGGCGTGGCGCAACGCCCGCCTTCCCAGTGCCACCGAATGGCAAGCGGCCGCGCGGGGACCCGAGGGACGCATCTATCCGTGGGGCAACGAGTTCGATCCCAGCCGTTGCAACGTGGACAGCGAGGGCACGACTCCGGTCGACTACTACGGCGCCGCGGGAGCGTCCTACCATGGCTGCCGCGACATGGTGGGAAACGTCTTTGAATGGACTTCCTCGGACGCTCCCGGAAAGGGGCGAGTGTTCACGTGGGTGGACGGCAGCAAGCATTTCGGCCTGAGTTTCAAGCTGCTCTGTGGAGGCTGCTGGGCGATGTTCGCCGACGTTGCGCGCGCCGATTCATGCCGCGTGGACTTCACTCCGGTTCAAGGCAGCGGGTGTGTAGGATTCCGCTGCGCGCGCCAGTTAGAAAGAGCCCCGTCGAGCCAGCCACAACACCCCCAGGCCGAATAGCAACGAGACCCCGGCCGCGCCCGGCAGCCAGCAAGCTTCCCATCCGGCGCCGGGTTCCAGCACCGCCAGTTGGGGATTCTCCGGGGAGTAGGATACCGCGATGGGCGAGCCCGGCGGATAGGCCGCCGCGATCTCTTCCGCCCAGTCCGCTCCGGCGGCCGACAGTTGACCGAACCGGCGTTGGTTGGAGTAGTAGGTTCGGCCGGCTATTTGATACTGGTAGATCAAGTGTGAGCCGTGGGACGTCTGCGTGGTCCCCCCTTCTCCGGCCCCGGCCGTTCCCCGCGATTGATTGGAATCGATCTTCTGGTAGACAATCTGGCCTTGTGTTCGCGGCCACCCCACGCTGGCGCGGCCGCGCTGGATCTCGACGGCTCCATGAGCGAGTCCGATCAGTCCGAGCGAGGCGAATACGCTTCCGAACATCGCGATTCCCGCCCTGAAGGCGCGAGTCGAATCCCGGCCGGCAAACAGCAGCGCGAAAGCCGCCGCCGCGATGAAGAACAATCCGCCGCCGGGCAACCAGATCAGGTTGGCATGGAACCCCGGCTCCGCGACGGCCGAGGCCGGATTGGCGGGGTCGTAGTAGACCCAGGTGTTCGCGCCGATGGGGTAGCGTAGGCGAAGCAGTTCCGCTTCCGACGAATCCGTCGATCCCGTGGTCTGGCCAAAGTGCCGCGTGGACGTCGAGTAAGCGGCCCCGTTCACTTGATATTGGAATTCGATGTTGGCCGAGTAGGAGGTGGCCGAGCGAGTCCCGTCCGCTGCCCGTGAGCTTGCTGACGAGACATTGGAGACGGTTACCGTCGCATCCGCCTTGGGAAAATGAACGCTTTGCGCCGATCGGCGAATGTTGCCGATCCCCTTGGCGGACATCCACAATCCCAGCGCCAGGAACGGCGACGCGGCCAGAAGGACGGCCCCGCGGATATGGCGCTTCGGCCGCATCTCTCCATGATAGCGCCCGGTTAGGAGCCGCTTTCCATCAGTTCGCGCAGCAACACCGCCGGGTGGCGCGCCACGCGGCCGGTGAAGTCCTTGACTTGGTGGCGGCAGGAGGTCCCCGCCGCGACCAGCGTTTCGTCCGCCTTCATCGCACGCGCGGCGGGGAGCAGTTTCCGTTCGCCGATCGCCTCCGACACGCCGTAGTTCTCGCGCGCGTAGCCGAACGAACCCGCCATGCCGCAGCAGCCGGCGTCCAAATCCACCACTTCGGCGCCGGTCGCTCGTTGCAGCAGGGACTTGGCCGCGCCCACCAGTCCCATCGACTTCTGATGGCAGTGGCCGTGCAGCAGGATACGCCTGGTCGGCGCGGAGATCGCGAACTTCGCTCGTCCCGCCGCCATTTCCTTATCGAGATACTCTTCCCACGACATCGAAACGGCCGCCACCGCACGGGCGCGCTCGCGCTCCTCGCCTCGCAACAGCGCCGGAGCGTCTTCCTTCACCGCGGACAGACAACTCGGCTCGCAAAACAAAATCGGCGCGCCTTGTTCCGCGATGGGGAACAACAGTTCCGCGTTGCGCAGCGCCAACGCGCGAGCCTCCGTGAGCAGGCCCTGGGAGATCAGCGGACGTCCGCAGCACACGTTGGGGGCGGGCGCCGCGGCGATGCCCGCGCGCTCCAGGACCTCCACCGCCGCGATGCCTATGTCCGGATCGTAGTACTCGGTGAACGTGTCGCCGAACATCCAAACCGCGGGGTTCGCCGCGGCGCGTCCGCGGAACCAGGATGAAAACGTGCGCCGGCTCCACTCCGGCGGACGCCTTCGCGCGTCGATCCCCAACAGCCGTTCGTTCAGCCATCGCGCCGGGCCGCTCGCCGCGATCCAATTGGATACCGGCGCGAAGGCGCTGCCGAGCGCGGCCAGTTCGCGCGCGTGGCCCAGCACTCGCGATCGCAACGGCGCGCCGTGCTCAGCGTGCCAGGCCGCGAGGAATTCGCTCTTGAACCGCGCGACATCGACGCCCACCGGACACTCGGCCTTGCAGGCGCGGCATTCCAGGCACAGGTCGAGCGCTTGCTTGACCCCTTTCTCGAGCAGTCCCGCTTCGCCGAGCCCGCCGGTCATCGCCTGCCGCAGAACGTTGGCGCGGCCTCGCGTGGAGTGCTGCTCGTCCTTGGTGGCCATGTAGGACGGGCACATCGTGCCGGCGAGCTTCTTGCGGCACGCGCCCAGTCCGCTGCACATCTCCACCGCCTGCCCGAACCCTCCGTACTCGGAGAAATCGAAGTAGGTTTCGAACGGAGGCGTGACGTAGCCCGCGCCGTAACGCAGGTTCTCCGTCATCGGCGGCGCGTCCACGATCTTGCCGGGGTTGAGCACGCCGCGCGGATCGAACGCCATCTTGATCTCGCGGAACGCTTCGTACAGGCGCGGTCCGAACATCTTGCGCATGAACGGGGATCGCACCAGTCCGTCGCCGTGTTCGCCGGAGAGAGCGCCGCCGAACTCGAGCACCAGATCCGCGACGTCGCCGGCGATCGCCTGGAACTTCGCCACGCCACTGGCGGTCTTCATGTTGACCACGGGGCGCACGTGCAGGCATCCGACGGAGGCGTGGGCGTAGACGCCGGCCACCGTGCCGTGCTTGCTAACGATAGCGAGGAATCGCTCGATGAAATCGCGCAGCCGTTCCGGCGCCACCGCGGTGTCCTCGACGAACGACAGCGACTTGTTGTCGTCCTTCATCGCCATCGACAGGCCGAGAGCCGCCTCGCGCAATCCCCAGATCTTCGCCTGCGTGGCGGCGTCGGCGGCATGCACGAAGCGGTAGCCGAGGCCGCGCGCGCGGAGATCGTCTTCCACGGCTCGCATGCGCGGCGGCAGTTCGTCCGCGCGATCCGCGTAGAACTCGACGCATAGCAGCGCGCCCGGATCGCCTTCGATGAAGCTCTGGCGTTGGCGGTGTAGCTCGGGGTTTTCCTTGGTGTGGTCGAGGATGAAGCGGTCCATCACTTCCACGGCGGACGGCCCGTGCTTCAGGATCGCGGGAGCGGCGCCAAGGGCTTCGAGCAGACTGGCGAACTGGATGGCAAGCACCGATTTCGCCTTGGGCAGCGGGACCAGCTTCAGCTTGGCCTCGAGCACTACGCCCAACGTTCCTTCTGAGCCCACCATCATTTTGGTGAGGTCGAACGGTTTCGACGGATCGGCGAACTCGTCGAGGTTGTAACCCATCACGCGGCGCAGCACCTTTGGATATCGGCGCTCCACTTCGTCGCGTAGTTCGCGTCCCAGTCGCCGCACCGTGCGGTAGCGCTCGCCCGCCGGGCCTTCGCGGGCGCAAGCCTGGTCGAGTTCGGTTTCGGTCAGCGGGCGCAGATGGTCGATGGATCCGTCGGCGAACAGCACCGTCTGTTCGAGCACATGGTCGATGGTCTTGCCGTAGAGCACGGATCTGGCGCCGGCGGAGTTGTTGGCCATCATGCCGCCGGCGGTGGCGCGGCTGGCCGTCGAGATGTCGGGAGCGAAGCGCAGTCCATGGGGCAGGAGCGCGGCGTTCAATTCGTCGAGAACGATCCCCGGTTCCACCCGCGCCCATCGCTCGCCGGGGTTGACTTCGAGGAGCCGGTTGTAAAATTTCGACGTGTCGATCTGCAGTCCGTCGCCGATGGCTTGACCCGCTTGCGAGGTTCCGCCGCCGCGCAGGGTGATGGGGCAGTTGCGGCGAACGGCGATTCCGACGGCGCTCACCAAGTCTTGGCGGGTGCGGGGAACCACCACTCCCAGTGGCTTGATTCGATAGACCGAAGCGTCGGTGGAATAGAGCGCGCGGGCGAGCGAGTCGAAGCGGACTTCGCCTTCGATGGCGCCTTCGAGTTCGCGGCGTAACGCGTCCGCGTCAACCGCCGAGGCGAGCGCCCGAGGCACGGGCCGGGAGAAGTCGATAGTGACCAGAGCCTCATCATAACAGGGGGCCGCGCTTGCTTTGGCGGCGGCCGCTTTGATATGAAATCACCCATGAGACGAATTCTCGCGACAATGTTTGTCCTAGCCGCCACGCTGCACGCGCAGTACGGACGCGGGACCATTTTGGGCACGGTAACGGATTCGACCGGCGCCGTGGTGCCGGGCGTAAAGGTGACGGCGAAGAACGCGGGCACCAACGAGACCCGCGATTTCACGACGGACGAGGGAGGAAATTATCAGTTCAGCGCGATGCTCGCGGGCCGGTACGACGTCGTGGCGGCAGGCGGCCAGTTCAAGACCGCCGCGGTCAACGGAGTGGAGCTTCGCACCAATTCGCAGGCGCGCGTCGACATTGTGATGCAACTGGGCGTGGTTTCGGAGACCGTGTCGGTGCAGTCGACCGTGCCACAACTCCAGACCAATACCGCCGTGATGGGCACCGTCATCGACAACCGGACGATGATCGAACTGCCCTTGAACGCGCGCAATTTCTACGATCTGATCGCGCTGACGCCGGGGGCGGTGAAGGTGCGCGGCGGATCGTCGGTGATGGACGAACGCTCGGTGGAGATCGCGGGCGTGCGCAACACATCCACCAACGCGACGCTCGACGGCGTCGACTTCTCGGTGGCCAACATCAACAACCCGGCCATCGCGCTTTCGCTCGACGCGCTGGAGGAGTTCAAGGTTCAGACCAATTTCATGGATGCGTCCTACGGCTACGGCGCGGCGGGCATCGAAATGGTGTCCAAGCGCGGATCGAACGACTTCCACGGCGTGGTGTACGACTACGTGCGCAACCGCGCGTTCCAGGCGGGTCCGTTCTTCCGGCCCGCGCGGGGCACTCCGCGGTTTTCCTACAACCAGTTCGGCGCGGCGGGCGGCGGCAAAATCCGCAAGGACAAGACCTTCTTCTACGGCAACTACGAGGGACGGCGGCGGCGCACCGGCAACATCCTGCTCGGGCTGACGCCGACTCCGGCCATGAAGAGTGGAGACTTTACGGCGGTGCCGAACAAACCCACGGCGGTGATCCGCGATCCGAACAACAGCCGGGCGCCTTTCCCGGGGAACATTATTCCCCGGGCGCGTTTCAATCGCATCTCGAGCGAGTTGTTGCAGTTCTTCCCGGATCCGAACGTTCCGCTGGCCGGTGGTCTCAACTTCATCAGTACGCCGCCCGATCGAGAACGGCGCGATCAGTTCACCTCCCGTGTAGACAATCGCGTTTCCGACCGCGGACAGTTGTTCGGCCGTTGGAGCTTCGCCGACAACGCGCTCACCGACGCCGCCTACCGCGTTGGCAAAGGAGTGATCCGTCCCGACCGGTCGCAGAACGCGGCGCTCGGGTACACGCATACGTTCGGCGCCAACGTGATCAGCGAATCGCGGCTCGGCTTCACCAAGGCGTATCTGGCGCGCGTCAGCGACGGCGACCGCTTCAGCAAGAACTTCGCGGCCGAACTCGGCCTCAAGAATCTGGCTCCGATCCCGGGCGACTACACGGAGCCGAGCGTCAATTTCCCGGACTGGAACCCTGGAGCCGGCCGCGCTTCCTCGGGGTTCGCCGGCTACGGTCTGCGCATCGTGCAGAACAATATTTACTACCGCGCGGCGCAGACGATCACCTACATCAAGAACAGGCATTCGATGAAGATCGGCGGCGACTGGAACCGGTTGATGGTCGGCTACGATCAGGGAGCGAATCAGAACGGAATTTTCAACTTCCAGAACGCGTTCTACACCGACGAGTCGTTCGCGGACTACCTGCTCGGTATGCCGAGCAGCGCCACGGGTGGATTGGGCAGCATCGACGCGAGCTTTGGCGGCGTGGCCAAGTATTCGATCGGCACGCGTTATCAGACATTCTTCCAGGACGACTGGAAGCTCACCGACAAGCTGACCCTCAACATCGGCTTCCGCTATGAGGTGTTCCAGACCTGGCGCGGCCGCCTGGCGAATTTCGACCTGGCCACCAACCGGCAGCTTCTGGCGGGCAAGAACCGCTACTACGAGCCCGGCATCGGTTTGGTGGGCACGAACAGCCCGGCGCTGCCGCAACGGCCGATCGCCGCCGACAAGAACAATTTCATGCCGCGCATCGGCATGGCGTACCGGCTGTCGAACAAGACCGTGATCCGCTCCGGCGGGGGCGTGTTCAGCTTGCTCAATACCGGCGGCGCGACGCTGGTCTCCATGACGAGCACGCTGCCGTTCTTCGTGCAGGGCACGGTGGTCAACCTGCCGAACCAGACGCCCCGGCTGCTGACCGATCTGTTCCCGACCGCCGCGGAACTGGCCGGCAGCGTCGGCAGCAACAACGACCTCAAACGCCGCGACGGCTATATGTATTCGTACAATCTGAACGTGCAGCATCAACTGCGGCCGAGCCTGTTGCTCGAACTGGGCTACATGGGCAACACTGGCCACAAGCAGGTGGGATCGGTGCTGGTGAATCAGCCCCGGCTGCCGAGCAATGGCGCCAACCCGGAGGCTTTCTCCGTGCGTCAACCGTTCGCGCGCGCGCTGCCCGGTTTCAGCCAGACGGCGAATTACCAGTGGTCGAACTACAACGCCGCGTTCCTGCGCGTGGAGCAACGCGTATGGAAGGGGCTGTCGATGGTGAGCGCCTACACCTACGGCAAGGTGATCGACTCCGGCGGCGCCGGACAGAACATGTATGACCGGCGTCCCGAGCGCGGCTTGGCCGACAACGACATCCGCCACAATTTCATCTTGGGTCTGGTGGACGAATTGCCGCTGGGCAAGGGCAAGGCGATCGATGTCTCCAATCCGGTGGCCGATTTCATTGTCGGCGGCTGGCAGTTCAATACGATCGTCAACTTCCGCAGCGGGGCGCCGTTCAGCGTATCGACGGTCGGCGATCTGGCGCGTGTGGGCAGCGGGTCGCAGCGTCCGAACGCGACGGGCACGGCGGCGGCGAAGATCGATCCGCGCACGAACGGGCTGATCGGCCTCGACCGGTCCGCGTATTCGACGCCGGCTCTCGGAACGTTCGGCAGCACGGCGCGCAACACGCAGCCGGGGTTCGGCGTGAATCAGTGGGACGTGTCGCTGTCGAAGAACTTCCCGCTGCGCTTCATCACCGAGGTGTCGAAGTTGCAACTGCGGTTCGAGTGGTTCAACTTCTTCAACCACACGCAATTCAGCAATCCCATCGGCACGCAGAACGCGGTGACGTTCGGGCGCGTGACCGGCGCCGCCGATCCGCGCATCATGCAGATCGCCGGCCGGCTGCAGTGGTAGCCGGGAGAGAACATCCGCTTTTCTGGATCGGCGCGTTCAAGCTGATCAAGGCTGCGTTGTTGGTCCTGGTCGCGGTGGAAGCCTTCCGGCTGATCCACCGCGACTTGGGCGCGTCGGTCATGCAGTGGGTGAGCACGTTGCATCTGGACCCGGACGGGCAGCGGCTGCACGGCCTGCTGACGCGGATTTTCGCGGTGACGCCGGAGCAACTGCGGAAGATCGGCTTGGGCGCGTCCATCTACGCGGGCCTGCTCGCCGCGGAGGGCGGTGGACTGTTGCTGCGCAAGCATTGGGCGGAGTGGCTTACCGTGGGCGCGACCGCGTCGTTCATTCCTTTCGAGGCCTATGAGTTGTTCCACGGAGTGACGCCGTTGCGGGTGTTGGCGGTGGTGGTGAACGCGGGAATCGTGTTGTATTTGTGGACCCGGATTCGGGAGCGCCGGGGACCGCGCGAGCCGGCCAGAGCCATGTGACGCACCCCGGCCCAGCGTACGCTCTCGCCGATCGGTTACCATCTCCGGATATGGACCCCTCGAATCCGGGCCGCCGCCAGTTCCTCGGCCAATCGGCCGCTCTCGCCACGTTCCTGCCCGGCGCGCGCGCCGCCACTGCCGATCCGGGCCGCGAATGGCGGCACTATGGCGGCGATCCTGGGGCCGGCCGCTACTCGCCGCTCGACCAGATCAACCGATCCAACGTCAAGCGCTTGAAGGTGGATTGGGTCCACCACACCGAGGACGCGATGGAGCGTCCCGCCACGACCATCGAGAGCACTCCCATCGTGGCCGATGGCGTGATGTACATCACCACCGCCATGGTGAAGGTCCGCGCGCTGGACCCCGCCACCGGCAAGGTGCTCTGGAACTACGATCCCTCCGCCGGCTCCCGCCGCCGCAGCGCTCCTGGCGTCAATCGCGCCGCCGCGTTTTGGCAGGATCCCGGCAATCCCAAGGACCGGCGCATCTTCGTCCCGATCCTGGACCGCGTCCACTGCCTGAACGCGGTCACCGGCAAGCTCATCCCCGGCTTCGCCAACGAAGGCACGCTCGACCTCAAGAAGGAGCTCGACGCCGACCGCCCCGAGCTTTCGTTCCGCCATACCAGCCCCGTGGTCCTCTACAAGGACATGCTGATCACCGGCGGCGGAGGCGGCGACGCGCCCGATCCGCAGGCCCCCGGCCACATCCGGGGCTACGACGCCCGGACCGGCAAGCGCCGCTGGATCTTCCACACCGTCCCCAAGCCGGGTGAGTTCGGTCACGACACCTGGGGAGGCGATTCGTGGAAAACCGCCGGCGGAACCAACAACTGGGGCGGCATGAGCCTGGACGCGCAACGCGGTATCGTCTTCGTTTCCACCGGATCGCCGGCCTACGACTACTACGGCGGCGACCGCAAGGGCACGAACCTGTTCGGCAACTGCGTGATCGCGCTCGACGCCATGACGGGCAAGCGTCTCTGGCACCAGCAACTGGTGCACCACGACATCTGGGACTACGACCTACCCTGCCAGCCCGCACTGATCCGCATGCGGCAGGGAGGACGCACGTTCGACGCGGTCGCCCAGATGACCAAGATGGGGCTCGTCTTTCTGTTCGATCGTATGACGGGCAAGCCCGTGTTCGGCATCGAGGAGCGGCCCGTGCCCCAGTCCGACATTCCCGGCGAGGAGTTGTGGCCGACGCAGCCGTTTCCGCTGAAGCCGCCCCCGCTCAACCGGCTCCGCTTCACGGCGGACGACGCGACGAACATCGACCCGGAGTCGCAGGCCGCCATCAAGAAGATCGTGAGCGAATCGGCCGCGGGCGATATGTACACCCCCACCACCAAGCGCGGGAACATCGTGCACCCCGGATTCCGGGGCGGCGTCCTGTGGGGAGGCTGCTGCCACGACCCCAAGCTGAACCGCATCTTCGTCAGTTCGTCCGAGCAGACCAACCGGATCGCCTTGGAAGAAGCCGAGCCGGGCGCGGGCTATCGCTACCGGCTGAGCCAGCGCATCCGGCTGCTGGACCCGAATGGTTATCCGGCGATCAAGCCACCATGGGGTTATATGACCGCGATCGACCTCGACAAAGGGGACTTCGCCTGGCGCACCGTGAATGGCGAGTATCCGGAGTTGAAAGCCAAGGGAATCCCTAAGACCGGGACTTATGCCGACGGCGGGGCTATCGCGACCGCGGGTGAGTTGGTCTTCATGGCTGGCACCATGGACCGTATGATGCGCGCCTTCGACTCGCGGACCGGCGAGGTTCCGTGGGAGCACCAACTCGAGACCGCGGGGTTCGCGACGCCGTGTACTTACGAGGTGAATGGCAAGCAATATGTGACGATCGCCACCGGTGGCGGCAAGGGGTTCGGCAAGCCGGGCGACGAATTCGTGACGTTTTCGTTGTAGGCGGTCGGCGGAGGAAGCGGGTGTGCCATCGGCTCGACGCTCGTCGATGGCGATTTGGGCCACAAGAGCCAGCGTGTTGGCCATGCCCGGCGAGTCGAGCCGGACCCGGACGGTCCGGTTGATGCCGGTTCCCAACTTGGCTCCGGCGGCCAGAGAACGAATGACCACCTGAGGCCGGTCCGGCGCAGCGATATCCGAGCCGCGTTTTTTCGCCGTACCCGCGGTCGAGGCGGCCGAAGAGATTCCGGTCGAACGTGCCGCGCCGGCGCCCGGCGGCTCAGAGGCGGTCGAGCAGTTCGGCGGACGCTCCGGGCTCGGCCAACAGGAGGCGGTGGAAGAGCGAGTCGAGCAGGACTGGATCGGAGATGGACAGGACCTTTCGGGCCGCCGGGTGGCCAGGCGCGCGCGATTCGATCAGCAGGATCACGTGCTCGCGGAGGGTCTCGAGCCGGGCTTCCTCGCGGCCAACCTCGCGGCCTTCTTCACGGCCTTGCTCGATCAGTTCTTCGCCGATCACCGAGGCCCGCATGATGTCCTTGCTCGTTGCCATGTCCAACATCTCCCGGATGGCCGCAATCTCATCCCTAGTGTACTGGAGTCCGCCGAGCGTCAACAACTCCGCCGCGAGCGTCCTCCGCAACTCCGGATCCGGCACGGCCCGGATGCGCCGCACCGCTTCCTCCAGTTCCGCTGGCGACGCCTCCGCTCCGCCGACCCAGGGGATGGCGTGAATGGACCCATCCTCGAGGAACGCCGCGGCCGGAATCTTCCATAGCGTCACATACCGGGGCCGGATCACGCCCGTGAACGTTCCGTAGTCGCCGCCGATGGTGGAAGGAGGCGACGCCGGGCCAGCGCGGCGCGACATGAGAACGATGGTGGTGAACACCGGTTCCAGCTTCACCACCCAGATCAACGCCGCCCGGCGTAGCGTGGCCAGTTTATCCACTTCGGACAGCCCGACCTCGGCCTCGAAATGCTCGACCCACTCGTCGTGAGCCGTCCGGATGGAAAAGGCCTGGTCTACAGCCCGGACCGGGAGCGCCAGTTCGCGTTCGATCGCGCGAAACTCCGCGCCTTCGGGCAACGGTCTATACCCGAACCGGCGGAGGGCGGTCTTAGGGGCGCGATCGGTGAGGCCTTTGAAAGTGACGTCGAAACCGCCCACCACTCCAGCATACGACGCGCTGGGGATCGAGGGGCCTGGGCGTAATGACCCAACTTGGGAAAGGTCCCCCTGTCGCAGCGGCGGCGCCACCTGCAAGTGGTTGACATTGAAGGACGTTGGAATTGGCCGCATCCGTGCAAGGCATTTCCGTGGAGGTTTTGATGCAACCACGTCTTTTTCATCGATCCGTATTTATCGGCGTGGTCCTTGTTCTGACCGCGGGACTGAGCAGCACCCCCAAGTCCCCCTTCACCCAGAGCGACAAGGCGTACTACGCCGACGCCAACACGGTGAACTTCGTCCGGCCGGGGCTGGTGACCAAAATATTGAGCGCGGAGATCGCAGCCGATGGCACGATCCGTGCGCGGGTCCGGATTACCGACCCCCGAGGACTGCCGCTCGACCGCCTGGGTGTGACTACCCCGGGAGTGGTGGGCCTGAGCTTTGTCGCCGCCCACATCCCGGCGGGTCAGACGCAATACACTTCTTACACCGTTCGCACCCAGACGAGCGCCGCCGCCGGAAGGTCGGCCATCCAAGCCGCCGCGGACACTGGCGGGACCTTCCAGGCCGTGGCGGATGGCGAGTATCTGTACACATTCGGAACCAAGGCTCCGTCGAGCATCGATCGCGCGGCGACGCACACGATCGGCGTGTATAGCAACCGGAATCTGACCGAATTCGAACTCGCCACCAATTACGACGACGATGCGTTCACGTTCGTGCCGAATGGCGGGCGCGTCACGACGACGCGCGACGTGATCAAGACCGAGACCTGTAACAAATGCCACAACGCGCTCGGTCTGCACGGCGGATCGCGGCGTAGCGTCGAAGTCTGCGCGCTTTGCCACACGCCGCAGACCACCGATCCCGGCACGGGCAACACGGTCGACCTTCCGCCGATGATTCACAGGATTCACATGGGCAAGGATCTGCCGAGCGTGAAGGCGGGCCGACCCTACCGGATTATCGGCAACGCCAATTCGATCCACGACTATTCGGAGGTCGGATTCCCGGCCCTGGGAGGCACGTCCAACTGCACGGCCTGCCACGAACAAGGGAAGGGCGCGGCGCAACAGGATGCGTGGCTGAAACCGACTCGCGCGGCCTGCGGAAGCTGCCACGACGACGTGAACTTCGCCACCGGCGAGGGCCACGTCAACCTGCCGCAACCGAACGACAGCCGCTGCGGAACGTGTCATATCCCCGAAGGCGAGATCGACCGCGATGCCTCCATCGCGGGCGCGCACCGTCATCCGCGTCTGTCCGCGGCGCTGCCGGGCACGGCGTTCGAACTGCTGGGAGTGGACGGAGCGGCCGGCAGGGCTCCTACCGTCACCTTCCGCATCAAGGACAAGGCGGGTAATGTGGTTCCTCCGGCGCGGATGGACCGTCTGGCCCTGGTGCTCGCCGGTCCCACGGCGGACTACGCGACGTTCGTTTCCGAAGACCCCCGCCGGGCCGAGGGCGCGAGCGACGGCCGTTATTTCTGGACGTTCCAGGCCACCATTCCGGCCGCGGCAAAAGGCTCGTTCTCGGTGGGAATCGAGGGCTATCGCAATGTGACGCTGCAGCCGGGCACGCAGAAGCAGGCGGTGGTGCGCGACGCCGGCGTCAACAAAGTGATCCACTTCGCGGTGGACGGATCCAGGGTGGCGCCGAGGCGGCAGATCGTGAGCCTCGACAAGTGCAACGCCTGCCATTCGTTCCTGAATCTGCACGGCGACAACCGCAACGCCATCGAGATGTGCGTCCTGTGCCACAATCCGTCGTTGACCGACGCAGCCCGGCGTCCGGCGGCGCAAATGCCAGCCGAGTCGGTCGACTTCCGGACAATGATCCACCGCATCCACACGGGCAAGGAACTGGACCGCCCGTACGCGATCTTCGGATTTGGCGGAGCGGTGGATTTCAGCGAAGTGGGATTCCCCGGCGACCGCTCCCATTGCGCCACCTGCCATGTCAATGGCAGCGAGCAATTGCCGTTGCGCGAGGGACTCCAAAACGTCAACGATCCTCGAGGCCACCTGAATCCGGCCGGGCCGACCGCCGCGGCATGCACTTCCTGCCATTCTTCGATTCAGGCGGCGTCTCACGCGCTGACCGCGACCACTCCGTTGGGCGAGGCCTGTTCGGTCTGCCACGGACCGAACGCGGACTTCGCTGTGAGCAAAGTCCATGCGCGCTAGTTTGGCCATCGCGCTGCTGTTCGCGGCGGGCGCGTTCGCATTCGAGGAAGGCGGGGAGTGGGCCGGCACGGAACTGTGCCAAGGCTGCCACGAGGATATTGCCAAGGCATTCCTGAAGTCCAATCCCCATTCGAGCCTCGATACGAACACCCGCCGCGGGTGGCAAACGCGAGCCTGCGAGGCCTGCCACGGGTCCGGCGTCAAGCACGCCGAATCCGCCGAGGCCTCGCTGATTCGGAATCCCGGCAAGTTGGCCGTCGCGCTGGCGGACAAGACCTGTCTGTCGTGCCACGCCAATCAGCCTTCCCGAAGCGGACGGGTGATGACTGGCCATGCGCGGCAGCAGGTCTCCTGCGTGAGTTGCCACCCGGTCCACAAAAAAGGTCCCGATCCGCGGACGCAGTGCGGGTCGTGTCACCAGGGCGAGTCGCTCTCCTTCGCCAAACCGCATTCCCATCCGGTGCGTCAGGGCGCGATGTCCTGCGCCGATTGCCACAATCCGCACGGAGGCGTGCTGTCGAAAGCGGTGAGCACGTTCATTGGCAACGAGCCCGGCTGCTTGCAATGCCACGGCGACAAGCGTGGTCCGTTCGCCTATGAACACGCTCCGATGCGAACGGAGGGCTGTGGCGCCTGTCACGAGCCGCACGGTTCCACCAATCCGAGGATGCTGACGCGGCCGTCGATCGCGCAATCCTGCCTCGAGTGCCATGCGGGCACTGGCGCCGGATTCGGCGGAGTTCCGCCGGCGTTCCACGATCTGCGGAGCCCCCGCTACCGGAACTGCACGACGTGTCACATGAAGATTCACGGCTCGCACGTGAGCAAGGCGTTGTTGCGATGAGACTCCCATGGGCGCTTGCGCTTGCCTCGGCCGCCGCGGCGCAAGACATCTCTCCGGTGGCCGAAAAGCCGGTGAAGCTAACGCTCGATACGGGCTATCGCTTTCTGTCGAGCCCGGGCGGCGACTTCAATACGTACCGGAGCGTCGTCAACCTGGGCGACGGTCCGAAGTTGTTCGGGGCGGATCTGAGGGTGGACGGCTGGAAGAATCCACTGTTCGATACGCTGGACCTTTCGGCCAATTCCTGGGGCGGCGAGCCGTACACGATGCTGCGAGCCTCGTTCGGACGCAAAGGGCTCTACCGTGTCCACGGCGACTACCGCAACGCCGCCTACTTCAACTTTCTGCCGTCTTTCGCCAATCCGGGGCTCGAACGCGGCAGCCTGATCAACCAACGCTCGTTCGATCCGCGGCGGCGCATGAGCAATGTCGAGGTGGAGGTGCTGCCGGGCAACTGGCTGGTCCCCTACTTTGCCTATCAGCGCGACGCGGGCGTGGGGACCGGCATTACGCCCTACGTGGCGAACGGCAACGAATATCCGGCAGCCACCGGGCTCGACGACGGCACCCACCATTTCCGCGGCGGCGTGCGCCTGGAGTTCAAGAAGGCCCACGTGACGCTCGAGCAGGGTTCCTCGGTCTTCCACGACGACCAGCGCGTATTCTCCGCCAGCCGGATCGGCGGCAACCGCGAGGGCTTGATTTTCGGACGGCCGTTGACGCTCGATTCGATCGACCAGCGTTACCAGGTCACCGGCGGAAACCACTACGCCAAGGCGATGCTGGCGGCGTCGCTCACCAGGTGGGCGCAGGCGACCGCGCACTACATTTACTCGCGGCCACGCACCAGCGTGACGTACCAGGATCGCGGCACGGGGCTGTTCCTGCTCGGCGGGACGCGCTTCTTCAACGGACTGGAATCGCTCGGATCGGCCGAGGCGAGGATGCCGCGCACGGCGGGCGCCTTCGCGGTGGAGCTTCGTCCGCTGAACCGCGTGCGATTCACCCAGAGTTTCTGGACGGATCGTTTCCACAACGCATCCTCGGCACTGTTGGCCGAGCGGATTCTGTTCGCGGGCTCGACGCCCGAACTTCGCAACGCGTTCACCTCCGAGCGGCTGGTGGTCAACTACAACCGCCATCAGACCGAGGGCTTCGTCGACGTGACGCGCTATCTGACGCTACGGGCCGGCTACCGCCACATCTGGGGCGACGCCACGCTTCCCTCTTCGCTGCTGAGCCCGGCCAGTGGCTCGATCCGGCAGCCGGTGGGTCTCGCCGGTTTCACGTTCCGCCCGGGCAACCGCCTGTCGGCCAACGCGGACTACGAGGGCTCGCCGGGCGATCGCAGCTACTTCCGCACCAGCCTCCACAACTACCATCGTCTGCGAACACGAGTGCGGGGCCAGGTGGCGAAATCGCTCACCGCTTCCGGGACCTTCTCGTTTCTCGACAATAAGAACCCGAATCAGGGCGCGGCGTACGAGTTGAACACGCGCACCACCGCCGCTACACTCCATTGGCTGCCGGCCGAAGGCAAGCGCGCGTCGGTGCTCGGCGAGTATGCGCGGACCAGCCTCCATTCGAACGTGTTCTACCTGATCCCGCAGTTGCAGCAGCGCGCGCAATCGCTCTACCGCGACAACGCCCACTCGGTGACGGCCATCGTGGATCTGCATCCCTCCAAGGCGGAACGTTCGCCGGCGATCTCGGTGGGCGGATCGTTCGTCACCGCCGCCGGAACCCGCCCGGTACGCTACTATCAACCGCTCGGGCGCGCCACGCTGCCGTTCTCGAAGGCGGCGCAGTGCTACGCCGAATGGCGCTGGCACGGAATGGCGCAGCCGCTCCTCCCGATGGAAGGCTTCCGCACGCATCAGTTCACCGCCGGACTCCGGCTCCAACACTGAGGAGACCGCCATGCAACTCGCCCTCGTTCTCCTTGCCGCCGCGATCTCGCCGGGCGACGCCCGCCGCGGCGCCGAGGTCCTGAAGAACCAGCAATGTCTCGGGTGCCACGAGATCGACGGAAAAGGCGGCGACATCGCGCCCGATCTCGGGAAGACGGCCGCGCGCGCTTACAACCCGTCGTTGCTGGCGAGCCTCATGTGGAATCACGCGCCCCGCATGTGGCCGCGCATGGAGCGGGAGGGAATTCCGCGCCCGAAACTCTCCGAACAGGACGCGGCGGATCTGTTCGCCTACTTCTACGCGTTCCGGTTCTTCGACCAACCGGGAGACGCGGCGCGGGGAGCCCAGGAGTTCAAGGCGAAGCGCTGCTCGGATTGCCATTCCCTGGCTCAGCCCGGACCCGAGGGCGCGCCACCGGTGAAGTCGTGGACTTCGCTGGGCGACCCGATCGCGCTCGCCAGCGCGATGTGGAATCACGCGCCGCGCATGAAGGAATCGATGGCGAAGAGGAAGATCGCCTGGCCCGCGATGTCGAGTCAGGCGTTCACCGATATTCTGGTCTATGCGCGCAACACGCCCGGCGCCGCGGTCCCTGCGCGAGAATATTCGACCGGACCCGCCGGGCCCGGCGAGCAACTCTTCGCGGCCAAGGGCTGCAAGAACTGCCACGCCGGCAAACTGGAACTGACCGGCACGATTCGCGGCCGCACTCCCGCCGACTTCGCGGCATCGATGTGGAACCACGCCCCGCGCATGGATACGCCCGCGCTCACCGCCGCGGAAATGCGGTCGCTCAATTCGTACCTGTGGTCGATCCAGTATTTCGAGCCCGCCGGCAACCCCGCGCGCGGTCTGCGGCAATATCGCGCCAAGGGCTGCGCCGTGTGCCACGACGACGCCTCGTCGGGCGCGCCGAAGCTGGCCGGCTCGTCGATCAACAACATCGCGTTCGTCGCGGTGCTGTGGCGCCATGGGCCCGAAATGCTCGAACGGATGAAGGCCAAAGGCATCGCCTGGCCCCGGTTCCAGAACGAACAACTCGCCGATCTGCTCGCCTATATCCAGGCGAGGAGGTGAGGTGTTACCCTGAAAGATTAAATGGCCGAGCCCAAACTGCAAGTAATTCCCCTCGGCGGACTGGGCGAGTTCGGCATGAACTGCCACGCCCTTCGATGCGGTGACGACATCCTGGTGATCGACGCCGGGATGATGTTCCCCGAGGACGAACTCCTCGGCGTCGATTCCGTCGTTCCCGATTTCACCTACCTGACCGCGAATCGCGAGAAGATCCGGGCCGTCGTGTTCACCCACGGCCACGAGGACCACATCGGCGCGGCGCCGTTCCTGCTCTCGGAACTCGACATTCCCGTGTACGCCACGCCGTTCACGATCGGGCTCATCGAGCGGCGGCTGGAAGAGCACGACATGCTCGACCACGTGAAGCTGAACCCGGTGCTGCCCGGCTCCAAGATCCAGGTGGGCTGCTTCGGCGTGGAGTTCATCCACGTCACGCACTCGATCGTTCAGGCGGTGGCGCTGGCGATCACCACTCCCGTGGGCGTGGTTATCCATACGGGCGACTTCAAAGTGGACCCGACGCCCACCGACAACGAGCCCTGCAACCTCCACGCCTTCGCCGAGTACGGCAAGCGCGGCGTGTTGCTGCTGATGTCGGACTCGACCAATGCCGACCGCCCCGGCTACACGCAGTCGGAGCGCGCCGTCCGGCCGCGCCTGGAGGAGATCTTCCACCGCACCAAGCACCGCTTGATCGTGTCCTGCTTCAGTTCGTCGATTCACCGGATCCAGCAACTGCTCGACCTGGCCAAGGAACACGGCCGCCGCGTCGCGTTCCTCGGCCGCAGCATGACGGAAGTGTCGGAGATCGCGCACAATCTCGATCTGTTGCAGATCCCCGACGACACGCTCTTGCGCCCGCAGGATGTGCAGTCCACCCGCCGCGACCGCGTGCTGGTGATCGTATCCGGCACGCAGGGCGAGCCGATGTCGGCGATGTCGCGCGTATCGGTGGGCAATCACCGGCATCTCTCGCTCGATCACGGCGACACGGTCGTTCTCAGCGCCCGCATGATTCCGGGCAACGAGAAGGGGATCTACCGGATGATGAACCACCTGGCGCGCCGCGGCGCCGATCTCGTCTACGGGACGATGACGCCGCCGGTCCACGTGTCGGGCCACGCCAGCCGGGAGGAACTCCACCTCATCCTGAATCTGACGCGGCCCAAGTACTTCCTGCCGATCCATGGCGAGTACCGGCAACTGTGCGAACACGCCCGCCTCGCCGAGACGATGCGCACCAGCGGCATCGAGCAGACCTTCGTGATCGAGACCGGCCAGACAATCGAGATCGATGCGCACGGAGCGCGCCGCGGTCCGAACGTGCAGGTGGGCCGCGTTTGCATCGACTCGGGCACGATCGACGAGTTCGTGGACGACATCGTGATTCGCGACCGCCGCCATCTGTCCGAGGACGGCTTCGTGCTGCCGATCATCGCGATCGACAAGCACACTGGCCTGCCCGGCATGCCCCCGGAGATCGTGAGCCGGGGCTTTATCGTGGAAGACGGCGCGTCCGACATCCTGAAGGACGCTCGCGCGGTGGTGCTGAAAACCATCGAAAGCTCCAGCGTGGAGGAGCGCGGCGATTGGGGCGTGATGCAGGAGAAGATCCGCTCCGATCTCAAACGGTTCATCAGCAAGCGGACGCAACGCCGCCCGCTGATCATGCCGGTGATCCTCGAGGTCTGACGCCGGTGGCGGACGCGAGATATCTCGAGGACGCCTCGGGCTTCCGCGGATTCGCCAGCCGCGTGTTCGTGCCGGACGGGGCGGACGAGACCGCCTCGATCCTGGCGGAGGCCGTCCGCGCGGAGACGCCGGTGACGGTGGCGGGCGCGGGAACGGGCGTTACAGGAGGCCGCGTTCCACAGGGCGGCTGGGTGATCTCGACGGAGAAGTTGACGCGCATCGAGATCGACGGCGATACGGCGCGGGTGGGCGCGGGCGTTGCGTTGCGGGACCTGCACGCGGCCGCGGAACGAGCGGGCCGGCTCTATCCGCCCGATCCCACCGAGTGGACCGCGTCGGTGGGGGGGACCATCGGCGCCAATGCCAGCGGCTCGCGCAGCTTCCTCTACGGCGCAACCCGCCGCTGGGTGCGGGCGTTGACCGTCGCGACGATGGATGGACGTTCGAGGCGGTACGAACGCGGCGAGGCCATCGGCTTCGACGTGCCCGCGATTCCGGCGCCGCGAACCACTAAGAACACCGCCGGTTATCCGCTCCGGCCCGGCATGGACTGGGTGGACCTGTTCACCGGGTCGGAGGGAACTCTGGGCGCGATCGTGGAAGCGGAACTGCGCCTGCTGCCAACGCCGGGGCGCTGCTTCACCGGGCTGGTCTTCTTCCCGGACGATGCCGCCGCCATCGCCGCGGTGGACACGTGGCGGCCGATCGCCGGACTGCGGATGCTCGAGTACTTCGATGGCAACTCGCTGCGGCTGCTTCGGCCGGGGATTCCGGAGATCCCTGGGGGAGCCGGCGCGGCGGTGCTGTTCGAACGCGAGATCGACGGCCCCGAGGGCGACGAAGCGGGGGAGTGGCTCGACAGACTGGAGGCCGCCGCGGCGCTGACGGAGGAGTCCTGGTTCGCGCTCGCCGCGCGTGACCGCGAACGCTTCCGCGCCTTTCGCCACGCGCTTCCCGAGACAGTGAACGAGCGCGTGCGCCGGGCGGGCTTCACCAAGCTCGCGTCGGACTACGCGGTTCCGCTCGATCGCAATCTCGAGATGCTCGATGCCTATCGCCGCGTGCTGGGCGCGGAGTTCCCCGGCCGCTACGTGGTGTTCGGGCACATCGGAGACGCGCACGTCCACGCGAACATCCTACCCGAGAGCCAGCGCGACTTCGACCGCGGCCGCGACGTCATGACCGATTTGGCGCGCTACGCGGTTTCGCTCGGTGGAACCGTCAGCGCCGAGCACGGTCTCGGCAAGCGGAAGGCGCATCTGTTGGCGATCCAGTACGGCGCGGCGGAGATCGATGCGATGAAGGCGGTGAAGGCGCGCCTCGACCAGGCGTGGCTGCTCGGCCGAGGCACGCTGTTCGCCGTGTAGCTATCCCCGCAGGTGCTTGGCGAAGTGATCGAGAGTGCGCTGGTCGGTCCACATGTCGATCGGACGGCCGTCGCGATCACCGAGGTGATCGCGCATGGTCGGTGAAAGG
>SXGT01844349.1_pt1 | contig 30546 bp, 18 predicted proteins | sample 3176221 | NCBI WGS metagenome assembly SXGT01 (sample SAMN11356862, study PRJNA531348) | freshwater metagenome | isolation source: freshwater sample F1-120 | place: China: Fuxian Lake, Yuxi | collected 2017-12-25 | reverse complement strand
CTTTGGCCTTGACTTCGACGCGACCAAAGGTCAGCGGCGCCGCGTCGGGGTTGACCAGCGGGCCCTTGCCGTCTATCGGCTCGCCGAGCGCATTGACCACGCGGCCAAGTAGCGCTTTGCCGATTGGGACTTCGACAATGCGGCCGGTGCGCTTGACCAGGTCGCCTTCCTTGATGACGTTGGCGTTGCCGAGCAGCGCAACGCCGACGTTGTCCTCTTCGAGGTTGAGCACCATGCCCTTGACGCCATGGGGGAAATCCAGCAGCTCGCCAGCCAACGCGCCTTCAAGGCCGTGCACGCGCGCGATGCCGTCGCCGACGGTCAGCACGTGGCCGGTCTCTTGCACGTCGATCTTGGCGCCGTAGTTCGCTACCTGCTCGCGCAGTACGCGACTGACTTCTTCAACCCGGATGTTCATGAGCTTGTCCTTTTGCTTTTGGGCAGGAGATTGCGGTCCAAGGAAGGGCGGGGCCTAGTCGGCCGTCAGGGTCTGGCGCAAGCGCGCGAGCTGGTTGGCGACCGAGGCGTCGTACACGGTGTTGCCGATGCGCACGACCAGGCCACCGATGAGGTCGGCGTCGACCGACGAACTCAGCACGACCTGTTTGCCGATCTGCTTGCCAAGCAGCGCCTGCAAGCGTTGGATGGCCGCTTCGCCGAGCGGCGCGGCAGAAGTCACGCTGCCTTCGACGCGACCGGTCTTGAGATCGAGCAACGCGTTGAATTCGCTGCTGACCGCTGGCAGTGCACTGATGCGGCCCTTGTCGAGCAGCAGCAGCACCAGGTTGCGTGCGGTGCCCTGCGCATTGCAGGCGGAAAGCACCGACTCGATGACCTTGCGCCGATCGGCCAACGACACGGTCGGGTTGGCCAGGTAGGGCAGGGCGTCGGGCACGGCTTGCACCGCGCCCACCACGGCGTCGAGCGTGGCGCGCGTCTGGGCTCCGTCGTTGGCGGCCTCGCACAGTTGAGCGACTGCGCGCGCGTAGCGGCGGGCTACGCGAACTGAAGCGGACTTCATGCTGCCCCCACAGTGGTCTTGGCGCTGACCGGCATCGACTCAAGGTCGGCCAGCGCCGCTTCGACCAGGCGATCCTGCGCCTTGGCATCCAAACGTTGCCGCACCAGTTGTTCTGCGAGCTCAACCGCCAGGCGCCCGGTCTCGTCCTTGAGCTGGTCGCGCAGCCGCTTGGACTCTTGCTCGAGTCGCGTGCGCTCTTCTGCGGCGGTGCGCTCAACCAGCGTGCGGGCTTCGGCCAGGATGTTGGCAACTTCGTTGTCCGTGCCCGCCCGTACCTCAGCCAACAAGCGCGCGTTGTCTTCGGCAAGCCGGGCCATCTTGGCTTCATAGTCGCGCAGTTGCGCTTCCGCTTCTGCCTTCGCGGCCTGCGCTGCTTCGATTTCGCGGGCCACGTCGCGGTAGCGCTTTTCCAGCGAGTCCGCGATGCCCTTTTTGCCGAACCACACCACCAGCGCGACAAACACCACGAAGTTAATGATGTAGTAACCGTGGACCTGGAACTCGAAGCAACCGTCGTGAGCGTTGCAGGTGCCACTACCGCCCGACGCCAGGGCGACGGAGGGCACCAGCGCCAGCGCCAGCGCAGCACCCAATACCGTGGTGCACGGCATCAGCAAGTCTTTGACTGGGCGATTCTGTGGCATGCGGCTCCTTGCAGCGTGGCGGATCGCCTGGCTATGCGCGCGTCAGCTTGTCGGCGATGGTGGATGCCAGGATCCCCGCATCGGCCTGCAGCGCTTTACGTGCGGATTCGGCGGTCTTACGCTGTTCTGCGATGCCCGCGGCGACGCGCTCGGCGGCTTCTGCACGGGCGGTCGTGACCATGGCGTCGGCTTGCGCCTGTGCCCGCGCCCGGGTTTCGGCGCGCTCCGTCAAAGCGTCTTTGCGCTGCGATGCCACGGCGGCTTCGTAGCGGGCCACTTCCTCGCGCGCCTGCTTGCGCATCGCTTTGGCGCTGGTCCGGGCACCTTCCGTGCGTTCCTCGCGCTGGTCGAAGCGCTGCAACAGCGGCTTGTAGACCAGGCCCGGCAGCAGCAACAGCAGCGCAAAGAAGAACACCGCCTGCGTGATGATCGTCGCGTCCAGGTCGATGAGCCCGGCGCGCGCCAGACCGTGCAACTCGTAAGCGGTTGATGTTGCTTCGATTTGCTGGACGGCGGCCGCCAGCGGCGAGAGCAGGTTCAGCATGCGCGAGTGCGCCTTTGCGGGGCGACGACCGGGGCCGAAGGACGGGCGAATCGGTCGAAGCGCGCGGGAGAACGGGGTTTTTCGAGGGCCACCGCCAGAGCGGGGCGCCGGTCGGACAAGCCATCCGGCCCGGCGGCGCGGCGTTCTAGCAGGGATCTGCGGGGCGGTCAACGCACTCCGCTGCAACGGGCGCAGATCGCAGAGAGTGCGCTTGACCACGAAGGCATAGCTAGCAGAATCAACTGGTTGAAAAGAATGGGCGCTCGGGTTTGGATTTGCGCCCGCTGCAACCGCCGCAATTTCGCGGTTTGACCATCCCGACCGATTCCGCGACACTACGGGCGCGCTCGCTGATTGGCGCTCTCGCGGCATCCGACTGCCGCCCGCAGGACCGACATGAATGCTGCCCCTGGCCTCCTGGTGCGACTCGCCGCCTGCGGCCTGACCATGTTCGTTGCCGCCGCCGCGTGCGAGGACGCCACCTCTGGAGCGGTAGATGCGGGCGCGGGCTGCCCGCCAAATACGACTGCGCAGTTTGACCCGAACACAGGCAAGTTGGTGTCGTGCGCCCAAGCCGATGCCGGCAGCGTCTCGCAGGGCGACGGCGGCGCTTCGGGTGACAGCAAGACGACAACCCCCGACGTCCCCGGCTTGGACACCACCAGCACCGGTGGCGACTCCGGGTCGGCTGACGCCGGTTTCCCGCCGGACTTCTTCACCACGTTGACCTGCAAGCCAGACTCGACTGGGCTTGAAAAGTGGTTCAACTGTGAGCCCAAGCCTGGCACGGCCGGCAAGCTGCACGGCGAGGCCTGCACAAAGGACGACGAGTGCCTGTACGGCCACTGCATGTTTGGCCTGCCCATTGCCAACTACGACAAGTCCGTTGGCATCTGCAACAAGAACTGCGGCTACGTCGGCGGCGGCAGCAAGTTCATCGTGTGCGCGTCGGAAAACAACAATCCAGCGGGTGCCGCCTACTACTGCACTTACGAGAAGACCCAGGCCAGCGGCAACACCATGCGCGACAAGTCGTTGCCCGACCTGTTCAAGGTGTGCTCCCGCGGCTGCAAGACCGACGCGGACTGCATCAAGATCAATCCCGCGCTGCCGACCTGCCTCAAGGCTTCGAACCAGGTGCTGTCGACAAACCCCAACGGGGCCTGCGCCAAGGTCAAATAGGTCACCGCGCAGGGCGACTGCCAGATCCGGGATCCTGACCAAGGCCAGCCGCTCACCTTTGCACCTGGCCCTGCTCCTGCCCCGCCGCGGACCCAGAATCTGGTCTGGTCTGGCCTAGGCTAGTCTGGGCTGGGCTGGTCTGGTCTGTGTCTGTGTCTGTGTCTGTGCCTGTGCCGGTGTCTGTGCCCGCCCTTGTCCCTGTCCCTGACCGGCGCACCCGCCTGACTCTGGGACCCGCGACAGCGCACCCTTCACGCCCTCCCCACCGCCTGACGCCCAAAGCCCGGTTGCGTCGAGGCCACGCTGACCACGCTAGCGGAAGCGCCGCATGGGCGTCACACTGGCACGACGCTATACAGGATCGCGATGACCCGAGGTCATCTGCGATCGCTGTTCTTGCTTGCTCAGTGGGTCGCAAACTCGCGGCTTTGCAAGCCGACTCGTCGCTGCTTCCTTGCGGCAGGTTTGATCTCACCTCAAGGCGATTCTGTATAGGTCGACCGACGCTGCCAATGCAATGCAGTAGCGGCGCCTTAGCATTGCCAAGGCGCAAGCTTGCGACGCACCCGCCTTGCCAATCGGGCTGGTGCCCCGTGGACTTGTTCTGGGCCGGTTGTGCCTACGGCGCTACGCTCGCAGCAAACGTGTACACGGTGTTTGCCGCGAGCGTGCCGTTGAAGACCACGCGCCGCCCGTTCTTGGTCGTTGTGCCGCCATTGCTGGTGAACGTGCCGACATTGTCAGTGAATTCCAACGAGAACTTGCTGACTGCGAGCGTGCCGGTCGTGATAGTGCCGCTGTAGCCTGTTGTTGGGCTCCAAGTTACGCTGAGCTTGACCTGGTCGCGCGCGCGCCACCAGTCGCCAACCTCGGTCATATCGCCGACGTACACGCCGGTCGGCAGTGCCAGGTCGAGGAATTTGGCGATGGTGTCGATCTTCCACACCGTGTTTTCGGGGCCAACGCCGACGCCGTACGAAGGGTGGACCAGCGTCATGTTCCAGGCGCCATTGGCCGAGTTCTTGAGCAGCGCATAGAACCAGTTGTTCAGGAACCACTTCTGGTTGGTCTGCTGCAGCTCGACGCGGGTGGTCACGCCATTGGTCACGTCGCCGCGGCCGTCTTCCTGCACGATCGGGAATTCCCACAACGGCTTCTGGTTGAACACGTGGTCCATGTACGGCCACCGGTCGGCCTTGAGCGGGAAGTTCGAGCGCACGTCGCCAACCGCATAGCTCGAGTCGTAGTTGACGCCCTTTTGCGCCAGCACATCGAACTGATTGGCGTGTACCGACAGGTACGGACAGCGCCACGAACGCACCAACGGCGCGCCGGGAATCTCCGACTTGAGCAGGTCGAGGTTGACGACCGTCTCGCCGCATACCGTCGGCGTGCCGGTGTTGTAGGTCTGCTTGGTGACGTTGCAATCGCCCAGCGGCAGCGACGCGCCAATCAGGTGTTGGATGGAGTGCCCGCCGATCGGACACATGCCCAGGTTGCAGAGATCGGTCGGCAGTTGCGGGTTGTTATAGTTTGTCACGTAGTCGGTCGTGATCATGTAGCTGCCCTTGACGCCGCGCGAAGCCTCGGCCTGGGCCATCTGGATGGCGCCAGCGGCACCGTACTCGCTGCCCGCGTTGTGGCTGTCAGGGGCGTCAATGTCGTGGCTCATGACCGCGATCGAGGTGCCTGTCGACGGCGCAGTGTGCTTGTTGGCCATGTGGCCGCCGCCGGCCTCGCGCAACCACGCCTTGATCATCACGACCAGGATATCGCGGCCGGGATCAAAGCAGTTGACGTAGCAGCGCATCCACGTGTAGCTCAGCGGATCGTAGCCCAGAGCATACAGTGCGCCGGTGCCGACTGGCTTGCGGGTAAACGTTGAACCCAAGCTGGTCGCGCCATCCCTTGCCACGCCCCAGGTGGTCACGTTCTGCGCGGCGTCGATGCCAAACGTGTACAGCGATACCGGCGAGAACGACGGGTCCTTGGACAGCAAAAAGTCGCGCTCTTCTGGCGATTCGAGCAGCAGGGTCGCCGGCACGTTGTTGCTGATGCGCACCGTGCGGGCGGTCGTCAGGTTGGTGAAGCTGGTGTGACCGGCAAACGCACCCACGGTGGCGCCCAGCGGCTTGAACAGCACGACGATGCCGCCGGCGTTCATGTAGTCGGTCAGCTTCTGCATCTGCCAGCCGGCCAGAATCGCGTCCTCGACGTAGCCGGGAATGATGACCATGGCGTAGTCGGCCAGGTTGTCGAAACCGGTGTACCAGTCCGTCGCTTTTTCGGGCGAGTCCTTGGTGTAGGCCAGGTAGGGAACGCCTGCCATTTCAAGCATCTCGATGACGCCTTGCGCGTATGTCGGCGAGTCTGACCACATCGCGTTGGGCATCAGCACGCGAACCTTGAGGTTCTTCTGCGCGACCGTGGCAACGTTGTCGATGACGCCGTCGCAGTTGTCGTCCAGGCCGTTTTTGCTCTCTGCGGCTTGTGGCGACGTCAGGCAGACTTTGGCGCCGTCGATGCAAGCCGAAATGCCAGCGCCGCACGCGCCTGCCTGGCCCGTGCTGCACACGTTGGCGCCGTAGGGCATCAGCAGGTCGGTGTTGCCGTCGCAGTCGTTGTCCAGGCCGTCGCACAGCGTCTCAAACGACTGATTCGCCGCGCTGCCGATCGGCACTCCACACTTGCGGCCCAACTCCAGGTCGAAGAACAAGTCGGCTGAGTTGGCGGCGAGTTGGTGCAGTTCGACCGCCAGCTGGTTCTCTCCAAGTAGCAACTGGGCAACAGGCAGCGCAAAGGTGCGGGTCTCGTCACCGGTCGCATCCACAACGGCCTTGGTCGTGTAGGTCACCGCGCCGAGCGCCATGTTGGTGCGGTAAACCTCGTTGCCATTGAGATAGACCACGGCGCCGTCGTCGCGCTTGATGGTCATGATGAGCTGGTTGTAGTCGCTGAGCTTTGAAATCTGGAACTTCTTGCGGAAAAACGTCGTGATGTTCTTGTTGGTGCTGTTGCCGACGTAGCCGATGGTGGTGCCGAGGCCGGTGGTGCCGTAGCCAAGAGGCGCGGTGCCGGACGACCACGCGCTGTCAGCAAACGCCGCTGTCGTCCATCCGCTCGGGCCAGCTGCATTGGAAACCAGGTATTTCCAGATGCTGGCGAACGGCAGCACGGTTTCAGCGCCGCAGTTGGGGTCGGCGCTATGGGTGCACGCGCCGTTGCTGCTGTTGCAGCTGTCGACTGAGCACGGATTGCCGTCGTTGCATTTGCTGTTGGGACCGACCACGCACGCGCCGCCCGAGCAGGCGTCCAAGGTGCACGGGTTGCTGTCGGCGGTGCACGGCGCGGTGTTGCTGACGTAGACGCAGCCGGTCGCCGAGTTGCAGGTGTCGTCCGTGCATGCGTTGCTGTCGCTGCACACGAGCGCCGGACCGGGCGAGCACGCTCCGGCCGAGCACACGTCAGCGGTGCAGGCGTTGCCGTCGAGGTTGCAGCTCGCGGTGTTGTTGGTGAACACGCAGCCGCTGGCTGAGTTGCAGGTATCGGTGGTGCAGGCGTTGCCATCGTTGCAAGTCACTGCGGCGCCGCCGACGCAGACGCCGGCTGTGCAGACGTCTCCGCTCGTGCAGGCGTTGCCGTCGTTGCACGCCGTACCGTTGGTGCAGCCGGCAGCTGTCCAGGTGACGACCAACTGCGGCTTGTTGGTGCCCTCGCGACTGTGAAAGATCGAGGTCGAACTCGCCTGGTGGCGGACCAGCAGGTTGACGTCGCCACTGCCGCTGACGACGCCGGCCAACGTCCACTCGACCCAGGTGTTCTTGGTCGTGGCCGCAATATCGGCCAATTGCGCCGAAGTGGCGACGGGCCGGTTGTTCCAGGTCAGGCCGGTTTCGGTCCAACTGCTGCTGGTCAAGAAGACCCCAGGGCCATTGGCGATGGTGGTCGTCGTGTACAGCCGCAGCTTGACCGAGCTGACCGTGCCGGAAACGCCGGTCACGGCAAAGCGCAGGTAGGTCTCTCTGTCCGAGCCGGTAGACGTCGCGGCCGTGCGCAAGTCTGACGCCGCGTAATTGGTGCTCGGGTTGCCCCGCTGCACCCTGGCATCTGCGGTCGGCGTAAAGGTCGCGGTGGCGGCCGATGCGAGTGCGGGCGTAAGCGCCATTGCGGCGACCCACCCGACCCGCCATGCCCACGCGGCTGGTGACCATCTACTCAACATCTGCACCTTCCCAAGACCGCCGCGCCCGGAACATCCGCAAAACGCGAGCGGCAGCGGGCGAACGGTCGCCCAGCATTGGTGATGGCAAAACGGCGTGGCGCGGGCAAAGGCCCTGCACAGGTGCGCAAACATTGCAGGGCCAGCCCAGTCTGCACGCCGCGAGCCTACGGACCGTCGCGGGCGGCTTCGCCTATCTAAGCCGTCGCAAAGCTTGCGTGAACAGCTAGTTATCGGCGTTGAACTCGAAGGTGCCAGTCTTGCCTGGGATCTCGACCAAAGCCAGCAGCACACGACCGGCGCCAGCGATGAAGCGATCCTGGTCCGTGAGCTTGATCTTGACCGCAAAGGCGCAGCGCTTGTCGCACGCGGCCGGCGTTTTGTCGGCGAACAGCGCAAGCGCAATCAGCCCAGGCGGTTCTGCCGCGAGCACCACTTCGACGCCCGCTTGCCGAACTGCGAACGCGTGCAGCTTTGGCGTCGCGTCGTCGCCGGCAGCGGGCTCGACAGCCCAGGCTTGCAGGCCGCCCGCGCCCGGTAGGATGACCAGCGACACGCCCTGGAAGCTCCACAACCCGACCAACCAGTCCTGCGACCGCAACTTTGGTACCGTGGCCTTGATATGCAAATCTGGAGTCTTGCCAGGGGGCAGCTCTAGCCGTATCGACTCGCTGGACTTGTGGGCCACGGTCAGGCGCTCATCGCGGCCAGTGCCGACCTCAAACACGATGGTCAAGTCACGGGCGCTGTTGTTGCGCAATTCGACCTTGACGGCTTGCCCGCCGGAGGCCGTTCGCTCGCCGGGATGGACCTTGCCCGAAATCTGGCCGACCTCGTCGCCCCGCCGCCGCATCGCCTCGTCGATCGCCCACAGGTGGACGTCGGCCAATCGCGTGCCCGGGTTGGCGCTCCACAGTCGCGCAATCGCGTCCAAGCTTGCGTCAGGATCGGCAGCTTTGCGGTCAATGGCCAGATCGCGGCGAATCGGGCGCACGGCTCCGAGCTTAGGCGCAGCCTTGGCCACGTCACAGCCAAAGCGATACTCCAGCACCAGCCCGACCTTGCTGCGCAGCGGCGGCCCCAGCGGCGGGCAGGCCGCTTTGAGGGTCCCGCTGGCCGTCGCCCCCGCATCCAACTGGCGAACGATGCGGCCCGTTGACGTGCGCACGTCGATGACCACGGGGTGCTTGGTGGGATTGCGCAGCGTCCACACCTGCGTGTATTCGCGCGGCACTAGAAAGCGCGACATGGTGGCGCCAGCATCGTTCAGTTCCCGCTTGAGCTGTGCTGGATTGCCAACGGCCGCTGTCTCAACCTCATCTGTGGTGACCTTGGCGGCGTCCAGCGACAGCCACGTCCCGGCGCGCGCGCGGAAGGTGCGCTGCAAGCGCTCAAAGGCACGGTCGTTATCCTCGCCATCGGGCATGGTGCCCAGCAGGTCAAGCCAACCCGACTCACTGTCGTCGGCCTGCGCCGTGTCGAAGCGTGCCTTCCAATCGACGACCTTGGCATCCTTGCCGCCCTTGCCTGGCCGGCGGGCTGCCGCCTCGGCGACCTGCTTGGCTTTGTCCTCTGCTTCCCTGCGTGCCCGCTCTTCTGCCTGCTGTTTGGCCTTGTCCTCTGCGTCTTTGCGGGCTTTTTCCTCTGCCTCGCGGCGCGTCTTTTCTTCCGCGTCCTTGCGGGCTCGCTCTTCGTTGTCCTTCTTGGCCTTGTCTTCCGCCTCTTTGCGAACCTTGTCCTCACTGTCCTTCTTTGCGCGTTCCTCTGCCTCGCGTTTGGCTTTGGCGTCGGCTTCCTGCTTGGCCAATTCGTCCTTCTTGGCCTGATCCGCCGCCTTTTTCGCGTCGGTTTTCGCCTGTTTTTGCGCCTCTGCCTCGCGCTTCTTTTTGTCCTTTTCCGCCGCCGCCTCCGCGTCCTTGCGGGCCTTTTCTTCGGCTTCTTTGCGTGCCTTTTCGGTCACCGCCTCTTTGCGCTTGCGCTCGCCTTCGGTCAGCTCCGCGTACTTGCGGGATTTCTCTTCCAGCTCCTTGCGTGCTTTTTCGATCTCGGCTTCTTTCTTGCGCAGGTCCTTTTCCGCGGCTTCGGCCTCTTTGCGGGCGCGTTCTTCCGCCTCTTTCTTGGCGCGCTCTTCGGCTTCTGCCTCCTTGCGCTTGCGTTCGCGCTCCGCCTGTTCTGCCTCACGGCGGCGCTGCTCTTCCTCAGCCTCGCGGCGCTTGCGGTCGGCGTCCAATCGGGCTTTTTCGGCCTTCTCGATGCGCACCCGCTCTTTCTCGGCGGCTTCTGCGGCGGTTTTGGCCTGCTTCTCCTTCTCCGCAGCAAGCGCCGCAAGGCGTTCGGCGTCCTTGCGGGCCTTTTCCGCCTCGGCTGCCAATTTTTTCTGTTCGATTTCAGCGGTATTGACGGCTGGGCGGTGCGCAGGCGTTGCCTTGGGGCGCGGACTGACGGCGAGCGCAACGGCCTCCGCCTTGGCGGTGCGCACGCACTTGGCGACCCACTGGTACTCCATGTCGGCGTCGGCGTTGCCGGTCTTCTTGCCATAAGCGTCGACGCGATCCTCGCGGACCTCGGCGATCGCATCGCAACCATAGCGACCCGCAACGTCTAGCAGTTGCTCTTCGGCGCGACCTTGCGGTGTCGGGCCCTTGGTCGCGCCCAGCCGCAGTTCGCCCAGCACGACGACTGGCTGGGGCAGCGAAGCGAGGTCTGACGCCATGGCAATCGCAGCGTTGCCTGGCATGGCCGGATAGCGCCCCGAGCCCAGCGCGCGCTCAAACTGAACCGCAGATCCGCAAGCGCCCATCAACGCCGCGGTTGCCAGCAGGCCGAATACCAGTTTGCCGCGTATCTTCATCCGGTGTCCGACTCGCCCCGCACCCGTCTGTTCTGCGGGGTCAGGCGGCGCCGGCAGAATAGACCGGGCGTCGCGGCGTGTCATCCGCACAATTGCAGCGCCATGCTATTGCCTGCCTTGTCCGGATCAACCGTAGAACTTGCCACCCTTGGCAGCCAGATCGACAAGCAGCTGGCACGGCGTGAAGCGCTTACCATACTTGCCTTCCAGCACCCGCAGCCGATCGACGATCGCGCGGGCGCCGAACCGGTCCACGTAGCGGAACGGGCCGCCCTCGAACGGCGGAAAGCCGATGCCCATCACCGCGCCGAGATCGCCGGCGTAGGCGTCGCGCAAGATGCCCTCTTGCAGGCAAAGTACGGCCTCGTTGACCAGGCCCAGCACCAGGCGCTCGCCCATCTCGGCGAAGTCCGCGTGCTTGGTACCCTTTCCGCCCGGCAGGTGCTTGTACACGGTGTCGTCGATGATCTTCTTGCCGTCCGGCGTCAGTTCGCTCTTGCCGTTCTTGTACTTGTAGAAGCCCTTATTGTTCTTGCGGCCGTAACGGCCCTCTTCGAGCAGCTTGCCACTGACATCGGGCGGCAGTTGCATGCGCTCGCCGTAGTACTCGCGGATGGTCTTGAGCACCTTGACGCCGACGTCGATGCCCACCTCATCCGACAGCGTGATCGGCCCCACTGGGAATCCGACGCGCGTCGCAGCTTCGTCGATGTCGAGCAGGTTGTAGCCGTCGAGTGCCATGAAGATGGCCTCAGACATATAGGGCACCAGTGCCCGCGTCGTGTAGAACCCGGCGCAATCTTTGACGACGATGACGTGCTTGCCCATCTTGCGCGCGACGGCCACCGTGGTCGCGGTCACTTCTGGCGCGGTCTTGTCGGTGACAATGATCTCCACCAGCGGCATCTTCTCGACCGGGCTAAAGAAGTGCATGCCGATCACGCGCTCAGGATGCCGCGCCTTGGCGGCGATCTCCCCAATCGGGATGGCGCTGGTGTTGGTGGCAAAGATGCCGTCGACGCGCGACAGCTCCTCGAATTCGCTCAACAGTTTTTGCTTGAGTCCAAGGTCCTCAAACACGGCCTCGATCAGCACATCAGCGCGACCAAATCCAGCCCAGTCCACGCCGCCGGAGATGCGCGCCATGCGCTCGTCGATGCCGGCCTGGCCGTACACGCGCTTCTTCTTGGCCTTGCCGTACACCGTCCGACCGTAGTCCAGGGCCTTGGCGATGGCCGCATGATCGCGATCCTTAAGCCGCACCTCGACGCCGTTGTCGGCAAGCACCGTGGCGATTCCGGCGCCCATCAGGCCAGCGCCGAGCATGCCGACGCGCTGCACTGCGCGCGCCTTGACCTGGTCAGTCCCTGGACCGTCGTCCTTCTTGAGCGCCGTGATGGCGGAGAACAAGTGCCGCAGCCCCGCAGATTGAGAGGTCATCAGCAGGTCGCCAAAGCCCGCCGCCTCGGCCTCGTAGGTGCCCTTGTCGACGACGTCCAGGATGCGCAGCGGCGCCGGATACATGCCCTTGGTCTGTTTGAGGACCTTCTTGCGGGCCTCGTGAAGCACCACCATTTTGCCGAGCGGGTTGCCTTCGAGCAGAAAGTGCTGGACTTCGTCCTTGACCGGCGGCTTCTTCTTGGGCTCGACCTTGCCGTGCGCCAAGTCGCGCGCGAACGCTTTGGCCGCGTCGAGCAACTGCAACTGCGGCACTGTGCGATCGACCAGACCCATCTTGAGGGCCTTGCTCGCCCGGATGTTGCGACCTGTCAGCATCATGTCGAGCGCATTGGCGAGGCCGACCAGCTTGGGCAGCCGCACCGTGCCGCCAGCGCCGGGCAGCAGCCCCAACATGACTTCGGGCAGCGCCAGCTTGGTTTTGCGGTGCTCGCTGGCGATGCGCGCTCGACAGGCCAGGGCCAATTCCAAGCCGCCGCCAAGCGCCTCGCCATGGATCGCTGCCACGGTCGGGATCTTGAGCGCCGCCAGCCGCTTCATACCGTCTTGGGCTCCGCGCGACAGCTTGACGGCATCCGCAGCGCTGGTCACCTGGCCCAGGTCGTCGAGATCGGCCCCGGCAATGAAGCCTGTGTCTTTGGCCGATGCCACCACCAGACCCTTGATGGTCGCGTCGGCGGCAATCTTGTTGTACACCGCCTCGAACTCAGGCATCAGATCCACTGACAGCGTGTTGACTTTCTTGCCGGGGCAGTCGATCCACAGCACGGCGATGCCGTCGCCGTCGGGTGCTTGCAGCCGAAGGGCGGGGTTGTGCAGGCTCATTTGGGGCTCCGTCTTGACGTGTGGCGCGCGATGCCCATTGGGCACAGTCGCATGCAGCCGGCTCAGTTGACCTCAAGCACCATTGCCGCACCCATGCCGCCGGCGGCGCAGGCCGTGCCCAGGCCAAGGTTGCGGTTGTTCTGCCGCAGGGTGCGCAACATGGTGCCGACGATGCGGATGCCAGTGGCCGCAAACGGGTGACCGTAGGCCAGCGATCCACCACGGACGTTGAGGCGGTCCGGGTCGACCTCGCCCAGGATGGTGTCGCGGCCGAGCTTATCCGCGAAGAACTTTTTGTCGCTGAACATCTTGAGGTTACTGAGCACCTGCGCCGCGAACGCCTCGTGGATCTCCAAGAAGTCGAGATCGCCCAGCCAAATGCCGGCGCGATCCAGCGCCCCGGGCACGCTGTACACGTTGCCGAGCAGCATATTTTCGCGCGGGTCCTGGCCGGCGAAGTTGTAGGACCGCACGTAGCCCAGGATTGGCAGCCCGAGCTCCTTGGCCCGCGACTCGCGCGCGATGAGGCAGCACGCTGCGCCGTCGGTCAACGCGCTCGAGGTCGCTGCGGTGATGGTGCCATTGCGCTTGTCGAAGGCCGGTCGGAGCTTGGAGATCTTGGCCGGGTCGATGTCGCCGCGGATGATGTTGTCGGCGCTCACCGGACCCTTGGGCGTCTGCACCGTGATGACTTCTTCGGCGACCAGGCCCTGTTGGACGGCGCCGTACGCCTTGCGGTGTGAGGCGATGGCGAAGTCCTCCTGTGCCTGGCGGGTGATGCCGAACGCCTGCGCGGTCTCTTCGGCGTGCTCGCCCATGGTCAGGCCCGTGTAGCGCTCGGTCAGGGCCGGCGGCGTGGGGAACAGATCGAGCGGATTGATGTCGCGCAACTTCTTTAACAGCGCAAGGCCCTTGGCCTTCTGCATCTCTTGCAGGGTGTCGATGACCTGTTTCTTGTAGGTGACCGGCGCGTGGCTGGTGACGTCCACGCCGCCGCATAGCACCGTGTCGGCGACGCCGGCCCAGATCATCTCGCAGCCCGATGCAATCGACTGAAAGCCGGTGGCGCAGGCGCGCGAGGTGGTGACGCCGTGGGCGTGGTACATGCCGAGGTTGAGCGCAACCTCGCGGGCGATGTTGGGGCTGCGCGGCACCGCGATGACCGTGCCCCACACCAACTGATCGACCGCCTTGCCGGGCAATTCCAAACGGAACAGCAACTCGCGCGCGACCTGGGTCGACAACTCCACGGGGTCGACGTCGTTGAGGTCCGACCAGGACCGACAGAACGGCGTGCGCAGCACCGAAACGATGGCGATGCGGTCCTTGCCAGACGCCATTGTGGCGCGGCGGGCTGGGATCGCACTGCCAGCAGGTGCAGCCGGTGCACCTTTGGCAGGCGATTCGGTAGCGGGTGTATCGGAGGCTTTCTTGCGGGCGGCCATGGCGACCTCGGTGCGGAGCAAGAGGGACGAAGCGGCGACTCGACCGCGGCGGGAGCCACGTTATGCCGCACTGCGTCATTGTCAATGGCCGGCTGCGTCAAACCGCCAGCTCGATGCGGCCCGCTGCGTCTGCGCCGACGACAGAGCCAATCGCGGCGTGAATGGCAACGCCTTGAATATCTAGCGCTTCAAGCATCGCGGCCAGGCGATCCGGCGCCACAGCGAGCAGCAAGCCGCCCGAAGTCTGCGCATCGGCCATGACCAGGCGCTGCCATAGCTGCACTGCGTCATCGCATTGCAACAGCGGCGCCGCGTAGGCCAGGTTGCGCTGACTGCCACCCGGGCAGGCACCCAATGCGGCCAGCCGGGGCACCTCAGGCAACAGCGGCACCTGCTGGAACGCCAGGCGCGCACCCAGCGGCTGACCGCAGCGCGCCGATGATGCCCGCAAGACGTTGCCCAAGTGACCGAGCAGCCCAAAACCGGTGATATCGGTGGCTGCGTGCGCGCCAATCTGGACCATCGCGCGCGCCGCGGCGGCATTGAGTCCGCACATGCTGTCGATGGCCGGCTGCAGTTCGGCGTCGGTACAAAGACCGCGCTTCTTCGCCGTGGTCAGGATGCCGGTGCCGATCGCCTTGGTCAGAATCAACACGTCGCCCGGCAGCGCACCGTCATTGCGCACGACATCGCGTGGGTGCACCGTGCCCAGCACTGACAGGCCGAATTTGGGCTCCTTGTCGACGATCGAGTGGCCACCTGCGAGCACGATGCCAGCTTCGTCGCACACCGTCTGCGCGCCTTGCAGTAGCCGTCCGAGCCCGGCAGGACCCAATTCGGCCATTGGCCACGCGACGAACGACAGCGCTGACACCGGCATTCCGCCCATCGCGTAGACGTCGCTCAGCGCGTTGGCCGCTGCGATGCGCCCATAGTCGAAGGGGTCGTCGACAATCGGCGTGAACACATCGATGGTCTCGACCAGCGCCAGATCGTCGCGCAGCTGCAATACCGCCGCATCGTCGCCTGTCTCCAAACCGACCAGCAAGCGCGCATCGCGGCGCCGCGGCAGATGGGCGAGCGCAGCCATCAGATCGACTTGGGCGATTTTTGCCGCGCAACCAGCGGTCGCCGAAAGCGAAGTCAGTGGGGGCAGGGGGCTAGGCGCAGTGGTCATGACAGGCTCCTGGTGCGGGCCGCGATGTTGGTGCGGGCAGCGCCTGCGCGCAAGGTCAGCGGCGGCAACGACGCAATCTGTCGAATCGCAACGACGCGAGCACCGCCATCTGCTAGGCTTGCTGCCGGTTTGCGCGCGGGCGGGCGCGCAAGGAAGCGCCGTGACCGTGACCCTGTGCCCCAGCCTGCGACGCTTGCCTGGCCTTGTCGTGGCGATGACGATGGCCTGCGTTTTGGCGGCGTGCGCGGAGGAGCCTGGCTCCAATGTGCCAGTTGCCGCCGTTGACGCAGCGGTTGCAGCCGAAGTCGCCAATACTGGTGGCTTTGGTGAACTGGCCGACGTCCTGCCCGAAAACAAAACGCCGTGGATAGCCCCGCTGCCGGCCATTGACAAGGTCTGGCCGGACGAGGGACCGACTGGCGGAATGCAGTACGTGACCATCACCGGCCAGTTTTTCGACGCCGCAACCCAGGTGCGCTTTGGCGAGTCTCCAGCTGTCGAATTTGAGGTCGTGGATGCCCAGACCATCGTGGCGCGCAGCCCGCCGCGGCCGCCCGGCCTCGTCGACGTCGCCGTGCACTCCAAGGACCGCAAGGACGCGGTGCTGGCTAACGCGTATCGATTCCTGGCCAGCATGTCGGTGCAGGCTATCGCGCCTAATCACGGCCCGGCGACAGGCGGCACGGCCGTCGTCGTCACCGGAAGCGGTTTTTCAAGCACAACACAGTTCGTCTTTGGCCATCGGGCGGCGCTACAGGTCGTCGTCGTCGACGACAAGACTGCAACCCTGCTGACGCCGCCCGGCCTGCCGGGGCCGCGCGATCTGACGGTCGCCAACGGCGATGGCCAGGCCGTGCTCAAAAAAGCATTTGCGTACCACGCCCCGCCGCGGCTGGACCGCGCTTGGCCTGCTGTCGTGCCCGTCGAAGGCGATGTGCCGGTCACGCTGCATGGCGAGGGCCTGCTCGCGGTCGGCGGCAAAGTCACCTTTACCGATGGTGCGACCACGCTAGCGGCCCCGATCGTGGCCAGTCATGCGTCGACTTCGCAGTTGACGGTCAAGGCGCCTGCGACCTATCAACCGGGCCTGTGGTCGATTGCCTACAACGGGCCGGACGGTCAAGCGCTGCTCAAGCACGCGATTGCCTTCGTCTCGGCCGATCAGGGTGCACAGGTTCTCGGTGTGGTGCCGGCGGCATTGCCCATCAACGCGCCGAAGGCCGTTGCGATCGCGCTGTCCGGACCGCTCACCGTCAATAACCTCGCCTCAGCCAAGGTCAAAATCGGCGGCGTCGAGGCCAAGGTGGTGCAAACGGCATCCGCAAGCCCGTTCGTCAATCTCGGCGGAACGCTCTTGGTCATGCCGGTGGCGCCCGATGCGGGGCTGCTGCCGCAGGCGGTCGACGTGACCGTTCAGTTTGGCCCGGCGACGCTGGTCAAGGCCAAGGGGTTCGAGTGGCTGCCGCCAGTTGCGCAAGTAAAGAGCGTCGCGCCGGCCCAGCTGCTGGCTTCTGGCGGCACGCACGTGCAGGTCCAGGTGGATTACGCGCAGGGCCACGGTGGCGTGATTGGCCTGAGGTTCGGGCCCCTGCTGGCGGCCCAGCTCAAGGTGGCGCCGTCCAAGACTACAGGTGGCCAGCAACTGTCGGCCGTCGCGCCGCCAGGATCGCCGGGGCCAGCCGACGTCGTGGCGCTGCTGGCGGATGGCACGCAGGCGACGCTGCACGACGGAGCGCAGTTTGTGGCCACCAAGACGGCCCTGCAGGCGGTCGTGCCTGGCAAGTGCGCGCAATCAGGTGGCGCGTGGGTGACGGCCGTCGGCACCGGGCTGGACCGCGTGGTTGCACTAGCGCTCGACAATGTCACGGTCAAGGACTGGAATCTGCTGCACAATGGTGCAATTCGCCTGCGCGCGCCGCCGCACAAGCCGGGGGCGGCGACGTTGATTGCCAAACTGGACACGGGCGCCGAAGTCTCGCTCGCCCACGCTTTGGTCTATTACGACCCGATCTCGGTCGAGAACGGCTCGTGGGGCGACCCGATCGACGGTGCGCTCAACGTCACGGTCGTCAAGCTGGGCAAGATTGGCCCAGTGCCGGATGCGACCGTTCTCATCGGTGACGATCCCAAGACGGCGCTCAAAGGCCTGACCGACGCCAATGGCCAGGTAACGCTCAGCGTTGAGGATCTCGCGGGTCCTTTGCACGTGCACGCAAGCAAAGCCGGTTGGACCGCAGCGTCGGCGATCGCGCTCGGCGTTGAGAATATCACCCTGCGCATTCGCGAAATCCCACCGGCGTCACCAGGCGGTGCTGCCGCGACCCCACCTGCGGCGCCGCTGCCGGGTCTGGTTAGCGTCACCGTGGTCGATGCGCAGAAATACACGGTGTTTCCGATGGGGACCTGCAAAGGCAAGCCTAGCATCGGCGGTCAGTGCCAGCCGTGCTCGCCGACGCTGGCGTGCGAAGGCCAGACTACCTGCTCGCCGCTGCAGCAGCCCCTGGCCAATGCGCCGCTGGCAAGCGCTGCGACGCCGACTGAGCCGCTGCAGTTTTGCTTGCGCGCGTGCACCGCCCACACAGACTGTGACGGCGGCTACGAGTGTCGTGCCGTCGGCGAGTCGCTGCAAACCGCGGTCTTTCGCTGTGTGCCCGAAATCGGCGCCAAGCAGGCGCGTTGCGAAGGGTCGGCCTACTCGATCTTCGGCGGCGCGCCCATTTCGCCCAACCAAGGAATCGCCGGCGCCGACGGCAAGGTCACAGTCGCGACCAATCCTGGCGATGCAGCGGTGGTGTGCCGCTATGGCTATCTGGACGCCAAGACTGCAGAGTTCGTGCCGTTGACCATTGGCGTAACCAGAAAACTCTTTGCATTTCCTGGTCAACAGGTCAAGAATGTTATTGTTCACGTGACGATTCCGCTTGACCGCACGCTGCGCGTTCGCATGGAGGGGGTGCCGATGGGCCCCGACGCGACCGGCCTGCGGCAGTTGTATGCGGGCCTGGATCTTGGCGCCGAGGGGTATATCCCGTTGGGCTCGGTGTCGACGTACGCCCAGACCGATACCCTGGAATTCGACCGACAGCCGGCACCGTCGCTGTGGGCGGGCGAGAACAGTGATCTTCGCTACGAAGTGTACGGCGGGCTGTCGCAGACCTACGGCGCGCCACCGAGCAGCATGTCTCAAGCGACCGACATCGATCCGCGCGGCTTTGGTCGCTACGCCGTGCTGTCGGCCGGTGCATCGTCGCTGGCCCTGTCGGAGGCCAACCTGCAAGGTGTCGCTGCACTGGACGCGGCGGCCGACCTCAAAGTAGCCGTGGGCGACGGTGGAGCCATTTTGCACTGGACTGGCGGGACGTTTACACCGCAAGCGAGTCCCATCACTTCTGATTTGACCGCGATATGGCTGGATCCAAAAGGAAATGGCGACGGATGGATTGGCGCGAAGGACGGGCGGCTACTCCGCAAAGGACCGCTAGGTTGGCAAGTGTGGCCACAAGTCGCGCCACGCGGCGTGGTGGCGATGGCGGGTCGCAGCGGCGACGACGGTTGGCTGGTCGATAGCGCCAGCCAGTTGATGCACTGGGACGGCGCCGGCTGGCAGGCGCGGCCCGGCCCGTGGCCGGTGGCGTCACCGCAAGCCAAGAACGACCCGAAGCCGCCGCCCAAGCAGATTCGCGCGCTGTGGCACGCGCTCAACGGTGACCTGTACCTCGCAGGCGACGGCGGCACGCTACTGCGGTTGCCGGCGGCCAAGCAGACGCAAGTGCCGGTCTATGAGCCACTCAATGCAGCAACGCAGCTGACGCTACACGGGCTGTGGGGTGATGGCGAGGGCGTGCTGTGGCTGGTCGGCGACCGCGGCTTCGTCGGCCGTCATGTGCTCGGCGCCACCAAGGTCTATGACACCATGACCGACCAGCCGCTGTACGCCGTGCGCGGCACGGGCGGAGCGGCACCGGTCGATGTGGTGGGCGGCCGCGGGACCTGGTTGCGGGTCCACACGGGCGGCGAAGTCGTGGCGCTGTCGAATCCGGATCTGCGCGTAGATCTCAGGGGTTGGATGCCAATGTATGATGGCGGGCGCGTAGCGGCGGGTCAGCCCATCTTGCGACTTGGGCCGTACCTGGAGTTTCCCTGGTTGCAGGTTCCGGCGCTGGGACAACCGGTCACGGGCGAGAAGGGCAGCTACAAAGTCATGTGGACGGTCAAGCCCGGCACCGACCCGACGCTGAACCTCGTGCGGATTACCGATGCCGGCTACAACACACGGTGGGAGCTGTTCGTGCGCGGCACGGTCACTGTGGCGCAACTCCCTAATTTCGCAATGTTAGGCGCAGGCAATCCCTTGCCGGGCGGTACCAACTACATTCGGATCTGGCGCATCTACGCGCCGGGTACCGAGATCGACAGCTTCTCGACCAAGAACCTGACCAACAGCCGATGGGTGTCGTGGGCCTACCATGTGCGCAGCACGGACGAGCCGCCGGTCTACCCGCAGGTCCCCAACGCCGTGCCGAGCAACGAGTTGCCAAAGCAGGGCAAGCCGCCGTGGGTGCCCAAATAGCCTGAGAGGGTGTTGACGAATTGACGCCTGCTACGCATAACCATGCATCGCGCCATGCATTGTTGTCGGCCCCGTTCCTCCTTGCGGCGCACCACGAGTGCGCCTCAGTCGTCACAGGCCCTCAGCCTCGCGTTGCGGGCGCCTGATTCCGTTTGCGAAGACAAAATACGTCAACATGCTCTGAGCAAAAGCGACAGTCGCGCGTTTGGCGATACAATCCGCGCCCCACGGCTGCTGTCGAGTGCCCCTTCCATGCATAAGCTTCTGATTTTATTTGTGCTCGTTGCGTCGGCGACGGCGCATGCCGCTCCAGCCGCTGACAAGTCAGCCGCGCGCTTGCGCACGCTCGAGGCCACGCCATACCGCCTCGAGGTCGCGACCAGTGACGGCAGCAAGGTGCTGGTCACGGACATGCTCACGTTGGAGCGCCGGCGCGTTTTTGAGGCGTCGGGCGTTGCGGCGCTGGCGTTTTCGCCCGGCGGTCAGTGGCTGTACGCCGTGGGAGCGCAAGGCCTGGTCACCGCCATCGACCCCGACAAGGCCAAGGCAACCCCGGTTGCGCAGGTGGTGCTCAAGCCGGGCGAGGCCGTTGTGGATGCCGTCGGCCTGGGGCCGCTCGACCAGTGGGCGGTGGCTGTGGTCATCGCCAGCGGTGCGCCGTCGCCAGCGGGTCGATGCACCACATGGAAGAATCCGCGCCGCGTCAGTGTGCGCAAGGCGATTGCCGGCAAGGAACCGGCGGCCCTTGAGGCCAAGGACGGCTGGCCTGAAGACCAGCGCACGCCGCGGCTGGCAGCGATTTCGCCAAACACCCGCTTTCGCGCCCAGGTGATGGGGCCGGTCATCCAGAACGAGGGCCGCTTTGGCGCGGCCAGCGGTCAGATTACGCGGACCGCGCTGCCGACGGGCGTGTTCGCGCTGCAGTGGATGCACGACAGCGCCGGCCTCGGGGTTGTGTACGCCAAAAAGCCCGTAAACAACTGCACGGCGCGCGCAGGCCTGAGGGTGCTGCGCGACGATGGTCCCGGCAAGCCCGGCTGGGACGAATGGAACCTGCCCGATGCGGTGGAGATGGTGCGCGGTGACCAGCCATGGTTGTCGCCGCTACCGACCGATGACGCCATGCACTGGGTCGGTGTCGAGTCCCGCGGCGTCGTGCTGGTGGAGCCCGTCGGTCGGTTTCGCGGCAAGCTGGCGCTGGTGGCGCCGCCGAGCGCGCTGTGGCCCAAATTTCGTCCTGGCACGCGACCGCAAGCGAGTCTGGTCGGTGGACCGGCGCGGCTGACCGAATTGCTGATGGAAACAGGCGATCTGGATGCCGCTGAGGACGAACTGCCCAAGTTGGAGGGCAGGGTGCCGCCTGCCGCCATCGCCAAACTGCGCACCCGCCTCGACAAGTTGGCGGACGTGCGCAACCGCCGCGCCGCGGAGTTGGGCGTAGCATTGGACGAAATGCGCTCGAAGAAGGGCCTGCCGGCGCCCAAGCCGCTGCCCGCGAAAGGCACGGACACCGATGCGGTGGAGCCGGCGGCCAGTGTGACGCCGACAGGGCCGTGAGCGGGCCGTAGTGGCCGAATTTCGGCCTAAGCAACTGGAAAACAAGGACTTGAACACTCTCGGCAACCGGCGGAGCCGTGAGTCAGCCTCCGAGGCCGCGTGCTGGCGATCCAAGAAGCAAGCAAGAGGGCCGGAGAAATGATTGAGTAAATCATTTTCAGGCCCTACGGCGCGTCGAGCACGGCCTGAATCGCCCCGGTCATGTCCGACAGCCCAGGGGCCTTGCCGTCTGCTTCGGGCAGGATCTTGACAATGGTGCCGTCGGGCTTGGCAAACAGCATCGCTGGGATGTACTTGGAACTGGTGAGCTTCTTGCCCGTGTAGGTCAACTGCTTCTCTTTGTCGAACAGCATGATGACGTCTTGCGGCACCTTGTTTTCAGTTGCGATGGCCTGACATTCGGTGGCGGCAGGCGCCGGGCCGAGCGGCTTGAACTGACCTGAACCCGGTGGATCTTCAACTGGAATCTTGGTGTCGCCTTCTACGACAACCACGGCGACGCCGATGGACTTGCCTTTGAAGGTACCGCGCACGCCGTCGATGCTCTTGAGCAGGTCCGTCTTGGCCCAGTTGCGCCAGTCAATGATCCAGATAGCGTCGTTGCCGCAGAGCTCGCCGAGGTCGTAGTCTTCGGTTTCGGCCTCGCAGCGGAAGGGCCGCGTCTCGCGCCGGAACGTCTCGCCCGGGTTCTCGCCCGGCTTGCCCGATTTGTCGCACTGGCTGGCACCTGTCTTGGGTGCGCCGCCGCCGCAGTCGCCGGTCGGATCGCCGATGGACTCGAATCCGCCTTCGAAAGTCAGCCCGGTGGTCGCAAAGCTGAGCTTGGTCCCGAGGTTCTTGACGTCGAGGTTGCCCGACAGTTGCAGCTTCTGTCCGGTCGCTTTGTGCACCTTCTGGTTGGCCTTGCCAGGGCCAAGTGGCGGCAGGTTGAGCGTGGCGCTGCCTTCGATGACCTCGAAGACCCGCTCCTTGGTCGCCTTGTCGACGTCGGGCATACCGCCACACTTGACCAGCCCGACGACCTGGCCGTCGCTCATCTGCGCCTTGACTGCGTAGAGCTTGCCGCTGGTCAACTTGGGGCCGCTGGTCGAGGGCGAGAATACCAGCTCGAGCCGGCACGACCCGTCTTTCTTCTCGACGACCATCGTCACCTTGGTAAAGCAGCCGTAGCCCTTGGCGTCACTGGCCAGGCGATGGCTTGCGGCGATGGTGACCGGTAAGCCCGTGTAGTCCAGGGCAATCGGGCCGGTGGCGGCAGTGGTGGTCAGACTGCCCTTGGCGACCAGTTTGGTCTCCGTTGGCGCCGTTGCGGCCGGTGGTGCTTCCGATCCGCAGCCAGCGCACAGGGCGAGCCATAGGGCCCAGGAAGAGCGGGTGGGAGTACGCATCGTTGTCCTTCTGTATGAGGCCTACCGGGCCATCACGGTCAATTCCATGTCACAGTACGCGGACTTGGGCCACGTGGCCGCTTCGACTCGCGCCTCGATGCAGCGTGCAACCGCGCCGGCAAAGTCACCGCGGCCTTTGAGGTTGGTCGCCTTGCCCGCTTTGGACGATGCCAGCGTCCAGGTGTGTCTGCCAGTGCCGGCGCCGACGCAGCGGCCGATGGCGCCGCGCAGCCTTCTGGCTGTCGCTTTGACGGCCTGAGGGTTGCAGCCGCCTTGGGCAAACGCCAGTACCTCGACACGGGGCTTCTTGTCACCGTGAGCCAGTGCCGCCTCGGACGGGGACATCAACACAACCAGCGCCATCCAACCCACTCGCCGTCGCCAACCCTGCATGGCCGTCGGCACCGCCTGTCGCTGGCGGATGCGCCGCTGCGCCCGGTGTACGGCAATCTGGGCGCCTTGGCAACTTGAGCGCGTACCTTGCAGCGGCTACGCTGCCTCCTGGAGGTCGCATGGGCGTTTTGAGGGGATTGGTTGTTGCGTTGGCGAGCCTCTGGGCCCTATCGGGCTGCCAGGAGAAGATCAAGGAACAAGAAGAAGACACCGCCGCGGCCTCCGCTGATGGTGCAGGCGTCAGCAAGGGTGAAGTTGCGGCAGCTGCCGACCTGCCGCCCGACAAGGGCGTCGCCGCGGACAGTGAGCCAGAGACGGCCCTGGACGCCGAGCCCACGAGCGAAGTGGCACCGGAAGTCGCTCCAGACGTCGTCGAAGGAGAAAGCTCGATCGACAGCGAGGGCATTGCAGCGCCTGAAGTTGCGACGGTGGCCGACATTGTCGCAGACACAGTCGATGTCGCGGTTGCGCCCGATACGCCCGTCGACAGTGGGCCGACAGCCTGTGCTCAAGACTGTGCGACGCTGTCGTTCGGCACCCCATGCCTTGTCGGCGCCTGCGAAAACGGCGTCTGCGTTGGCAAGCCGGTCAGCAAGCCAACCACCTGCAACGACGCCAACGACTGTACCAGTGGCGACACCTGCTGCTTGCCAGGCGACGCGTTTTGCAAGGCTGGCACCTGCAAGTCTGGTTCCAACACCTGTGAATGTCAGGGCGCCGATCCGGCCGAATGCGAGGGCCTCAAAGGCGATGGCAACGCGTGCAATGGTCTGCTGTACTGCGATACCTCGGCGTTGCCGTTCCAGTGCAAGCCGCTGCCGCAGAGCGAAGTGGTGTGCCCGGTTGCGCCCTCGCCCTGCTTGCAAATCGCCTGTCAGCCTGCAACGGGTCTGTGCGCAACCAAGGTGGTCAAAGAAGGCGAATTCTGCCCCTCGGCCGACCCGTGCACCAAGAACCAGTGCGTGGCCGGCGTTTGCGTCGTCGAGACCAAGACTTGCGAGTGCGCCAGCAACGCCGATTGCGCGGGCAAGGACGACGCCGACCTGTGCAACGGCAACACGTACTGCGACAAGAGCATTGCTGGCAAGAACACCTGCAAGATCAATCCGGCCTCCGTAGTGTCGTGCTCGACGGATGCCGATACCGCCTGCGCCAAGAACGTGTGCATTGCGAGCACCGGCCTTTGCCAGGTCACGCCTGCCGAACTGGTCGACTGCCAGACCGGCACCTGCAAGCCGCTCCTGCCCGGCCAGTCGCCAAAGACCAACCTGAATTGCGAAGACGGCAATAAGTGCACCATCGGCGACCAGTGTGGCGGCGGCGCCTGCAAGCCTGGCACCCAGACCTGCTCGTGCAGCAGTACCGCAGACTGCGCCAGCCAGGACGACGGCGACCCCTGCAACGGCACGCTGTACTGCGACAAGGCGGCCGGCAAGTGCAAGCTCAACCCAGCCACGGTGGTGTACTGCCCGCCAAGCGGGAGCTTTTGCACCAAGAATGTCTGCAAGCCCATTCCTGGCGCTCCAGGGCAGGGCGCCTGCGCAATAGAAAACGCCAACGAGGGCATCCCGTGCAACGACGGCGTGCTGTGCACCGCCGGCGACCACTGCGAGAAGGGCGTGTGCGCACCGACCGCAAACGTGTGCTTGTGCGAAAAGGACACCGACTGTGCCAAGGCCGAGGACGGCGACCTGTGCAACGGGACGCTGCTCTGCGACCTGAGCCAGGCTGCGCCCAAGTGCGTGGTCAACCCGGCGACCGTCATCGCTTGCGACGCACCCGGCAACCCCTGCGCGCAGACAACCTGCGAAAAAGCCACCGGCACCTGCAAGACGGCGCTCAAGCCCGACGGCGCGGCATGCGACTATGACGGTACGCCGTGTACCGCTTTTGACGGCTGTCAGGGCGGACAGTGCAAGCCCGGCCCGCAGATCTGCGCATGTCAGGGCGCTGCCGACTGCGCCAAGTTTGAAGACGGCGACTTGTGCAACGGAACGCTGTACTGCGACGCCGTGGCCGCTACCTGCAAGGTCAATCCGGCGACGGTGCCCCAGTGCCCAGTCACCCTGAATCCCTGCGCCATCAGCAGTTGCGACAAGGCCTCGGGTGTTTGCAAGTTTGTACCACTCGGGGACGGCGAACCCTGCGACGCCGATGGCAGTTTGTGCACGCCGGGCGACGTCTGTTCGGGCGGCAAGTGCGTCGCCGGCGCCAACCTATGCGGGTGCCTCAAAGACGTTGACTGCGCCGCAAAAGAGGACGGCAATGTGTGCAACGGCACACTGTATTGTGAAAAGTCCAACGGCCCCGCGCACTGTGCCATCAAGCCGGCCAGCGCCGTTACCTGCACCGCCGACGACAATCCGTGCACGGAGGTTGCGTGCGATCCAAAGACCGGCAAGTGCAGCAATCCTCCAGTCTTGGACGGCAAAGTATGCGAGGACGGCAAGCCGTGCACGCTCGGCGACTCCTGCGTCGCCGGCAAATGCCTTGCCGGCCTGAACGCCTGCAATTGCAAGACCAGCGTCGACTGCATCGACGACGGCAACCCTTGCAACGGCACGGCCAGCTGCGAAAAGGGCCAGTGCACGACGACTCCCGCGATTGCCTGCTCGACCGAGGTCAAAGGCTGCGACGCACAACAGTGTGACGCCAAGACGGGTTTGTGCGCGCCCACGCTCAAGGCTTGCGACGACGCCAATCCGTGCACGGTCGATTCCTGTGACCCTAAGGTCGGCGGCTGCGTGGGCAAGGCCTATGGCGACGGCACCGCTTGTGGCCCTGGTCTCGCCTGCGTGGCGAGCGCCTGCACAAACGTGCCCCGATAGCCAGATCGTCGTCGGCGGCAGCTTCTGGATGGGCTGCAACGCCGCCGTGGACCCCCAGTGCAAGGCCGACGAAAAGCCACAGCACCTGGTGAGCATCCTACCTGTCGCGATCGACCGGTTTGAGGTCTCGGTTGGCGCCTACGGGGCCTGCGTCAAGGCAGGCAAGTGCGTGGCCGCGGGCAAGGGCAAGCTGGGCGACGGTCTGTGCAACAGCGGCCTTGCGTATGCCGATCTGCAGCCGATCAACTGCGTCAACGCGGCGCAGGCCGAGCAATACTGCGCGTGGAAAGGTGGGCGCCTGCCAACCGAGGCCGAGTGGGAACTGCTCGCGCGCGGCGCATGCAGCACGCCGCTGTGCAAGTCGGTGGCGTTCCGCTTTCCGTGGGGCAATTTGCCATTGCCGGCAGCGGACTGCGCGATGGCGTGGATAGCCGGCAATGTGGCCAGCGGTTGCAACCAGGGCACGACGCTGGAGACCGGCGCCAAGATCGCGGACAAAAGCCCGTGGGGCGGCTACGACCTTGGCGGCAACTTGCAGGAGTGGACCGCAGACGGCTACAAGGCCGACTTCTACAGCCTGGCCGACGCCAGCAAGCCCAGCCCGAAAGCGCCGGTGAGCTTGGTGCGCGTCGTGCGCGGCGGCGGTGGCGCGAGCAAACCGGCCGATGTCCGCACCAGTGCCCGGTTCCCGGCGGACGCCACAACCAGCAGTCCGTGGATCGGGTTTCGCTGCGTTGGGGTGGTCGGCAAGTAGCCGTTCAAGCCGGGCGGTGCAAGATCAACGCCTTGAACTCCCCCGGTACGATGCCCATGACGCGCTCGCCTATCGGGCGGAACTGCAAGCCTTCCAGCTTGTCGGCGCGCACCTTGCCCGCGCAGTGCACGGCAAACTGTTCCGGCGTCATCGCCCGTTTGGGCAGGTCGGACCCCAGCGACCGCAGCAGAAACCGCAGGTTGCGAAACTGGGTGCGGTTGCTCGCCAGTACCCACACGTCCTCGCGCAAACCCAGCAAGGAAGGCACCGGCACCAACTCCGCTGTCATCCCCAAGGTCTCGGCGACTTTCATCAGGTGGCCGAAGTGGACCGACCACTCGGCGTGGTCCAAGTGCGTGGACTCGATGGGAAACTGATCCTTGGCGCCAAATTCGGTCAGCAATGCATAGCCGCCGGGCTTGAGAACACGCGCTAGTTGCTCGACCAGCCGCGTCGCACCGACCTGAATCGGCACCGGCTCTGGGGCTGCGGTGCAGTTCAGGCTGTACTGCTGGACGAGCGCCAGCGCTTGCGGGTCGGTTTCCACGTCTGCGGTTCCCGAGTCCAACGAGCGACGGGTGACCATGCCAATGCGCAAGTCGGCGATGACCTCGTTGCTGACCAGCCAATCCACCGAATCGGCGGCCAGCTGCAAGTCGGCGGCGTCGCCCAAGCGGGTTTGCACCCCCGCGCCGAGTTTGGCCAGTCGAGCCGCTTGTGCCGCGTGCAGGGCCGGCGATGCATCCATCAGGGTGTAGGTCAGCGTGCTCGAAGTTTCGCGCAGCGCTGCAACCAGTTGTTCTGCGAACCGCCCGGTCCCGCCGCCGACCTCGACTACCGCCGCCCGATCGGGCGCCACCCAGCTACGCCTGACAGCGACCTTCGCCAGCGTCTGGGCGTAGGTCAGATTGCCCAAGGCCGGGTGCGCATCGCTCAACAGGTGCGAGAGCGTGGTCTCGTTTTCTTCGAACTGCGCTTCGGCGTCGCTGATGCCCGTCTGATGGTAGTCTGCAAGGTCGCGCACTGGCCCTTCGCTGCTGATCGCCGTGGCATCGAATGGCGCATACGGCACCGTGCTCGTGGCATAGGGCGGCAGCCGCGACAGCTTGCTCTTGGACGCTGGCAGCAGCCGAGTCAGTTGCCGCGACGAGTGCGTCCATTGGGCAATCGACACCACCGCCCGGCCCAGATCCATTGCGACATCGCCGTCGTAGGCCTCGCTCAGGGCCAGAGCGAGTTGTTGAACGGTGCGCTCGCCGTCGATCGACTTCCACAGGTCTGCCTGCCACGGATCCAGATCCAGGAACTGCGGCTGCGCCCACGGCTCGTGGCCAAAGCCGCGGCTGGTGACGCAGCGGACACGGCCGTCGTCGCGGTTCCACGCCAGAATCCACGGCCCCTTGATGGGCACCATCGGCACCAGGCCATCGAGCTCTTGCGCCTCGGGGTCGACCAGCACTTTCTGCTGCGCAAACACGCCCAGGAACTGTCCTACCTGCGCCTGTGGCCAATGCGCCACAAAGGCCTCGGCGGCGGCTTCGGCGGGCTTTGGCGTTGCGAAAAAGTCGACCAGCGCCTTCAAGTCCGCCGACATTTCCAACAGGTAGCCATAGAGATCGTGGTACAGATACGCGGCATCGCCGCGGCGGAACCACGACAGGTGTTGCGAGCGAAGGTAGGTGGGCACGGCGAACTCCGGCGGTGATGCGCCAAACGCTACCACGGCTGCCGGCGTTGGCGCACGCGGTCAGATGCCCAGGCCAAGCTCACCCGGCGCATTGCCCGGCTTCCACTTCACGTTGCAGCCCAGACTCGGCAACTGCCGCTCAGGACCGGGCCGCCCGGCCAGCACCGCGTCGCACGCTGCGCGCAGGTCCGACCCCGTAACCGGCGTGTCCAAGCTGGGTCGCGCAGCGTCAAACTGCCCGCGATACGCCAATCTGCGGTCGCGGTCGTACAAAAAGAAGTCAGGGGTACACGCGGCGTTGTAGGCGCGCGCAACACTTTGCGATTCGTCGGCCAGATAAGGGAACACGTAGTCAGCGCGCACGATCTCGTCGGCCATCTTGGCCGGACTGTCGTCGGGGTATTGCGTCCAATCGTTGGCGTTGATGGCGACGATAGCCAGTCCCTTGGCTTGGTACTGCCGCGCAAACTGCGCCAGACCGGCACGGATGTGGATGACGAAAGGACAGTGGTTGCAGATGAACATAACCAGCAGCGCCGGGCCGGCGGCAAAGTCGTCGCGCCGCCACACGCGGCCGCTCGGGTCAGGCAGTGCGAAGTCGGGCGCGGGCGTGCCGAGCGGGACCATGGTCGAGGGGGTGCGGGCCATCGTGAACCTCTGGATCAAGGACGGTGGGTGCTGTTGCGGGCCAGTCGCGCTGGACCATGACGTCTACGCCAACGCATTCGCCGCTGACAGTCTGCTGGCAGTGCCAGGTCCATGAAACGACTGGCCGTGCGCGGGGATGTAGTAGGTCGGCGGTTCATTCTGCAAAAGCGCCGCCACCCAAGCCTTGTACTCTTCCTTGTCGCGCAAAAAGAACCGCTTGAACGCTGGATTGGTCATCAACTCTTCGCGAAACCCGAGCAGCTTCATGATCCAGCCCACAGGTGGGCGGGGCAGGCGTTGCTCATTGATGATGCCGTCGGTCACGAACAGCGCGCGGCCCGTTGTCATCTGCACCTGCACCCAGGTTTCGCCTTGCTTGGCGCTCGGCGGATGGTGCAGCTTGACGTGTTTGGGCAGCACGGCCTTGAGGTCCGCGACGTCTCCAATTTCCAGCCCCTTGACCTTCTTGCGCAAGCCGGGCAAGGCATTGGGGTGTGCGACGACGCGTACGTCGGGATAACGTTTTTTCCAGATCGACAGGCCCCACCAGTGAAAGTGGTTGGGCGCCAGCAGCCATGTCACCTTGCCCCACTTGTCGACTTCGGCAAAGGCGGCGTCGTCAATCGTCCCCGGGCTCACGGCCAGCAATTGCCCGTCGCCCAGGCCCACCAGCAGCATGCGGGCTTTGATATCGGCATAGCGGATGCCCGCCAGCGGCAAGGTCGGATCGTAAATATCCCAGGTTTCAACAGTTGGCATGGTGCACCTGCGCTGCTTGCCCGCGCGACCCGGCCATAGGTTGGCATGCCGCCGGTGGCGCGGCAACGGCTAGCGTCACCCGCCTGGCCTTGGCTTATGCTGCGCCGGCATTGCGGCAATTTCGTTGAGCTTGTCGACCTCAGCTTTGAGCGACGCTGGGCTGCGCGCGAACCGCAGCGCCTCTTCGAAGGTGACCGTGCCCGCGCGCACGTGGTCGCCCATGCTGCGCTCTAGCGTCACCATGCCGTCGCGAAAGCTGGTCTCGATGACGCTTTGCAACTGGAACGTCTTGCCTTCGCGAATGATGGCGCGCACGGCGGTAGTCCCCACCAGCACCTCAAACGCCGGCACCCGACCCTTGCCATCGGCGCGCGGCAGCAAGCGCTGCGAAATCACCGCGGTGAGGCAGGCGGACAATGCCACCCGAATCTGCCCCTGTTGGTACGGCGGAAACACGTCGATGATGCGGTCGATCGTCTGCGGCGCGTCGTTGGTGTGCAGCGTCGCGAACACCAGGTGGCCGGTCTCTGCCGCGGTCAGCGCCGCGCTGATGGTCTCGACGTCGCGCATCTCGCCGACCAAAATGACGTCCGGGT
>SXGT01303501.1_pt1 | contig 30552 bp, 22 predicted proteins | sample 3176221 | NCBI WGS metagenome assembly SXGT01 (sample SAMN11356862, study PRJNA531348) | freshwater metagenome | isolation source: freshwater sample F1-120 | place: China: Fuxian Lake, Yuxi | collected 2017-12-25 | reverse complement strand
GTGGAGAAGCTGGCGCAGGAGGTCACAATGACGTAGCCTGCAAACTCGGTGTGCAGGAAATGTCCGCTCCCGGAGGGAGCGGACTACTTTAACGCCTCCTTCAGCCACGCCGCAGGGGACGGTTCGTTGGGTTCCTCCGGCTTCACGAGCCGGTTCAGGCCGTCGACCTGGCGGGTGAGAAGTATTTTGCGAGGAGCTAGCGATTTCACGTACATGGGCAAATCGCCTGCCGTGATTGCACCAGGGATGATGACGTCGTGCGGCACATAAACGTACGGGCTTTCGAGCAGTGATTGATAGCTGACGAGAGTGCCGCGGGCGTAAACAGCACGAATGTTTTTTTCACCTTGGGGGACCTCGGAGAAATCGTAATATGCCGTGAACAAGACCACCAACCCTCCCAGCGGCTCCGAAGATGGGGGAAGATTGGCGGCATCGAGCGGAACTGCGAGATTCTTGTCCGCGGCGTTCACCGGCGCGAAAGAATCTCCCCAGAGAGCGATTGGTCCCATATCGGCGCGGTCCCGGCAGTACCGCAGGACGGAGGAGAGATCCCATACGCAGGCACCTACCAGCGTTTCCCCTAGCATCAGCTCCGACGAGGAATAATCTGTCATCGTGCTGTTGCGGCCGCGACCGTCATCGGGGCTAGTCTCTCCCGTTCCTCGAACGTCTACCAGGCAGACGGCGATTCCACTTTCGAGCAGTTCGGCGATTTGCGAGGTTCGCTCCCGCAAGAATATTTCCTTACCGTGCTGGCTGACGGCAACAACCAACGATGGGTGCTTTTTCTCTGCGGGTTTGAGCAAGACGATGGGCACCAGGATGCCGGATTCGACTTCCAGAGAGATCCGCTCCACAGAAATCTTTGCTGCCATCTCCACCGGGAGCGACTTCTTAACCGTCGGCCGCCGCGGAGCCGTTCCTGTCAGCATGGCAAAAGGGTCTAGCTCGCGGAATACACGATCGCCAAAGAGCGGTTCCTTCCACAAGTCCCCGATGAAGCCGGATTGCCCGGCCTTCGCGACCTGATTCTGGATATGCAGCGCCGCCACTTCTCGCAGAGTGGGGGACTTAATGTCCCCAGTCAGGCAGGCCAACTCTTCCGCCTTGCGGTGCGGCATGTCGTCGTGCGAGGGCTTCTCGATCTTGAACCACTTCTGGAAGGCGTCGTCGATGGCCACGCGGTGAATCGGGCCGATGTTGGTGCAGTGGGTGTTGCCGGCCCCGCTGCCCCGGACGCTCCCCTCGCCGTGCGTGGAGGCGAGATTGTCCTTGGCGTCGTAGAAACCGTAGATCGTCTGTAGGCGCTGCCACACGGGGTCGTGCTCCTGGTCCCAGGCGAACTCGTGGGCGTAGACGAGACGCCGCGGAGCAACCGAGCCGACGATGACCCATGGGGCATAACCGTGAGCCACGCTGCCGCTGATGTTGCGGGTCGATTCCCAGCTTCCGCCGCCGAAGTAATTGAAGGTCTGCTCGGCATTGGCGGGGAGTGGATAGGTCGTTTCCGGCTGCGGGCCGCCGAAGTTGAAAGGGACGACCGCGGTAATCCGCTCGTCCAAAGCCGCCGTCACCGCCGCTGGATCTCCGCCGCCAGCCACTGCCCCGAGCAGAATGATCCGCTGCGGATCTACTCCCTTGCGGGCCAGCAGCAGGTCTACGCCGCGCGAAAGGTCACTCGCCATCCAGCCGACTAAGCTCTCTCCTAGCACGTGAAGTTGCATGCCGGTGTTGTAACGGAAGTAATAGTCCTGCCGGCTGGGGCGGAATTCACCGGGATAGTCCGCGGCGGTTTTGAAAGCGTGCTGCCGCCGCTCGCCATGCCCCAGTTGATCCATGACGAGCACCAGGCAACCCTGCTTGGCCCAGGCGATCCCCATGTCCTGCAATTCTCCCTGCGTCTTTGGCGCGTGGTGGCTGTGGCAGAGCAAAATGCCGGGCATCGAATCCCGCGGCTCGGCGGGCCTATAGAGATTGGCCGTGACGAACAGCCCGCGGTTCGCAAAGACGAGGTTCTCAATCTCGTAGCCCTCGCCGCGGAATGTGCCGGTAACATGTTCGAAGAGGTTGGCCGACGGTCCAAGGGCCAGCGTTTTCCGCAGGCGATGCAGCCGCTCGTCGCGGAACCGCTCCCAGTCCTCCTTCGACTTCACCTTTGCCCACTCGGCTGACTCCCGCTCGTTGGCCTCCTTGCGGCGCTTGCGAATGTACTCGCCGAGCATTGCCTGCATTGCCTTTTGTTCGTCCCTTTCACGGTAGACGCGGGTATCCAACTCCTTGAGAACTTTGACCAGAGCCTCGTCCGCCAGGGCTGGCGGTGTCCCAGCCAATAGAAACGGACTCAAAATGGAAATGGCCGCCAGAATCGTTCGCGGATCGAACTGGAACCAACGGTTTTTTGGTTTTCGGTTCATGGGATTGATTGTATCCCGTGCGGCGCGGCGAGTGGTACAGACTTATGTCGGCGGATCGGGCTCATCGGCCACGGCCCGGCCGCGGAGCAGCACCCAGGCAGTGGGGGCGACGATGAGGACCATACCGGCGAGCGTGATGGCGGAGAACCGCTGGTTGTGGATGGCCAGTTGAAACAGCATGGTGAACGCGGTCTGGGCCAGTCCGATGACGGAAATCCGCGACGGAGAACCGGTGGTGAAGGCCCGCGTCAAAAACAATTGCCCCACAGTGGCGGCGATCCCGACGCAAAGCAGCATCAGGAGCGTGGCCGGAGCAGCCGATGGAGGAAGACCGAGCGGCGAGCTGTCGGATTGAGTCAGAGCCATGACGCCGATCGCTCCCAGGCAGCCGATCGTCGATACGAATGAGAAGTGCGTCACCACCGCCCGCGAATCGACGGCGTGCAGCTTATGCAAACCAATCAGAGCGACGGCGCTCATCATGGAGCTGATGATGGAAGCGATGATGGCGAGAGTGGCGGAGAAATTGGATGTGCCAGTAACCGTGGCGGCGGAAATGTCGATGGGCGGACTCGACGGCGAGCTGCCGAAGCTCAAGACAGCGACCCCAATTACACCAATGACCGCGGCAATCCACGTGTCCGTGCTCGGCACCTCCCTCATCAGTGGCCACGACAGGAGTGCCACCCAAAGCGGATACATGTTGGTGAGAGTGAGCACCACCGACACGTCGTAGTGCGTCATCGCGTAGAAGCCGCACAGCAGGCTGACGCTCCCCGCCAGGCTCCGCATCCACAAAATCCGCGGCCGAATGAATGCAAACCGGGCACCAGCCGCCAGCACCAGCGCCGCTCCAAACACCATCGCCAAAGAACTCCGGGCCAGTGCAATCCACTGCCACGGCACCTCTTCCTTCAGTTCATTAATCAGCACCGCCATCACCGCAAACGCGAAGGTCCCCAGCAGCATCCAAACGTAGGGGAGAAACTTGCGGCTGAGCATGGAAAAAAATTGCTGCTTTTATGGTATGCCCCATTATGCCCGACCGCTGCCAACCAGCGAAGCCGCAGCAGAATCTTGCAAGCCAAGACAATTGGGATGGATTCAGCGAATGCAAGGGTTATCCAGGGACCAAACTCGTTGACAATTGCTAGTTGCGAAGTAGACTACCTTCCCAGAGAAATTTATGTGCGCCTGCTCCGCAATTGGGGCACTCTCATCGCCCGATTTCGCTGGACGGCGCAACCTCAACGGGAGGAATGGAATGGTTCCTAAGCGTTTTTTCCTACTGATTGCCTTGTGCCTTGTTGGGTTAACCGGCGCTGCGGTGCTGCGCGCACAAGATTTGAATTTCAAAGTTGAAGATTACGTCACAACAAATCTCAAGACGATCAAGGCGAGCAAGGACAGGGCCGACTTGGCGGCACGAGCGTTTGTGGCGAATCCAAGTAACAAGCCCGCTGAATTGCTTGGCCTCGATTTTTTCAAAAAGAACGCCGTGAAAAAGTATCCTCTAACGGGAGGCGGGTCGCTGTCGGTTGAGTCCATGGGAAATGCCGGACCTCTGGTTCCGGCCATGATTCTCGCCACGGCAATGCGAGATGTTGAAAAGGCGGAAACTGATGATGGCAATCTTCAAAATAAGTGGCTGACCAGGCAGGACGAACTTTTAAAGGCCATGACGGCGAAGCCAACGGCTCAAAATCCAACTCCCATCTTGCAGGTCAGAGAGGAACAGGTTTGGCGTCAATTCTTGCTGGAGTGGATTAAGGCGGCGCAAGACAAAGGGGGCCTCCGAAAGGGACTTCAAGAGGCACCTTACGAACTCATTAGCGCACTTGTCGGACGTGTGGATACCCAGAAGGAAGACGCCAAGTCTGGTCCTGGTGCATCCAGCAATGATTCGCTCGGCATGGGGACGGGGTCGACGGGCAGCAGCGGCTACTTTCCGCTTCATGAACGGCTCATGAACCACATTTACAACCATCACGACCGGCGGATGAACAAAGTGGAACGAATCCGAGCCAGGCGGTGAGCGGGCTCCGGCTGATTTTTGCACCATTGAGGACACATCGAAATGGATCATACGTCACCTCTGCTCGACAAATTGGGAGACTTCCTGGGCAGAGCCAGGAACGCCCGAGCCAAGGCCGAGCCTGGAGGCTTGCTCCCGAAAATTGTCGATGTCTTGATCGACAAGGGAGACGCCAGCACGAAACCGGATCTGACATCGATCTTGCATGACCTGTTTTCGCTCAACAAGCTCGATCTTCCCTTGGAGGCGATCAAGGAAGGGGACTTCAAAAAGGAGTTCGCCAAGACTGCAACCGACGTATTGACCAGTATTCTCGCGAGCGCGGGAAGTCCAGGCCTGGCCATTGCCAGCAAGGCAGCCATCAAGATTCTCAGGAGCCGGATTGAAGCCTGTGGAGTTGATAAGAAATCATCCGTGGTGCGAGGGTTGGCCGTAAAACCGGATGGCCATGGCCAGGATGTCATCCTGTACTTTGTCGAAGAAGACGAGCAAGGATTTCCCAAGCTGCCCGAGGTTGATGGCAGCACCATGCTGGCACTCGGCGTATTGCAGACCGGCTTTCAGAATTGGGCGGTCAAGCTGAGTCTGGTTGCGAATATGGTAACCAAGCAAGAAGAGGCAAACTTGATCGTCAGCGGCTCAGACATGGGTCAGAATACCACCGTGCTGGCCCGCACAGAGATTGGCCCTCCCAAAGGACGGCAACTGCGAATGGTCTTCAATACCGCCAAAAAGTTCACCAGTGACGAATTTGAGTCCAACGTGGCGCACGAGTTTGGCCATGCCCTGGGTGTGGTGCACGAAGATGTGGTTCAAGACGGATCGCAGGTCATGAACTCCCAATTGGTGGGCGTCACGCAGCCGCAAGGTCCGACACCAAAAAGCACGGATCTTGGGGCGGCAATCTTTAAGGGGTGGAGACCTGCTTGAGTTAGAAACTTACTCTGTGACATGCGCGTTTCGTGCGCGCATGTCACAGAGTAAGAATCTAATTGAACAGAAGGAAACAAAGGTAACGAAGAAGCAAGTCGGGAATTGTCGTTTTTTTAATCCCTTCTTCGCCCCCCTTCGTTTCCTCCGTTTTCTTCTGTTCAATAACTTCTGTTCTTAACGCGGCAGTGCGGCTTTGCCACGTTAGGAAAATGAATCGGCGATCTCAACCTCCCACTATCCTTCTGAAGGATTCGATGCTGGGCTCTTGATCGCCCGTTTCTTCACAATCGGGGTTGATGCAGGAAACAGGTTCCCCAGGAAGTTGTTCTGAAGGTGGGAAGCTTCAGCGTCGGGCTCTGGTTTGGGCGGGGACGGAGGTTTTTCCTTGGATCCGCTGGCTGGCGCATTGCCGGCGGGAGCATTCACCGGGTCGACGCACGAGTCCGGACATTGGCACTGCTCTCCCTGCATGCCGCAACGTGAACAGGGTCCGCCGTGTTGGGGTTGCGACGGAGGACGGCGGCGAACTTGGGCTTGTTCCATCTGCGGCTGTTGGAACCCAAAGGTTAGTTTCACGGGGAGCTTCATGGGAATCTCCGCGGGCCTGAGCGGTTGCTTCTGCGGCTGTTGTTGCATCTGGGCAAACGTCTCCGGGCCGCCGCATTTCTTCTCTGCTTCGCAGGGCTTGTTGCTGCAGTGCGGGCAGAGTCTGCGCAGCAGTCCCGGCCGGCAGCCGCAGGGCTGGTCGCAGCAAGCGCAGGGTTGTTTCGGTGGGATTTCTTGATTCTGTGAGGGGGGCTGATTCTGCTCTTCTTCCCGCTTTTCGAGTAGTACTTTGAGTGCTTCGGTGTCGACTTCAAGTTCCCCAACTTCCAGACCTTGCTCCACGTTAAAGGCGACTTTGGACTCGATGGTCTGTCGCAGTTTTTCCTTCACTAGCTGCTGTTGCTGCTCTTGATTGGCGATGCAGAATTCCGCTTCCAGCTGCCGCCTTTGTGCGTCGATGCGGGCTTCTTCGATCTCTCGTTGCGATTCGGTCCTCAGCACCTCTTGCTGCTGGGCGGCGAGTTTTTCACGGGTGTCCTGACGAATGGTCGACAGCTCGCGATGCTGCCTGGCCCGGATCGAAATGAGATCGAGCATTCCGTTCAAATGCTGGTTTACGGCGGCGCAGCCGCTGCAGCAAAGTGCTAGCACGGCAACCGCGACACCGCGCAGGATTGCGCGCGAGATTCCAAAAGTAGCGTGTGTAACCATGGGAACGGATTTCATTGCAAAACGGTTTATGGCGCAGGGTCTTCCCGTACCCATAAATCGAGTGATAGCGATTGTTCCCGTTAGACTACCGCTCGCAGATAGGGTGGTAGCGGTTTTTCCGGCTCTGCGGCGTGAGGTGGCGGAATACCTAAGGTGCGGCCTTGGATGCAATGACGTTCGCTGCCGTTTTGGAACTTTCCAGGCCCTGCTTCTGGTGCGGTCCGGGCAAAAAGTGCAGTCGCAGAGCAAGCCAGAGAGTAACGCCGGTGCCAAAGAGAGTGAGCACGCAAAAGAGGATGGCGATGTATTGCCGGAGGCTGGTACCGAACACGTGGAGGAAGGGGCGGGCTGCTCCGAGGGTGAGTGAGGCGATGAAGATCAAAATGAACAGGGAGCGAAGATTGAACTGCCATGGACGCTGAGAGAGCGGCTTCGCTGCCGGCGCCGCGGTGTAGTAGAGAGCGTAGAGACCCAGTGGCACCATGAGCAGTTCGTACCCCAGGATGGTCGACGACACCGGAACGGCAGCCTGCTGCGGGCTCCAACTATTCGTGAAGATCCAGAAGAAAATGTAGAAGCTGAAAGCCGGCGTGGAGAGCCCGAAAAACAAGTTGGCCGGCGACCGCGACACCACGCACCCCACGGCAACCAGCAAACCGACGACGCTGAAGATCGGCCCGGTGGCCACAATCGTTTCAATCTCCACCGTCGCGGCAATCGCCGAGCCGGCGATGCCCAGGAGCAATGCGATGCACAAGATGACAGAGATTCTGGAGAGCAGGGGCTTCATAAGTGCGATGTAGATCCACAGATTTCGCGGATGACGAAGAGTTTGGAACAATCGAGAACTTAATCTGTGACATCTGCGAAATCTGTGGATGGAAGAGCGCTTGGACTATTTTCCAGGCCGATATCCTTTCCCCGGCTGGCGGCGGGACTCTTTGTGCTTCGACCTTTTCTTGTCGATGCTCGGCCTTTGTCCCGCTCCCGTGCCGGGAATCGTGTGGACGTAGTTGCCGGGGAAGCGGTCCTTGGCGTCTTGCCGGCGGCGGAGCAAGGCTTCTTTGGGGGGCTTTGATGGAATTAACGAGTCGCAGCCGTCGCCGATGAGGTCGGTGCGCTTGGCTTGCTGCAGCGCCTCGCGGACCTCGAAGTAGTTCTCCGGCTTGAAGAATTGCAGCAGGGCCCGCTGCAGCTTGCGGTCGCGGAGTTGGCGGGCGATGTAGACCGGCTTTTTGGTGAAGGGGTCGATGCCGGTGTAGTACATCGCGGTAGCGACGTCGAACGGGGCGGGAATGAAGTCCTGCACCTGGTCCGGCCGATAGCCGCTCTGCTTGAGGAAGACCGCCAGGTTGATCATCGCGTCCAGGCCGCTGGCCGGATGGCTGGCGATGAAATACGGGACGATGTACTGCTTCTTCCCCGCTTTTTTGGATTCGCGGTCGAAGACCTCGGCGAACTTCTCGAAGTCATCGTTGCTTGGCTTGCGCATCTTCATCAGCACGTCGGGGTCGGTGTGCTCGGGGGCGACTTTGAGATGGCCGCCGACGTGATGCCGAACCAGCTCTTGCATGTACTCCTTGCTGCGGCGGGCGAGGTCCATGCGGATGCCGCTGGCGACGAGGACCTTTTTGATGCCGGGGGTCTCGCGAGCCTCTTTCATTAGATCGATCAGCGGGGCGTGATCGGTGCCGAGCAGCTTGCAGATCGTCGGATGGACGCACGACTGGCGGCGGCAGACGGCTTCGACCTCGGGCTTGCTGCACTTCATCTCGTACAGGTTGGCGGTGGGGCCGCCGATGTCGCTGATGGTCCCTTTGAACTTCGGGTCAGCAGTCATCTCGCGGATTTCGCCGAGGACCGAGTCCTTGCTGCGGGACTGGATGATCCGCCCCTGATGCGTGGTGATGCTGCAAAACGTGCAGCCGCCAAAGCAGCCGCGCATGATGGTGACGCTGTCCTTGATCATGCTGAAGGCGGGAATCGGCTCGGTGTAAGTCGGATGCGGGCGGCGGGTGTACGAGAGGCCGTAGATGACGTCCATGCTGGCCTGCGACAGCGGAAACGGCGGCGGATTGCAGACAATCGCCTGCCGGTCGTGCCACTGCACCAGCCGCTTGGCGTTGTAGGGGTTGGTCTCGTTATGGATCATGCGGGTCGCTTCGGCGAACGTCGGCTTATCGGCGACAACCTGCTCGAAGGTCGGCAGTACGAGTGAATCTTCCGGCGGCTTCTCACTGGCGCCGAGAGCGTAAGTCACGCCCCGCATATCTCGCAGATCTTTGACGCTTTCGCCCCGGTCCAATCGGCGGGCGATTTCCAAAATCGTCTCTTCTCCCATGCCGTAAGCGAGCAAGTCGGCTTTGCAGTCGAGCAGGACGGAGCGGCGGACCTTGTCGCTCCAGTAGTCGTAGTGGGCGAGGCGGCGGAGCGAAGCTTCGACGCCGCCGGCGATGACGGGGACGCCGGGATAGGCTTCGCGAGCCCGCTGGCAATAGCCGAGGGTCGCCCGGTCGGGGCGGAGGCCGATCCGTCCGCCGGGGGAATAGGCGTCGGCATTGCGGACCTTCTTGTTGGCCGTGTAATGGTTGATCATCGAGTCCATGTTCCCCGCGCTGATCCCAAAGAACAGCCGCGGCCGGCCGAACCGCCGCCAGTCATCCACCCTCCGCCAGTCCGGCTGCGAAACAATGCCGACCCGAAAGCCCGCCGCCTCCAGCACACGTCCAAGGATGGCCATCGCAAAGCTGGGATGATCGATGTAGGCATCGCCGGTGATGAAGACAATGTCCAGCTCGTCCCAGCCGCGAGCCTTGGCCTCCTGCATGGACATGGGCAGGGGTTGAACGTGGGGTAGGCTTCCAGCCTGCCCAGAACTTTCCCGCAACGGCAAAGTCGTCAACAAATTGCCCAACAATCCAGGGCTGGAAGTAAACATCGGCAGCGCAACAGGGGCCGCAGACGCGGGGAAACCAGAAGAGGCGCTCATGAGAGCGAAAGCTTTGTTGAGGGAGCGATATTTCAACCGGCAGCGGCTTCAATCCGCTGGCTCAGTCAGCTTCGCTCTGTTTTGAAAGAACTAACTCCGCCGAGGAATCCGCCGCCATCTTGCCGGCTCGCTCCAGGGGGCACTGTGGATTCATTATGGCTCTAACTCGACGCGCACGCGAGGGGCTGCAACTACTGGAACCCGTGCCATTCGCCAGCGTGACCCCGAAGGGGTGGCCTATCACAGCCCTGGGTCGCACGCTTCGTGCCCACCCAGGGAAATCGGCCGAAAGAATATCTGGACCCCAAAGGGGTCACCGAATTTCGATGAGGGCGATTCCGATTAGGCGACCCCTACGGGGTCCAGGGAAACTCGTTTGCGCCGCTTCCCCGGGTGCGCTCGCCAACGCCTCGAGGGCCCGGAGCTGTGCTGGGCGACCCCGTTGGGGTCCAGCGAATCTTCAGCGGTGCCACCCCAACAGGGGACACTCCGTTTTCGTACATTTCGCATCATATTATTAAATGTGTTGTCAAATATAAGTGTCTACTTATCACAACTTCCTAACCAATAGTCACTTGCGATTTCTCTACCCCCCGGGTTTCGCAACCCCCCCCCCCTGCTTCCACCGGCCGTCCGACCGAGCAAAAATCCGCTCGTTCGGGGAGGCCATCCGACACTAACCCGAAACGCAAGTTTTGATGTTGCGCTAGTGGCTGGAAAATGGAGCCGGCAATTCGCAGGCCCGCAGGGCCGACCATACGATAGCCCAGGCCGGAGGCCTGGGAATTTGCGGATAGATTTTTGGAAAGCCCTGAAGGGGCGCCGTAATTCGGTGTGGAAATTGTGTTGCCAGTCACAAAGGTCGATTACAGCGCCCCTGCGGGACTTTGGATCCCTGTTGCTCGTGTTCCCAGGCCTCCGGCCTGGGCTATCGTATCTCCGCCCCTGCGGGGCTGAAATCCGCGCGGACGCACGGGCTCTCTCTTCCAATATAACACAACCCGATTGTCAAGGAACAAATGGCAGCAGCCCCGCTTGCCGCTCGATCCATCCGCCGCGCGCAGCGGAGTTGCTGCTTAACTCATCTATCATACCCGCACTCACGATACTGGTCAATAGTTCACAAACACAATTTATAGGGGAACTGGATTCTCGGAACCACCAGGGGTCGATTCATCAATCCCACCATCATTTCGCCGGCTTCCGGCGTGGCGGCTTCTTCGCACCCTCTGACTTGATGATGAGACTCCCCTTCCCCTTGGAGGGCAGGGGAACTCTTGCCTGGTCAATCGCCGCAGCGATCAGCGCTTGCACGTCGGGATGTGACAACTGGCTGGCCGAATCCAACTGGATGAAGCGAGTCTGCTTTCCCGATCCCCGCAGCAGCCGCTTCGGGTCGGGGAGCTTGGGTCCCTGGCTGAAGTACAGAGAGACACCGGTGGCAGAGGCCCGGATCGCCACGATGGAATCGATTCCTTGTTCCGCCGGCGCAAAGCCGATGACGAGGGCGAAACTGTAGTCGTAGACAAGCTCGTTGGCGGTCGGGAACCGCTTACGCACGGCAGAGCGGACCGATCGAAAGAGCTTCTGAGTCTTCGGATCAAGCTTCTCGATACATGCGCGGAGTTGGTCCTCCGGGGCGGATTTCTTGATAGTGGGTTTCACGGTCATGGCATTCTTCCGGTTGTATTCAATAGTTCCGTCTCCGAGCCGCCGAATGACAAAGGTAACCTGGCGGCGGCCGAGAAACTTTGATTTGAGAGTCGACCCGAACCGCCGCTCGGGTTGACCGCCTTGTTAGGCCTCTTTTCGTAGAAGTGAAACTGGACCGTCGTGGTGAAAAGGGAGTAGAGGAACGCCCTCTTCCCAAAGTCGTAGTGCTCCAGGAAGCACCGCACGGCTTGCAATCTTTGCGATCCCCATCTTCCTGATTTGCCTATTCAGTCTCGACGAGAAAGCAGTAATCTTCTTGAAGTCCCACGATTCAAAAGATCGCATCTCTGGTTTTACCGGCGCCCACGCTTCGGCCCGCTTCATGCTGTTGTGATTCGTATGTGAGTCGTGTAGTCCGCGCTTTCCAAGAGACCCAAGATAGAGCTGTACCAAACCCCAACCTTCCGCAACAAATCGGAATGTAGCTCCATCGCACTCTTGCGGGTCCAATGAGACACGACGCGGGATAAACGGAGGTCCCGCATTCAAGACGTAAAGCTGTAAATGAACCGTATTGTATTTATCGCCATTCGAGTACGTGCTCGAAAATTCGGACAGAACATCCGCAACGGTGCAAAACTCCCGCAATGGCTCCTCAAGTTTCGATGAAAGCTCGAAGATCCGACAAGTTCCTTCGCGCAGCAACCAGTCGAGCAACTGCTCGTGGTCCGGCGGAACGGCGTAGAAATCGCAATTCGGCATGATCCAGTCGCCTAACCATTGTTTACTCAGAACATGTCCGCATAGTAGCCATGTGCCAAGGAGTCCGTCAAGCCAAAACTCCCTGAGCCTGATTGGTCTTCCAAAAGACTCTTGTGGTTCACAACTGAACGGATTAGTCAGACCAACCAAGACAAGAAACTCAGGGAGCCCGCAGGACATAGAATACCTATCTGCGAGCCTGCTTCTCTTATCTTTCTGCCTCCATCTTTCTGCCAGATTCTTTTAGCGGCTGGCAGGAAAATGGAGGCAGAAAGATAGATCGCCGAACCCGCCTGAACGGCGGGGCTAAGAGAAAAAGAGCCGTGAACGCCCCTGCGGAAAACCATCGCCTGGGGGCGGTGGCTAAGCTTCGATGTCGGACTTCTTCTTGTAGTCCACCACATCCCAGGCCAAGCCGACGGCCTTCAGCGTGCGGATGGCCATGTAGGTCATGTCGTATTCCCACCACTTGTGCCCGTGGGGGGCCATGCGGGGGTAAGCGTGGTGGTTGTTATGCCAACCTTCGCCATAGGCGAGAATGGCGACCCACCAGTTGTTGCGGCTGTCGTCGTCGATCGCGTAGTTCTTGTAGCCCCAAATATGGCTGGCGGAGTTCACGAACCAGGTGGAGTGGAGCACGAAGACCAGGCGGACAAAGCTGCCATAGACCACGAACGAGCAGCCCATGTAAGCGCCGTCGACCAGATATCCCAGGCCGAACAACACCGCGGCCAGCACGAACTGCGACGGCAAAAAGGCGCGGGCAATCCACCGCATTCCTTTGTCCTTCACCAAGTCCGGGGCCCAGCGGCGGAGGTGAGCAACCTGGGAATACGTGGGAAGCTGCCAGGCCATCCACCAAAGGTGGCTCCACCAGGCACCCCCTTCACGCGGCGAGTGGGGGTCACCTTCTTCGTCGCTGTGAGCGTGATGCTTGCGATGGTTGGCGACCCAGTCGATAACGGAGCCTTCCCCCGCGAGTCCGCCGAGCACCGCGAGCGAATAGCGGACCCACTTATAGGTCGCAAAGCTGGAATGAGTCAGGTAGCGATGGAATCCCATGCAGATGCCGATGCCGCCGGTCAACCAGTGCAGGGCAAAGACCAGCACCAGCGCTTGCCAGGAAAAGAAGAACGGGGCGAACAGGCAGCCGACATGCAGCAGCCCCAGCCAAATAATCGCCGCCCAGTTAAGCACCTGTTTGGGCTCCGGCTTGGTATCGCGATTTCGCTTGGGCTTGCTCTCTTTTGGCTCGGGAGCTTCCCCCGCCAGCAAACGCTCGAGTTTCTTCTCCTGGCGAGGCTTGGAAATCTCGCGGGCCTTCGGCGGGGCTTCCGCCGTGGCGAAGGGAATGAGGTTCAGGGCACTATTAGGAATGGAGGACATGGTTTCGTGCTTTCGACTAAAAGTGGCCCTCGTCGGCCCAATTCGGTGATCCGTCTTTTCATCCGATGCCGGGCATCGAACTTGACGCACGAATTGTAAGGGGTATCGTCCGCCCCCCTGTTTCCCGGATGTGTGTCGAGTGTAATAGTTGTGTAAGGGGCGGAGACGCAGTGTATATCGCAGTATGTAAGTTGTGAAATAGCAAACGGTTGCGGTGACAGCGCGAAGCAGAACGGCAAGGTCCACAAAGTCCGAAAAGAGGGGTTTAAGGCTGATATTGGGCTTGCGGAAGGTCGGCCAAAAGGACACTTTTCCGGCAATTCGGGCGGCAGTTGTTCGGTTTCCCTTTCCTGTGAGCGAGAAGTCAATCGGATGAATCAAACCCTTTCCCTCCGCAGCACCATCGTTATCCCCGCCCGCCTGGCCTCCACCCGGCTGCCGCGGAAGCTCTTGCTGCGCGACACCGGGAAGAGCGTGCTGCAACATACTTATGAGTCCGCTGCCAAGGCTCGCCGGCCGAGCGGCATTTGCGTGGCGGCGGACTGCGAGGAGATTGCCGCCGAGGTCCGCGCCTTCGGCGGCAACGTCCAACTGACTGATCCCGCTTGCGCCAGTGGCACCGATCGTGTCGCGGAGATCGCTCGCGGGCTGACGGATGTGGATGTGCTGGTCAATGTGCAAGGGGACGAACCGGAAATCTCCGCCGCTGCCATCGACCTCGCGGTGCAACTTTTGGAGTCGCATCCCGATGCAGTGATGAGCACGCTGGCCACGCCGCTGCGGACTAAGGAACAACTCTTCGATCCCTCCTGTGTGAAAGTTGTATTTGACCACGCCAGAAGAGCGATCTATTTCAGCAGGGCCCCGATTCCCTTCCCGCGAAACTGGGACGCCGCGATGCTAGTCGTCGAGCCGCCTCTCTTCCATCAGCACATCGGCCTCTATGCCTACCGTCGCGACTTTCTGCTGAAACTCGCCACGCTCCCTCGGTCTCCCCTGGAGCAGGTCGAAAACCTGGAGCAACTCCGGGTCCTGCACGCCGGCCACACCATCCTCGTCGGCGTCATCGACGAGCCGACTATCGGCATCGACACCCCAGCCGACTACGCCGCCTTCGTCACCCGCTGGAAATCGCGGCACTGTGCGTAAACACCTGAGCTTAGCCCGCGCTCACGAGAACATGCTTGATTGGCTGCCGGCTCTCGCTTCGGCTATATTGAGTCTTGCCATGCTCTCCCTCTTCACGCCTCCACTGATTGGCAACTCGCCTCTGGCGAGAAGGGAACTGTTGCGGATTGGAGGCTTGTCGCTGCTCGGATTGTCGGCGGGGCAACTCGCCAAACTCCAAGCTGAAAACGCGACCGCCAAGCCGCCGCGGGCCAAATCCTGCATCTTCCTGTTCCTGTTCGGTGGCCCCAGCCAGATTGACCTCTGGGACATGAAGCCGCTGGCGGGGCCAGAGATACGGGGAGAGTTCAATCCGGCGGCGACGAATGTCCCGGGGATTCAGATCTGCGAGCATCTGCCGCTTTTGGCGAAGCAGATGGACAAGCTCTGCCTGCTCCGCTCGATGAGCCACCGGATGAACGTGCATGGCCCGGCCTGCAGCGAGATTTTCACCGGCCGGCCGTATTTTGGCCCGCCGACGACCGATCAGGCGACCCGCGAAGACTGGCCCTCCCTCAGCTCCCTCACTACCCGGTTCGGCAAATCGAAACAAGGGCTGCCGCCGTCCGTGGTCCTGCCGTGGTACTTGCAGTTCACGGGCCAGGCCAAACGGATCGCCGGCCAAACGGCGGGGCGAATGGGGGACAGCCACAGCGCCATGCTCGTGCAGGGTGACCTCGGCCGAGCCGACTTCGAGCTCGCCGGCCTGCAACTTCCGAAGGATGTGCCGTGGGAGCGGACAGTCAGTCGCCGCGACCTCCTTTCGACCATTCAAGAGAGCACTTCTTCGCCAGAATCAAACTTCGGCAACGGCCTGACGATGCTCGACGAAAACCGCCGCCGGGCCTGGTCGCTGCTCGAGCATCGGGCGGGGGAAGTCCTCGATCTCAAACGTGAAAAACCAGAGACGCGGGAGAAATACGGCCAGACCACGGTGGGGCAGTCCCTGCTCATGGCCCGCCGCCTGGTGGAAGCCGGCGTCTCGCTCGTCACGGTCAACTGGCAGGACGAAACGCACATCGACGGCGTCAACACCTGCTGGGACACGCACCAGGAAAACTTTCCCAAGCTCAAGACCCTCCTCTGCCCCCTCTTCGACAAAGCCTTCTCCGCCTTCCTCGAAGACCTGCATCAGCGGGGCCTTCTGGAGACGACCCTCGTCGTGGCGGTCGGCGAATTCGGCCGCACGCCGCGGCTGGGGCAGTTCGAGCAGAGCAGCAACACCCGCAAGACGGGCCGCGACCACTGGCCCCACGCCTTCACCGCCCTCCTCGCCGGCGGCGGCGTCCGTGGCGGCCAGGTCTACGGCAGCACCAACGAGAACGGCGGCTACGTCAAAGAAAAGCCCGTCTCCCCCGCCGACCTCTCCGCCACCATCCTCCACCACCTCGGCATCGACCCGCAGCAAACCTGGCCCGACGAGTTCCAAAACCTGCCGCGGAAGCTAAGCGAAGGGAAAGTGGTGCGAGATTTTGGGTAATGCCCGAACCGTCCCGCTCCCCTCTCCCCGCTGCGGGGAGAGGGGAGACAGAGGATTGAGATAATCGCTGCAATTCCCGCCTCCATCTGCTAACATCAAGGGTTACCGATTGGTTGTCGTATTTTGGGAACGACCATGCGCAGATGGCACTTCCATATCCTGATTTTGCTGCCGGCCTGGCTCGGCTTGAGCCTGGCGTGGGCGGCGGATGGCGCAGAGCCGGTGGATTATGGGAAGGATGTGAAGGGGGTGCTGAAGAGCCGCTGTTTTGCGTGCCACGGGGCGCTCAAGCAGGAGGCCATGCTGCGGCTGGATACGGTGGCGGCGATGCAAAAAGGGGGCGAGAGCGGCCCGGTCATCAAAGCGGGGGACACGGCGGGGAGCCTCATCGTCAGCCGCATTACTCATTCCGATGCGGCCGAGCGGATGCCGCCGGAGGGTGAGCCGCCGCTGAAAGCGGAGCAGATCGCCGCGATCAAGGCTTGGATTGAGCAAGGGGCTCACGGAATTCCGAACGAACAGCCTGAAGCGGACCCGCGGGAACATTGGGCCTTCAAGAAGCCGGCTAAGACTCCGCTCGTGATTCCGCCGGGGAGCACTTCCGGCAGCGCGCTCGACGTTCTCATTTCCGAGCAGCATCAAAAGCACGGCCTCACGCCGCTCGGCCCCGCGGAAAAGCACATCATCCTCCGCCTGGCGACGCTCGACCTGACCGGACTGCCGCCGACGCGCGAGGAGCTGCACGCGTTTCTGCCGGATGGTTCGCCGGACGCCTACGAGCGGGTCGTCGACCGGCTGTTGGCGAGCCCGAGCTATGGGGAGCGGTGGGGGCGGCATTGGATGGATGTCTGGCGGTACAGTGATTGGTACGGCCGGCGGAGTGTGCCGGACGTGATGAACAGCTATCCGCAAATCTGGCGGTGGCGGGACTGGATTGTCCGTTCGCTCAACGAGGACAAGGGATATGACCGGATGGTGACCCAGATGCTGGCCGCGGACGAGGTTTGCCCCGGCGAGGAGGAGAATCTGGCGGCGACCGGCTTCGTCGTGCGGAACTGGTTCAAATGGAACTACGACCAGTGGATGCGGGACCAGACCGAGCACACCGCCAAGGCGCTGCTCGGCCTGACGCTCAACTGTGCCCTCTGCCACGACCACAAATACGACCCGATCTCGCAGGAAGAATATTTTCGCTTCCGAGCCCACTTTGAGCCGCTGGAACTGCGGCACGACCGAGTGGCCGGTGACGTGGACCCCGGCAATTTTAAGAAATACATCTACGCCCAATCGTATGGGCCGATTGGGAGCGGGCGGATTCGGATCTTCGACGAGAAGCTCGACGCCAAAACAGCGATGTACCGCGGCGGCGACCAGCGCAATCTCTTTAAGGACAAGCCGCCGGTTCCGCCGGGGATTTTGTCGATTTTGGGGACGAGCGGATATGACGTGAAACCGGTGGAGTTGCCGGCGGAGGCGTATTATCCGGGGCTGAGGCCGTTTGTGCAGCGCGAAGAGGTTGCGAAGGCTCAAGCGGCAGTTGGGGCGGCGACGGTGGAGTTAGAGGCGGCTCGAAAAGCAATGCCTTCGACGTTGCCGATGTTGGCAGAGGCGGTGACGAAGGCGGAAGCGGCGCTGGCGGAAGTGAAGGCGAAGAGCAGCGGTGTTGCGGCGATTGCGGCGCTGGAAGGGAAGCAGTCGCTGGTTTTGAATGCCGTGCAGGGTCGGCGGGCGCTGTCGCATCCAGTGTCGGAATTCAAAGATGTGGATGACAAATCGGTCGTCACGTTCCTGGTGCAGATTCTGCAAGACGGACACACGAATTTTCAGCTTGCCCTGGATGTCAGCAAGGGAGCGACGGCGGGGTGGGTCGGTTTTGAGAATGGCAAGATTGTGTCGTACAAGCCGGGGGGATTCGAGCAGATTGAGCTGGCGAAATACGACTTGACCCAAAGTCAAAACCGTTTCCGTGTCACGCTGGAACTAATGCCGGCCACGGAGCAAATAAAGCTGACTGTATCGCAGGTTGGAAGTGAATCACTTCTTGTCGATCACGTCCCAGTCACGCTCAAGGGTTGGAACGGCCCGCGGAACGCCCAGCAAGGGATTTTTCTGGATGCTCGCCCGGGGACGGCAGCCATGTATGACGAGTTTGTGTTCCGTAAGGGGGACGGTGTTCAACTTCGCATGGACTTTGAACCGCCGAATTGTGTCGAAGGAAAGGACATCGCGGGGACCGCCGGCTGGGTTGCGAATGGTTCGTGCGCCGCGCCGGCGACATCACTGGTCGGAGTGCCGGCGAGTGAATCGCCGGAGGTGAAAGCCAAGGAGTTGGAGTTGGCTGCGGCAAAGCAGGCAAAGGCTGCAGCCGAGTTGCCGCTAACGCTGGCGGAGAAAAAGTTGGCGGCGGCTCAGGCGGAAGTGGTGTCGGTGGAGGCGCGGATCAAGGCAGACCGAGTGCGGCATGGAATGGAAACGGGAAATGGAGACGAATTGGCAGTAGTTGCTGCAAAGGCGGAGCGGCAGGCGAAGCTCTTGCTGGCACTATCAAACCAAACAGCCGCGGAATTGGCCGTCGCTCAGGCCAGCGCCAAGCCGATGACTGACATGAAGCGGGCTACGGAAGTGCAAGCGGCCCAGACAAAGCTGACCGCGGCTGCGACGGCTGTCGGAACGGCCGATGCGGAAGCCCAGAAGGCCGACGGCACTTACACCCCGCTATCGGCTGTCTTTCCCAAGCAGAGTACCGGCCGCCGCACTGCCCTGGCTAACTGGATCACCAGCCGCGACAACCCGCTGACCGCCCGCGTTGCTGTCAATCACATCTGGCAACGACACTTTGGCCGCGGCATCGTCGAAACGCCAGCCAACTTCGGCCGTAACGGCAAGCTACCGACCAATCAACCGCTCATCGATTCGCTGGCGGTCGAACTGATGGACGGCGGCTGGAACATGAAGCGACTGCACCGGCGGATGGTGACGAGCGACGCCTATCGCCGTGCCTCGTCGGCGAGCGGGTATGCAGAAAACGCCGCCAAAGATCCCGAAAACATCCATGTCTGGCGGTTCACTCCCGCCCGCATGGAAGCGGAAGAAGTCCGCGACAGCGTCTTTTATTTAGCCGGCGAACTCGACACCAAAATCGGCGGCAAAGAAATTGAGCAAACGGAAGCCCTCGCCTCGCACCGCCGCAGCATCTATTTGTCCCACCACGGCGAAGCCCGGATGGAGTTCCTCGACCTGTTTGACGTCGCCGTCCCCACCGACTGCTACCAGCGCACCAGCAGCATCCGCCCGCAGCAAGCGCTCGCGTTATCCAATAGCGAGTTGACACTCTCACAGAGTCGACTGATGGCGGCTCGATTGTGGAAGGAAGTCGGCGAAGCAGCGGATACGGAGCGAGAGCCGAAGTTCATCGCCGCGGCCTTCGAGCAAGTTCTTTCACGCCCGCCGACTGAACTGGAAACTGCTGCGTCGACTCGCTTCCTCGCCACCCAACGAGAATTAGCCAAGGCATCAAGCGATGCGGGAAACAAGAGTCGCGAGAGTCTGGTGCATGCGCTTTTGAACCATAATGATTTTGTAACAGTAAGATAAGAGAATCTCACACAAAGGCACGAAGGCACGGAGAAGGCAGGAGAGTCGATCGATGCATCATCAGTCATCCAAGAATTCCGCCCCCGCTTCCCCCTCTGTGCCTCCGTGCCTCTGTGTGAGACCTTCTTCTTCCCACCTGAGCCGACGCATTTTTTTGAGCAATCTCGGCCTCGGCTGCGGCGGTCTCGCGCTCGGCTCGCTGCTGCTCCAAGACGGCGTCGTGAGAGCGAACGACCCAGAAAAGTGGTCCCCGCCGGATGGCCAGCCGCATCATACGCCGAAGGCCAAGAACGTCATCTGGATTTTTCTTTCCGGTGGCGTGAGCCAGCTCGAGACGTTCGATCCTAAGCCGGCACTCAATAAGTACGAGGGGAAAACGTACGACGAGTCGGGGCTCGCTAATCCGCAGAAGTCGCCCTTGTTCCTCGCCCGCAGCAGAAGCGTGGTGGGGGACGACCGGCAGCTCTTTACCAAGATTTTCCCATTGCAGGTCGGCTACAAGAAGTACGGGGATGTCGGCCTGGAAGTGAGCGACTGGCTCCCCAATCTGGCGACGTGTGCGGACGATTTGTCGGTGGTCCGTTCGATGTGGACGACCGACAACGACCATGCCGCCGAGTTTCAGATGCACACTGGCCGCCACGCTCTCGACGAGCAGCAGCCCGTGATTGGCTCGTGGATTCACTACGGCCTGGGCTCACTTAATGAGAACCTGCCGCAGTTCGTGTTCCTGGGCGAGTTCAAGGACAACCGGGTCCGGAAGGACTTTGCTCCCGACTATCTCGGCCCGGCTCACGGCGGTGTTCAACTCTCGCTCGATCCCGCCAATCCATTGCCGTTCGCGGCCCGGGCCAAGGACATCACGCTGGAGCAGCAGCGGAGCGAGTTTGCCTTCATCAACGAGTTGAACCAGCTCACGGCCAAGGACCATCCAGAAGACGAGCAACTCAAGGCTCGCATCCAGTCGTATGAACTGGCTTTCCGGATGCAGCTCTCGGTGCCGGAAGCGCTCGACCTCGCCAAGGAGACGGCGGACACCCAGAAGCTCTACGGCATCGACAATCCGACGACAGCCGTCTACGGCCGCCGCTTACTTGCTGCTCGCCGGCTGGCGGAACGAGGGGTGCGATACACGCTCGTCTATCTCAGCGACTACGGCGAGTGGGATTCGCACCAGGAACTGAAGAAAAACCACAGCCGTTCCTGCGAGCGGATCGACAAGCCGATCGCCGGCCTCATCAAGGATCTCAAGCGAACCGGCCAGTTCGACGACACGCTCGTCGTCTTCTGCACCGAGTTCGGCCGCACGCCCGCGGTGGAAGGCGGAGGCCAGTTCAACGCCCCCGCCACCGGCCGCGACCATCACCCGCACGGCTTCTCCGTCTTCTTCGCCGGAGCGGGAGTCAAGCGGGGCTGCATCCACGGCGCGACCGACGAACTTGGCTTCCATGCGGTCGATAGCCCGCACTACGTCACCGACATCCACGCCACCGTGCTGCATCTACTGGGCATCGACGGCCGCCGCCTGGAAATCCCCGGCCGCAAACGGCTGGAGATGGATCATGGTAATGTGATCAGGGAAATCCTGACGTAGGCGATTTCAAATCAGATCTTTGGCCATCGTCTTGAGATCCACTCGCTCCCGCCAGCCGGTGTGCTTCCAGTAGGCGGTGCCGTCTTCATTGTCGGCGACGACGAACAGCGTGCAGCGGGCGATGCCAAGTTCGGTCAGGAGCCCGAGGCAACGGTCGACCATCGCGCGGGCGATTCCCTGGCGGCGATGGCTTTCCTTTACCGCCAGATGGTAGAGGTAACCGCGGCGGCCATCGTGGCAACAGAGGATGGCGGCCACAAGCTGGTCACCGTCTCGGACCACGCAAGAGAGGCCCGGATTGCGGGCGAGGATTCGGGAGAACTCTTCCGGGGCTTCCGTGGCCCGGACGCCGGGTGTGGAGTGCCAGAGGGCCATGACAGAACCATAATCGGCTTGGTTCATTTCCTGAAGCATGTCATTCGTCCATCGGTTCAGTGCCGATCGACTCGATAGGAGCAGTTTGACTCTCAAACTTGCGAATGGTAATGAAGATGCTCCAAATACCCAATGCAAGATACAAACTGAGCAAGAGATTCAGACCAATTCCCGCGAGGAGTTCGCCTAACCCACGTCCCTCGGCGGCGTAGCGAGTGAAAGCCGCAAATGTAAACCACCAGCCCACAAATGCAACCAGAAAACTCCCTAGGGCAAATACCAGCGGTCCACCTAGGAGGAATGAGGGCGCGCAACCAGCCACAATCCATACCAAAGGAATGATCCAGGCTACTCCGGATTGCCAGCTTTTCTTGCGGCGGCGAACGTCGCCAACGGCAATCGTCGGAAAGACAGGCGACTGGTACGGGTTTTCCTCATCCATCCGACACTCTTTCACGCCGGGAACGTAAACACGTGGATCGGCGAGTTGTTCCCCTTGTACTTGCCATCCTTGTCCACCGGTCGGCCGTTGCCGTTGCTGCCGCCGTTGGTGGCGGCCACGGCGAGCCGCTTTCCGTCCGGGTGCCAGGAGAGGCTGTGGCAGTTTTGCATTTGCTTATAGGTGAGCAGCGGGGCTGGCTCGCCCGGCTTCAGGTAAATGAGCTGCCCTTGGCCCGGCGTGCCGTAGGTGACAGCGGAGAGGAACCCGTCGTCGTGGAACTGGAGATCAGCGACGTAGCAGTCGTTCTGCGTTCCGAGGTCGTACTTCTGCTTCTGTTCGCCGGTCGCCAAGTCAAAAAGCAGGATCGTCGGGACGCCGACCACCGTGCCGCCGTTGACAGGCTTGGTGCCGCCAACCGCGAGAGTTCTTGCTTCCTTGTCGAGAGCCAGAGAGAACACGCCGCCAACGTCTTGCAGTCGCGAGAGTAGATAGAGGCTGGAGGCATCGAATTGGCGAATGAGAGTGCCATCGGCCTTCCAGTGACGAACGATTCCCCGTTCGTCGCCGGTCAGCAGCGTTCCATCGGGCGCGTACTTGAAACAGAGATTGCCGAACTCGCTTTGCGGAAACTCAAACTTCTTCGCGCCGTCCTCCGCGGACCAAATGCGGATGAACCGGTCGCTCGCGCAGCTTGCCAGCGACTTGCCGTCGGGACTGACGGCCAGCGTACGCACCCAGCCGTCATGCGCCTGATCCAGCTTCCACTTTACCGCCGGCTTGTCGCCGATGTAGGCGCTCCAGCAGCAGATTTGGCCCCAGGAATCGGCGGTGAAAAGCAATTCGCCTTCTGCCCGAAACGCGAGCCCTTCCACCCAGCCGTGATGCCCTTCGAGAGCCGGCAGTTCCGGCATCCCCTCGGCTGCAACATTCCACCGCCGCACGCGGGCATCGTATCCGCCGCCGACAAGCAGCTTGCCGCAGGGGCTGAACCGGGCCAGGCTCACCTGCGGCTCGGCGGTGAGGACTTTGGGAGTCTTAAGCTCGTAGGTCTTTAGCAGTTGGGCTGTGTCCATCGTCGTAGTTGTTCTCGTCAGATTGAGCCGGGCAGGCTGGAAGCCTACCCCACTAATAGTTCCTTCACCGCATGGCAATCATCATGGGCAATCGGCAGCGGCTGGCCGCCGTTGTCGTATTCGGTTTTTTTCGGATCGATGCTGAGGGCATTGAACCAGGTGTGGAACATGTGGCCGATGTCGAATTCCTTGCTGGTGACCCAGGTCCCTTCCGCGTTCGTTTCGCCGACGGCAAGGCCCCGCTTGATGCCGCAGCCGGTCATGACGAGGGACCAGGCCTCGGGCCAGTGGTCGCGGCCGATGTGGCCGTTGATGCGGGGGGTGCGGCCGAATTCGCTCATGGCGATGACCAGCACGTTGTCGAGCATGGAGCGGTCGGCCAGATCTTGCACCATCGCCGCGAACGCCTGGTCAAATTTGGGCATCAGGCTGAGGTGGCCATTGAAGTTGTCCCCGTGCGTGTCCCAGCCGTAGCTGTTGACCTTGACGAAGGTGACGCCCGCTTCGAGCATCTTGCGGGCTTGCAGCATGTGGCGGCCGAACTCGTGCGTGCCATAACGCTCCACGTCCTTGGGGTCGAACTTCGTCGTGTCAAAGAGGTCCTGCCGCTTCATCAGGGTGCGGGCGACATCGTAGACATAGCTGGTCGCTTCGCCGACTTGCTTGCGGCGGTTCTTGGCGTAGCGGGCGTTCGCAACGGCGCGGAGGGCGTTCCGTTCGTCGTCGTCGGCCGGAGTGACCGATTCGTGCAGCACCAGGTTGTCCGGCGGCTTGCCGTCGCCGAAGGCGACCGCGCCGAACTTGGGGCCGAGGAAACCCGCGTCCTGGTGGATAAAGCCGCTGCTGCCGGGTTTGACCCAGACGTACGGGGGTAAGCCGCTGCTCCCCGCGCCAAGGAGTTTGGCCACTGCCGAGCCGAAGTAGGGGTAAGTCACGCCACGATTCTTGGGATCGCCGCGCTGGATGCGGGCGACACCGGCAGAGTGCGAGTTGTCCTGGGTGCAGAGGCTGCGGACAATCGCCAGGTGCTGCATGATCTTGGCGGATCGCGGCACCAGCTCGCTAACGTGGATGCCGGGAACGCTCGTCGGAATCGCTCGGAAGGGGCCGCCGAACAGAGTGTTCGGCTTGGGATCCCAGCTTTCGAGCTGGCTCATGCCGCCGTCGATCCAGATGAAGAGAACCTGTTTCGCCTTCTTCTTCATCTCTTCGGCCGCGACGGGATGCAGCAGGTTGGAAAGGCCGAGCGAAGCACCGACCCCAGCCGCAGCGCCGAGGAGTTGGCGGCGGGAGAGTGCGTGTTCCCAGGGTTTGCAGAGAGGATTCATGCTTACTGATTCCTTGAGCGTCGCTGACTATTTTGTACTTTCGGCAGGCTCGCTTCCCTTGTCTTCGGTTTTTGTTTTCTTGCCACTTCCCGGTTTTTCACGCAGAGATTCAATCGATTTCAGCACCACCTCCAGATCTTCCTTGGTCTCCGGCTTCCACGCGGCGATGCGATTGTTGACTCCGTAGACGGTTTCGCCAATTTTCCTATTCAGGATGATGACATATTTCGGATCTCGATCACCGGAGGAAATCTTGGCGATATATCTCTCGGGTTCGTCGGCGACAACCTCGTGAACTTTGCTCCCATTGGTTTCATATTCCTTCATCTCCGCAATGTTGATGGGTGTATTCTGCACGAACAACTGATACACATTCCCCTGGACAACTTCGATATATCCGGTGCCCGACTTCACTTCCGACGATTCGGGCGCGTCAATGAGCAGCGGCAGACGGTCTCCCAGAGTTTCGATCACGCTCAGATCGGTTGGCTTGAGAGTTACTCCGACGAGCTTGGACGCAACAACCGGCTCCGCGGATTTGCCGGGGTCGTCCTTCTTAGGCGTCACAGTTTTTGCGGGCTGCGAACAGCCGGCAACAACCATAAAGGCCAGAGCAACCGCCATGCAGACGAAAGGCTGATACAATCTCATGTCCTTCTCTCGCTTGATGAGATCAAGTTGATGTCAATGGTTCATGCAAAACTCGTTCGACGCCAGCAGCGACCAGAGCAAATTGCGAATCGCCGTCTCACGGTTGGCGGCGTGCTTCGCCAGGTAATCAACAACGTCTTTCTTTTCATCTTCGCCCGGCAGCCGGGTGAGGATGGAGAGGTACATCTCTTCCGCAAGTTTGCCGTTCTCCTTCGTCTCGAAAAGCCGTGCGGCGAGGTTGCCGGGAGCCGGCTTGAGCCAGCCCAGGACGACGCTGTCGTTGAGGTAGAACAAGGCCGCTTTCACAGTCGGGCTGAATTCGACTTCCGGTTCGCGGGGGGGATTGGCGAAGGCTTTGGCGAACCGTTCCTGCAATTCATCGGGCTTGGCGCGGGCTGACTCGCCGGTGGCGGCAATCATGCTGGCCAGGAGTTGCTCCGAAGAGAGTGGCTTTTCCAGAGCCACACGGTAGCTCTCGCGGGGAGCTTCGGCAGCGGCGTCATCGGCTGCCTGGCTGCCTCGCTGGTAAGTTTTCGAAAGTGCGATCTCTCGCAGCAGCCATTTCATGTCGAACTTGTGGGCGGCAAACTCATTCGCGAGCAACTCCAAAAGCTCCGGGTGCGAAGGGGCGTTTCCCGCGTGCTGCATGTCGAGCGGCTGGACGAGGCCGCGGCCCAGCAGCAACCACCAGAGGCGGTTGGCGATGTTCTTTTTGAAGAGTTGGTTGTCCGGCGAAGGCAATTGTTCGGAGAGGATTTTCAAAGTGCTGAATTTGAGCTTGCCAGGGTTCTTGGTTTTCGGATCGGGCTTGATCTCCCACTCTTCGCCATTGGCATAGACAGGGATTTCAATCTCCTTCAGGCCCGGCAGATAAGGCCCAACTTTTTTCGGCTCCTTGACGAAGACCGACATGAATTCCACTTTCTTCGCTAGCGGCTTCTCGGCGATGGCGGGGAAGCTCTCTTGCCGCAGCGTCGCCTGGCCGACGAAGGCGAACAGCCCCTGATAATATTCCTGCTTGTAGTCGTCCACGAATAGATGGTCATGGCACTGGCAGCATTGCACGTCGATTCCCATGAAGAGCCGACCAACGTCCCGCACCATCCCCGGCACGTCGACCGGGTTCTGGCCATAGTTTTCCAACCGCTTGGAGAAAAACAGCGCCGCCCCTCGGGTCGCCTCATTCTCAGCGCTCGGATTTAGCATTTCCCGCGCCATCACATCCCAAGGCTTGTTGGCGGCAAAAGAATCTTGCAGGTATTTTTGCCATTCCTTGTGATCCCCCAGCCGCTCCAGGAGCATGACGTGAAAGACCTGGCTCATCCGTTTGGCGTATTCGTCGCTGGCGAGGAGTTTGTCCACGAGCTTCTCTCGCTTCGCGGCATCGGCATCCGCGAGAAAGGCGGGGGATTCTTCCAGGGATGGAATGCGGCCGGCAAAGTCGAGATAAACGCGGCGGAGGAACTCGGCGTCACTGGTTTGCGCGGCCAGCGGACCAGCCGCCTTAGCTTCGATCAGCGCATCAATCTGGTCGTGCAGAGAGCTCTGGCCCAGCGCCGACGACACCATCGTCGCGCAGAGAGCCAAGGTGAGAGAAGCCATTCTCGGCATGGCGGAGAACCTCAAGGCGGTGGGAAAAACCAGGCGGGAAATCGCACCCTCGTGCGACCAATATTTAGTGTACGGGCTTTTGCGGGGGGTTGAAAGCAATTTTTCCCAAAACGGCCCTTCCTGGCGTTTCTACTTCGCCTTCTCCACCTTCCCCGTCGTCGGATCCACCTTCAGATTCAAATCCTCATCGTCGTCCGTATAGAAGAAGAACCCGAACATCATCTCTTGCACGGTCTGGGGGCCGTGGCGGACGGTGACGGTCGCATCGGGGTTGAACGGGTTGAAGGGGCTGTTGTCGAAGTGGGCGAGGGCTTCGATTTTGGTTCCCTTGGGGAATTTCTTCGTGCCGGGTTCCCAGCGGTAGTTCTGTTGCCAGCCGTAATGGTAGGCGGGGATGGAGAGGAGAGTTTCGCTGGGGCCGGCGGGGGGATGGGCGAGGAACGTCATGTCTTTCCCTCGCAGGTGCATGTGGGCGAACATGCCGATGCCGCTGGCGTTGACGTTCAGTGTGCGAGTGGCGGAAACGGCGTGGGCGGCAGCGCCGGGAGGAATGGCGAAGAGGCTGGTGGTGGCTTGAATGTGGTGGACCTGTTTGTGGATGGGCTCGCGCGGGAAGCGGAAGCCGACCTGCATCCTGTTGGATTCTGTCTTGCCGGTGGTGGTGTAGTGGATTTGCAGGCCGACGACGGAGCCGGCCGGAATGCAAAGGGCGACGCCATCATCGAGCCGAAACGCCGTGCCGCCGGGGACGCGGCCGGTGATGAAGTTGCCAGCGTCGAAATTCTGGCCCAGCGTCCAATACGCCATGTTGCAGTGGTGGACCACCCGCGGGTTGCTCGGCAGGATCTCGGCAGCGGAGATCCACGTGTCGTGCCGAAAGATGTGCGGCAGGACCGTGTACTTGTAGTCGACAAAGCCGTCGGCCGGCAGCGAGTGGGTTTCCAGCGACGTGGTGACGAGGTCCGGCTCGCCGATTTCCCATTTCGTGTCCTGAAACTTGAGCGGCGGCGGAGATTTGGCGACGTCGCCCGCTTTCAACCCGCCACGGACCCAGTGGCTGATCGTCTCGCGCTCAGCGATGGAGAGTCCCCGCTCGTTGGCGAACTTATGCTGGCGGCTGGCATACCACGGCGGCATTCGCCGGTCGAGGGCGACTTCGGCAATCATCTCGGCGTGAGACGAAACTTCTTCCAGAGACACAAGGCTGAAGGGCGCTTGGCCTCCGGCGTGATGACACTCCTGGCAATGCTCTTGCAAAAGCGGCGTGACTTGCTCATAGAACGTCACCGGTTCCTGCGGCAGCGGAGTTGGTTCCCGCAGCGTGATTTTGCAGCCATCGACGGTCGTCTCCGGCGTGGCGATTTCCCGGCCTGCAAGCAAATCGTCAATCGCTTGCTTGAGATCGTCGCTCTGCGCATCCGGCCGCGTCCCGCCGATACGGACCTGGTCGTCTATCCGCCCGCGGTATCCCAGCTTCCGTTTGGCATCGAGTACGACGACTTCCGGCGTCCGCGTCACGCCGGTGGCCTTCACGCACGAACCATTCACGTCCTTTACCAGCGGAAACTCGATCCCAAAATCAATTCCCTGTTGGGCAATCTCTTGAATCTCGTCATCCCCACCGACATTCACGCTGACAAACTGCACCCCCTCTTTGCGATATTGCTCGTCCAGCCGCTTGAGTTTGGGCCAGTACTTCTGGGCCAGCGGACAAGTGGTATTCGTAAATACGAGCACGATGGCCTTCTTCTCGCCAAAGTCTTTCAGACTGCGGGTGAGGTAGCGGATGTCCTTGAACTTGAGGTCTGGGATCTCGGAGCCGATGGGGGGAGCGCGAGCATCTTCCACCGCTAAAGCCGCAGCGGACAGAGAAAGGCCAACACCAAGGAACAGCGCCAAAGAAAGCACCAGATTGCGAAACATGGAAACCTCCGACCGCGCGTGCATGATGTCTGGCAGGATTATCGTTGAGGTGTAGCAGGGGGTCAATGAAAGTAAGGATGGCAGAAAAATGGTTGGCAGGATAATGAAGAGGTAATGCCGAGTAGTTGCGACCCATGTCTTATCTTTTTGCAACCATTTTCCTGCTCCTCCCTGGCTCGCTCGTCCGAACAGGGAGTTATTTCATCGGCTGGCTTTCGGCGGAGCGTTCGTCCGAGTGTCGTTATCTTTGCGTGGCCCGAACTTGATTGCCGGACTATCGGCGGTCAAGCGTAAGTCCCCCTTGGACGCATCGACGAATCCCGGATCCTGGCCATAGGTGCCGCCCGACTCGGCTGTTGGCAGTTGCACGGCCCGGCTGGTCCGATCGGGCGAATCGAGGCAGTACCAGAAATTGCCTGCGAACTGGAAGGTTTCGGGGGCCGTCTTGGGACCGACGTTGACGGTGGTGGCGACTTCGTCCATCTGAAAGGCGATGATATTGCCGGTGAACTTGCCGTTGCGGCAGGGAACAAATTTGGGATCCTGGTTTTCCTGCAGAATGCGCATCAGCCACTTCGTCGGCCGATAGAACGTGTTGTGGCGAACCGTCGCTCCGTCGACGCCCACAAACGCCACAGGTGCCATCGAGCCAACAAACGTGCAATCCTCGACGACGATGTCCTTGGCCTCGTAGCCCTGGGGACTGGGGCGAAAGTAGGCGAGCCCGGTGCTGCCGCCGAGGTTGACGGCCCTGCCGCCGGCGTTTTCGAAGCGGCAATGACGAACGGTCACCTCGCTGCTTCCCCCCTTCATCTGCACGCCGTTCGCGCCATCCTTTTCCCCTTCACGAAAGGTGCTGTGGGAAATGTCGCCGCGATGGCAGCCGACCATGTCGATACCGGACCCCTTCTGGCCCCAGCGCTCGACGGTGCACTTTTCGATCCGGAAGTCGTCCAGACCGGAGAGCTTGATGCCGTCGTGATTCCGGTCCGACCCGATGTCGCGGACCTGCAAACGCCGCAGCACAACATGGTGCGCGGGTGTTTCGATGGAGCCGTCGTCGTCGATGTTCAGGCCGTTCTGCCGCCCTTTGGCCAGCACGAGGTTGTGCAATTCGACATAGGCGGGATCAGAGAGGTGCAGGCAGGAGTTCCCTCCTTGGATGACCGGCGGCTTGGAATCGTCGGCCGCGGCCAGGATGATGGGATGGTCTTTGGTTCCTTGCAGCCGGGTGAAGGCCAGCCCGCCCTCGTAGGTTCCCGGAGCGAGGAGGATCGTCGTTCCTGGCTTGGCCACCTCCACCGCCCGTTGCAGGTTGTCGCGAGTATGCACCGAGACGGTCACACTTACCCCTTGGGCATTTGCGACGGCCACGAACACTGGCGCGAGGACAAACATCACAAGGACCCAATTGCCACTTTTCATGATCATGCTCTTGGCAGGCTGGAAGCCTACCCCAGGGTTGTCCAATATCCTCCGCGGGCGTGGTCGTAAGTTGCTTCCTGGCCGCGGATGGCGTCGTTGATCTGGCCGTCGCGAAAGACTTCCTGCCCCATGACCCAGGTCCGCACCGGCCAGCCGGTGAGCGTGGTGCCGTGCCAGGGGGACCAGCGGGATTTGGTCTCCTGTTCTTCGTTCCGAATGGCAGTGGTTTTATTCAAATCAACCAGGACGAGGTCCGCGTCATAGCCGGGGGCGATGCGGCCCTTGTTCATGATGTCCCAGACGCGGGCCGGAGCATCGCACATCCAGTGGACGACTTGCTCGATGGCGCAAAGGCCGAGCGAAACCTGGTTGAGCAAGAGGGCCAGCGAATTTTCCACCGCGGGGAGGCCGGAAGGAGATCTTGGGTACGGCTGCTGTTTTTCTTCCAGCGTGTGCG
>SXGT01650399.1_pt1 | contig 30567 bp, 26 predicted proteins | sample 3176221 | NCBI WGS metagenome assembly SXGT01 (sample SAMN11356862, study PRJNA531348) | freshwater metagenome | isolation source: freshwater sample F1-120 | place: China: Fuxian Lake, Yuxi | collected 2017-12-25 | reverse complement strand
GCCCGGCCGCGGCCCACGGTCAAAAAGACCGTCGAGTGCGGCGACGTCCCTCGTTTGGCGCTCCAAGAACGCAAACTGCGTCGGGTCACTCAGAGCTTGCCACCATTTCCCGAGTGCCCCCTGTTGACACGCGTGATTAGCGTGGTCGGGTCTCGATCATAGAGGGCCGGGCGTCGAACGCCGCGAACCACGCGGCGAGCCGTGGGCGCCCCGCGAACGGATCCCCGACCGGCGCTCGGAAAGCCAGCCAGCCGACGGCCACGCCCGCCGCGATCTGACCGAGGTCGACGGCTGCGGGGAAGTGCGCGCACTGAGCCTCGAGCGCGTCGAGCCCCTGGCTCACCTTCGTGCTCTGGCCGGCGAGCCAGTCTTCCCAGTGGAGCTCCTTCGGTCGCTGTGCGCGCTCGTAGAAGATGAGGATCCCGGCGTCGAGCATGCCGTCGGCCAGCGCCTGCAGCCGGAGGACGCGGAACCGCTCGAGCCCCGAGGCCGGAACCAGGGCGGCCGCGTCGGCAGGTCGCTGGGTCTCGAGATACTCGCAGATCACTCGCGAGTCGTAAAAACACTCGCCGTCGTCCAGCACGAGCGCGGGTATCTTGGACAAGGGATTGTGAGCGGACAGCTCGGCGCTGGGCGCTGTGGGAGACGGGCGAAGTGGGACGATTTCAAGCTGCGATCTCAGGCCCAGCTCGGCCGCAGCCACCTGAACCTTACGCACGAAAGGAGATGTCGTGGAGTAGTAGAGCTTCAAGGCGACTCCAGGGCGGCGTCGCAGTCCACGACCGAGACGGTGTATTCGAATTCTGGGACCACCCGCGTCACGCTCACAGTGTAGTGGCCCGCTGTGGTGCGCCAGTCGACTGGACGGAACCCGATCGCGCTGGCGGCGCCGTAGCCGCCCTCGAGCACCGTGAGGGCTACGGGCAGCTCCTGGCCCTCACGAGTAACGCGCACCTCCGCGCCGGACAGGTCCGTAAACTCGCTCTGGATGGACCAGCCGGTGTCGTCCAGGGTGGGGGCGCCGGGCCAGCTGAGCACGGGGCCGAAGACCTCGAGCGGCACCACGCCTGCGGGAGGAAACGCCACATATGGACGGGTGTGCTGTCCTTCGCCCGCGAACACCCACATGCAGGACGCACGGTCGGTGGAGCCGAGGCCGATGGGTCCCACACCCTCGGAGAGGATCCAGCGCCGGTGGCCGAGGGTGCTCTCGTTCCCGTTGTCGACCATGTAGAGGGCCACAGCGCCCACGCCCGGAGCGGTGGCGATGTTGCTCGAGCCGGCGCCGAGCGCAGCGCCGTCCGTGTAGCAGGCCCAGTGAGACGGCGGATTGTGTGAAAGCGCGCCGTTCGCGTGCATCAGCAACGCGCACTCTTGGGCGTAGGCGTCGCGATCAGGGCGGGTGCTGAGCGCGGGCAGCTGCGCCAGGGCCCGCCAGGCGTTCACCTGGGCCAGCGCGCGGGCGCGGCCCCCAGCGTCTACGTCACCGGCGTCGCAAGCATTCACGGAGCCGCTCCACACGCCCTCCTCCCGGTCGCGCCGCGCAGCCAACCAGGACTCGCAAACCCGGATCGGATCGGCGTCCTGCGTGCCCCCCGAGCCGGCCGCGCCGCCGCCGCCAACGGCCGCGCGGTCGCCCGCAACCGCCGACCCGTCCGCGGCCGCGCTGCCCGACTCGGCCGACGCCGCGTCTCGGGCACCCGAGCGTCCACGGGACGTCATGCAGCCGCAGAGAACGGAGAGGAGCAGGAGCCCGAATCTCACGACGTGGCCCCCCCGATTCGGGTGAGCGTATTGACCAGATCACCGACGATCGAATCGAACGGCGGGCACTGTACGCCCGTGCCCTCGAGCAGGCGCAATGTGTTGGTGGTGTTGTAGATTACGAGCTGCTCGAAGTAGTCCACCACACGCTGCGGAGGCCCGAGCTTCTTGAGGAAGGGCAGCTTCAGGAGGCTGCGCGCCACACCCACCGGGATCGAGCCGGACGGGCGCCGCCGATGGGCGTGGTCGGCGATGAGCTCCATCACACGCCGCGCCGGCAGCGGGTTCGGGTCGGTGAGGTGAAAGGTGAGGCCGGCGGCCCGCGGGTCGCGCCCGAGGGTGGCCATGGCGCGCGCTACGTAGTCGACCGGCACGAGGTGCAGCGGATGGTCGCCCTTGCCCGGGAGCGGGACGGCAAGGTTGAACGGCACGTGCAGGAACGCCAGCATCATCTGGTGCGGATCGTCTCGGAAGACCGCCTCGCGGCCGCCGTCGCTCACCACGAGACCTGGACGGAAGATCGTGACCGGCATGTCCGCCGCCGCCCGCCGAATCAGCTTCTCGGCCTCGAACTTCGTGCGCTCGAATTCGCTGCGGAAGCGCTGCCCGTGGTCCAGCTCGTCCTCGAGTACCACGCCCGTCCGGTCACCCGAGACGAAGGCCGACGAGAGCGCGTTGAAGCGTGTGAGCCGATCGCACTCGAGCGCCAACTCCACGACGGTGCGGGTGCCCTCCACGTTGACGCGCCACGCCTCCTCGTGCCGGTTGTTGCGAGGGTGGACCGCGGCGCAGTGGTAGATGACCTCGACCTCCTCCATGACGCGGCGGACATCGGCGCCGGCGAGCCCCAAATCCATCTGTACGACGTCGCCGAGCAGGGTGCGGCCCCTTGCTCCCGAGGGCGCAGCCTCCACGCCTCGGGCCAGCGCGGCCTCGGCGTCCGCGCGCTGCGGAGGCCGCACCAAGACCGTGACCTGGTTGCCCTGGAGCAGCAGTTCGTGCACCAGCCGCCGCGTGACGAACGACGAGAAGCCCGTGACGAGGATCTCGCTCACGCTTCTCCCCGAACGCCCAATGAGCCGATGAAGGCGTCTACGGCGCGCTCCAACGTGTGATGGTCTCCGTCGTTGTAGATGACGTGCGTGGCTGCGCGCAGCTTGTCCTCGAGCGGTAGCTGGGCGGCAATGCGCGCGTCGACTTCCTGCTCCGACAGGTCCGGCTCTCGCTCTCGGAGGCGTGACCGCTGGACGTCCGGCGACGTGGCCACCACCACGACCTGCGGGAACCCCTTCGCGCGCCCCGTCTCGACCAGGAGCGCGGCCTCGTAGAAGGCCACCGTGTGTCCCGCGTGAGCCAGCGCCGCCAAGGCCTGAACGCTCGCGGCGGCGATCATCGGATGCATGATGCCCTCGAGGCGCCGCTTGGCCTCGGGATCCGCGAACGCCAGCGCGCCCAGCCGGCGTCGGTCCAGCGCCCCGTTGGGGCCGAGGATCTCCTGGCCGAAGGCCTCGACCAGGCGCGCGAGCCCGGGGCTCCCCGGGGCGACCACGTCCCGCGCGAGCGCGTCCGCGTCCACGACTGGGAAGCCGCGAACGGTCAGAAGCCGCGCGACCGAGGACTTGCCGGTCGCGATCCCACCCGTGAGCCCGATGACCTCGATGAGTGCCTCCTCAGCGTGTTGCAACGCCGGAGCCGCACGCTACCCCATGCATCCGAGCGACGGAAGCGCCGACGCCTGGGCGAGCGCCGGCTCAGCAACCGTCGCAGCTACCCGGTGTCCCACGAAACCAGCCGCTGGTGAGGAACCACTGAGTCTCGCCGCCGGAGCTGGTCTGGCTGTGCACGTGGTAGTGGTAGACGGGCGTGTCGCTGTGCGGCGTGATGCCCGTGTGTCCCCCATACGCGTCCAGCTCGGGCAACGAGCCGTCTTGGTCGCGCCGCCCGTAGATCGGGCTCCCATCCCGCATGACGCCCACGAACGAGGCGTCATCCTGGGTTATGCTGTAGGGCTCCGAGTGGTAGTGATAGACGCCGCGGTTCTGAGGGTGCCCGGCGCAGCGATCGAACGTCCGAGCCTCCTCGAATATGTCGTCTCCTGGCGCGGCGAAGTTGCCGAAGATCGCGACGCCGTTGAGCGCCAGACCCACCACGGCCGTGCCGCCCATGTTCGTGGGCTCGCTGTCGGCAGTCCGAGGGAAGCGCACGGCGTACTCTTGCGTAGAGATGAGGTTCGGGTTCTGAATGGCGCTTGTGTAAGCTTCGTGACAGGCGTCACCGTCGTTGAAGTAGTTGGATAGGTGGTCCGGGAGGCCGTCGGCCTCAGCCACCACCACGTCGCCATCCACGGACAACTCCACGCGGCAAGACAGGTCGAGCCAGAACCCAGAGAGCCCAGATGCCTCGCGCGTCGCGCGGCAGCCCGACGTGTCGCGCGTGAGCAGTGCGCAGCCCGAGCCGTGCGCGGCGCCAGCAGTGGTGTTGGCTGTGAGCACACAGCCGCCGGACGCGGTGGGCGTGGTGGAGGTCGGCTCGGCCGCGCCCTGAGGGCCCCCCTCAGGCGGGGGCTCGCAGGCCAGGAGCACGGGAAGGAAGAGCGAGAGGTGCAACGAAGGCTGGTTCATGGTGACTCGTGCATAGCACCCGAGCCCAGCATGTGTCACCCGAGGAGACCGGGTCCGGGGCACCCGAGGCCGCTTGTTGCGGACACAGCGTGTGAGGCTCGGCAGCGCACGGGTGGCGGGCGGCCCAGGGCACGGGGGCATCGGCGCGCGTCACGCGGTTTCACGAGGGGTTGCTTCCGGCTACAGTGCCGGGGTCGCTCGCTGCCCGAGCCGCGCGCAGCGGCCTCGGAGAACCACTCGAAGCGCCTGACCGTCGGAGGTCCACGTGACCCGTTACGCTTCCCTCCTGTTCGCGGCGTTGCTTGTCGCGTGCGGAAACGATCCTGCGGCGCCCTCGGTGTCTGGGCTGCTCCTGGTCGACGCGCTGGGTGCGGATCTCAAGGGCGGCGGTGAGACCAGCCGGCTGCCTGACGTGACCCAGCCCGGTGCTGGTGCGGACGGCGTAGAACCTCTGCCCGGTGAGTTCGGCGCCTCGTGTGCCGAGAACTCCGACTGCCCCTCCAGCCTCTGCGTCAGCGGCAAAGACGGCCGCTTCTGCACCATCGCGTGCATAGACTCTTGCCCGCCGGGCTACGCGTGCCGCGAAGTCGCCGGGTCCAGCGAGGATCTCCAGTTCGCCTGCGTCCCCACCCACCTCACCCTCTGCCGGCCCTGCCGAGCCGACAACCCCGCGGCAGTGTGCGCCGCCGGCGGTGAGCTCACGGCAGCCTGCGTATCGTTCGGGTCGCTCGGGTCGTACTGCGCCAGCGCTTGCGACGCCGAGACCCCGTGCCCCACAGGGTACAGCTGCGCCGCGAGCGGCCCAGCCGCCGGCTACTGCCTGCCAGACTCCGGCGAGTGCGGCTGCGACGGCGTGGCCACCACGCTCGGCCTCGTGACGGGGTGCGAAACCACCAACGAGTACGGCACGTGCCCCGGCGAGCGATACTGCGCCGACAGCGGCCTCACCGACTGCATCGGCGCTGCCGCCGTCGCCGAGGTGTGCAACGACCTCGACGACGACTGCGACGGCTTGACCGACGAGGACTTCAAGGAGAAGGCCTCACCGTGCGACGGCCCGGACGCCGATGGGTGCAAGGAGGGCGCCTGGGTGTGCGACGGGATCGCGCTGACTTGCACGGACGATGCGGCCACAGTCGTCGAGACCTGCGACAACGGCCTCGACGACGACTGCGACGGAGTGCTCGACAACGGCTGCTGCGGGGGCAAGGGCGCTGCATGCTGCGATGGCAACGGCTGCGACGCGCCGCTCACCTGCATCGAGGGCGTCTGCCTCTGCAACCCCAAGACCGCGTCGATCTGCGTGAACGGCGATGTCTGGGCGGCCGACTGCCAGGGTAAGCCCACGGCCTTGATCACCGTCTGCGGCACCTGCAGCTGTCACTTGGGCGCCTGCGTGCCCGGACCTGCGGGCAACTTCGCGTGCAGCGCGGACGACGTGGTCACCAGCGACTGCAACGGGAACCTGGGCGCCATGGTCGAGGACTGCGGAGCGTGCGGCTGCGCCACGGGGGCCTGCGTCGAGTCCGAGAGCGCCGGCACCGAGTGCCACCTCGGCGACGTCTACTACACGGACTGCGACGGGGCGCTCACCAAGAAGAAGCAGGACTGCGGGCTCTGCGGGTGTGCGAACGACCAGTGCGGCAGCGATGTGGCCAGCGCGTTCGTGTGCAACGACGGCGACGTCTACTGGGCGGACTGCACCGGGTCTCTCGGCGGCAAGAAGGAGGAGTGCGGCAACTGCTCCTGCCTGGGCGATTCGTGCGTCCAGTCACAGCAAGCGGCGACCACCTGTGTTGCGGGCGACGCCTGGTGGGTGGACTGCCAGGGGAACCCCACGGCCAAGAAGCAAGACTGCGGTGAGTGCCCGTGCACGGGGGGCACGTGCTCGGTCAACGCCCAGGCCGCGACCACGTGCTTCGCGGGGGACGTGTGGCACACAGACTGCGTGGGCTCGCCCACAGAGAAGAAGTCCGAGTGTGGGCTCTGCACGTGTCAGAACGGGAATTGCCTCGCGTCGGAGCAAGCGGGCACGTTGTGCTCGGGCGGCGACGTGTACTTCACCGATTGTGCGGGCGACGCCACGGTCAAGAAGACCGAGTGCGGCCTCTGCGGCTGCGTGAACGGCGCCTGCTCGACCACCCCGCAGGCCGGCGCGGTCTGCTTTCAGGGCGACGCCTGGTGGGTGGACTGCAACGGCGTGCCCACCACTCTGCGCGCGGACTGCGGCGGTTGCGCCTGTAACCAGGGGCTGTGCGTGCCCAGCGATCAGGCGGGCACCACGTGCGTGGCCGGGGACGTGTGGCACACGGACTGCCAGGGGGATCCCACGCAGAAAAAGAACGAGTGCGGCACCTGCGGCTGCCAGAACGGCGCCTGCCTCGCCTCCAATACCGCCGACGTGACCTGTCACGAAGGGGACGCCTGGTTCACGGACTGCGGAGGCAGCCCCACGCAGAAGAAGTCCGACTGCGGCAGCTGCACGTGCCAGAATGGGGCGTGCCTCGTGGGTAACGCCGGGCTCACCTGCTCCGGCGGCGACGTATGGTTCAGCGACTGCCTCGGGAACCCGCTCTCCCAAAAGACTGACTGCGGTCTCTGCCCATGCGCCGCAGGGGCGTGCGCGCCCAGCGACAAGGCGGGCACTCTGTGTAACGGGGGCGACGCCTGGTGGACCGACTGCAACGGCGTCGCGTCCACGAAGAAGGCGGAGTGCGGCGAGTGTGCGTGCGCCAGCGGGGCGTGCGTGGAGAACCCGCAGCACGCCCAGGTCTGTTCGGGAGGCGACGCGTGGTGGGCCGACTGCCAGGGCAGCGCCACCTCGAAGCGAGAAGAGTGCGGGTTGTGTGGCTGCATGAACGGCTCCTGCCAGACGTCGGCGGCGGCCGGGACCACGTGCCACCTTGGAGGCGTGTGGTGGACGGACTGCCTCGGCAACCCCACGTCTCAGAAGGCCAATTGCGGGTCATGCGGGTGCCAGGATGGCGCCTGCATCGAGAACGACGAAGCCGCCCTCACCTGCTTCCAGGGCGACTCCTGGTGGGCCGATTGCCAGGGCGCAGCCACCACGAAGGCCCAGGACTGCGGCTTGTGTGGCTGCCTGAACGGCCAATGCCAGAAGAACGACGCCGCAGGGAAGACCTGCGTGGGCGCGGACGCCTGGTACACGGACTGCCAGGGCAACGCGACGGCGCTGGCGGAGAGCTGCGGCGCCTGCGGGTGCTCCGCGGGAGTGTGCAACAGCGACACGACGTTCGCGAAGGTGTGTCACCAGGGAGACGTCTGGTGGACCGACTGCAACGGCACGCCGTCCAGCCAGGCCACCGAGTGCGGCGGCTGCGGCTGCGCCAACGGGGCGTGCGGGACCGACTCCCAAGCGTCCACCACGTGCTCCGGCGGAGACGTCTGGTGGGTGGACTGCAAGGGGGGCCAGACCACCAAGAAGCAGTCGTGCGGCTCGTGCGGCTGCACCAACGGCGCGTGCAACTACGTGTCCGACGCGGGCTCGACGTGCTTCGACAACGACGTCTACGCGTTGGACTGCAACGGCGCGGTCACCGCCAAGAAGGCGGAGTGCGGAGGCTGCGGCTGCTCCGGAGGCGTGTGCGCCTCCAACTCCACGGCGTCCTCCACCTGCCATGACAACGACGTCTACTGGCGCGACTGCAGCGGCAACGTCAGCACCAAGAAACAGGAGTGCGGGAGCTGCGGGTGCTCTGGCGGGGCGTGCTCCAACAACACCACGGCCACCACGACTTGCCACGACAACGACGTCTACTGGCGTGACTGCAACGGCAACCTGGCCGCGAAGAACCAGGAGTGCGGTGGGTGTGGATGCTCCGGAAACAGCTGCGCCTACAACGCCGCCGTCAGCGCCACCTGTTCGGGGGGCAACGCCTGGTGGGTGGACTGCAACGGGGCGCTCTCGTCGATGAAGCAGGCGTGCTCCTGCGGGTGCTCGGGTGGCAACTGCGTCGCCGGCGCGTGCTCCCCAGGCCAGACGACCGGGGGAGGCTGCGACATGTGCTCCCACAAGGTCTGCCAGAGCAACTGTCAGTGGAGCGGCTGCCAGCTCAAGGCGGGCAACCAGTGCGACTGGGAGGCGGGCACGAACTGGCGGTGCTGCGCCAAGAGCAAGTGGCAGTATTGCCTGAACCCGAGTCAGAACAACCTTGGGAAGTGCATCTGGAGCCCAGAGTGCGTGACCTGCAGCGGCTGCGGCTGTAACTGACCGAGGACGGTCAGTCCCGAGTCGCCAGCGCCCTCAGGAGGGTCTCCGTCGCGGAATCTGCGGGGTAGTACGACTCGATGCGGAGCTCCTCAGCCGTGACGTCCAGGGGCGTCCCGAGCGTGGTGAGCAGCGTGAACAACCGGACCTCCGCCACGGGCCCTCGGAGGTGCACTGTGGCGAAGGGCGCGAGGCTCTCCGGTGCCGAGCGCCGCACCTCGGACACGCCGGGCTGCGCCAGCACCTGCTCCAGTACGCGGCGCCGCACCTCGTCCTGCGGGTGCGCCGCCACCTCCTGGATGTGGCGCTCCACCAAGTGTCCCGCGAGGTGTTCCCAGCCCTGTATGTAGGGACGGAGCCCGCCCGGATGCACCAGGGTGAGCATGAGGTTCTGAGCGGCGCAGGGGTCTGTCGGTGGGAACAGCTCCAGGAGCCGCCGCGCTCCGGCGTTGGCGCGGAGCAGGTTCCACGCGCGGTCCACGACCACCGCGCCGAAGGGCTCGTGGAGGTCGAGGAGCCATCCAACGGCGCGCATCACCGGGGCCAGCTCGGGCCCTTCGAGGCTCCCCGTCGTGTAGGCGGGGGTGAAGCCGGCGGCCGCGAGCAGTGTGTTGCGGTCGCGCAGAGGCAGCTCCAGGGCGCTGGCGAGCAGCAGGACCATCTCCCGGCTCGGCCGCGAGCGACCGCACTCGAGGAACGACAGGTGCCGGGTGGATATCTCGGCGTCGTCGGCGAGCTGTTCTTGGGTGAAGCGGCGGGCGGTGCGCCACTGACGGACGAGAGGACCGAATTCCAGCATGTCCTCGAAGCTACCCCAGCGCAGCGCACCCCCGCCATGACCCCGGAGGTAATGGCCTAGCTGCCGACTCGGCGCTCGAGAGGTGCTGTCATATGCCCGGACGCCGCGATCCTGCGCCTCGTTGGTGGTGTCTCCCCGAGGCCGACTATTCGCCGCAGGCGAAGAAGCGGACGAAGCGCGCGCTGCGCGCCGGCACGAAGCCCATGCCGCACGCGACCATACGCTGGACGTCCTCTTGGACCCCCTCCACCGTCTCGCCGCAGCCGTGGCTGTTCGCCCAGAGGCTGCCGGGTATGCGGGCGGTGACCAGCCGATGCCGCGCCGCCTTTGCCAGCGCGATGCGGCTAGGCGGATCATCGCGGAGGGCGATGCGGGCAGCGCCGGCGTCTACCGCCTTCACGGCCCACGCCTCGGGCTCGCCGGGCGGGACCGGTCCCACGCAGCTGGCGAGGCGTGCGTCGGCGGAGCGACGCAGCGCGCCCCGCAAGAGGTCGCGGAGGGTCGAGATGTTGCGGTCGATGCTAGGCTCGGGGCTCTGGTCGCCGCGCCCGCCGGCATGCGCCAGCGGACCGCTCAGCGCCTCGACGGACCCGTGGCCGTGCACCAGCACCATCAGCGGCTCGGCTTGGCCCGAGGGCGCGGGGACTACGCCCCCGACCCGGGCGCGCAGATCCTCCAGCTGGGCGGCGATCACCTCGACCTGCGCGAGGTCGGCGAGCGCGCCATCGCCGCCGTGGTTCAGCCACTGGCCGAAGGCCGCGCCGCGGAGCCAGCCCCCGACGGGGTCGTTCGGGCGGGGTGCAATCAGGACCAGCAGCGGCTTTCCAGCCGCCTTCGCCGCAGCCAGCCCCTCGGCAACCCGGGTCCGTCGCTCCCGCTCGCTCGGGCAGTCGAGTGGACCCGCGAAGGCGCTCCGAAGCCAGGCGGGGGCGACGAAGGCGAAGGCGGCGGCGCCGCTGAGCAGCTGACGGCGATTCATGGAGTCCTCCTTGGCCCGGCGAGGCGGGCGGGCCTCACAACGGGCGGTGGCCCGTGACGATCTGTCCCCGCCGGATCACTCTCGAAGGCCCAGCCGTCCCGCCAGGCGGTGGAGATTGCTGCGGTCCACGCCCAAGCGCCGCGCAGCCGCCGCCCAGTTTCCCGCTGCCGCGTCGACCACCTCTCGGATCAGCTCGCGCTGGAAGTCGTCTGTGGCGTCCTGGAGCGACGCCGCGGTAACGGTTGGCCTCGCCATGGGCGCGGCCCCGTCGGAGCAACAGCGCAAGTCGAGGTGCTCCTGTCGGACCACAACGGTGCCACCGCCGCTCTCCGCGCGCGCTCGGATCACGGCCCGGAGAAGGAGGTGCTCCAGCTCACGCACGTTGCCGGGCCACTGGTATCCCGACATCGCACAACGCGCCTTCTCCGCGAGCTCGACGTGCTCCACACCGAGCCTCGCACACGCACGTTGGAGAAGCACCTCGCTCAAGAGCTGCACATCGTCCCCGCGCACCCGGAGGGGCGGGACCTGAAGGGGGAACACGGCGAGCCGGTGGTAGAGGTCCGAGCGGAAACGGCCTGCTGCCACCTCCGCTTCGAGGTCGCGGTTCGTCGCGGCGATCACTCGGACGTCCACACGAACCGAGCGGTCGGCTCCCACCCGCTGGAGTTCGCCTTCTTGCAGCGCGCGCAGCAGCTTCGGCTGAATCGAGAGCGGCAGCTCGCCGACCTCGTCGAGGACCAGCGTCCCACCGTCAGCCAGCTCGAACTTGCCGGCCCGTTGCCCGGCGGCGCCGGTGTAGGCGCCCTTCACGTGGCCGAAGAACTCGCTCTCGGCGAGCCCCTCGGGCAGCGCGGCGCAGTTGACGTAGACGAACGGTCGATCCGCGCGAGAGCCCAGTGTCTGGATCATGCGAGCGACCAGCTCTTTGCCCGTGCCGGTCTCGCCCAGGATCAGCACCGTCTCGTCGGAGGCCGCGACCAGTCGGATCTCTCGCTTGAGGCGCTGCATCGGGAGGCTGTGGCCGACCAGCTCGCCGCCCGTCCGGGCGAGGGCCTCCGCGGACAGCTCCTGCGCCACTCTCTGAGCCCGGTCGAGGTCGATCCGCAGGGACTCGAGCTGCCCGCCAAGCCGCACGGCAGCCGCGGCGAGCGCGGCAAACAGCGTGAGCGGATCGTCGTCCCAGGACTCGAACGCATCCGCCGCGCCGGCGTCCAGCGTGAGCACGCCCACGAGCTCGTCGGCCACCCGGAGAGCGCAGCCCATGCAGGAGTGAACACCGCCGAAACGCGCGGCCAGCTCGTCGTCGAACGGGTCGGGAAGTGGATCGTCCGCCGTGAAGCGAACCGGGCGCTGCGCCTCGCAGATCTTCTCCAGGCGGGGATGCTCGGAGACGACGAAGTGCTTCCCGAGGACGCTCGGCGCGAGTCCATCCACGGCAACGGGAACCAGCGCCCCCCGCTCCGCGCGGAACAGAGCGACTGCGTCCGCAGGGAAGAGGCGGCGGATGGCTGCGAGGAGGCGGCTGTAGACAGCTTCCTGAGGGAGACCGCGCGTGAGGTCCAAGGCGCTGTCGATGAAGAGGTCGAGCATGGGACTCCGTAAGCCGGTTGGGCCCAAAATTCGGCCCGCCGCGGAAGAGCGGTTGTCGCCCAGACCACGGCGTTGTCAAGCCGACAACCAGTAGCGTGGTCAAACGGACCACGCCGATCCAGCCGGCGCCTGCATTGACAGTAATTACAGCAACTTAACCCATTGGCCTGCCCCCTGCAATGCGGGCCGACCATGCGCGCAGTCGCCCTTCTCATCGCCCTGGCCTGTACGAGTGAGCCGATCCCCGCCGATCGGGCGTTCGGGCCCGCGGTGCCCGACCTCACGGCCGGGAGCGACGCGACCTCGCGCCATGCCGTGACGATTCATGTCCCGGAGGGCCTCGGCAGGGTCACCTTCCAAGCGCCCGACGGCGCCGTCCACCAGGTCCCGTGCTCCACGTGCCACGGGCCAGATGGCCTGGCCGAGCGCGCGGCAGATCCAGCGCGCCCGTTCCACCTCGGGCTGACCCCGCTCCCCGCGGGAGTGGAGCCGCCGAGCGGCGCCCTGAGCCGCCGGCTCGAGCACGGGCAGCTGCAGTGTGCGGCGTGCCACTCGAGCGGTGACCGCGACCGTCTTCGGCTGGCGGACGGACGCGAGCTGCCCTTCGAGGACGTGGTCACGCTCTGTGCGCAGTGTCACGGACCGCAATACCGCGACTACCAGCGCGGCTCCCACGGCGGGATGAACGGCTACTGGGACCTGCGCCGTGGCCCGCGCACACGAAATAGCTGTGTGGACTGCCACCACCCACACGCGCCGGCCTATCGACCGGTCATGCCGGTGTTCCCGCCGCGCGACCGATGGCTCGACTCGTCAACGAAGACGGAGACTCACTGATGGACGCTAGCCGTCGTACCGCACTCAAGGCACTGGGCGCGTCGCTCGGGGTGGCGGGCCTCGCCCGGGCGCTCCAGCCCCTGGTGGACTGGACCCCGGCCACGAGCATGGATGAGCTCCTCCAGAAGCACTACAAGGCGCTCACCAAGGAGGAGCTGGCCGTCATCCTGAGGCGGCTCGAGGATGAGGCGCGAGACACCTACGGGGTGGACGTCACCATCGAGGACGTGCGCCCGACCCCGGGCGTGGAGTTCGGATACGCGCTGAACCTCTCGATCTGCATCGGGTGCCGGAAATGCGCGGAGGCTTGCCACAACGAGAACAACCACGACCGCTCCACCAACAACTCGTACATCCGCGTGCTGGAGATGGAGAAGGGCAGCCTCGACATGGGCAAGGGGAGCGTCGACTACGACGGCCCCGTGCCCGCGCCCGGCAAGTTCTACATGCCGGTGCAGTGCCAGCAGTGCAGGAACCCACCGTGTGTCTCCGTGTGCCCCGTGGAGGCGACCTGGCAGGAGTCTGACGGGGTCACGGTCGTGGACTACAACTGGTGCATCGGCTGCCGGTACTGTGAGGCGGCGTGCCCCTACCACGCCCGTCGCTTCAACTGGAAGAAGCCGGAGCTGGGCGCGTCCGAGATCAACCCGAATCAGTCGTACCTCTCGAACCGGGTCCGCCCCCAGGGCGTCATGGAGAAGTGCACATTCTGCCTTCACCGCACCCGCAAGGGTCAGCTCCCGGCTTGCCTCGAGGCGTGCCCGACGGGCGCGCGGGTCTTCGGCAATCTGCTCGACCCGAGCTCTGAGATCCGCTGGGTCCTCGAGAACAAGCGCGTCTTCGTCCTGAAGGAGGACCTCGGGACACAGCCGCGTTTTTACTACTTCTTCGACGAGTAGGACGACCCGTGAACCACCCACAACACATCGTCACCTACCCGCGCTTCCTCTGGCGCGCGATCGGCGTCGCAACCGACGGGAAGCTGCCGTTCTACGCGTGGATGACGTTCCTCACCGCCGTGACGCTCGTCGGGATCAACGCGTGGGCCGAGCAGACCGTCCGCGGGATGGACGTCACCGGGATGACCGACCAGGTGTCGTGGGGGCTCTACATCGCCAACTTCACCTTCGCCGTTGGGCTGGCCGCCGGCGCGGTCGCCATGGTGATCCCGGCGTACCTCTACAAAGACAAGGCGCTCCACGACGTCGTTATCGTGGGAGAGGTGCTCGCGGTCGCGGCGATCACAGTGGCGCTCGCGTTCGTCATCTGCGACCTCGGCCGCCCCGACCGCTTCTGGCACCTCCTCCCGGTCATCGGGCGCTTCAACTGGCCCATGTCGATGCTCACCTGGGACGTGATCGCGCTGGGCGGGTACCTGGTCCTCAACCTGCACATCACCGGGTACCTCCTCTACACGCGGTTCCTCGGGCGCGAGCCCAACAAGCGTTGGTATGTGCCGTTCGTGATGCTGTCGATCGTGTGGGCCGTCTCGATCCACACGGTGACGGCGTTCCTCTACAGCGGGCTCGGCGGACGACCGTTCTGGAACACGGCGATCCTGGCGCCGCGCTTCATCGCCTCGGCCTTCGTGACCGGGCCGGCGTTCATCGTCCTCGCGCTGCTGGCCGTGCGCCGCTTCACGGAGATGTGGGTGGGAGATGACGCGCTCCGCACCATCCTCCGGATCCTGCGGGTCGCCGTACTGGCCAACCTGTTCATGGTGCTCTCGGAGGTCTTCACGGAGTTCTACACCGGCGGGAGCCACGTGGCTGCCGCGGAGTATCTGTACTTCGGCTCCCACGGGAAGGACGGGCTGGTCCCGTGGATCTGGACGGCCATCGGGCTCAACGTGGTGGCCGCCGCGATACTTCTGGGCGCCAACCCTCAGCAGCACCTGAAGTGGATCGGCCTGGCCTGCGCCATGACCTTCTGCGGAGTGTGGATCGAGAAGGGGATGGGCCTCATCGTGCCGGGCTTCATCCCGAGCACGCTGCACGAGATGGTCGAGTACACGCCCACGGTCACGGAGTGGAAGATCACGGCCGGGATCTGGGCGGCGGGCGGGATCATCTTCACCCTCGGGGTAAAGCTGTCTTCCGCGATCTTCACCGGGGAGCTGCGTCTCGATCGTGAGGCCCCGTGATGCCGATCATCGGCGCCGTGCTCAGCCTCTCCCCTCTGGACGCGCCCTACACGGAGCTCCGGGAGGCCCTGGCGCGCGACACCCGGCTCACCCTGGGTGAGGTGGCGAACGGTCGCCTCCCGGTCGTGGTGGAGACCCGCTCGCACGAGGAGGACCGCGCTTACCTGGACGCCCTGCGCTCCATGCCCGGCGTGCTCGACGTGCAAGTAGCGTTCAACGACTTCTCCGACCTGCACGAGAGCGGCTCTCTTGCCGGGGAAGCGTGCGTCCCGCGCACCGTTGAGGCGCAGCGACCACTTGCCTCGGTGGACCCGCTCACCGGCGGACGATCCCCAAGCCATGACGAACACCCCGATGCTGCGACCTCGCACCCCGAGCGCCGCGCCGGCTCCCGCGACTCAAAGGAGGAGACGCCGTGACGAGCTTCAACCCCGATGGCCGATCCCCAGAGTCGGAGGTCGCCCGCCGCGACTTCCTCAAGGCCACCGCTCTGGCCGCCGCAACCGCGGCGATCAGCGGGGCCGCACCTGCCGCCGCCGATGGCGTGAGCTGGGACAAGGCGCCTTGTCGCTTCTGCGGGACGGGCTGCCACGTTCAGGTGGGCGTGAAGGACGGCAAGATCACCCAGATCGCCGGCGACCGGAAGGCCGCGGTGAACAAGGGGCTCCTGTGCGTCAAGGGCTACCACGTTGGCCTCGCGCTCTACGGACCCGATCGGCTGAAGCAGCCGCTTCTGCGGAAGGACGGCGCGCTCGTGCCCGTCTCGTGGGAGGAGGCCATTGGTGTGATCGCGGACCGCGTCCTCCTGGACCCGAGGGGTTTCGCCATCTACGGGAGCGGGCAGTGGACGATCCCGGAGGGCTACGCGGCTCTCAAGTTCATGAAGGGCGGCCTCGGCTCGAACCAGATCGACCCCAACGCGCGGCTCTGCATGGCCAGCGCGGTCACGGGGTTCCTGGCGACGTATGGCGTGGACGAGCCCGCCGGCTGCTTCGACGACCTGGATGTCTGCGATGTGGTGATCACGTGGGGCAACAACCCGGCGGAGATGCACCCTGTCCTGTTCTCCCGGCTCATGGACCGCCGCAGCCGCGGCGAGAAGGTGACCCTGATCGACCTGGGCACGCGGCGCACACGCACCACGGCCTTTGCGGATCACTACCTCGAGTTCGAGCCCCACACCGACACGGCGATCGCCAACTGCATCATGTGCGAGCTGGTGTCCCGGGGGACCTGGGACAAGGACTTCGTGGAGAAGCACTGCTCGTTCCGCAAGAACGCAGAGCCCATGTCGCTGCTCGGCGATGCCTCTGACTTCGAGGCGTTCCGAGCGCACCTCGCGAAGTACACGCCGGAGAAGGTCGAGGCGCTCTCGGGAGTTCCCGCGGCGAAGCTCCGCCTCCTCGCAGACCTCTTCAGCGACCGGAAGCTCAGGATCACGAGCCTCTGGTGCATGGGGATGAACCAGCACACCCAGGGGACGGCCGTGAACACTCTCGTCCACGCCGTTCACCTCCTCAGCGGGCACTTCGGCCGGCCAGGCGACGCGCCCACGAGCCTGACGGGCCAGCCCTCGGCGTGTGGCACGGTGCGCGAGGTGGGGACGCTCGCCCACGCGTTGCCGGGTGGACGCCTGGTGGCGAAGCCCGAAGACCGGGCGGAGACCGAGGCCCTCTGGAACGTCCCGGCGGGGCGGATCCACGACCAACCCGGCTACCACACGGTGGAGATGTGGAAGCGCTTCTCCACCCCCGCCGAGGCGGGCGGCGACATCCACACGATCTGGGTGCAGGTGACCAACCCGGCCCAGACGCTCCCGAACCGGGGCCTGCTGGTGGACCCGAGCCGAAAGGACCCGAAGAAGTTCCTGATCGTCTCGGATGTCTACCCCACCGCCACGACGCAGATCGCCGACCTGGTGCTGCCCTCCGCGATGTGGGTGGAGAAGAACGGGATGACCGGCAACTCGGAGCGCCGGACCCAGCAGTGGTTCAAGATGGTCGAGCCACCCGGCGAAGCGCGCGACGACGCGTGGCAGCTGATCGCCGTGGCCCGGGCGCTGTACGACCGGGGCTTTGCCGGGATGAAGGACAAGGACGGCCGCTTCTTGTTCCGGATGACCGACAAGGACGGCGCCGAGGTGCCCGTCTGGGAGTGGAGCCGCTACTACAGCGGGGGCGTGAACGTTGACCGTGCCCTCTTCGAGGAGTACCGGCCGTTCACCAAGAAGAAGCACAAGGACCTGGCGCCGTACGACGAGTACGTGCAGCACCGAGGCCTCCGATGGCCGGTGGTGCAGCAAACCGACGGCTCGTGGCGCGAGACCCGCTTCCGCTTCGCGGAGTTCGATGACCCCTACGTAAAACGCGGCGCGGGCGTGGAGTTCTACCACTCCACCACGAAGGACGGCCGCGCTCAGCTCTGGCTGCAGGACTACGCGCCGCCTCCCGAGGCACCGGACGCCGGGTACCCGCTGTGGTTGTGCACGGGCCGTGTGCTCGAGCACTGGCACTCGGGCACCATGACGATGCGCATCCCGCAGCTGCGGCGCGCGATGCCCAACGCCTACGTCGAGGTGAACGCCCAGGACGCCCGCGAGCTCGGGGTCCACGAGGGAGAGCTGGTGCGCATCGAGACGCGCCGGGGCCGGCTCGACCTCCCCGTGTGGATCGACGGGCGCGGTACCACGCCCAAGGGCACCTTGTTCATCCCGTTCTTCGACGAGCGGCTGCTCGTGAACCACCTCACGCTCGACGCGCACGACCCGCTCTCGAAGCAGCCAGACTACAAGAAGTGCGCGGCCCGACTGGTACGGCTGCCCGCTTCGGGTCGGCCGTCATGAGCTCGCACCAGCCGGAGGGCTCTGGCCTCTGGGTGGCGTTGGCGACCGTCCTCGGCGTGTCGTTCGTAGGTTTCGCCGCCGGGACGAGCACGCAGCGCGCGAAGCCCGCACCGCTCCCCGAGGTGGAGAAGCTAGGTCAGGTCGCCAGCGGTGCGTCGGGTGGCAGCACGATCGCCCAGGCGAAACCCTACTCCAAGCTGCGCGAGACGAACGCGAAGGAGCCCCGCGTCGTCACGCCGGCCCGCCTCGAGGCGTCCGGCCAGGAGCCAGAGGCGTTCGGGCCGCCGCCTCCGCCGGAGCAGGTGGCCGGGTGGACGGCGCGCCGTGCCGAGCGGCGTGCGTGGGACGGAGCGCCTCCGACCATCCCACACCCCGTGGCCCACGGCTTCCAGCGCGACTCCACGGCATGCCTCGCGTGCCATGGCCAGGGCCTGGAGATCGGCTCCCTGCGGGCCGGCTTTCCGAGCCACCACCCGATGTCGTCGTGCACCCAGTGCCACGTGCCCGGAGACAGCCCCGTACCTCCAGCCTGGCCAGGGAAAGGCGAGCGGCCCGACACTCACAAGGCGTGGGGTGGCGGCGTCGCGATCAGCAGCCTCCCGGTCGCGCCGGTCACCCCGTGGGCTGCGCCGCGGGGGGACCGCGCGTGGGAGGGGGCCCCGCCCACCATCCCCCACGGGACCTTCCTGCGCGAGCGCTGCCTCGCGTGCCACGGCCCGACCGGACCCGACCCGATTCGCTCCTCCCACCCGTGGCGGCAGAGCTGTGCGCAGTGCCACGTGCCTTCCTTGGAGAGTGTCCCGTGATCTCACCGCTTTACGAAGGAAGCCTGGACGCGGACGGCGTCGCCGCGCTGTTGCGCGACATCGAGGTGTGCACCGAGCTCGTGGAGGTGCGCATCCGGGCACAGGCCACTACTCTGTCGTCGGAGGCGCCGCACGGTGTGGCGGCTGGCTCCCCGGGCGCAGGCTCGGCAAGTCTCGCGGCCGTAGCCGAGGCGCTCACCCAAGGCCGGCTCGCCGCGGCGCAGCTGGTGTATCGGCATGACGGCGCGTTGTGGGTGGACACGCTCATGACGCGGGGAGCACAACCCGGCGGGGCTCGCGTCGTCCGCAGCCGGACTCCCGAGGACGAGGCCCCATGCGCCGGACAGTGACCGTTGGCGCCGTCGTAGTGGTGGCCGCCGTGGCCATGGGCTCGCTCGCTGGTGTCGGCGGCTACACGTTCGTATATGCGCGCGGGTGGAGCTACCTCACCGACGACCCGGCCGCGTGCGGGAACTGCCACGTCATGGAGGAGCAGGTCACCGGCTGGCTGCGCTCGAGCCACCGATCGGTCGCCGTGTGCAACGACTGCCACACGCCCACCGGCCCCGCGAAGTGGCTGGCGAAGGCCTCGAACGGCTACCACCACTCGAGCGCGTTCACCACAGGCCGCTTCCCGGACGTGATCCAGATCACACCCGCGAACCTTGCCATCGTCGAACAGCGGTGCCGGGGCTGCCATAGCGATACCGTCCACGCGATGGACGCGGCACGGCCTGCCGACCGCACGCCCTGCACCACCTGCCACGCCCGAGTGGGCCACGCGAACCGAGACGACTGAGGGACGGAGGATCGAAATGGCGGATTCACACTCGGGGGAGAAGCAACAGGCAGGTCCGGGCGGGGCTCCCGGCCACGCCGGGCGGTCCGGCGGGCAGGGCCAGGGCCACATCCCGCTCTGGGCGGCCGGCGTTGCGGCGATCGTGGCGGGCGGGCTCGCCGCCGGGGCGGCCGGACTCCTCTCCAACATCGCCGAGCACCAGGGGGAGGCCAAGAGCGCCTTCTTCAAGGTGGTCGAGCTCAGCGACGACATCACGGACCCCGCGGTGTGGGGGAAGAACTTCCCGCAGCACTACGACGACTACCGAAAGACGGTGGACATGGTGCGGACGCGCTTCGGCGGCAGCGAGGCCGAGCCTCGGACGCCCACCGCGAGCGACCCGCGGACGGTGGTCGCGACGTCGAAGATCGAGGAGGACCCTCGGCTGAAGGCGATCTGGGCCGGCTATGCGTTCGCCAAGGACTTCCGCGAGGAGCGCGGGCACGCGTTCATGCTGGAGGACCAGGTATTCACCGAGCGGCAGCAGGTGGCGAAGCAGCCGGGGACCTGTCTGCACTGCCACGCGTCGATGTTTGGCGTCTACAAGAAGGCGGGCGACGGCGACCTCACCAAGGGCTTCGAAAAGGTCAATCCGATGCCTTATGCCGAAGCGAAGAAGCTGGCCGAGCACCCGGTAGCCTGTATCGACTGCCACGACCCTGCGTCGATGTCGCTCCGCGTGACGCGCCCCGGCTTCATCGAGGGCATGAAAGCCTGGAAGGGCCAAGACTACGACGTGAACCGCGACGCCTCGCGCGCGGAGATGCGGTCGTACGTCTGCGGCCAATGCCACGTGGAGTACTACTTCAAGGGGCCCGAGAAGCGCCTGGTCTACCCCTGGCACAAGGGCCTCAAGGCCGACGAAATCCTGAGCTACTACGAGGAGAACGGCCACAAAGACTGGGTCCACGCGAAGAGCGGTGCACCGGCGCTGAAGGCGCAGCACCCGGAGTTCGAGCTCTGGAGCCAGGGCGTCCACGCACGCTCCGGCGTGAGCTGCGCCGACTGCCACATGCCCTACAAGCGGGCGGGCGCGCAGAAGATCAGCGACCACCACATCCGCAGCCCGCTGCTCAACGTGAACCGCGCCTGCCAGACCTGTCACCGGTTCCCCGAGGACGAGCTGAAGGCGCGCGTGGAAGCGATACAGCTCCGCACCTACGAGATGCGCAACGCCGCCATGGACGCGGTGGTTCAGCTCATCGACGACATCGGCGCGAAGCGCAGCGCCGGGGCGTCGGATGACTCCTTGTGGCCGGCGCAGTCACTGCAGCGGAAGGCGCAGTTCCTGCTCGACTTCATCGAGGCGGAGAACTCCACGGGGTTCCACGCGCCCGGCGAGGCCGCGCGGATCCTCGGCAAGGCGGTCGACCTCGCACGCCAAGGCCAGGTCGCGCTCCGCGACGCGACCTTCACCCCGACTGAGGCGATCCCGCCGCGCCCGACCACACCTGGCCCACCCACGACGAGCGCCCCAGTGGGCGCAAAGGGAGAGAAGTGATGAACGAGAGCTACACGAAGAACGTGCCTGCGATGGCGTCGACCCAGGCCGAGACCGAGCTCCGCCGCAGCGCGCGGGCGCGCTGGGGTCTAGCAGTGGCCGTCTTACTGGGATCTGCCACGGCCTCGGCACAGCTCCAGGCCACGGCCTCCGTGGGCTTCGCCAAGCTCGAGGCGAAGTTCGACGCGGACGGCGAGCGAGACGACCTGGATCCGACGGTGACGCACATCCCCATCGGTATCTCGGCCAACTACACGATTTGGGGGGGCGTCTACGCGGGGGCCGGGCTGGTGATGCGCAACAAGAGCGTGGCCTCCGACCCCGAGAAGTCATCGTTCGGGCTGGCCGATCTCGAGCTGCGTGCTGGCTGGAAGGGGAAGTTTGGGGTGGTCGGGGTCGGCGCCGAACTGGGCGGCAAGATCGACCTCGGCAAAGTACCGGCCGACCTCGCCAGCGATCAGACCACCACCTCGGACAACATGCACGGGCTGCGAATCGGGGCCAACGTCATCGCCGCCGTGGCAGGTCCGGTGTTCGAGGTGGGCGCGCGGGTCTCGGCCACGCTGCACTTCGCACGTGACCTCGCCCCGAAGAAGGGCGATCCCGAGGTCGAGACGCAGAGCGGCCTGCTGATCGACCCGGCGTTGGTGCTCCAGGGGAGCGTGGACCTCGGGTCGCTCGCCTTCCTCTGGGGGCTCGACGTCGGCTTCCTCTACGAGACCGCGGACAAGCTCGCGGGCGAAGAGGTGAAGGACAGCGAGATGAACATGCTCTACGTCACGCCGAGCGTGGGCGTGAAGGTGGGTCAGCACGTGATCCGCGGGGTGTTCGGCTATCTCGACGGCGACATGATGGCGGGCATTCCGCTCATGGGGGACAACCGGTCCGTCCCGCTGATCCCGTTCACGCTGATGTACGCGTTCACGATGTAGGCGCGGCGCTGCTGCGGCCCGAACGCTCAGCGGCGCTGCGCGGCGGCCTCTAGCAACAGCGCGGTGAGCGTGGCGCGATCGATGGCGTCAGGACCTGTGACCGTGACGTAGCGGACCGTCTTCCCGCTGGACTTCGGCAGCTCGAGCGCGCCGGCGGGATCCGACAGGCGGGCCCCGCTCTCGAAGGCGACCTTGACGTGGTCTGCCATCGGAAACAGCCCACCGATGAAACCGGCCTCCGGGTGTCGGAAGCCGATCGCCTTCCAGCCGGGGTAGACGCGCTCCTCCACCTCGGGGAGCACGTCCTTCACGAGGACGCGCAGAGCCGCAATGGTGGTCTTGACGTGCTCGCTGTGTCCAGCGAGCAGCCCAGTAACCGTGAGCATCGGCCTTGTCTCGTCGCGCCCGCTCATACTTCCACGAACCTTCGGGTCTGTTCGTCCCATCGGAAGAGCTTCATATCGTCGACGCCGCCAACCCGGGCCGACAAGACAACGTAGTCCATCCCAGGGAGGATCGGGTCGCCATCGAGGTCGCCGCCCAGCGCGTCGAGGATGTCCTCGTCGCTGAAGTAAGCGCCCAAGGCGGTGCCCCGGTCCGTGTGGGAATGAAAGATCGCGCGGACGCTGCCGCCCGCTTCGGAAACCCGCTGAAAGACGCGGGGGTCGAAGTTGTACGCCGTGACCGCCGACCGCGAGTATAGCTCGGGGTCGATGGCGTGCAGCTTGTCTTGGAGGTTGTCGCAGGGCCATGACTCGAGCGCTCCGCCGCGCTCGACGATCAGCCCGCAGCACTCCCTGGGGTACCATTGCATGGCCCACTCGGCCATGGCGTCGCGCAGGGGGGCGAGCGCGTCCCGGCCGAGTGCGTTCAACGACCGCCCGCTATCGCGGGGATGATGGAGAGCACGTCATTGTCCTTGAGCTCCGTGCTGACGCCCTGAAGGAAACGGACGTCGTCCTCGTTACAGTAGATGTTTATGAACCGTCTGACTTTGTTGTTCTCGTCGACGAGCTTCGCCTTGAGTCCGGCATGACGGGCTTCGAGCTCGTCCACTACCGCGAGCACGGTGGGACCCTCCGCTGAGACGAGGTCCTGACCGGCAGTGAATTTCCGAAGGGGGGTGGGGATCTTGACCGTGACCTTGGCCATGCGAACCGACAGCTCCTGAGACGCGCCCGCCACCGGGTTGTCCCGGCGCCTCTGCCCCCAGCCGCGAAGGCGGCTGAGATCCGGCGCTGGGGGCCCACGCCGCAGAGAATTGCCATGTTAGCAGCATCATTGCGCGCGGCAACAGAAGCGCGGTGCACGCTCGACGGCGCCTCGATGGGCGCCGCGCGGAGCTGAGGACGGGAGGGGGCAATTCATGCTGGGGCCGGGGCAGCAGAGCTCCCCGGAGAGTGGAGGCCGCCCCCGTTGCGGGCGCGGGTGACCGGGAGTAGCGTGCGCCGCACATTGACCCGGAGGCCTCCAGAATGAATACTCGCCGTCTCTTCGCCTTGTGCGCGGGCCTCGCCGCCTGCACGTCCACGTCTGCACCCGAGCCCTCGCCGCGGCGGGGACAGGTCGTGCTCCCGCTCACCGAGCAGCGCCTCGCCGACGCCAACGACGGCCGTGCCCGGCGCGCGATGGAGGTACCCGACCAAGAGACCGGCGCCGGAGAGAGCGAGTGGCTGCCCCGCCTTCGACGCGTCTGCGAAGACATCGAGAACCCCAAGGACTGGACCAAGAGGCAGACCGAGGGCTGGGAGCCCTGGAAGGACAAGGTGGCGCTTCAGGTGGTGGACGCCCGCCTGCACTCGCCGGCGTTCAAGACGTGGAACATCGCCGCGGTGGACGACCCGGCGAAGAACACCGCGGTCCGCCACAGCGGACCCTTCTACGGCCTCGCGCTCACCGTGGAGCTGGAGAACAAGTCCACGGAGGTCCTCACCGGTGACGATATCTACGTGTGGGCCACGCTCGAGACCAAAGCCGGGAAGCACGTCTGCTTTGCCGACGGGAAGGCGCAACGCTCGTGGGATCCCTTCGCCAAGAAGGGAGTCGGCGCATTCGTAAACGAGAAGGCCTGGGCCGAGTGGCCGCTGCGCCCGCAGGAGAAGAAGCGGTACACGGTGACCCAAGCGTCTTGCTTCACCGAGGTCGAGCTCGAAGGCAAGGCCGCGGCGCTCAAGGTCGAGGTGTATGCGCGCTTCAAGCCGGTGGGCGGCGAGACGGTCATCGCGGGCCCGCTCGCAGTGGTGGAGCAGGCTGGGGACTCGGTGCGGGGCGCGCCGCTCGCCGCCGGCGGTGGGGACGACCTCGTAAAGGGCAAGACGCCCGTCGCCGTGAAGACCTGGGCGCTCTGGGGCGATCACGTCCTCGTGAGCGACGCGAAGAAGGCGTGGTGGACCCCCGCCCCCACGCTCAACTCGGTCACGCCCGGGAAGGCGCCCGAGACCGCTGCCGTTCCTGCCGAGGCCCCGGAGTACGCGAATGTCTTCGGGACCACGGCGCTCGCCATCAAGGGGTGGACGTTGGCTGGCTGGCGCTCTCAGAACGGCGGGATCGCCTTGGGCCGCAAGCTCGTGTCGGCCCAGGTCGCGATCGCGATCGACAGCTCTTCGGTGCAGACCACGCTGGACGCGACGCTCTCGGAGGCCAAGAGCGCTGCCACAGCAGCGGCCACCACCGTCACGGTGAAGCAGGCTGAGGTGGACGCCGCGAAGGCCGCGGCAACCGCGGTGGCGGGCACTGAGAGCGAGGCCGCGGCGAAGGAGACCCAGAAGGCCGCAGAGGTCGCCCTGGCAGACGCGACCAAGGCGCAGAAGGCCGCTGACGCTGCCGTCGCAACCGCGACGAAGGCGCTGACCAGCGGGGTCGCGGGGTACCTGAAGGCGCAAGCCGCCCAGATCGACTGCGGTAGCTTCGTGCTGGACGTGGGCAGGACGCAGCTGAAGCCCCGGAAGGGCTCGTTCGGCGCGACCGAGTGCAAGGCGCTCCTCAGCGGGACTGCAGCAGCAGGCACCATCTGGTTCGACCTCGAGCGGTGGGATGTGCCCGTGGCGCTGATCTGGAAGGGCAGCGCTGGCCTTCAGCTCCACACGGTGCTGAGCCACGCGATCGGTGACGTACCCGCGGAGTAACCGGCTACCAACTGTCCGGGAGCTTGGCTACGGCCCGAAGGAGGCCGAGCTGGTGCGCGAGGAAAGCAAGCCGCAGCACCCGCTCGGTCTCACCGGGTCCCATGCTCACCCGAGCCACCAGCTCGCTCACCGGCACTGCAGGCCCCCTCAGAGCTTCGAGCACCAGCATCTCCTGCGGTGGCAGCTTCAGCGCCGCGAGGTCCAAACCCTCTGAGGTGAACTGCACCCGAAGGTTTCCCGTGCGCGCGAAGTAGTCCATGAGCTCTGCTTCGGTGAAGGAGCGGCGAAACGCAGGCGGCAGGTGCGAGAGCGGATCGATGTCGAGTCGGACGCCGTCTTGAGGGAGCTGCTCGTCCAGGTAGAACGCGGAGCGCCCCGCGACCCAGCGAAAGAGCTCGGTGAAGCGACGCTCGAGCTCGCGAGCCACGGCCTTGCCGAGCTCGAGCTGGCTGACGAAACCCAGCCGCACCAACTGCCGCGCGATCACCAGATCCCCGCCACCCGCGCGCGCCGCCGCGACCTCGAGCTGCGTGGCGTTGATCAGGCCTTCGGCCAATAACCGCCGCCCGAGCTGGTCCTCCGGAACGCTGGTGCCCAGCCGCACGATACGCCCGGCCGAGAACCACAGCTCGCGGGTGTCGCGCCCACTCGAGCCGCCCGACGATGCGTCTTCGGGACGAGCTTGACCGTGTCCCCGGACGAGCACGAGGCGCCCGGTGTTTCGGGCACGCGCGTAACTGGCCAGCAGGGCGCCGAGCGTGAACCGATCGAACAGCGCGAGATCGGTGGGCTCACCGTCTGGCCAGCCCTCAGAGAGGCCCTGGTAATGGGTGATGACGTCGCGCGAGGAGAGCGCCGTGCCACCATCGATGCTGACCCGCTGCTCGGGTGTTACCCGCCTGCCAATGATCATCACGCGCAGGTTGTCGACGCCAAAGGGCCCCGCGAAGCGCTGTGGGCCCGTCTCGATGAAGAGCTCGGTCTCGCGCAGCCGCCCACTGCGTTGCCACCGCTTGCCAGTGTCGAGGACGAGGCCGTCTGGGCCGACGCCTACGAGCGCGGAGGTCCCCGGGGTGAGCGAGAACGGTCCGCCCCCGCGTGTGGAGAGGAGTCCACTCCCGCCGCTCACAGGGAAGCTGCCGGAGCCGGTCCCGCTGAGCGTCCACGCCGACCCGGTCGACGTGCCGGAGCGCTGCGGCGGCTCGACGATCGGTCTGCTCAGGAGGTCGTTGACGAGCGCCGACACATCCCGCGCGCCGCTGCGGCTCTGGCGCTCGAAGAGGTGTGCCTCGATGGCGTCGAAGAAGTGCCGGGCGGACTGGAATCGCCGGTCGCGCGGACGGGAGAGAGCGCGCCGCAGGATCGACTTTACGGACTCGGACAGCTCGGGGTGCCGCGCCAGACGCGGCTCGATCTCTGAGGCACGCACGTTCGCGAGGGTCTCGACGTCCGTCTTGCCCCGGAACAGCCGCTTCCGCGTGAGCATCTCGTAGAGGCAGGTCCCTACCGAGAAGAGGTCGGACCGATGGTCGACGGCCTTCCCTTCGACCTGTTCGGGCGACATGTAGCCGAGCTTGCCGCGCAGCGCGCCGAACGAACCGCCGCCGAACTCCGGGCTGAAGCGAGCGCGCGCCACGCCGAAGTCGGCGATCTTCACCGCGCCCTGCACGCCGAGCAGGATGTTCGACGGAGAGACGTCGTGGTGGATGAGGCCGAGCGGGGCGCCGTCCGCGCCCCGCGCCCTGTGGGCATGATCGAGGCCGCGCAAGACCTCTGCGATGATGAAGAGGCACACCTCCTGAGGGATTTCGACGGCGGCGACCGCGGCTCGGTAAAGCAGGCGGTAGAGGTCGATGCCCCGCACGAACTCCATGGCGATGAAGCGCCGGCCTTCGGCTTCACCGAGCTCGTAGATCTGCACGATGTTGGCGTGCTGCAGCGTGCTCGAGATCTTGGCCTCGCGGATGAGCATCTCCGCGAGGCGTGTTCGCTCCGCCATGGCCGTGTGGAGCCGCTTGATCACCACGGTCTTCGCGAAACCGGCAACACCCGCGCGCGTGGCTAGCCACACCTCGCCCATGCCACCCTGGCCGATCTGCTCGATGAGACGGTACTTCCCGAACGGCTCGCCCTGCATTCCAGCGACGGACGCGGTGTCGGCAAAGAGGGCGCTCCGGCGCGCCGGGCTGCCGCTGCGGGAATCCTGATCCGGTGGGTCTTCGTGCATAGAAAGGTGGTTACGCCGCGCTTCGACATTAGCCGTCGCACACCCCCTTGTCACCCAAACACCCGGCCCTGAGGCGTGGCATGAGACGTGCTTCGTGAGGCTGATACGCCACACCGGCTAAGGATCCCACGACGTTACGGGAGCTACTTGCCGGTGGTGGGGTTGAACGGCATCACGGACTCGCGACCCCACCCGGGGCCAAGGGACCCGAGGAGAAGCAGGTATGCCCGAATTACAGACGACCCCTGCAGGCCAGGCGCCGCGCCCGGAGACCCAGGCCGCCTCGCCGCAGGCGGCCAATCCGCTCAAGGCGACCAACTACGCGCAAGGGGCGAAGTCCGTCGCGCCCAAGAAGCAGAACCTGCTCTCCCCAGCGGCCGAGCGCAGCGCCGTTCGCTACAACGAACAACGGGGCTTCTCGCGCGAGCAGGTCCGGCGGTACCAGAACGTTGTCCGCACGCCGGACGACGGGAGCTTCGGTCCCAACACCGTCGAGGCGATCGCCGCCTTCCAGCGCGCGAACGCTCTGGAGGTGGATGGACGAATCGGGCCCGCCACAGAGCTCGCGCTCGAGGCGCGCGCCATGCCGGACCTAGACCACGACGGGAAGCACAAGGTGGAGGACGATCCGCTCAGCTCGGGCGCGCTCACCGCGAACTTCTCGCTCAGCGAGTTCGCCAGCAAGGATGGCCGTGGCACGCCGCGTTCGGTGGTGCCGAAGCTCCGCGAGCTGGCGCAGAACCTGGAGGTGCTGCGCGCGGAGGTGGGCCCCATAGCGATCATCTCCGGGTACCGCTCGCCCCAGCACAATCTGGCGGTCGGCGGCGCCAAGAGCAGCTACCACATGCGGGGGATGGCGGCCGACATCACGGTCGGGGGCATGAGCCCGCGGCAGGTCAAGGCGGCGATCGAGAAGCTGATCAGGTCCGGGCGGATGAAGCAGGGCGGCATTGGGTTCTACTCAGGCTTCGTGCACTACGACACCCGTGGCTACGCCGCGCGCTGGTAACCCCTGAAGCTTGGTCCGCCTTGGCGACACGAGCCGCAGGCTACGGTCTACGGGTTCTGGTACCACTCCCGCCAGGCGACGAAGTCCCGACCGAAGTAGGGGAGGTCGCCCTTCGGCTCCGGGTCCGTGAGCCACGCCGTGACCATCGAAGGGGGCGGCAGCGGGTGGCCATGGATCAGGTGCTCGAGCGCGGCGAACACCGCGTCGCGAACGCGGTCGGAGCTGTCCAGCGTCCCGTGCTCGACCAGCACCTTGGCGAACTTCCGATTCCCCGAGCGCCCAGCTGCATAAGCAGCGGCGGCCCGTACTTCGGTCGAGCCGTCGCGTACCAGCAGGGTGAGGATGGGCAGGACGCGCCCATCGTCCACCAGGCCCAGGATCTCGGCCACGTGCGCGCGTGTCGCTCCATCTGGCGCCTCGGAAGCCTTGTCGAGCGCCGCGGCGAGGCTCGAGTGGGCGAGGCGTTTGGTCTCACCAAGCCGCCCCAGCGCCCGCAACGCCTCGCGCCTGAGGGCGGGGCTCCCGGCCCGGACCAGCACCGCCAGCGAGGCGTAGCCGTCGCTCACCCCGAACGCCGCGCGCGCCTCCGCGACCGCGGGGCCGTCTCCGTCGGTGGCGGCTTGGGCCACCGCGTCGAGCGCCGTGACCACGGCTGCCGCTTGCCCCTGGAGCGCACTGACGTTCCGCGTCAACGCGGACGCCACGGGCCCTGGCGCGGCCGGGAGAAACTCGAGTAGCGGCGTCAGGTCAGCGACCGGGGCCACGCCGAGCGCGCACGCCACCGCCGCGGCCCGATGGGCCGGGTCAGCGAGGGGCGGCGACGGTGGTTCGCCAGGATTCACGCCCGGCGGGCGGCCCTCAGCCCCCCCGGCGGCCGGGCTGGGAGTCCGGCCGCAGTTCTCACCTGGGGGGCAACCCCCTGACCCCCCGGCGGCCGGGCTGGGAGTCCGGCCGCAGTTGGACAAGGACGAGTCCCCCGCTGCCCCGCCGCAGTCGCCGGCAAGGGCGATAAAGACGAGCCTCGGTGGCAGGCGCGACAACATCGCGGGCAGACCATCCGCGAGGCCCTCCGGAGGGAGCAACCGCGGCCAGGCGCAAGCAACGCCGTGCAGCTCTTTCGGTTCGGTCGAGGACAACGCGCGCTCGAGCAGCGCCTGGCGCTGATCGGTGGTGAGGGCGTCCAAGGCGAGGCGAGCCGCCGCCGAAGCGTCGGCATGACCCGTGACCAGCCCCGCCAGCAGCGCCTCAGCGGCGTCCACCCGAGCCGGGTCCGCCTTCGTCGACGCGCCGATGAGCTCCGCGCCTTTCTCCGCAGCCGCCACCTCTACGGCGGGTAAGCCGGAGCTCAGCGCCTTGCGAAGCACCTCGGCCGTGGACGCGTCGAGGCGCTCGAGGGTCTCCAGCGCCTCGAGGTGCTCGAACGCCTGCTCGCTCAGCATGGGCGTGGCCTGCCGCGACTGGGGCGTGAGGATCAGCAGCGGACGAGCCCCGAGAGCGGGGCCGCCGAGATCGACGGGGAGGAGCTCGCCCTCTCCGGGGCCGCACCCCGCGGCGATCGCGAGCCATGTAAGGACGCTCCCCACCGACCGTCTGGCCCTGTTTTGCCTCACTTGACACCCCCCGACCCCAGCCTATGTTTCGGCCCGGCGTTGCCGGCCGACGAACTACGGGAATTCCGAGAAGACGTCGAGCAACGCGAGTGCGGCCGTCATTGGCCGTCGCAGTCCTCCTCCAGCCCCCTCAACGAGGTGCGGACGGGGTGGGTACCCACGGTGTTCGTGGCTGCCTGCCATGGAGTAGTTCTGCGCCGGTGCGGGCCTCAACCGGAAGGGGGTGTGACATGGGCAAGATTGTCGGTATCGATCTCGGGACAACCAACTCCGTTGTGGCCGTCATGGAGGGCAACACGCCCAAGGTGATCGCCAACCAGGAGGGCGCGCTGACCACTCCGTCGGTCGTGGCCGTGGACGACAAGGGGAATTACCTCGTCGGCCAGGTGGCGCGCCGGCAGGCGGTGACCAACCCCGAAAACACGGTCTATTCGGCCAAGCGTTTCATCGGCCAGAAGTACAGCGAGACGCGCAACGAAATGAAGCGCATGCCGTACACCGTGGAGGAGGCGCAGAACGGTGACGCCCACTTCCGCATGCGCGGCAAGACCTACGCTCCACCCGAGATCTCGGCCCAGGTGTTGCGGAAGCTCAAGGAGGCGGCCGAGGCCTACCTCGGCGAGACGATCCCCGAGGCGGTGATCACGGTCCCGGCCTACTTCAGCGACAGCCAGCGTCAGGCCACGAAGGACGCGGGCCGGATCGCTGGGCTC
>SXGT01224408.1_pt1 | contig 30570 bp, 25 predicted proteins | sample 3176221 | NCBI WGS metagenome assembly SXGT01 (sample SAMN11356862, study PRJNA531348) | freshwater metagenome | isolation source: freshwater sample F1-120 | place: China: Fuxian Lake, Yuxi | collected 2017-12-25 | reverse complement strand
TTGCTTGAGGTTGTTCGCGCAGCTCGCACGACGCGCCGCTTCACGGGCACGCGCAAGCGCCGGCAGCAGGATCGCCGCCAGGATGCCGATGATCGCGATCACGACCAGCAGCTCGATAAGTGTAAAGCCTTTCTTTCTCATGTATGAATCCTTCTACTCCACTTCGCACTACGCAAAGCAGAATGAATGTTTGGGATCAACACCACGCTGATCCCGGCGCCACCACCACACTGGCTTACCCTTCTCTAGCAACTCGCGCGATGCCACGCAGAGCACTTGCTCCGCACATGGTTTCGCCCGCGCATTGGCGTTTCCTCCCTTCGATTGCGCGACGAGTCATTCTGGGTTCCCCGGATTTCTGTGCATGTGATCTCAAAGGATTACACACGCCAGAGACCTTGTGTTTGTGCAGCACGCCCGTAGTGTATCTCTGTCTATCGTTTTCGTCAAGGCTCTAAGTTATTGAGAATAAATAACATAAGACTAAAGTGAGCAAATTGTCTTATCCAGATAATACAATAAAATCACTAATCAATTGACTAATCAAACGCTAACCTTTTGCTCTTTCAAAACTGTGAATCGCAGCGTGGATATTGCTATCATAAAGAATATTGGCCAATGGGCATCGGTGTTGATTTTTTTAGCCTGCGGTTTAAACGGTGATGATTACTAATGAAGAAACGAAAAACAATAAAAACACGTGAGCCTAAACGGGGAGCAGGGATTCGATTCGACTGGGATTTCAATCATCCCCCTTATCATCCCAGTGCCCCGCCTGCCCGGCACTTCTTCCAGGGTGAGTCCTTGGCCAGAAGCCTGGAACTCGCCATCGCACGGGCCGATTCACTCCTGTTTCCCGCCTCGACTCGCGGGGTCGCCCCCAGCAATGTGCAGGCGGTCTCGGGCGCAATAGTGGCGGAAAACAACTACTCCATCGAAATTCATCTCGAGTTTCGCGGCATAGAACGCAAGTCGCATCGTCTTCGATTGGTTGTCGCGCGAAATGATCAAGAGTTGGCGCTAATGGTCAAGGCCGAGGGCCGCAACCTCACGGCTGTCGCGCCGCGTCTCCCCAAACAACTCGCTCCGCCTCTGGCGGGCGGTCTGCTCTTCCTGCCGGATCGCCATCGACGCACCGGCCAAAATCGGCGCATCCCCGCCTACGCCACGCGTCCAATCCCCGAATCGCTCTACTGCGGCATCGGCGGACCGGAACAATTCATTGCATACTCCGCCTCACCGCGGCTGCTCTCGCGTGATGTCACCGACAAGATAAAAGGCCGCATACTTGAAATATGTATGCGTTCCTTCGATCCGCGTGCACGCACCGCAATGCCACCCCCCGATCTCCAACGTGGCACGCTACGCCTTTCGGCGCGTGCTGGGGCTGCGGGTGAATTCGTAATCACTGGGTGCCCGTTTCTCTGGGATCACATGGATCACGTAGGCCTGATTCATCGATTGACCGGATTCGACTGGAAGGAAGGTGATCGCGGGATGCCCTTGTTGCCCGCCGATCACGGCCTGCTCCGCGAAGCGATGATCATTGCGCTGGGAAAACCCACTTCCAGGGAATGGTTGAAGGAGTACGCCGCAGCTCTCGAACAAGGCCGATACAAACCGCATCACCGATTCTCGCTCGATGCACTGGCAAGCCTGCGTGAATCCTTGGCGCGTTAATCCGGCATCGTGCTGGAGCGTGCAATAAACTTTGACACTCCCGCTCAGCCGCATTATGATCACGTTGACGCCGTAAGTCGTTTCACACTAGGCGCTTACTGATGACTACCTCCCTGCCGGCCACCGCCTCTACACCCCACGCCGAGGCCGCGCTCCGTGTTGTTGAGCGCCGCATCCCGCCTTCGCGGGGACTCATCGCCGTGCACAACCGCGTTGGCCGCGTTTTCGCTCCAGTCGATCTCAACCGCTGGCTCCGTCTCCAGCGCCACATGTTCAAGGCCGACAAAGCCGACGTACTCGCCAACGGTGAAGCTATCGATCTTCTCGAGCACTTGCTCCCAGCCGCTGCTGCACTGGATCTTCGGCTCTCACTGCGCACCGATGCCTCGGGACCGGTCGCGCATCTCCGCGCATTAGCTGCCGCGGGACTCTTCGATGTCTTCCTTTGTCCCACGGACAACGATGTAAAACAACTCACTTCGTGGTTGACCGCTTGCCGCGATCTTGATCTGCCGATTCGTCTGCAATTGCAAGCGCCGTTTTCGCCTCAAATGAATATCGCCGACACGACCGAGTTCCTCGCGCGTCACGGAGTTGTCCGGGTGAATCTCGCGCTCGCCGATCATTTCTCAAGCGATCCGGATTCGCCGGAACCGGTGGTAAGCACAGAATCGCTTGCAACCATGCAGGCGCTTGCGGCCGGACTCGAAGCGCGCGGAGTGGAAGCGAATCTGTTCCACATCCCGTATTGCCTCCTGGAAAAAACGAACTGGTCCCGTGCCCAGGGCACACGGCAACTCGCGATGGATCATGCGCACTATCTCACCGATGCACAGCGCCTCTGCGCGAAACTCTTCGATCGCGGACCCGTGGTTGCGAGCATGATCCTCCGTATCCTCCTATCGAATGCGACGCTGCGGCGCCAGCCCGCGGATAATGTACTACTCCCGGGCCTACTGCACCGGCAATATGCCTATCTCTTCGCACGGATCTTCCGCCGGCTCACGATTCATTTGCGCATCCTCAAGAGCGCACCAGCGCCAAAAACCGCCACGACACACGAACTCCTGCCGCGCGAACCCAATTCTTCGGCCAAAGAGACGGCCAACCCGGAATGCGAAGCCTGCGCGCTTAAACGGGTCTGCGATCGCGACACGCCAGAATTGCGCCGCCATCTTCCCGGCGCAAAACTTCACGCCGTACCCGGCGAGCATGTCGTCTCACCGCTGCATTTCGCCGCGCTTCAGCCCAAATACTACGACGCGCTCGATCGGGCACGCCTCGACGTTGAAGATCGGCGCGGCGATCTCACCGCCGAAGCGCTCGCTTTCATCACCAATCGACCGCCCGACCTGCTGGTCGGTCCGCAGGACTATAGCGTCGAAGGCGCTTACTTCGATCGCATGGAAAGCGGACTCAAGTGGTGGTCGCTGAGCAATATCGAACGGCTCAGCACACCGCTCGGCACTTTCACACCACCCTTCACGATCTCCGTCGATTTCGGTGCCGGCATCGCGGACTACATCGGGTTCAGTCTCGGCCGCCACTGCAAACTCGTCTGCCCGATGGAAGCCTATCGCCACAACCTCACGCTCCACGTCGCCGCGGATGGCCGCTTCATCTTATTGCGCGACCGCGTGCCGGTGCGTCCTGTCGAGTTCGAAGGGCTCTATTATCTCCCCATCCGCTTGGGTGAACGGTTTCAGCCGCGCATCTCTGCGTGGAACATCGACGAATGTATCGCCACGCAAAATGTCCGCGTCTGGACCAGCGCCGAGCGCAGTAACACGGACCGCGCGGTCAAATACTCGATTATCATTGTCAGTACGCGCTTCACGCGCCGTCTCCATTCTGTGCTGCGTTCACTCGCGCATCAGAAAAACTTCGATCTCAATTCCGTCGAGGTCATCATCTGTTATGTCCCCGGCATCGACGCTTCCGACGATCTCATCGACAGCGTTACCATGACCTACCCAAATCTGCACATTGTCCGCTCGGCCTTCCCTGAGCGCTACATGAACTCTAAAGGTTTTCTCATCAACGAGACCGCCAAGATCGCGCGCGGCGAGTGGGTCATGCTGCTCGACTCCGACACCTTGCTGCCGCCGGACTACTTCGCGAAGATCGAGGCGCTCTCTGCGACATCCGAATTCATCGCGCCCGACGGCCGCAAGCTATTGCCGAAAGATGTCACCGCACGCATCCTCATGGGCGAAGTCGACCCATGGGATCACTGGCAGGATCTCCTCAACGGCCCCGGAGAGTTCCGCCACCGTGAGACCTGGGGCATTCCCGTCGGCTTCTGCCAAACCTTCCGTGCGAAATATTTACAAATGTTCCCCTATCTCGAAGTCGACCACTTCGAGACTGCCGACATGCAGTTCGGCGGGCAGCTCAAAATGCATCTCGGTGAGGAAACGCGCCTCTCCGGCACTCCAGTCATTCACCTCGATCACGGCGGCAGCCAATGGTACGGCACACAGAAACACATGTAGCCGACATCGACGCGCCAGCGTCCGCAGCGCCTCATCGGCTCGAAATCCGCGTCGAGCGTCTCGCTCCGTCCCGGGGTCTAGTGCTCGACGCGAACCAACACGACCGCACATACAATCCGCGAGACATCCACCGCTGGCTGCGGCTCAACCGCGTCGTTTACAAGACCGACAAGATCGACTATCTCTGCGATGCAGAGCCGGAAGAAACGACGCGCCGCACGAGCGACCTCCTCAACTACGCGCGCACGCTGGATCTTCGCCTCTCGCTGCGCACGTCTTGCGCAGGACCGCCGCCCGATCTCGCGCGCCTGCGCGCCGATGGATTGCTTGATGTGTTCCTCACGCCCCGGCGCATGACCGATCCGGCGCTTTCATCCTGGCTTGTCGTCGCGGCACACGCAGGACTGCCCGTCCGGTTGCAGATTCCCTTCCCTCTTCCTCCGTCGCTCGACGCACCTCAGCTTGCGGAGCAGTACGCCGCCGGCGGCGTTGTCATGGTAAACATCGCGGTACACGATCCGTTCATCGACGCCGACAACTCTCACAGCCAGTCTCAAAGCCAACAGAGTCTCGAAAGCATGCAAACGCTCTCTCACGCGCTCACCGCCCTCGGCATCGAGTGCAACCTGCTCGGACTGCCCTTCTGCCTGGCGGACCAGGCTCAATGGCCGAGCATCGTGAATGCGCGACAGTTTTTCGCCGACCATCAGCACTACCGAGAAGACAGCTACGAACTGGCGCTCCGTTTGCGCAATCGCCCAGCGGTGCTCGCCGGCAAAATCCTCTCTATATTTCTTGGCAAGCACACGCTCTTCGACAATCCCATCGACAACAAGCTGCTCCCCTGGCTGCTTGAATCGCCCTGGCTGCGCGCGCGCATCGTCGCCTGGCACAAACTCACCGGCCATCTGCGCCTCATCCGCAGCGTGCCTAATGCCGCGCCGGAATCCGAAGCCCGCGCGCAAAAGGCCCTCGATCGCAAGCGCCGCGAGACCATCCGCGGCTTTGGTCCGCTCTGCGGCATCTGCCGCCTGCGCCACATTTGCGATCGCGAATCGCCCACGCTCAAGCGCGCCTTGCCGGGTATCGAAGTCTCGCCGATCGACGGTGAAATTGTGATGAATCCGCTGCACTTCGCCGTCGAACAACCGAAGTATTACGACGAGGTCGACCGCGATCGTCTCGAACTCACAGACGCTACCGCCGATCTGGTCGCGCGAGCACGCACGCTTATGGAAGAGCGTCCGCCGGATCGCGAGATCGACGCTTTCGAATACAAAACCGAAGGTCAATGGAGCCATCAACTCCCCGGCGGCGTGCGCTGGTTCGGTTTTACCAACACCGAAAAAATCAGCACGCCGCTTGCCACGCTCGATCCGCCCTTCACGCTCTCTGTCCTCGTCGGCGGCGGCATCGCGGAGTACGCCGGCTTCAGCCTCGGCCGCGACTGCAAGCTCGTCTGCCCCATGGACGGCTACCGCCATCAGCTTGCGCTTCATGTTGAACACGACGGCCGTTATGTCCTCCTACGCGATGGCGAAGCGGTGCGTCCAGTCACTTTCGAAGGACACCACTATGTTCCCGTGCGCCTCGGCGATCGCCTCGAACCGCGCATCAGCCTCTGGAACATCGACAACTCCATCGTCACGCAAAACGTCGCCCTCTGGAGCGAGCATCTCCGCCGCACGATTGATCGCCCCACACCCAAATTCTCCGTCGTCACCGTCTGCGTAAAATATGCGCGCCGCCTGCAAACCGTCCTGCAGGCCGTGGCCCACCAGCAGGGAATCCCGCACTCCGATATCGAGATCATCGTCGCGTATGTACCGGATGTCGATCCCACCGAAGACGTCCTCGAAGCGCTCGCCCTCGCGCACCCGGATCTCGCCATCCACCGCTCCACCTTCAATGAGCGCAAAGCCCGCGCGAAGGGTTTCCTCATCAACGAAACGCTGCGCAAAGCCTCCGGCGAATGGGTCGTCTTACTCGACGCCGACACGGTCCTCCCGCCGAATTTCTTTCAGGAAGTCCTCGCGCACAGCGCGAATTCCGACTTCGTCGTGCCCGATGGCCGCAAACTACTGAGCCGCGAGGTCACCGCGCGTGTTCTCCTCGGCGACATCCGCCCCTGGGAACGCTGGAACGAACTCCTCGCCACCGAAGGTGAATTCCGGTATCGCGAAATGGACGGGGTCCCCATTGGCTTCTGCCAGGTCGTCCGCCGGCGCTGCCTCGATACCGTCCAGTACTATGAAGCCGACCATTTCGAAGGCGCGGACTGGCAATTCAGCATCGACATGCGCAAACACTTCGGACCCGAGATTCGACTCTCAGGCGTCCCTGTCCTCCATCTGGACCACGGTGGCTCCAAGTGGTACGGCACCTCGCGGCACTTTTGAAATCAGGAGGAGTCTTACATGCTCAAATCCAAAAAAGTGCCTACGACTATTGATGGGTACATCAAGAGCGCCCCAAAAGACATCCAGCCCCTCTTGCGGGAATTGCGCGCCGCTGTAAATCAGGCTGCGCCGGACGCCGAAGAAATCATCAGCTATGGAATGCCCGCATTTAAGCAGCATCGCAACCTTGTCTACTTCGCTCCCGCGAAGCACCATATCGGCTTTTATCCCGGTTCCGCTGCAGTCGAAAAATTTCTCCCAAAGCTAAAGGCCTACAAGACCTCCAAAGGGGCCATTCAGTTCCCTCTGGACAAGCCGCTTCCGCTACAACTTGTAAAAGAGATCACGTCCTATCGAGTCAAGGAAGAAATAAAGAAAGCAAAAGCCGTCAAACCGTCGGCTCGGAAAAGCAACTGACGTCCCCGAAGGGATCTTCCAGATAGAAGTCGACCTTCCCGCCCGCATCAACATTCGCAATGAACCACGGCGGCGCGCTAGGGTAACCCCATGCCAACATCCGTAGTCACGCTCCACGCCGCCACACCCGAGGACCAACCCGCGCTCCGCCGCCTCATGCAGCTCTACTTGTACGACTTCAGCGAATTCGAAGATATCGAAATCAACGATGACGGCTCCCTGGGCCATCGCGAATTCATTGAGGAACAATTCGGCCCCGCGCACGACGTATACGTCATCCGCGCCGACGGCCAACTCGCCGGATTCGCCATCCTGACCCGCGGCAGCTACCTCGCCAACGATCCCGCCGTCATGGACATGACGCAATTCTTCATCATCCGCGGCTGCCGCAAACGCGGCGTCGGTGCCTCCGCCGCACAGCAACTCTTTTCGACGTATCCCGGCCCCTGGGAAGTCCGCGTTATCGATTCCAACTCCGTCGCCCGGACCTTCTGGCGGGCGACCATCACCCGCTACACCCGCGGAAACTTCGCCGAGACCCGTTCGGAGTCCCACCGCCACAAAGGACCCGTCTTCGCCTTCACCTCACGGGCGCATCCATGACCGCCGGTTTCGCCTGCGATTGGACCTCTGCCCCACGATGACCTACCGACGCGAAATTGACGGCCTGCGCGCCGCGGCCGTGGTACCGGTCATTCTCTTTCACGCGGGCTTCAGCTGGTTCAGCGGCGGCTACGTCGGCGTGGATGTGTTCTTCGTCATCAGCGGCTATCTCATCACGGGAATCATCCTCGCCGAGCGCGCCGCGGGCCGGTTCTCACTCGCCGGATTTTACGAACGCCGCGCCCGCCGTATCCTCCCGGCGCTCTTCGTCGTGATGGCCGCGTGTCTTCCTTTCGCGTGGCTTTGGATGTTACCCGAGGATCTGAACGACTTCTTCCAGAGCGTCGTCGCCGTATCCGTATTCGCGTCGAACTTCCTCTTCTGGAGCAAAAGCGACTACTTCGCCACCGCGGCCGAGGCGACTCCCCTGTTGCACACCTGGAGTCTCGCGGTTGAGGAACAGTTCTATTTGCTGTTCCCGCTGATGGTCATGCTGCTGTGGCGCGTCGCCCGGCGGCATCTGTTCGGCGTGCTGGCCGCCACGGCGATTCTGAGTCTGGCTCTGGCTCAGTGGCAGTCCGCGGCGGCGCCCGAGACCGCGTTCTACCTGCTACACACGCGCGCATGGGAGCTGCTGATTGGCGCGCTCATTTCACTCCACCGCTTCGAGAAGCCGGCACACTCCATCCCGAAGGCAATCGAACAATTCGCGGGCGTCCTCGGTCTTGCTCTCATCGCCTATGCGATATTCGCCTTTGATCAGCGCACGCCTTTCCCCAGCATCTACGCGCTCGTGCCCACCATCGGCACCGCGCTTCTCATCCTCTTCGCCACGCCACAGACCCTAGCCGGACGCGTGCTCGGCCATCGCTGGCTCGTCGGCATCGGGCTCATCAGTTACAGCGCATACCTGTGGCATCAGCCGCTCTTCGCCTTCGCACGCTTGCGCAGTCTCGATTCACCGGGCGAAACGACCTTCGGTGTGCTCGCCCTCGTCGCGCTCGTGCTGGCCTATCTCACCTGGCGCTTCGTGGAGCGTCCCTTCCGCGACAGGACGCGCATGAGCCGCAAGACCATCTTCAGATGGGCCGCCGCCGCGAGCCTGGCGATGCTCGCCATCGGTGGCTTCGGCGATCACACCGACGGTTTCGTCGAGTCCTATGTCGCGCGCTTGTCGCCGGAACAAAAGGAGATCTATTCATACATAGACTATGAATACGAACCCGTGTACCGGACGCGCGAGTGTTTCCTCGTCGCGAAGCAAGGCCCGGAGGATTTCGCCGCCGGTTGCGCCCCCGAAACTGCACCCGATCCCGATGCCGTCATCCTCTGGGGAGACTCTCACGCCGCCTCGCTCTCCAGCGGATTGTGGGAGGAATACCCCGACTCGCTCTCTCAATTCACGGCGAGCGGCTGCGCACCCGTCACCGAGTTCACGTTCCCGACGCGCCCGAACTGCGCGGCCATCAATGAACACGTCATGACTGAAATTGCGCGCATTCAACCGCGTATAGTCCTGCTCCAAGCGAACTGGCGGGAGTATGAACCCTTGGGTGCGCTTGGCGGACTCGAGCGCACGATTGATCGCATGCGCAAAGAGGCCCCCTCCTCCAGCATCATCGTAATCGGAGGACTGCCGCAGTGGGAGCCGAACCTGCCGTTAAGCCTAATCCGCCGCCGCATCACGCCGAGCAAAGACGCCACCATACCGACGCCGCTTCTAGCTGATCTCGCGCGAATCGACGCCGAGTTAGAAAAGATCACGGCAAAATCCGGCGCACGATTCATCTCCGCGCTTAGTGAACTGTGCACCGCGGAGAATTGCCTCGCATTCGCCGAATCGGATCGAGGCGTCGAACCGATCGCCTGGGACTACGGACACCTCACCGCAGCCGGATCTGCAGCACTGGCGGCAAAACTCGTACCTCGTATTAACGCGCCGCAATATCCTTAAACGTCACCACAAGCTCGATCGTATGATCGGCCACGGGTATCCCGTCGATCTCGGCATACGGTTCAATGAACTTGTTCAGCGCCGGCCCAGCCTGTTGCGGCACGAGGTTCACGTCACGGCCATGGCTGAACTTGAGGAGGTTCGCCGATTGCGAACCGAAGTTGTAGTCGAAAAGCTCGGGGTGCTTGTCCGCCTCGGAGGCGTCAAGCGGAATCCAGCCTACGCCCTCGGCATGAAACCGCGCCCAGCAATGATACGACGGAATCCGACCTTCGGGCGCCGTGGTGCGAATGGGAAAGCCGAACTCGTGATCTGCAGGAATCCCGACGTTCCGCATCAGCGCGATAAACATGGAGTGGTAGTCGCTGCAATCGCCCGTCTTCGAATCGCAGGCCCAGCGCACATCGCCGATGCCCGCGCCTGGCGCCTTCCAGTTGTACGTGAACTCCTTGATGAGCCAGTCGTAGGTCGAGCGCGCCGCGCGAATCGGCGAGGCGTCGGCAAGCTTTAGCTCCGTCGCGGTCTTCGTGATCGCGTCGAGCCTTACCGGGATCAGCCGGTTCTCGTCGAGATAGGCATCAAGACCCGCAGCGCCCTTCGGCGCGTCCGCAAGCGATTTCGCCTGCGGCACGACAATTTCGTCGCGATGAATCTCAAACACGATCTGCGCGCCCAGTGCGCCGTCCCGCAGTTGCACTCCGAACGGAGCAGTGAAACGCTTGTGCCAGATCTTGTTCCCGTAGCGCGGCTCAACGCCGATAGCGCCGCCTTCGGGATACGCCACCGTGACCTTCGAAACAACTTGCCCGTCCGTGTCCTGCGCGACCGGCAGCCACAAATCAATCGCCCGCGCCGTCGCCGGCACATTTCGCAAAGTCGCCGTATAGGTGAGTTGCACGTCGCGCGATGGCGGACTGATGGAGGAGTCCGCGGGGGCCGCGACGGAAAATAAAATTATTGGAAGTAAAAAACAGAGGATGCGAAACGAAGCTACGGAAGTGAACCACACCTTAGACATCGCATCTCCTCCCGAATACGCGGCACGCCGCGCAGCGCTCAGACCTGATCCATCGGAATCGCTTCGTCCATCAGCATGATCGGAATGTCGTCACGGACGGGATACAGCAGTTTGCCATCCGCCCGGAGCAGGCCCGCGTCAATCGTCTCTTCCACTTTGGCGCCTGCACGATTCTTCAATCGTCCCGCCGTAATCACACCGTTGATCCGCTCGAGCACATCCGCGCCCACCATCTTCACCGGCGTCTTATTCTCCGGGCACACAAGAATATCGAGCAGTTCCTGGTCAACCATGCGCGGCGCAGCTCCTTCTGGATTGGACAGCGTATTGTAACGAACCGGCCGTCCCGATGTCAGATCAACAATCGATTTTGCGCATCCCCGTTCATCCGGGGTCATTTTCTCACGGCTCCACTGCGCCCCGCGCCCGCAGCACTTCGACAATTTCGTTTCGCTTGTGAGAAATGGCCAGCCCAAGCGGCGTTTCGAGATCATGCCCGCGGCGAAGATTCACATCCGCACCGGCGTCGATCAGCCGCCGCACGACCGGCAGGTGCCCGTTGCGGACCGCGGCAAAAAGCGGCGTAGTCCCCAAGCGGCTGGCGGAATCGGCAGCCGCCCCCTCGGCAAGCAGGTACGCCGTCGCTTCGTCGTAACCGCTCTGCGCCGCGAAGTGCAGCGGCGTAAATCCCGCCTTGGTGCGCGCGTCGATGCTGAGCCCGAGTTCCTTGAACGACTTCAACAAACCCACATCGCCGACCCACGCCGCGACGTGCATCGGCGACGAACCGCTGTCGTTCAGCGCCTCGGCGTCCGCCCCTTTGCTCAGCAGGTACTGGACCAGAGCGGCATCGCGGTTCGCTGTCGCCAGGTGCAACGGCGTATCGCCGCGATCGTTGTGTGAGTTCGCGTCCGCGCCATTGCCGACCAGCACTGCGACCACTTCACGCTGGCGCGCGACGACGGCAAAATGGAGCGGCGTGCAACCGCGTTCGTCGCGTACATCGATATCTTCGCCCTGAAGGATGAGCTTTTCGATGGTATCGACGCGACCGGATCGCGCAAGCTCGTGCATCGGCACCACCAGGCGCACAAAGCGCCCGGCAAACACACCCACGCCAACGATCGTCGTACCCAGCAGCACCAGCGAAACGCCAAGAATCGTCGCCGCCTGATCGCGCCCCACAAAATCGAGCCGCGCCGACTCCAGCCAGGAATCAATTTGCTCACGGCCAAGACCAGTCCCACGCAGAATGAGCCACGTCGAACCTATCAAAACAATAAACCAGCCGAGCGTGATGATCAGCTTTGGCCCGATACCCGATTTCTCGCGGGTTTTCGGCGGTATGAGGTTCGTCTGCGTGATATGCCGCGTGGACTCTGCATCCGCGGACGCGCCCTCAAACAATCGCGCGTGGCAATACGTGCATTCCTTCGTACCCGCCGGCAGCATCTCGCCGCAGGAAGGGCATGCCACCTCTCGGCTCCGGCCTTTTGCGGAACGTTTCCGCGATTTGAAGTCGCCGCGCGCGTGCGACTTGTGCCGTATCTCGGATCGCGCCGCGGCAATCGCGGCGGGATCGTCCTGGACCAACGGTTCGGCTGGTATCGTAGGCGCAGCACCGTCCTCTCCAGGCGTCAAAAGCTCGTCTTGCTGAAATCCCGCTGCGATGTCGCGCAATGCGCTCACCGCTGACAAGTTCGGGCGATCAAGATCCCCCAATGAAGCAGCCGTGTCCGGCGCAGGAGTTTCGTGTTCCTCCGGCAACGCGGAATCTTCTTCCACATCAGGGGCGGTGTCATCCGTATCCGTCGGTGTTGGATTCTCCTCCAGTGCATACGCGCCGATGGAATCATCTGCGGGCGTGCCATCCGGAGGAAGGGTACGCAGCGCTTCTTCAAAAACTTCGTCCGCCGCACGGCCTTCTGCCGGCGTGTTCATCTCAATCCATTCGCTGTCCACGGGGCTCATATCGCCGCCGGCGGGATTCTCTCCGGCGAATGCGCCGTCCCACAGCACCTCCGCGCGGCTGCGCGGTCGATCGGAACTCGCCGGTTTGCCGAGTGCCTCTTGCGCACGGACCAACTCCGTGTACTTGCGATCAAGTGTGAAGTAGCGCCCCTTGAGTTCGGCGCGGCGCGGTGCGTGGGCAGGATTGTTGCGATCGAGGCTGTTGTACTCGCGGCGAATGCGCACGTATTCGGCGAGGAGCCCTTGCGCTTCGCGGCTTACCTGCTCTTCGGGCTGGATATCGTTGTCTTGCGCCATGGGATTCGTTGCCTACGGGTCTATTCTGGCAACGCCGTCTCCCTCCGCCGAGAGGAGTTCATCGTAGTGAAGTGTCAATAGTTTTTCAAGCGCCGCTCTACTCCGCAGCGGCAGACCCGCCACGGGCGAACTTGGCCCCGCGATCGGCCAGCGCCCGTGTTAGCGCGCCGAATTCGTCAATCGAGAGCGTTTGCGGACGGCGGCCGGGATCGATGCCCGCCTCTTCAAAGGCCTCGCTGGCAGCAGCCGCTGGAATACCCAAGCCTGGCGACTTCACAACTGTGTTGCGAAGTGTCTTGCGCCGTTGCGAGTAAGCGAGGCTGACAAGCCCGAGCAGAGACGACGTATCAAGGCCGGGAAATCGCGGCTCGCGGCGGTTGCGCAAGCGGACGATACACGAATCCACCTTGGGGCGCGGCGTGAAACACGTCCGCGGCACCTTGTGAACGATGTCGACCTCGGAGTACAGCTGCGCCGCAATTGTCAGGCGGCCATAGTCCGCTGTGCCGACGGCTGCTACCATCCGCTCACCGACCTCTTCCTGGACCATGACCACCGCACGATCGAAGAACAACGGGCATTCCCAAAAATGAAACAGGATCGGCGTTGTGATGTAGTAAGGGAGATTCGAGACGAGTTTAAGCGTGCCGTGATTTGGTAGATGCTCGTTCACAAGATCTTCGATCTCATGGTTGAGCACATCACCCCGAAACAGCACGACGTTCGGCGAGTCCTTGAACCGCTCTTCAAGGCAAGGCATGAAGGCGCGATCAATTTCGATCGCAAGCACGCGCCGCGCCTGTTGCCGGATGCGATCGGTCAGCGCGCCAAGGCCCGCGCCAACCTCCACAACATCATCCTCCGGGCCCAGTGCCGCCGCATCCACCATAATCCGGTTGATGTTCTCGTCGAGCAGCAGGTTCTGCCCGAGGCTCTTCTTGAATCGGATGTTGTACTCAACTACGAGATCGCGCAGCGCCATGGAGTCACCCCGGATATCCGACAGGGTAGGCGGTGGAGGCAGGGCTGCGCAACCCATTGAGCGCCAGCGGCTTTTGATGCCACTTCGGCACCTTGTTATGATCGACTTTGGAGCGATTCGTCATGCCGCACATCGTCATCGAACAACCGGGCATCCCCGCGATGACCTATGAAATCCGCGATGCCGAAACCACCCTCGGTCGCGCGGAGGACAACAAGGTCGTTCTCGTGGCGGATGAAGTGTCGCGGTATCACGCCAGAATCGAACTGCGCGACGACAAGACCTTGCTGCACGATCTGAAAAGCATGAACGGCACCTACGTGAACCGGCAGCGCGTGATGCAGCGCCTGTTGAGCGATAACGATGAAATCATGCTCGGCAGCCGTTGCCGCCTGAACTTCCATGAAGATCCCCCGGATGTCCTCGAGCGTCGCAAGCGCGAATCCTCACTCAAAATCGAGGTCCGCAAAATCGCCGCCGACATGGAGAACGTCACCGCACAGATGACGATGATCGGCACGCGCTCCGCCAAACCAAAGGCAGCGGCACCTTCCACAGGAACTCCCATACCTGCGTCCACCGCCACACCCGCTCCCGCGCCGGCAGGTCCAGGGCCGGATCAACTGCGCCACGCCTTCCGGCGGCTGAATGCCATCTACAAGGCCTCGCAGATCATCTCGTCCGATTTCGATCTCGACAAGCGCATTTCGCGCGTACTCGATCTCGCCATGACCGAAATGCGGGCCGACCGCGGTTTCCTGATGCTGCGCGAAGAGGGCACCGATCAGCTCACCGTCAGCCTCGCGCGCGAAATGGGCCAGGAACTCAAAGCCAGCTCCCCCAGCATGGGCATCGCGCATCGCGCCGCCATCCACGGCGAACCCGTGTTGATGTCCGGCTCCGAAGCCGATTCGAAATTCGGCCAGCGCGAAAGCATCATCCGCCAGCGCATCCTTGCGGCCATGTGCGTGCCGCTGCAAATCGAAAACCGCAGCATCGGCTCGCTTTACGTCGATTCGCGGCGGCCCGACATCACGTTCACCGAGGAAGATCTTGAGCTCCTTCAAGCCATGGCGAACCAGTCCGCACTCGCCATCGAGAACGTCCGGCTCTACCAGCGCATGCTCGAAACCGAGAAGAAACGCGCGAATCTCAGCCGCTTTCTCTCCCCCGCCATCGTCGACCTGCTGATGAACGAAAAAGCCGAAGTACAGCTCGGCGGCCAGAAACGTCCCGTTACGATTCTCTTCTGTGACGTTCGCGGATTCACGCCCATCTCCGAGGGGCTCGCTCCCGATAGCCTCGTCGACCTGCTGAATGAATACTTTGCGAGCATGACCGAAATTATCTTCGAGTATCGCGGCACGCTCGACAAATACATCGGCGATTCGGTGATGGGCCTCTTCGGCGCACCCGTCAGCCAGGGCGAGGACGCCGTGCTGGCCGTGCGCGCGGGACTCGCGATGCAGGAGCGCAATCGCGCGCTAAACATTGAACGCACAAACCGCGGCCTGCCGCCCTTCGACATCGGCATCGGGATCAACACGGGCGAAGTCTTCACGGGATACATCGGCTCGCCCAAGCGCATGGACTTCACCGTCATCGGCGACCACGTCAACGTCGCGTCGCGGCTCTGCTCGATCGCGCCCGCGGGAAAAGTCATCATCGGCGAAGCGACCTACGCCGCCATTCGCGATTTGATCGAAGTGCGCTCGGCCGGCACGCCTGTGCTCAAGGGAAAAACGGAACAGGTCAACGCCTACGAGGTGCTTGGTTTCCGGAATCCAGCGGCGACCACTGCTCCCGTGGCCTGAGCAACACGAGATACACGCCGGCGGCAAGCGCCACAGCAGCGGCCAGGATCGCAGCATGCGGCGCCCACAAGCGGATGAACCCCGGCCCGCTCTGGCTGCTCGCCTCGGGGATCTCGACCGCCTCAACAATCGCTTCCTGAGAAGCCTCAGCCGCGCGGGCAAGCGTCTGCGACTTGTCCGCCCATTTCTTTTCTTCTTCCAACACCCATATCGTTTCACCGGCACGCGTCTGCACTTGGACGCCGCCGTGTTCACGCCATCCGTTCTCAATCCGCTGTTTGCGCAGCGATGACTCTTCCGGTTCGAGTTCGGACACGCGGATTCGCTGCACCTGCAGCCATTGTTCGCCGGCCCAAGGCTCGTCAATCAAAGCATCAAACGCGACGTCACTGATCTGGCTCGGATCAATGAGGACATGGCGCAGCTCGGATTCACCCTTCAGTTGAAGCAAATAAGGAGAAAGATTCAGCTCGCCGGAGTTCGCCTGCGCAAGCAACGCAGCGGCTAGAAAAACGATACTGGGCATGAGACGAGTATAATGCGGCACACCGGCACGGAACCACCGCGGCCCGGGCGGGATTAAGGGTGGCATAGGGGGCATCGAAGTGGGCGATTGGACGCCGCTCATTTTGCCGATCACGCTGGCGGTCTTCGCCATTGGCGTGATCGTCGTCCTGACCCCGCGCCTTATCCAGTCCAAAGAGTCTCAACGGATCGAAATAATGTGCCCTGTATGCCAACACTCCATCCGAAGCAGCGTCGGCTCGCTCATGCAAGTCGCGCCGAATGAGGCTGGATTTGTCGTGCGCGAATGTCCCGGCGCGTACGGCAGGCCACTGGGTGAATTGCACTGCCCCTCGTGCGAATCGTCAATCGTCTTCGCGGTGGACAGTTTCCCGCCGCAATACCTCGTGACTAACGCCGTCAGCGCAACCGCCCGGCAAAACACCTGCGCACAGTGCCGCGCGCCGTTGCTCGCGCCGCGATGGCCGCGCGGACGCTTCGATGGTAAGGTCTCCGAAGTGCCCACTCTCGATGCTAAATATGGACTCGTGTGCAGCCCCTGCGGCGCAATTGTCTGTGTGCAGTGCGCTCAGGAAGCCAGTAAAGGGCGCACCGCCGAGAATGTGCTCCGATGCCCGCGTTGCTTCCGAACGCCGGTCGAAAAGTTCCACCATTTCTAGATGAAAACGACTTTTATACAATCGCTTCGCGCACTGGCCGAGATAACGTGTCTAACGGTCCTGACGATAACTTCTCTCTCCTGCGCAAGTACCGCTGCAAAATTGCCCGAGTCTTCCACCGCGACGCCGACAACGGAACCGATCCAGTTCGCCCAGGCGCGCCCCACAACACCGATAGTCGCTCTGACCGAGCCCTTCGAGTTTGTATCCACGAAAAATTCTGTCGCGCTCTTGACGCGTGATCTCAGCGCGAAATCGGGGCGCAGCATCATCCTGATGAACGGGCTTGAACCGTCCCAAGCCGGCCCGTATGAAAAGAAAAAACACACCGCCGGTGAATGGATCGACCAAATCGCGGCGGACGCCGGTATGCGCGTGGCGCATCATCCCTCGTACGATTTCGTTTTCGCGCCAGGATACGAAATCGTCAACGAAACAAGCGTTCAATCCAATCTCAATCATGCTCTTGGCGCGCGGGAGACGACGCTCCACATCGAATTCGGCACTCCCCTCTTCGCCGCGCTCGCATTGCTCAGCCATTCGCTGCAATCCACTATCATCGCGGACAATATCGTCGCCGACGCGCGCTGCGGTGAGATTCACCTTCATAACGTGACTGTGGCGGAAGCGCTTGGCGCGCTCTTGCAGTCGGCGCGCATCCCCAACCAGTCCTTCCACCTGCAAAGCGAAGACGAAACCACGTTTCTGTACTCGGCGGGACGTCCCCTGCGCGATCGCGTGCGTGTCGAAAGCGCAGGAGAAGTCAGGCCCGATTGGCTCGATCGCCGCGTGACCTTGTATCTCCCATCAGCACCCGCAGAGCCGGGCCACATGCAGGGCTATGGCCGCGCACTGCCGCTCAGCGAGAGTCTGGCGGAATTGGAGCGCCAAACGGGCCTGCATTTCGAAGCGGACGCACGAGTCCACTCGCTGCCCATCAATCCTGCCGTAATGCCGAACATCAAACTCGAGAGCGCGCTCGATCTCATTGTGAATCAGTGGCCGCTTCCCCACTTCGGCTATCGCGCGAACGGAAACACAGTCCGCTTCGTCTATCTCGGACCGCCGGTCGAAAAATAGCGACTCCTGCCAACGCGCACTACAAATACGAAAAGCGCCAGTTGATCTCGAGGTTGTCCGTCCGGTAAATCTCGGGCACATCGAACGGGAATGGCGCAAAAGGACCGGCGGCCTCAACAGCCTCGCGGCAGAGCACCGCGTAAGTCAGCGATTCCCCCGCATCCACGATACTGACCGACTCAATCGTGCCGTCCGGGCGGATGACGCAGTGGATGACCGCATCGGTACGTGAAGAACCGGAGTACCGCAGATGGAGCGCCGTGCGCCATGAGCGCTCCACCCGATTGCGCACACCCAGCATATACTCGCCCAACGCGTGCTTGTTCGCTTCGAAACTCGTGTTCCCGGAGTGTTCCGCGCCGCCGCCTTTGCGGCCCTTTTCCGAATGCAATTCCTGCATGGGGATGGGTGCTGGAGGTGGAGGCGTCGCCTGCGCCACCTTGAACGGTTCCGGCGCAGGTTTGGACTCTGCCGGTTTTTCCGCGACCACTTCTTCTACTTTTTTTTCTTCGGGTTTCGGCTTGGCCGCTTCTTCGTTCTTGGCAGGTTCGGGTAATTCCGGTGCCGAGGTCCCCGTCTCTTCCACCGCAGGTGCAGGTTCAACCGCTGGCTTTTCTTCTACTGGCGGCGGAGTAGGCTCCGCTGGTTCTTGTACAGCCGGCGATTCTTCAGGCATCGGCGGCGTCACTTCCGGCGCCGGCGGTGAAGGGGCTGGAGTAGCGGCTGCAAGCTGATCGAAGTCATCGACTTCCTGCGCCGCCGGGCGATTCGGATCGCCTTCCGCGTCCGACAGGTCCTGTGCTCGGCTGGCCTGGCTGGAAATCAGATCCGTCTCTTGCACCGGTTCATCCGTCGGCGCGCCTGCATCGATAAGCCGCTTGACCGGCTCGGGTTCAGGTTCGGGTTCCGGCGCAGGCGCCGGCTCCAAGTCCCTCAAGTCCAACTGGATAGGCCGCTCCGGCGGCGGAAGCATCGCGATCGCATCGATTCGCCGCAGCACGCTCGGCGCGCTCACGAACATGCCGGCCACAATACCAACGGCGGCAAGCATCGCAAGCGAGAATCGGCGGGAGTAACTCATGACAATAGATTATATCGCCTCACGCGACCCCCGCTCCATTGCAAATGCAGCTTGTCAGATCGCAACCGCCTCGCTATAATCCCGAGTTCAAGCGCGGCTGCGCTCAAAAGGGGGCCCCGGGAAAGCTGCATTCCGCGGGGGCGGGGACACGAATGCGTCAACGTGCCAGCATGATAACGGCCATGGAGGGGATCACCAGGCCGGTATTTCAGATCGCCCGCGAGCTTTCGCTGAACAGCCGCTCGGGCCTCACCGCCCGTTTTCTCTCGAAAAAACTCGAACTTCCCCAAGAGGAAATCGAGTACCTCGTCGACGTTAACCACAAGCTCCTCTACACCGACATCACCAAAATTAAGCTGCCTGCCGAAGGCATCAACGCCGTCAAGCGGATCACTGAAGGCCTGGAAAATCGCGGGGACGTTCCGGCGCTGTTCCAGAAGGTGAAGGACCTCTCCGCGCACGACTTCCGCGTGCTCGAAGAACACCTCGGCCTGGATGCGCCTGGAACAAAAAAAGGCGTCGCCGAATTCATCCTCGAAAATTACTACAAGCACCCGGATTCCGTCGTCGAGTATGTCGCGCGGCAGAACTATTCGCCGCTCGCGCGCGAAGTCTTCGACATCGTGTGGCAATCGCGGGAAGGCGTACTACCTGCGGCGAAAATCCGCAGCATTCACGGCGGACCGGAGTTCGACGTTGAGCAGGCGCTGTGGGAACTCTTCCGCGGCATGGCCCTCTTCGAAATGTTCCGCTTCGACGCCGAGGAACGCCTCGTCCGCGTCGTCGGCGTGCTCTCGGAAATCCGCCACTGGCGCGACAGCCGGTCTCAGCGCCAGAAGAAACGCGGGCAACTCAAGCCCCAGCGCGGCGCGCTCGGCGAAGTGCAAACGCGGCAGGTCTCCATGACCGATCGCATGTGCCAGCTTGTCGCCGCCCTCGCCGCGAAGCCGGCAAAGTTGCGCGGCGACGGCGAACTCTTCCGCGAAGACCTGCGCCGCCTGACCGAGATCGTCGATGAATACGAAGAACCTTCTCTGAACACCTGCCTCTGGGCGGCGGAAGGCGTCAGTTGGCTCGGCCGTGTGGACAACGATCTGCGCGCCGGCGAGTTGCAGGCGCTCATCGACGTCGATCACTTTGAGCGCCACCGCATGCTCTTCGATTGGTTCACCTCGCGCGCAGACGAGGGCATCGCCCGCAGGGCGCTTACCGATGCGCTCGACGCCATAAAGCCCGGCACGTGGTACAGCACGATGGAATTCATCGAGTTCGCGCTCGCCCAGCGCGAAGAACAGGAGCGCCACGTCCTCCGGCCCAAGGGCGGCCACTACGCCTATGTCAGCCCCGGCACGGCCTCGAACTCCGACAAACTCCTCGCCCGCGCGCTCGACGAAACGATGTTCTGGCTGGGCGCCGTCGAGAAGTGCACCGACGGGACAAACACCTATTTCCGCGTGACGGACCTCGGCCAGTCGCTATTGACCGGCAAGAAAGACAACGCCGTCTCCGAGCGCTTCGGCAAGCCGGGCCGCGAAATTATTGTCCAACCCAACTTCGACATCGTCGTCCCCACGCAGGACATGGACCCCCTGCTCACGGTCCCGCTCGACCAGTTCGCGCAGCGCCAGAGCAGCGGCAAGGCCTCGGTCTACCTGCTCAGCAAGGAGACATTCACGCAGGGCCTCCAGGAAGGCCACGACGCCGACGCCTTCGTACAATTCCTCATCGCACACAATCGCGGCGGCGTCCTCCCGCCGAACGTAATGACCACGCTAGACGACTGGCGCGGTGGTCTGCGCCGGGTCCGCCTAAAGACAATCTACGTAGTCGAAGCCGATGACCCGCTCGTCATGGCCGACCTGCAACACCGCCGGAAATTCAAACGCTTCTTCCAGCCCCTCGACCCCCACGTCACCGTCACTTACACTAAAATCAGCCGCGCCGAACTCGCCAAGGTCCTCGAAAAAGACGGCTTCATCGTCGAGTAGGGCCGCCCGCGCCCAATGCAATAAGTCGAGCCACACAAGCATCGCATACGCAAGTAACTGCGCGATATCTCCGGGACTGTACTTCGCCCCCGGCAATAAGGAATCGACAATGGCAAATGCCCGACAGGATCGGCGCGACTTTCTGCGCGCGTGTGTCGCGCTCAGCACGATAGCGCTCGGCAGTGGCGTGCGAGGGCAGACAAATAACGCAGTGCCAAATCCTAATTTCGCCAAACTCTTCTCAGCACTTCCTCAAATTATGGATCGCGAAAAAGTCCCCGGGCTCCAGGTCGCGATTATTCGCGAGGGACAGGTCGTCGCCTTCGAATCCTTCGGCGTGATGAACGCCGAGACCAAGGCGCCCGTAACCGCCGACACCGTCTTCGAAGCTGCCTCGCTCACGAAACCGGTCTTCGCCTATCTCGTCATGAAACTCGTCGAAGAAGGCCGGCTCGATCTCGAAACGCCTTTGTACACCATCGCCGAACCGCCGCCCTCCGGCCCATCCGAACTCGTCAAACAGATCACGGCGAAAATGATCCTCTCGCACACAACCGGATTCCCTAATTGGTATAGCGGGAAAGATCCCTTCAACATCCGCCCCTCGCAGGGCCGCCTCTTTTCCTACTCGGGCATGGCCTACGTCTACCTGCAAAAAGTCGTGGAGACGATCACGGCGCAGCCCTTGGCCACGCTCTTGCAAGAACGCATCTTCACGCCGCTATCAATGCCGAGCGCAATCCTCGTTTGGCGCGACGACTACGCCACACGCCTGGCACACGGCCACGGTCCGAATGGCAAACCCTCTCGATATAAAATGACCGAGGCAAACGTCGCCTCCAGCCTCATCTGCAATGCACAGGACTACGCGCGATTCGCCGCGACGCTGGTTAAGCCCCCTGCAGCGAGCGACACCTACCTGAAGCCTGAGACCATCGCCGAAATTTTCACACCGCGTATCGAAGCCGCGAAAGAAATTTCCTGGGGCCTCGGCTGGGGACTTCAACAGCCAAAACAAGGGCCATCCTCTTTCTTCCACTGGGGCAACAACGGAAGTATTTACAACAGTTTCGTCGTCGGCTGCCCATCGACCGGCGAAGGCGTTGTGGTAATGACCAACTCCGGCACAGGCCTGCGCCTCTGCCGCGACTTCGTGCCCACCGCCGTAGCGTGTGAACACCCGGCACTGCACTGGGACCGCGTCGTGGGAGCGTAAGACGAACGCAGTTCTGCCGACGATCGCACGCCGCCTCGCAATCACTTCCGCATCCCCTATACTATTGCCGCGATCTTTCGGGGGATTTTCGTGAACGACGGCGGGCCGCTTCTCAACTTTCCAGTGCCCAGCGCGCTGACCATCGCGCTGATGGCCGGAGGCGTGCTGCTGTTCGTCGCGGGCGCAGCATGGATGGAATGGAGCCGGCGCCGGGCGAAAGCGCAACGCCTCGGCGCGCGGGAATGGGACGCGGCGCGAGAAGTCCTGCGCGCAAAAGCGCTCCCCACAGAAGACGCCGCACTCGTCCAGGACTGGCTGCAGCGGTATGCCTCGGCCGCGCCATTTCGGGCCGTGAGCACGCGCGAAGGATTCGAGGCCTTGGTCGCGCATGGCATGGAACGCGCACGCCGGGATGAAGCGAAAAAACATCGCAAGGACGAAACCACGCTCGTGGAGGATCTCGGCGTGCGCTTGCGCGGCATCCGCACCGCGCTCGGCCTCGATCATGTCCCCGCGGGTTCGAGCCTGACCTCAACGCGTGAGCTGAGCGAGGGCCAGTGGATGTCGATCGCAAACGGCGATGTCGAGCCGCCGCAATGGTTCCGCGTAATGGTCGAGGATGTGAACGAGGCCTTTCTCTACGTCTCCTACAAAGACGGCCCTCCCTCCCGCGCACCCAAAATTCCCATCGGCGCTCCGGTGCGGTGCAGCGTCTGGCGCGCGGACGACGCGCGCTATACCTTCACCTCCGAAGCACTGGCCTACGACGAACCGCCGCCGATGTGGCGCCTCAAGCACACCGAAAAACTCCAGCGGACGCAGACCCGCGCGCACTACCGCATCCGCCACGATCAGGAAGTGGTCGCCGGTGTCGTCAGCGCGCCACAGGGTGCGGCGGACGCGGCCGATATCACCGCGCGTCCGGTAATCACCCGGCTGTCCGGGCGCGTCACCAGCCTCAGCGCCGGCGGCTGCGCCATCGTCTTCAAGCAATCCGTCACGCGCCACGTGCTGCTCCGCCTCGCGCTCGACCTCCCGGGCGAACATCCGCTCGAAGTCCAGGTCGAAATCGTCTCCACCGCGCACATCTCCGGCGGCCGCTTTCTGGTCCGCAGCCGCTTCCTTGGACTCTCGGAAGACGCGCGGGATAGAATCGCGCGCTACGTCCATTACAAACAACAGCAGCGGCTCACCACGCCGCCTTCCGGCAAGGGCCCCATCCTGTGAATTTCTATCGTGAGGCTGCCACTGCGCTGAGGCAGAACTCCGGTTCCGTTCTCCTTTACGTTGCTTTCGGCGTAGGCCTCGCCGTGCTCGATTCTACTGTGGACTTGTTCATCCTTGCGCCTTCAGCGAAGGATGCCCCGGATCAGTATCTAAGCCTCGTGCTCATCGTGACCAGTATCGCGCTCGTCGCGCTCAGTGCTATCGCGAGCACCATCTTCTTCTCTCGTATCGGCCGCGAAATGGACAAGCCGATGTGGCGGGTTGCCGATGATCGCGACGCGATGCGTCTCTTCTACCGGCTGTGGTTCCTCCTCGGCCTGCTGACCTTGGTGTACGTCCGCCTGATCGAGCAATTGCTCCCGAAGAATCCCGATATCGGCACGCTCATCATCTTCCTGTGCAGCTTCTTCATCTGGGCCACGCTGCTCAACGTCTTCGGCGCATTCGTCATGTTTTACGGCCGGCCGGGCCGCGAAGAAATTTCGCAGGCCTTCAGCACCCTCGGCCATCACCTCGGGCCAGTATTGGCAATAAGCCTCGTGGGCCTCCTCTCGGGGCTCGTGCTTTACGACGCCCACTTTCGCGCAGTCGCAATCGGGCATAGCGCTGAGGACATGACCTCCGTCGATTACGCCGGGCGATACCTGGTGGACATGCTCGTCGGCGCAGTCGACTCCCTCGTAAGCTGCTTCATCTTCGCCTACTCCTGGCTCGTCTGCATTTTTCATCGCGATCATTTTGAGCAGCAAGGCGACGATTTCGATTTTTGATATTCTCGAGTCGTTATGGCCGAATCCGCCTACCATTTCGTCGAGATCCCTTACGGTACCGGCACCCTCACGGCGCGTCTGGAATCCGTGAAATGGCTGGATTATCTCGATGTGAAAGACGTGCCCGCCGTTCCCGATCCGGCCGGAGCCATATACGCGGCGTTGCAGGACCCCCTCGGCCTCTACAACCCCGTCCGGTATGACGCCACAGACTCCCTGTTAATCCTGGTCTCCGATTCCTTCCGCCAGACCCGCGCAGACCAGATGCTGCCCGTTCTGTTGCAGCACCTGCGCACCAAGGGTCTGAGCGATCGGAACATATCCATCCTCTTTTCCACGGGGGTGCATCGTGCGCCGACCGTGGACGAACAGAAAAAAATTCTCGGCGAGGAAGTCTTCGCGCGCCTCGCGGGCCGCATTCATTGCCACGACGCACATGACACGGCCGTACACGAGCGTATCGGCGTAACGTCCAAAGGCACTCCCGTGGAGATCAACCGCCGCCTGCTCGAAGCCAGCCACGTCATCGCCACGGGCACGGTTGTCCTGCACTACTTCGGCGGCTTTGGCGGCGGACGTAAATCCATCGTGCCCGGCGTGGCCTCAGCCAAGACCATCGCAGCGAATCATTCGCTGAATCTGCATCCCTGCGACGACCGCCTCGACCCCGCGGTACGCATCGCGCGCATGGACGGCAACCCCGTGGCCGAGGACATGTTCGAAGCCGCCAGCATGGTGAAGATCGATTTCATTCTGAACACCGTACTTACGCGTGATGCACAGATTGCCGCGGTGTTCTGCGGAGAAATGGAACTGGCGCACCGCAAAGCCTGCGAATTCGCGTATGCGATGTACGCTGTCCCTATTGACCAGCGCGCCGATCTGGTGATTGCAGCATCGCCCTATACCAAAAATTTTGTGCAGACGCACAAGGCACTGTACAACGCGTTTCAGGCAGTGCATCCTGGCGGCCGCATCATCTTAGTCGCGCCATGCGTCGAAGGACTTGGCAGCGAACGCTTTGCGAAATGGCTCGCCTTGGGCAGCCGATCAAGCGTCATCGCCGAGTTGCGCAAGAACAGCGAAATCAACGGACAAACCGCACTCTCGACTCTCGAAAAAGCGCCGTGCACACTCTTCGTCACCGAACTCTCCGACTCCGATGTCGGCAAACTCGGCGGCCGAAAAGTCCCCACGTTCCACCGCGGGGTAAATCTTGTCATGGAAGAATTCAGGCGCGCAGGACGCCAGCCGTCCGTCTACGTCATGCCCACGGCGGCATACACTGTGCCGCAATTCGAAGGCTAACCGCTCACGCCAATCCTGTAAATCCTAAAAAATCACTTAAATCCTGTCTATTGCTCTTCGCCCTAAGCCCTTGTCCCCACAAGGGTTTGATACCCCTCGCTCCGTTTGCTACACTTCCGCCGATTTAGCCCGTCCTCGTTGGGGGCATACCGGTGAACAGGTTCGTCATTCCAGTGACTTTGGCGGCCCGGTCCGGCGGCCACCGTATCGATGCAGACGCACCCGAAAGCGAAGTGCGTCCGCAGGGCGTGGCGGAAACGCCCTTGCGCCGCGTGCACCTGCGCGGCTCGCTCTCCGCGATGGACGAAGAGTTCATGTTTCGTGGAGTGCTCGCGGGCGACTACGAGCAACCCTGCGATCGCTGCCTCGAACCGGCGCAGCAGCGCGAGGAGCTTGAAGTCGTTTGGCTCTTCACGCGCGGCGTGGCTCCCGTCCAGGAGCCGCTCGGCGAGGACGACGAAGTCGATTTCGACATCGAAAACGAGAGCGAGCGCATTCGGCATTTTGAAGGCGAAGAAATTGATCTCGGCCCGAGCGTCTGGGAGGAGATGGTACTGGCGGCCCCGGCGAAATTTCACTGCCGGGAGACCTGCAAGGGCCTCTGCCCCGCGTGCGGAACGAATCTGAATACCGGCGCGTGCACTTGCGCGCGTGAAGAAAAAAAAGAAGTGAACCACTCAGGATTGGCAGCGCTCAAGGACATGTTCCCGAATCTGCCGTCCCAAGCTGCGGAGGAATAACTACCGTGCCAGTACCAAAGAGACGAACGGGCAAGTCGAAGCGTAATCAACGCCGCTCGCACCATGCCCTGACCCCGGCCAATCACACCGACTGCCCGAACTGCGGCGAGAAGACACTCTCGCACCGCGTCTGCCGCAAATGCGGTTATTACAACGCGCGCACCGTGCTCAAGGGCGAAGACGCCTGACCGTTCCGTAACGTGTGGATCGCGGGGAGGGCGCCATGCGAATCGTGCTGGACGCGATGGGGGCGGACGCGGCCCCCGACCCGGAAGTACGCGGGGCGGTCGAAGCGAGTCTTGAGACGAAGGCCGAAATTGTCCTCGTCGGTGATGAGCCGCTGCTAACGAAAAAACTCGCTGCATTCCCCAAGCGCGGCCACGTTTCCATCGTACACGCCTCCGAGCGTGTGCTGATGGAAGACTCGCCCATGGTGGCCGTCCGCCAGAAAAAAGATTCCAGCCTTATGGTCGGCATGCGCCTCCTCAAAGAGGGCAATGCCGCCGGTTTCCTCAGCGCGGGCAACACCGGCGCCGTTATGCTGGCCGCCCGCGTCGTCCTCGGGCCCATCCGCGGCGTCGCGCGCTCCGCCATCTGCCAGATCCTACCCACCAAGCTTAACCCCGTCGTCGTGCTCGATCTCGGCGCGAACGTCGATTGCACCGCCGATCACCTCTGCCAGTTCGCAGAAATGGGTCAGGTTTACGCCCAGCTCACGCTCGGTGTCGAACATCCCCGCGTCGGCCTGCTGAACATAGGCGAAGAAAAAGCTAAGGGCAACGACATCGCCAAAAAAGTCCACCAACGACTCACGGCCACGTCGCACATTAATTTCATCGGAAACATCGAACCCAAGGCCATGTTCGCCGGCGACGCGGACGTCATCGTTTGCGACGGTTTCATCGGTAATCTCCTCCTGAAAACCTGCGAAGCGACGGCCGGCCTTGTAAAAACCCTACTCGAACGCGAATTGAAGGCCTCACCCATCAGTCTTCTCGGCGGGGCTTTGAGCCTCGGAGCCTTTAAGCGCCTGAAGCGCCGGACCGACCCGAATCTGCAACCCGGCGCGCCGCTCCTCGGCGTGAACGGCATCGTCATCATCGCCCACGGCTCCTGCACCCACGAGGCCATCAAGACGGCTCTCTTGGGCATCGAGGCCGAAGCCGAACTCGGCCTGATGGATCACATCCGGGAAGGCATCGAGGCCCTGCGTGCGGTCGAGGTGCCGCCCACACCGGCGGGCTCCCCTTCGTGACCTGCTTTCTTTTCCCCGGTCAGGGCAGCCAAAAAACCGGTATGGGCCGGGATTTACACGATGCCTCCCCTGCCGCACGGCGCGTATTCGACCAGGCTCGTGAGACCCTCGGACACGAGTTCGTCGACCTCATTTTCAACGGTTCTGATGATCATCTCCGCGACACCCGTGTGACCCAACCCGCTCTGGTCACTGTTGAGTCTGCCATTGCCGCACATCTTGCCAGCGCCGGCATGTCCCCCACCGCCGCCGCCGGTCACAGCGTCGGAGAGCTCTCAGCACTCGTCGCCGCCGGCTCTCTGGAGCTCGCGGACGCCCTGCTCCTCGCCCAAGAGCGCGCCCGGCTCATGACGGAAGAAGCGCCGTCGGGTGCAATGGCCGCCGTGATCGGTCTCGATCCAGAAAAAATCGAACACTCCCTGCCGAAAGGCGCCGAAGTGGCCAATTTCAACGGTCCCGCGCAAACCATCATCTCTGGTGATGCGAAAGCACTCGACATTGCCGCTGAAACACTCAAAAAACTCGGTGCACAAAGGGTTATTCGGTTAAATGTTTCAGGGCCGTTCCACTGCTCACTCATGAAACGCGCATCCGAACTGCTGCGTCCCTTACTCAATTCGCTCACGATCCGGCCTCCCGCATGCACCTTCGTCTCCAGCGTCATCGGCGAAGAAGTCAGCGACCCGGATCTCATCCGCCTGCACCTCGGCTGGCAGCTCTACTCCCCCGTCCGCTGGACCGACGTGATGGCCACCCTCGGTCCCATCGAGGCGATCGAGGCCGGACCCGGCAACGTCCTCCAAGGCCTCGCCCGCCGGATGCCCAAAGCCGCCCACGTCCACTCCGCGGGAACCTGGGCGCAAATCCAGACCTTGTTCGCACCCAAGAAAGTGGCATCCAAATGAGCGAATTCACCGGAAAAGTGGTCCTCGTCACCGGCGGCACCCGCGGCATCGGCCGCGCCATCGCCGAGGCATTCGCCGCCCAAGGCGCCAAAGTCGCTATCTGCGGCCGGGACGAAGTAAAGACGCAAGAGGCGGCTGCGGAAATTGCAGCCGGAGCCGCCGGTTCTCGTGCCACCATCGACGTCGACCTTGTGAAAGCGGTCTACACCACATTCGGCCCGCTCCCGATTAGTAATGCCTCTAGCTCCTCAAGTCCATCGCCGCACGTCGAAGTCGCGGGATTCCGCGCCGATATGGCTTCATCCACGGATGTGGACGCCCTCATCAAAGCCGTCAACGCCAAGTTTGGCCCGATCCAGATCCTCGTTAACAACGCCGGCATCACGCGCGACGGTCTCCTGATGCGGATGAAGGACGAGCAGTGGAATGATGTCCTCCAGGCAAACCTGAGCGGCACCTTCTACACCTGCCGCGCCGTCTGCCGGGACATGATCAAGGCCCGCGCCGGGCGCATCATCAACCTGTCCTCAATCGTCGGCCTGCGCGGACAGGGCGGCCAGACGAACTACGCCGCCGCCAAGGCCGGCATCATCGGCTTCACCAAGGCCCTCGCGCAGGAGGTCGCCTCGCGCGGTATCACCGCCAATGTCGTCGCCCCCGGCTACATCGACACCGACATGACCGCCGGCTTCAACGAAGAAGCCCGCAAAAAACTCCTCGAAACCATCCCCGCCGGTAGAGTCGGCACACCCGAAGATGTCGCCAACGCGGTCATCTTCCTCGCCTCTGACGCCGCCGCCTACATCACCGGCCACGTCCTCTGCGTCGACGGCGGCTTAGGGATGTAACGAGAGTTCAGCCACGCACCTCGTTCAGGTACAGGAAGCAACCAGTATTAGCACGCCGCCACCATTTGTCATTGCGAGGAGCGCGGTTGCGACGAAGCAATCTCTTCCAGACGCGATTGCATAGTCGGCGCCCCCGCTTCCTCAAACAACGGCTTCTTTTGGCCCTATCTTTCTTTTCCTACAGAAAAGGTAGGTTCTGTTCCCTCCTGTAAAATAAAAAATGAAAGTATTGACCCACGCCCGAAAAATCCCTAGAGTAGTGCCGCTGCTTTTTCGCAACAAACCCCACCTGTGGAAGGAGTCATTCGCCATGAAGTCGTTAAAATTCTGGACCCGCGCCGCGCTGGTCCCTGCACTGGCACTTATCTCGATCGCCGCGTCCGCGCAGGACGCCCCGGATCCCGTCGGTAACTGGAACGTCGACGTGGATATGGCTGGCACCCCGCTCAAGGCGACCCTCGTCGTGAAGAAAAACGACGACGGCAGCTTCGGGGGCACGCTACAGTCCCCCTTGGGTGAATTGGCGCTTGAGAAGGTTGATTACAAGCCCGGTGAGAACATCACTTTCGGCGCGACCATCGGAGAAGGGGATCAGGCGATCACGTTCAGCTTCGATGGCAAGTTCACCGGCCCGGACACCTTTGAAGGCACGCTTGTCAGCCCCACCATGGGCAACATGCCCGTGAAAGGCACGCGCGCCACCGGCAATCCGCTCGCCGGCGTATGGGACGTCCTCAGCGATTCGCAGCTAGGCAAGCTCGAGCGCAAGCTCGTCGTCTACAAGGACGGTACCGGCAAGTACATCACCGACGCCGACAACTCCATCTCTGAGCTTAAAGTCGAAGGCGGCAATGTGTCCTTCAAGGTCACCGTCTCCGCTCAGGGCCAGGAACTCCCGCTCACCTTCGCCGGCACCGTGGCCAACGACGCACTGAACGGCAAGTTCACCGTCGATGGGCAGGATATGGCCGTTGTCACCGGCACGAAGTCGAAGACGGACATCGTCGCGGCGGCCATCGGCAAATGGACCTTCGAAGCCGAGACCCCGGCCGGCCCCTATAACGCCGACCTCGTCATTGAGTCCGCCACGGTGGGCAAGCTCATGGCCGAGGAAGGCAACGCCGACCTGCGCAACATCGGCGCTGACGGCGACAAGCTCACCTACGACGTCTCTGTCAACTACCAGGGCCAGATGTACGACGTGACCTTCCTGGGCGCCGTCACCGGCGAAGAAATGAACGGCGACCTCCTCATGGCCGGCGCGCCGGTCGCCACCGTAAAGTGCAAAAAAGCCGCGAACTAATCATTCGCGCCTCATACATCATACGGGCGGCGGGG
>SXGT01013530.1_pt1 | contig 30577 bp, 26 predicted proteins | sample 3176221 | NCBI WGS metagenome assembly SXGT01 (sample SAMN11356862, study PRJNA531348) | freshwater metagenome | isolation source: freshwater sample F1-120 | place: China: Fuxian Lake, Yuxi | collected 2017-12-25 | reverse complement strand
CTGGATCACCGAGACGAGCCGCGTATCGGCGCTGATGTCGAGCTGCCGGTCGAGTGCCGACACGATGCCGGTCGTCACCGACAGTTCGCCGCGCAGACCGAGCGAGTTGCCGATCGCGATGACCTGATCCCCGACCTGCGTCGCGGGTGGGTCGCTGTCGCCGAGCTCCACGGTCGGCAGACCCGCGCGGTCGATCTTGATCACCGCGAGGTCGTGCGCACGATCTGCCCCGAGCAGCTCGGCGGGTTCGGTGTCGCCGTCGGACAGCGTCACCTCGATCGAGTCGGCGTCGCCGGCGACGTGCGCGTTCGTGACGATGATGCCGTCGCTCGCGACGATGAAGCCGGTTCCCTCGCCCTGCCCCGAGATCCCCGCGTCGACGCTGATCCGCACCACCGCAGGGCGCACCGCTTCGAGCACCGGGCGCAGATCGTTCGCTCCCTCGACCTGCGCGGGTCGCACGCCGCGATCCGCGGTCGCGATCGTGGCGGGCGCGTCGCTCGCCGACGAACCGTCGTCGTCGACGATCACGAAGGCGCCGGCGGTCACGAGGGCCGCGACGAGCGCGCCCACGAGTCCCCCGACCACCGCGGCACCCAACCCCGACCGGCGACGTGCCCCGGGTTCGCCCGGCGATGCCATGGGCGGGGCGGCCGGACTGATGGGAATGGTGGGGACCGGGGGGATCGGCCGCGGCGCCGTCGGGATCGGGCCATTCGACCAGGTCGGGCCGGGCAGTTCCGGCTGCGGCTCCGGCACCGGCACCGGCCCTGGCACCGGCTCCGGCACCGGCACCGGAGCGGTTTGGTCCGTTTCCGAAAGGTTCGGGTCGTTCGAGAAGGGGTCGTTCATCGAATCCTCACATCGGTCGGGAACGATCTGGGAACGTCATTGGTATCGAACACGTTCCTGTGGCAACCGAGAATTGGCCGAGAATCGCGTGCCCGTCCACCGTAACCACGACGGCGGAGTGCGATCCTGAACCTGACGATCTCCCTGAGCCTGACGATCTCGAAGAATCGGGAACGAAACCGGTCTCGGAGACGTCGGAGGTACCGAGATGAGTGAGCGCGAGGCTGTTTCCGATATCGACGATGCCGCACCCGACGGCGAGGTGTGGATGTCGGACGCGAAGTGTCGTGGTGTCCTGCCCGGTGATTTCTTCCCCTCCGACGGGATCGGGGTCGAGCGCGCCCAGCTGGTGTGCGACGGCTGTCCGGTCCGCGAGCCGTGCCTCGAGTACGCACTCGAGCACCGCATCGAACACGGCGTGTGGGGCGGAGCGTCGGAGCGGGAACGGCGCCGGATCTTGCGGCGGCGTTCGCTCGCACGCGCGTAACCCGCCTCGACCCACACGGGCCTCGACCCACACGGGCCTCGACCGGCACGCGCGTCGACCGAGGGCACCTCACAGTTCGAAGGGTGCGAGCACGGCGCGGGCGAACCTCGCCAGCCGGTTGTCCTGGCGGCCACCCGACACCGACGCTGCGAGTTCGGCGACCTCGTGCTCGGGGGCGTCACTGACCGTCGTGTAGACGATCCCGTCGCGGGCCCAGACGGTCGCCGTTCCGACCGTGGTGCGGTACTGCACCGCCGCGACGCCGTCGACCTCGACCCGACTCCCGCCGGCGGGGAGCGCGTCCCACGCGATCGTCCCGGGCTGTTGGAAGACCGAGACGGTGAGCAGCCCGTCGCTGTAGAGCAGGTGCGCGACCCCGTCGGGCCGCATCGTGCGCGACACGATCGTGAAGCCATCGCCTGCATGATCGGGGTCTCGATACGCGCCGTCGATGCGGCCGCGCGGATCCGCTTCCGTCGCACGCGCATCATCGGGGACCGCGACCGCGGGCCCCGCACCGATCGTGATCTCCTCGAACGACACCGCGCGCACCACCGAGCCTGCCTCGTCGAGTCGTTCGCGGCGCAGGAGCAGGCCGGTGGCGTCGTCGATGAACACGCGCTCGACGACGCCGACCCCCGGCAGCGTCGCTTCGACCACCGTCGTGGATCGTCCGACGACCTCGGGACCCGACGCCACCGTGAGGTCGTACTTCGCCGCCGGGATCGGAACGACGTCGATCTCGGCGCGCTCCTGCACCGTCGTCCAGTCGTTCTGCACCTGCACGAATCCACCGGCCGCGGTACTCACGAATCGTCGCGCCGAAACCACCTCGATCGACCCTTGCGAACCGCGCACTGCAACACGCTCGCGGTGAACGCCGTCGAGGTCGCGCCACTCGACGAGGACGACGCCCTCGAAGCGCGCGTCGGCGAGACGCTCTCGGGCGCGTTGCAGCAGTTCGCTGCCCTCGTCGGAGCGCTCGGCCGCCCCCGACGGGCCGAGGACGATCGCAATGCCCGCGATCGCACCGACGAGCACGGTCGCGAGACGCCGGAGGGTCACGGCGTACCGCCGTCGCCGGTCGACGCCGGGATCGCGGCGGGCGCGAGTTGAGAGATGGGGTCGTCGGCGAGCGCGGCGTTGACCGCGTGGCCGTCGGCCGACTCGTCGATCGCAGGTCGGACCGGCGTCGGCGACTCCGTCGACGGCACCGCGAACGCCACGCCGATGGCTGCCGCCGCCGCGGCGATCGCCGCGAGGCGGCGCGTCCGTCGCATCGTGGCGTGCACGGTGTCGCTGCGCCGCGCGAGATCCGAACGGCCCGCGCGCACGAGCTGGTCGATGAAGCCCGCGGGCGGCTCGCGTTCGGGAAGCGAACGCACGCGATCGCGCACCAGCCGCAAGGCGTCGAGCTCGGCACGCCACCCGTGGTCCGCAGCGAGACGCGCTCCGGCCCGCGCGGTTTCCGCCTCATCGAGCTCGCCGTCGAGGTAGGCCGAGAGCAGCTCGCGTTCGTCGTCGGCACTCGGCCCGCGGCGTTCGGTCACGACAACAGCTCCCGCAACTGCGACCGACCGCGATGGATCCGCGATCGCACGGTGCCGACCGGGATGCCCTGCGCGTCGGCGATCTCCTCGTAGCTCAGCCCGACGACATCGCAGAGTACGACCGCCGTCCGGAACTCGTCGCCGAGCTTGCCGAGCGCGGCTTGGATCTCGTCGGACAGCGATCGGGCCGCGGCGACCTCATCGGCGGCGGCGCCCCCGGGGAGCACGTGCTCGTGGTCGCCGAGCGCGACGACAGGCTTCCGCCGCCGCCGACGGACGTCGTCGAGGAACAGGTTCGTGACGATGCGCGCCAACCATCCCTCCAGGGATCCCGTCGGCTGATAGGTGTCGAGGCCCCGACGGACGCGCAACAGGGCATCTTGCGCGAGGTCGGCAGCATCGGCGTCGTTGCCGGCCAGGCGGTACGCCACGTTGTAGAGGAAGCGCCCGTGTTCGCGGGCGACCTCCTCCCACGTCGGAACACCGTCGGGCATCGGGCCAACGTATTCGCAACGGGGAGAGTTCCCGGTGCGCGCCCAGGGCGCGCGAAGCGCGGGTCAGGCCGACTTCTCGGCGCCACCGGCCGCGGTGTCGCCCGCGGGGGCGTCGTCGTCGGCGCCCTGCTTGACGCCCTTCTTGAACTCCGTCGAGGCCTGGCCGATGGAACGAGCCAGCTTCGGCAGCTTCGATCCACCGAAGAGCAACACGATCACGCCCACGACGATGAGGAGTTCCGGCATTCCGATGCCACCCATGGGGAGCTGCCTTTCGTAGCGACCGCCGATCTCAGCGTAGCGGTCGGGATGCGGGACGGATCAGCGCCTCGGCGAACGCCTCGATGTCGTCGGCGGCGCCGACCTGGAACGGCACTGCCCCGAAACCGCAGACGATCTCGGTCACGCCGAGCGATTCCCAGTGATCGACCGATTCGCGGACCTCTTGAACGGTGCCGACGAGCCGTCCCGCTCGCCAACCGGCGGCGGTCTGACCGTCGAGCACTCCGCTGGGCGTCAGCCCTCGGAGCCGTTCGAAACGCCGGTCGAGGTCGCGGTCGGACTCCCCCACCAGGGTGTACAGGCCGAGCGAGCGCGGGATCGTCGCGACCTCGCGCCCCGCCCGTTCGCAGGCGGCGCCGAGTACCGCGAGGCGCTCGGCGTAGGCGTCGTGGGTGAGTGCCCAGCAGGTGTTCCAGCCGACACCGAGGTCGGCGATGGTCTGGAGCATCCGATCGCCGCGACCGCCGACGAACACCGGGGGCGGCGACTGCACGGGCGGCGGGAGGAGCCGAGCACCGTGGACCGAGTGGTAGTCGCCGTCGAACGTCACCGTCTCGCCGGCGAGCAGCGGAACCAGGATCTCCAGGTACTCACCGAGGCGCGCCAGGCGCACTCCCGGCCGGGGCAGCGCCATCCCGATCGCGGCATAGTCGGGTTCGTACCACCCGGCCCCGATCCCGATGTCGAGGCGCCCGCCACTCAGGCGGTCGAGTGTCACGAGCGACTTGGCCAGCACTGCCGGGGGTCGGAGCGCCTCGCACAGCACGAGCGTGCCCAGCCGCACGCGTTCGGTGACGCGTGACAGCGCGCCGAGCGTCGTGAGCGGTTCGTAGACGCCCGACTCGTCGGCCGACCCGCCGTACTTGGCGATGTCCCAGCGGAGGTGGTCGGAGAGGTGGATCGAGTCGAACCCCAGCCGTTCGGCGAGCTGCGCGTACTCGACGATCGTGTCGAAGCGCAGCGGATCCTCGCCCGCGACCGACACGTCGTATTGGGGGAGCGCGAGGCCGAACCGCATGTCGGCGACCTTAGGGGCTCGTATCCTCGACGGCATGTTGGAATGCGTGATCAACGTGTCGGAAGGGCGCGACGCAGCAACCCTCGAGGCGTTGGTCGCGGCGTGCGGACCGACGCTGCTCGACTGGCACGCCGATCCCGACCACCATCGCAGCGTGTTCTCCCTCGCCGGGCCCGGAACGCGCGACGCCGAGCCCGCGTCGCGCGTGCTGAGTCGGGTCGCGGCGCGCCGTGTCGACCTCACCCTGCACCGCGGCGAGCACCCCCGCCTCGGCGCGGTCGATGTCGTGCCGTTCGTCTCGCTCGGAACGACCACGGTCGACCGCCAGATCGCGATCGACGCCGCGCACTCGTTCGCTCGCTGGTGGTCGGAGGCGTACGGCGTCCCGTGCTTCATGTACGACGACGCCGATCCGGAGGGTCGTGACCTCCCGTCGGTACGACGGACCGCGTTCAAGCACCGCCGACCCGACTACGGGCCGTCGCTCGCGCACCACACGCTCGGCGCCACCGCGGTCGGTGCCCGGAAGCCGCTGATCGCGGTGAACTGCGTGCTCGCGTCGGCCGAGACCGACGTCGCCAACCGCATCGCGCGGCAGGTTCGCGAGAGCACCGGCGGGCTCCCGGGCGTGCGAGCCTTGGCGTTCCGTCTCGCGGGCGGCAAGCGGATGCAGGTGTCGCTCAACCTCGTCGACCTCGACCGCACCGGGCTCGAAGAAGCCGTCACCGCAGTGCGCGACCTCGCGCGCGCGGCCCACACCGACGTCGCCGGCGTCGAACTCGTCGGTCTCGTGCCCCGGCGTGAACTCGACGACTGCTCCACCGAGTTCCTGCGCTGGGCCGAACTCGACCTCGAGTGCGCGATCGAGGCACGCATCGCGCTCGGCGGCTGGCAGGCGATGCAGGCGCGCCAGGCGCCCGACTCGGAGTGAGGTCGGTCAGGCCGACGCAGCGCCGCGGCGGGCGAGCGCGCGCTGGCGGCGCAGGCGGCGGCGTTCGCGCTCCGACATCCCGCCCCAGATCCCGAACTTCTCGCCGTGGGCGAGGGCGTACTCGAGGCACTCGACCTTGACCTCACACCCACCGCAGACGCCCTTGGCCTCCTTGGTCGAGGCCCCCCGTTCGGGGAAGAAGAGGTCGGGATCCACCCCGAGGCAGTTGGCCCGCTCCTGCCACTCACGGTCTTCTGCGGGCGGAATCATCATCTGGGCTGCGAATTCGTGCACCGGCTGCCCCCCTTGTTCTGTCGGCGCGGTGATCGGCGTCTGCGTGGTCATGGTGTGATCTCGCTCGGCCGGCGACGGTGCGGTGGCTCGTGAATCGACCGAACACCGTCTTTGGAATTACAGATGTGTCATCTTGACCGGCGCGGGGGCACTCGCGCAAGGGGGAGATCCAAAACCTCCGCATCCTGACGCCAGAATCGGCCCAGATCACACTCTTCGTGGGCGCGATCTCGCTCTTGGTACACGAGCGAGGCGCGGGTGGGCGCTCAGCGCGAGATCGACGCGAGCCCGAGCGCCCGGCGGGGCTCGGGCACCAGGTCTGCGACCAGCGCCAGGAGGGCGGCATCGAGCGCCGGGAAACCCAGCGTCGGCCCGAACCCGAAGTTCGCCGGCGCGCTCCCCCACCACTGCGGCACGGCCGCGACCGTCGCGACGCCGACCCGCCGCGCGACATCGCCACGGGTCGCCTCGTCGGCGGCATCGGGGCCGGTCACGGCGATCTCGACGGTGAGCCGCGCGTCGAGGCGACCGCGGCGGGTGAGTTCGGCGAGGAGCCCGAGATGGCGGCGGGTGGCGTCGAGGTCGTCGACCGACCCGTCGGTCACGACGACCAGCCGGTCGAGTCGGTCGACGAGACCGGAGTCGAGCGCCGGCCCGGGGCCACCAGCCCGCAACGGCAGGTCGATCACCACCAGGTCGTGGTCGGCCTGCGCCGCGACGATGCGGGCCTGGGCCCGGTCGGCCCGGATGGCAGGCGAGCACGGGACGGCCGTGAGTCGGGGCCACTCGAGCCGTCGCGGGCGGAGCGTGCCGAACCGGTCGCCCACATCGCACGAAGCCGGGTCGGTGTCGACCACGGCGACGCAACCCCAGCGCTCGTCGAGTGCCGCAACCGCCGCGAGGTTCGCGGCGACGCCGCGCTTGGCCGACGCGCTCCGTGAGGCCGTGATCCCGATCGTCCGTCCCATGTCGTTGTCTCGGAATCGCGGGGCGGGCGAGCACAGCGCGATCGCGCTGCTGTGACAGTGTTCACCGCGGGTCAGTCCGCGGTCGCCTCGAACCGCAGCGCCGCCGAGTTGATGCAAGACCGCAGGCCGGTCGGCTCGGGCCCGTCGGGGAACACGTGCCCGAGGTGCGCGGCGCAATCCTCACAGCGCACCTCGGTACGGACCATGCCGTGCGAGTGATCGGTCTCGGCCGCGACCCGCGCCTCGGCGGTCGGCTGCCAGAAGCTCGGCCAGCCGCTCCCCGAGTCGAACTTGTGGGCGCTGTCGAACAGTTGGGCGCCACAACAGACGCAGACATACACGCCCCGGTCGTGGTGATCCCAGTACTCGCCGGTGAACGCCCGTTCGGTGCCGCCCGCACGGGCCACCTCGAACTGCGCGGCGGTGAGGCGCTCACGCCACTCGTCGTCGGAGGTGGGCAGATCGCTTCGGTCGTCGGTCACCCGACCAGTCTCGCGGAGTCGACGTGCGTGTCGCGGTCACCCCGAACGCGACTGCCGATCAGGGCGCGACTGCCGATCAGGGCGCGACGGCCGATCAGGGCGCGACGGGCGATCAGGCGACCGCGTCGAACGCGTCCACGGCGCCGATGGCAGCGTCGAACACCGCATCTGCGAACCGAGGACCGGCGAGGGTCGGCGTCTCCGCGACGTAGCCGTCGACGCCGAGGCGTCGAGCCCGGGCGCGAGCGCCCGGCGGGCCGATCGCGAGCACCGCGGCAAGGCCAAGAATCCGCGCCACGGTGAACCATCCGTCGTAGAGGCACCGACCGAGATCGACGATCACGACATCGAAGAACGGTGCATCGTGCGCGGCGAGTTCACCGTCGGCCGTGACGCCGACGTGCCAGCCGCTCGCAGCGAACCGCACTCGCAGCGGCTCCACCACCGAGTCGCGACCGTCGACGACGAGGACGCTCCGCACGTCCTTCGCGCACCCCTGCGCAAACCCCTGCGCAAACCCCTTCGCAGACCCCTTCGTCAACCCGTTGGGCACCTGTGCCTCCGTACTCGCCCGCTGTCGATCGCGTCCGTGCAACGCCACTCCATCGGCGCGGCACACCGGCGAGTTGAAGGGTCCGGCGCCCACGCTCCGCGTTCGTGCGTGACCGGGACGAACGCAGCGCCCGGTCAACTCGCAGTCAGCCCGCGCGGCGGTGACGGCGCTTGTGTTCGAGGAAGTCGACGAGCACATAGTCGCCGAGGTTCTCCGGGGTGGTGAAGAAGGCACGCCCGCGGTTCATGTTCATCATGCGCTCGACGAAGTCGCGCAGGTAGTGGCTCTCCTCGAGCATGAACGTGTTGATGCGGATGTTGTCGCGGGTGCAACGCTTGACTTCGCGCAACGTCGCCTCGATCGTGCGCGGATCGGGCGGATAGTCGAAGAACGTGCCGCCACCGGGGAGGATGTGGGCTGTCGGCTCCCCGTCGGTGATCATGATGATCTGCTTCTGCCCGGGCTGGCCGGCCAGCATCTTGCGGGCGAGCATCAACGCGTGCTGCATGTTGGTGCCCCACTCGAAGTCCCAGGTCGCCTCGGGGAGCCGCGCCGGTTTCACCTCGCGGGCGACTCGGCCGAAGCTCACCATGCCGAGGTAGTCGCGGGGGAAGCGACTCGAGATCAACGAGTGCAGCGCCATCGCGACCTTCTTCGCGGCGAGGAACCTGCCGCGCATCTCCATCGAGAGCGACACGTCGAGCATGAGCACCGTCGCCGAGCGCGTGACCTGCTCGGTGCGCTCGATCTCGAAATCGTCGGGGGTGAGATGCACCGGTGTCCCGCCGCCCTGACGCCAGATCGCGTTGCGGATCGTCTGACCGACATCGAGATGGAACGGATCGCCGAACTCGTAGGGCTTGTGGTCGTTGCTGCGCTCGTGGCCGATGCCCGTGCGCTCGACGTCGTGTTTGCCGTATCGATCGGCGACGAGCTTGCGGAACAGGTCGCCGAGCGCGCGCTGGCCGATGCGCTGCACGCCGCGCGGCGTGAGCTCGTACCGCCCGTCGCGTTGCTCGATCAGGCCGGCATCCTCGAGGGTCTTGGCGAGCCGTTGGAGCTCGCGCAACGACTCGGCGGCGTCTTCGCCGAGCAGGTCGCCGAGTTGATCCGGGTCGATCTCGGCGAGCTGGCTCGGGTCGGTGGCGTTCCGGAGCATGTTCTCGAGCGCGTCGATGTCGCCGAGTTGGTCGAGCATTCCGCTCATCTGCGAGAGCGGGACGGGCTCGTCGCCGCGGAAGTTCATCCCTTGGCCCCAGCCCATCTGCGGGAACGCGTTCTGGAGGTTGCGCGCGAGCTCGTCGACCTGCCAGCGGAGATCCATGTCGTCGAGCAGCGACTCGGCGAGCTGTTGCAGTTGGGCACGCTGTTCGGGCGACATCGAGTTGAGCAGGCGCTGCATCGCGGCCATCGAGCGCGCCATCTGTTCGAGCAACTCGTCGAGGCTCTGCGGGTTGTCGGGGAACATGTCGCCGTAGCGCTCCATGAACCCGTCGAAGTCGGGCTCGACGCCCTCCTCGCGCTGGCGCAGCATCTCGTTGAGCTCCGCCATCATGTCCTTGGTGCGTTGGAGTTGCTCGGGCGTCTGCTGCGACAGGCCCTGGGAGAGCTGGTTGAACATGTTGTCGAGGAGTTGCCGGCGGAGCTGGTCCATCAGCTCCTCGTAACGCTGCCGCGCGGCGTCGTCCATCCAGTCGTAGTTCTGGAGCTCCTGCACACGCCCGGCGAGGTCCGGCGGGAGCGCGTCGAGTTCCATGCGTCGCTCGGCCACCATCTGTTCGAGCATCTCGCGCCGTCGATCGTCGCCGGAGGCCGCGGCCGCCTCGACGCGCTGCTGCTGGCCCTGGCGCTCCTGGTCGATGACCTCGCCGAGTTGTTCGGCGATGTCGTCGTAGACCCCGCCGAGGTCGTACCGCTCGAGCATCTCCCGCCGGCGGTCGCGCAGCTGTCGGAGCATGTCGCGCAGACCCTGGAGATCGCGGCCCTCGCGGTCTTGCATGCCCTGTTGCATGAGTCGGCGCAGGGCCGAGTTGAGGTCGCCGTGGTACAGCAGGTCGTCGGTCATCTCGCCGAGCAACGCGTCGGCGTCGAGATCGAAACCGCGCTGGGTGCCGTCCCAGCGCGAGTAGCGGAAGCGGGCCACGGGCGAAGGGTACCTCCCCACATCTGCGATAGTTGGGGGTGCCGATCATGTCGCCCGACGAGTTCTGGTGGGGTACCGCCGCGAGCTCGACGCAAGCGGAGGGTGCCGCGCCCGCATCCGACTGGTTCGCGTGGGAGCGCGCCGGCAAGGCGCCGCCGTCGGGCGACGGCAACGGATTCGCGGATCGGTACGCCGACGACTTCGCGCTCTACGCGGGCCACGGGCTCGATCACCATCGACTGTCGATCGAATGGGCGCGGATCGAGCCGTCCGAGGGTCGTCGCGACCAGTACGAGATCGAGCGGTACCGCGAGCTGTTGACCGCGGCGCGCGAGGCCGGCATCCATCCGTGGGTGTGCCTCCACCACTTCACACTGCCCGCCTGGTTCCAGGGAGAACGCGCATTCCTCGACGACAAGGCGCGCGGTTACTACTGGCCGCGGCACGTTGCCTTCTGCGCCGAGACCTTCGGCGATCTCGTGTACGGCTGGAAGCCGATCAACGAGCCCGTCGCGTACGCGTTCGCGGGTTACCTCACCGGCGCCAACCCGCCGGGGCTCAGCGACCTGGCGAAGTTCTTCGACGCCTACCGCGGGACCCTCCTCGCGCAGCGCGACGCGTGGCGCGAACTGCGGGGTGCGGGCATGCCCGTGGCGACGATCCACAACCTCTCGCCCGTGTTCGCCATGTTCGACACGCGGGAGTGCCGGGAGGCCCGCGATGCGATCGACGACGCGCTCTGGGGCATCTGGCTGCGGGCCGAGCGCGACGGTGTGATCGCGATTCCCGGCAAGGCCGCCGAGGAGGTCGCCGACCTCCGCGAGGCGTGCGATCTCGTCGGGTTCAGCTACTACAACGCGTCGGGTGTGCTCCCCGATCTGTCGCTCGTGCCCTACCCCGCGAATCGACCGGTCGGACCGCTCGGATACGCGCCGTGGCCCGAAGGCCTCGGGCTCACGTTGCGTCGCCTCGCCGAGGAACTCCCCGACCGACCGCTGCTGCTCTGCGAACTCGGCCTCGGCACCGAGGCCGCGCGCGGTGAGCGCAGTGGCAGCGGAGCGGCGGATTCCCCGCGGTCGGCGTACCTGTCGGAGTGTCTCGAGATCGTGGAGGAGGCGGTCGACGACGGGATCGACCTGCGTGGCGTGTTCTTCTGGACGGGCGTCGACAACTACGAGTGGCACCACGGTTTCGACGCCGAGTTCGGCCTGTTCACGCGCGATCGCGAGCCCCGCGCCAGCGCCGCGGTGGCTCGCGAGTACGCGACTCGTCGTGCCGAACGGCAGCAGCTGCCGCCGGCGTGAGCGTCAGCCGCCGATCAAGCCCTTGATGAAGATGAGGAATCCGGTGCCGGTGAGACTGACGGAATCCCCGTCGGACTCCACCCAGTCGGCGGCGGTGTTGATCGTCGCCGCGTCCGCGGCCGACAGCGTGGAGTGGATGACGACCGGGCCGTTGTTGTCGACCGGGCCCAGTGCACCGAGGGTCTCGCCGCCGAGCACACCGAACAGGTACGCGAGTACGAACGCGCCGTTGCTCGGGAGTTGGTCGACCGTGAGCCCGAAGAACGCGGCCGTCGTCACTGCGTTGGCATAGTCGGCCTCGCTCAGCCGCACCGTGAACGTGTTGGGCGGCGCGACGGTGAGGGTCGTGCGGAAGACGTCGCTCTTCGCGTCGCCGCCACCGGTCGGACCGAGGTTCGTTCCCGTCGATGCGAACACGGTGTTCCCGGCGTCGTCGACACCGCCCGCGAAGTTCGACCCGTTCGACGACAGGTTCGAGGGCCGCACGTTCATGCGGGTCGTGGTGTTGAGCGTCCGGTCGCGCACGAACACGTCGAGGCCGGGCTCATCGGCAGGCGCGAGCCCGGTGAAGGGCGACTCGAAGGTGAGATAGCGACCGTCGGGGCTGAACGCCGGGCGGGAACCCGGAGCGACCGTCCCGGTCGTCGACTTCGACGCGATCGTGAGCGACACGCCGCCGACCTCGTCGTAGATCCCGTCCGCGTCGGTGTCACGATCGCGCAGGTAGAGCGAGTTGTTGATCGCCCCCGGCACGAGGTCGGTGCCGTTCCCCGTGAACGACACGAAACGACCGTTCGCGCTCATCGCCGCGTACGACACGAACCGCGCGACGTTCGCGTTCGGAACCGGGTTGCTCATGACCTGGACGTTCTGGGCAGTCCCCGCACCCTCGTCGAAGATGCCGTCGGCGTCGAAGTCGCGGTCGCGCACGTAGTAGCCCGAGACGCGACCCGGGTTGATGTCGAACGAGAACGTGCGGAAGCCGACGAACCTGCCGTTGGCCGAGATCGTCGCGAGATCGCCGCCACCGCCGTCGACGACGGTGCTCTTGGAGATGTGCACCATCGTGTCGTCGCCGACGACCTCGCGCACGTACACGTCGTCGCTCTCGTTCTGGTCGGCAGTGACGAACGCGAAGTCGGTGACGATCGCGATCCACTGGCCGTTCGCGCTGATGCGGGCGCCGGTCACATCGTTCTCGACCTCGAGACCGGCCTCGGTCGACACGCGCGTCGTGGTCGACGCCGGGGCGGCCTCGTCGAAGATGCCGTCGGCGTCGGCGTCGCGGTCGCGCACGTACACGTCGGCCACGGCGTTCTCGTCGAGCGGATCGAGCTCGAAGTCCGACACGAACGCGACGAACCGCCCGTCGGCGGAGATCGACGGGCCGAAGCTGGCCCCGGCGCCTTCGGCGCCCGCGGCGTCGAGGCTCACCCGGGCGACCGCACCCGTCGTGAGGTTGCGAACGAACACGTCGGAGGTGCCGTTGCCATCGCCCGCGACCAGGTTCGACGAGGTCGACGCGAACGCGACGTGGTTACCACCATCGGCGAGGACCGGGTCGGTGCTCTCCCCGTTCGGCTCCGAGCCGCCGATCGAGAGGCGCTCCACCGCGTAGTAGGGCGGCAGCGCCGCGTGTGCGGGCAGGGCCGGAGCGGCCGCCACGAGGAGGCCGCCGAGGACGGCGCCGATGAGGGACGAGGCGAGGAGTCTGCGCATGCCCGGAGTCTTCCGGGCGGAGTTGGCAGGGAGGTCACCAACGGGTGACGCGCGGGCGACGAACGCCCCAACGAAACACGCCGCGCGTCGCGGTCGCCCCCTGGCCTCAGCCGCGGCCGCGGTAGGTCGCGCGACCCGCCACGGCGTCCTTGTTGAGACGCTTCGTGAGGTGCATCCCCTCGAGCACGAACTCGATGGCGCTCGCCGCTGCCGCCGGCGACTCGCCCACGCCGAGATCCGCGATCACGGCGGCGACCCCGGGAAGGTCGGCGAGGATCGTCGTGTAGCGCTCGCTCGCGACGTCTTCGCCGCAGTTCACGGTGAGCCCGCCTTCGAACGCCGACAGGATCGAGCCGAGATGCTCGGGCTTGACCCGGGCACGGAACACCTCGAGGGTCGCGGCCTGCACCAGCCGTACGAGCACCTGCTCCTCGCGGCCGTCGTCGATCGTCTCGATCTCGACCTTGCCGGCCGTGCTGGGAACGATGGCCTCCAGGTCGGAGATGCGGGGCACCGCCTCGCGCTCGCCCGAGAGTAGCGAGCGACGTACCGCGTTGGCCACGAGCGTCTCGTAGTTGGCGATCGACATGCGTGCCGAGACGCCCGAACGTTGGTTCACGTGCGGCGAGCGTCGCGCGAGCTGACTCACCTCGGCGACGATCTCGGTCATGAACGCCGGCACCGAGATCGCGACCCCGTCGGTCTCGAGGGGCCGGGCCTCCTGCTCGACGATCGTGACCTCGAGCTCGGTGTCGAGCGGGTAGTGGGTACGGATCTGGCTGCCGAAGCGGTCCTTCAGCGGCGTGATGATCCGCCCGCGGTTCGTGTAGTCCTCGGGGTTCGCCGACGCGAACAATACGAGGTCGATCGGGAGCTGGATCTTGTAACCGCGGATCTGCACGTCGCGTTCTTCGAGCACGTTGAGCAGACCCACCTGGATGCGCTCGGCGAGGTCGGGGAGCTCGTTGATCGCGAAGATCCCGCGGTTCGTGCGCGGCACGAGCCCGTAGTGGATCGTCAGTTCGTCGGACAGGTAACGACCCTCGGCGACCTTGATCGGGTCGACCTCGCCGATCAGGTCGGCGATCGAGGTGTCGGGGGTGGCGAGCTTCTCCCCGAAGCGGCGGCTGCGGTGCACCCACTCGATCGGCGTGTCGTCGCCCCGGTCGGCGATGAGGTGGCGCGCGTGCGGCGAGGTCGGATGGTACGGATCGTCGTTGATCTCGCTGCCGGCGACGATCGGCATGTACTCGTCGAGCAACTCGATCATGCCGCGGATCATGCGGGTCTTCGCCTGGCCGCGCTCGCCGAGGAAGATCACGTCGTGCCCGGCGAGCACCGCGTTCGCGAGTTGTGGGATGACGGTGTCGTCGTAGCCCAGGACGCCCTCCACGAGCGGCTCGCCCGACCGCAGGCGCGCGATCACGTTGGCGCGCAACTCCTCTTTGACCGGGCGCGAGACCCAGCCGCTCGCACGCAACTCTCCGAGTGATGCCGGTCGACTCATCGTGGATCCCTCCGTCGGACGCCCGCTCGCGCCGCGCCGGGAGTGTAGGGGTCGTCGGAAGGAGCCAGTCAGGTCGCTGCCGGCCGGGCCGCGATCAATTCGGGTCGTCGGGTACGAAGTCGGGGTCGAGCGAGATCGCCGCGTCGAGGGTCTCGGCGCCGTAGGTCGCGGCGCCGTCGAACACGAGATACGACAACATCGCGTCGTCGGCGACCTCGAAGACGAACTCCCCGGTGGCCGCCTCGCCTCCGGCAAGCGTCGGAGCGAACTCCTCGAACCCGGCGAGCGAGAGCGGTCTCGACCCCCGCGCGTCGCGGTCGTAGACCAAGAACGCGTCCGGCTCCACGGTCTGGGGTTCGAGCGCTCCGTTCTCGATCCACACCTCGACCGCGACGTAACGCGACCCGGGGGGAGGGGTCGCGTCGGTGAACGGATCGGTATGACCGAGGATCCGCAACTTCCAGGTCGCGAGACCGACCTGCGCGGCGTAGACGTAGGGCACCGCGTTCACCGCGACCGGCAGCGGGGGATCGGCGACGGGCGCCCCGGGCGCCGCGGTCGTCGGTGTCGTCGAGGCGACGGCCTCGCGGTCGTCTCCGTCGGACGAGCAGCCGGCGAACCCGACGGCGAGGATCGCCACGACCCCGACCGACGCCGCACCCCGGCGACCGCGCGCCATCACGATCCGCCCGTTCGACGTCGACGGAGCGCGAAGGCCAGCGCCGGAGGCGCGAACATTACGAACGCGACTGCGACGCCGACGGCCACGAAGACGGCGAGCGGCAGCGGGTCGTCGCCGGCCGGGTAGTCCACGGGGCTCGCGTACGCGATCGGTTGCGCGAAGACGGGCGACCCGTCGGCGGCCACCACATTGCCGTCGGCGTCGACGATCGTGTCGGAGGTGACGTCGCTCCCGTCGACGTCCCCGCCACCGGTTCCGTCGTCGGTCGCGCCGGTCCCGTCGCCGGTGCCCGTGCCGGCGCCGCCCGCGGGCACCGTCGTCGCGGTCGCCCCGCCACCGGCGACCGTGGTGGCCGTCGTCGGTCCGTCGTCATGATCCTCGGGGGGCGGTGGCGGAGCCGCGCTCGTGATGAAGTCACCGGTGATCGTCGGGTTCTGACAGGTATTGATGTCGGGTGGCGCCGGGGCGCCCGGGATCTTGCGCACCGCATCGAACCCGTTCTGCACGAGCACCTTCGGAAGCGGCGAGTAACCGAGCTGTTCGGCCTTCTGTTGGCCCGCGCACAAGAAATAGAGGATGAACTTGCCGAGCGCATCGCCCTCGGCCTTCGTGAATGGGCCGCTCTCCGAGGTCGGGACGATGCCGTAGCTGTACGACGACACCGGGTAGGTGCGGTTGTCCGCGAACGTGTAGACGCCCTCGAGATTCTGGGTGTTGTCAGCGTTGAACCGCGCGCCCTGGAGCGCGATCGCGACCGCCTGCGCCGTCGGCTGCACGAAGTAGCCGCCGCGGTTTCGCACCGACAGCACCGGATAGCCGCGCTCCTTCGCATACCCGTATTCCACGTAGGTGATGGCACCGTTGTTGTACGGCGCCGCGACGAAGTTCGCGACACCGTCGGAGAACTGCTGCGCGACGAAACCGAGTCCCGGCGGGTTCGGGTAGATCGATGTCGGGCGGCAGTCGGTACCGAGGCCCCCGACCTGGCAGAACTTCCGCCACTCGTTCGGGGTCTGACTCGCCATGTAGGCCGTGAACTGCGCCGTGGTCCCGGAGCCGTCGGAACGCGTGACGACCTTGATCGGGATGGCCGGGAGTTGGCGACCCTTGTTCTCGGCGACGATGTCGGGGTGATTCCACGTCTTGATGACGCCGGTGAACACCTTGGCGATCGTCGCCGGCGACATCCGGATATCGGTGACGCGCTTGCCCGCGACGTCGAGGTGGTACATGAACGCGGTGCCACCGGCGACGATCGGGAGATAGGCGTACGGGCCGCGCGCCTGCGCCTTGGCGATCTCGTTGATCCCCCCGTCGCCCTCGGCCTGGAAGGGGATCTCCGACACTGCGAAATCGGTCTGGCCGTTGTACCAGAACACCCGACCGGAGGTGGAGCCGACCCCCTGGTAGTTGATCGTGATCCCCTGGCGTGCGACATCCGCGCGCCACTGGTCGACGGCGATCTGGCTCCAGGTCGAGCCCGCACCGTCGACGACGACCGCCGCCGACGCCGCCGGCGGCGACACGACGGCCAGCAGCACGGCGATCACGACGCCGACGGCGATGCCCGCCAGGAACTTGTGGATCGGTTGGCGCATCTCGATCTCCGGGATCATCCGAATCGACCGCGCACGTAGTCGAGGGTGCGCGAGTCGTCGGGTTCGGCGAACATCTTCTCGGTCGTGCCCCACTCGACGATCCGGCCGGGCTCGTTCTCGCCCGCGAGGAAGAACGCACAGCGGTGCGACACGCGTTGGGCCTGTTGCATGTTGTGGGTCACGATCACGATCGTCACGCTCTCGGCGAGTTCGCCGATGGTCTCCTCGATGCGCCGCGTCGACGTCGGGTCGAGCGCGGAGCACGGCTCGTCCATCAACAACACTTGCGGCGAGACCGCGAGGGCTCGTGCGATGCACAGCCGCTGTTGCTGACCGCCCGACAGCGCGCGACCAGGGTCGCCGAGGCGGTTTCGCACCTCGTTCCACAGACCCGCTCGCCGGAGGCACGACTCCACGAGGGCGCGACGCGCGTCGCGGTCGACCTTCAGGCCGGAGAGCCGGAGTCCCGAGACGACGTTCTCGGCCACGGTCATCGCCGGGAACGGGTTGGGCTTCTGGCACACCATGCCGATGCGACGCCGGATGTCGGTGACGGGAACACCGCCCCGGTAGATGTCGACCCCGTCGAGCAGGACCTCCCCGGCCAGGGATGCGGTGGCGACGAGTTCGTGCATACGGTTGAGCGTCCGCAGGAACGTGCTCTTGCCGCAGCCCGAGGGACCGATCAGCGCCGTGACCTCGCGCGGCCGCATCTCGAGCGAGACGTTCTCGAGCACCTTGTTGGTACCGAACCAGCAACTGACGAACCTCGACTCGAGCCCGGCCGCGGCGATCGGCGCCGTCGCGGACGTCGCCGCGATCGCCTGCTCGTCGGGATCGCGGTCGGAGCGCTCGAGTTCCTCGGTGTCGCGGCGGAGGTCGATCATGTTCATGCGAGCCCCTTTCGGGCGAGGCGGGCACGCCGCCGACGGGAGATGTGGTCCGGACCGCGGCCTCCGAGCACGCGCGCGATCACGAACAGGACGAGCACGAGCAACAACAAGACGAGTGCGCCGGTCCAGGCGCGCTGGATCTGCGCGGGTTCGGGGAGTCGGATGAGCCGGAACACGAACAACGGGAGCGCGTCCTGCTTGCCGACGAACGGGCTCCAATTCATCACGAACGCGCCGCCGATCGTGAGGATGAGCGGTGCCGTCTCCCCGATGACGCGCGCGACCCCGAGGATCACCGCGGTCATGAGACCGCTGCGCGCCGTCGGCAGGACGACCTGCCCGGCCATCCGGTACTCGGTCGCCCCGAGCGCCAGCGACGCCTCGCGCAGCCCTCCGGGAACGAGGCGGAGCACGACCTCCGCCGTTCTGGTCACGGTCGGGAGGAACAGCACCGTCAACGACAGCGCACCGGCCGTACCGCTCTGTTCGGCGCCGAGGGCGAGGATGAGCGAGGCGTAGATGAACAAGCCGGCGACGATCGAAGGCACCGCGCTCATCGCGTCGACGAGCATGCGCAACGGACGCGCGAACCGACCGCGGATCTCGTTGAGGTAGATGGCCGACAAGACACCGAGCGGAACCGCGAGCACCGCGGCGAGCCCGACCTGTTCGAGCGTGCCGATGATCGCGTGCGCGCCACCGCCCTCCGTCGAATCGCTGAGCGAACCGACGAACCGCTGGTCTTCCACGAAGAACTGCGGACGCAGCGCGTGGTACCCCTTGCCGATCACGTAGCCGACGATCATGACCAGCGGCACGAACACCGACACCCCGCCGCTCCAGACGACGACCCGGGCGACCTGGTCGCGCGCGCGCAACGGGTCGTGCACCTCGCGGGCGATGACGAAGACGAGCGCGAGGAACACGGCGTACCAGACGACGAAGAAGCCGAGCCCACCCGACAGCGGCGTCAGCCGTTGGAAGACGAGCCAGGTGGTGGCGAAGGCCGAGACGGCGGAGCCGACGACGGTGAGCACGTCGCTGCGCTCGATCCGGCGGATGCGAATGCGCGCGGGCTCGCCATGGCTCGGATCGACCGCGGACCGGTCCCGGCGCGGTGTGGCGGTGACGGCGGTCGTCATACCGGCATCAGATCTCGGTCGCGTCGCCAGAGCGCGAACGACCGACGACCATCGAAGCGAGCGCGTTGACCAACAGGGTCACGGCGAACAACACGAGGCCCGCGGCCATCAGGGCGCTCACCCCGAGATCGTTCGACTCGGCGAACTTCAGCGCGATCAGCGACGGGATGGAGTTCGAGCCCTGCGCGAGGATCGAACCGCGACGGTCGAAGTACGGCGAGATGATGAGGGTCACCGCGATCGTCTCGCCGAGTGCGCGGCCGAGACCGAGCATCGCGCCGCCGATGATGCCGCCCCTCCCGAAGGGGAGCACCACCGAACGCACGACGCCCCATCGCGTGCTCCCCAGCGCCAACGCGCCTTCCTTCTCCCCCGCCGGCGCCTGGGCGAAGACCTCCCGGATCACCGAGGTACAGATCGGGACGATCATCAGCGCGACGACGACGCCGGCGATGAACGTCGACGACGCGAAGTCGCCCGGCGACGACTTCCGCCCGTCGAGATCGACCCCGAAGATCGGGATGAAGCCGAGATGAGCGCTGAGCCACCGGCTGAGACCGATGATGCGTGGCTGGAGGTAGAAGAAGCCCCACAGTCCGAAGATCAGCGACGGAACCGCGGCGAGGAGGTCGATCGTCGAGGTCAGGATCCGCCGTGCCCACGGCGGGGCGTACTCGGTGATGAACAGTGCGGCGAGCACCGAGACCGGCACGGCGATGACCATGGCGACCACCGCGATCTGCACGGTGTACGGCAGCGCCGCGCCGATGCCGTAGGCGCCTCCCTGACCGGCCAACCACTGCTGCTCGGTGAAGAAGCCCCAGCCCGCATCGCGGAACGCGTCCGACCCCCGGTACAAGAGATAGCCGCCGATGAGCGCCATGATCACGAACGTCGTGAAGGCGGCCGCGGTCGCGAGCGCCCGGTAGGCGCGGTCCGCGAGGTCGCGGTGCACGACGATCGGGACGCGCGCCGGTTCCACGCCCCTCGGCAGCTCCGTGACCGTCACGGACACAGACCACACGACGGCCCTGGCCGCCGGGTTGCCCGACGGTGAACGAACCCTGAACATCACCGGAGCAAGCGGTCGCTACCGGTCCGATCCGAGGCTCACCCTGGCAGTCTGGCGCCAGGCCGTCCGACCGTCGCGCCCCGAGGGCCGTCAGAGGAGTTCCACCATGCGCGCTGCGCAACCCACCGCCCGCGCGTCGACGTTGCGTCGCTGTGTCGCCTTCGTCGGCCTCGCACTCGTCGTCGCGAGCGCGATGGTGCTGGTCACCGGCCCGCCGGCCCGCGCGGAGGGAGCCCGGACGATCACCGCCGAGCCGGCCGACGACCTCGGCCGCGAAGTCGTCAAGGTCCGCTGGGCCGGTTTCACGCCGTCGCGCCAGGACGGCAGCTTCGGCGTGATCATCGTGCAGTGCCCCGCGAGCCCGACCACGCTCGCCGATTGTCACCTCGCGCAACCGTTCCCACTGCCCGAGGAGGGAAATCGAATCCTCGGTTTCACCGGAGGCGACGGCAGCGGGTCGGCGTACTTCGAGGTTCGGCCCGCGACCGACCTCCCGGCCCTCGATTGCTCCGCGACGACCCCGTGTTCCATCCTCGCCTACGAGAACGACGGCATCGCGCCTCCGCTCGACGCGCTCCCGACCACTGCGGTCATCGCGCCGATCCGGTTCGGCCGCAGCCCCGCCGACTGCCCGCCGGTCGTCGACTTCGATCTGCGCGCCGACGGTTCGGCGTCGGCCGCTCCCGCGTTCTACCGCTGGGCCGGCGAGCGCTGCGACGGCGCCGACGCTCAGGTCATCGACTACACCGAAACCTCGTCCACGACGGGCCGCGAGAACTTCTTGGCCGGGCTCGTCGACCTGGGCGTCACGCCCGTGCCCGCGAGCGACGAGGAGCTCGCCGCACATCCCGACCATCCCGAGTTCGCGTACGCGCCGCTCGACATCACCGCGGTCACGATCGTGTTCAACATGAAGGATCCGTTCACCGGCGAACGCATCGAAGATCTCGTGCTGTCACCCCGACTCGTCGCGCGCCTCGTGACGAACTCGTCGACGGAGAGCTGGCTGAACGATCCCGAACTCCGGCGCCTCAATCCGACGACGCGCTTCCCGAGCACCTCGGTCGCCAAACCGTTGTTGCGCGCCGAACGAGACGCCGACGCGCGCTTCCTCACCGACTGGATGTCGCGGGGCGACGATGCCGAGGCCTTCTTGGATGGCAACGACCGGTTCCGCGTGCCGATCAACCCCCGCTATCGCGACTACTCGTACCCGGTGGAACTCTTCGAGGCCGTCGACGACGGCGACCAGAGTTACCTCCCCCGCACCGGACAGAACAACGTCGCACTCCGCGCGTTCTACGGCGTCGCACCGAACGGATCGCTCCCCCAACCTCCCGAGCTGTACGGGTTCGTCGGTGTCGTCGACCTCCCGACCGCGCGACGATTCGGCCTCCCCGCCGCACGCATCATCAATGCCGCCGGCGAAGCGATCGCGCCAACCGAAGCCGCGGTGATCGCGGGCTTCGAGGCGATGGTCGAGTCCGACGCGGGCACGCTGCTCCCGGACTTCACCACCGAGGTCGCCGGCGCGTATCCGCTCGTGAAGGTCGACTACGCGATGGTACCGATCCGGCCCGAGTCCGACGAGCAGGCCGGTCAGCTCCGCGGGCTCCTCGAGTACGCGGTCGAGGGCGGTCAGGACGTCTTGCCGAAGGGCTACCTCCCGCTCCCCGATCGCCTGCGCGACGAGACCCGGGAGATCGCCGACGGCCTGGTGGGGCCCGCCGCGGCAACCACGACCACCACGGTGACGACGACCTCGGTCCCGCCCCCGACGACGCCCTTCGACCCGAACTGTTGCAGCGGCGGCTACGACGGCGGCGGCAACATCGGTGGGGGCGCGGGGAGCGAGGTCACGACTGCCACCACCCGACCCGCGACCGAGCCCACCACCACGACGACCGCCGTCGACGATACGACCACGACGACCGCGTACTCGGGGGCGCCGCTGCCGGTGCGCGGTGAACGTGTCGGACTCTCGATCATGCTCGGCGGCGCCGGCCTTTCCATGATCGGCTGGGCCGGTGCCGGCGCTCGTCAGGCCCGCGCGCGTCAGGCCCGGGCGCGGCTGCGACGCCGGCCGGCCGCTGCGGGGCGACGGCCGTGAGCGCGGTCGTGGAAGAACGGGTCGACGACGTCGAAGTCGGCACCACGGAGGTCGGCACCACCGAGGGAGCCGGGCACGTCGCGGTCACCGCCGCCGTCGAGCCCGAACCGAGCGCGGTCGGGCTCGACCGCGACGACCTTCGTCGGATCGTCCGGCGCGGCATGCTCGCCTTCAGTGCATTCGTCGTCGGATTCCTCGCGTTCGTGCTGCTCGGTTCCGTCCTGCCCCACGCGCGTGCGCAGGCCGGCCTGCAGCGCCGTTTCGAGGCCGAACTCGCGAACGCGGTCGCCCCGGTGAACGACCCGATCGCCGCGGGAAGGCCCATCGCCGTGCTCGACATCCCGGCGCTCGGCGTGCACGAGGTCGTCGTCGAGGGAACGACGAGCGCACAGCTCGCCAAGGGGCCGGGCCACCTGCGCTCCAGTGCGCTGCCTGGTCAGCCCGGAACGAGCATCGTGCTGTGCCGACGCCTGGCCTTCGGCGGGCCCTGCCGCCATCTCGACCGCCTCGAGCCCGGCAGGCGCATCGTCGCGACCACCGGTCAGGGCACTGTGACCTACGCGGTGACCGGTATCGAACGTGCCGCCGCCGACGACGCGCGGGTCTTCGACCACGCGGGCAGCACGCTCGTGCTCGTCACGATGGACCCGCCGCTGTTCGGATCGAGTCGCCTCGTCGTACGCGCCGAACCCGTCGGCGACCTCCAGCCGCGAGGAACGCGAGCGCCCGCTGCGCCACTCGACATCGACGAACTCGGTCTCGCGGGTGATCGCAGCGCGGCGGGGATCCTCCTCGTGTGGCTCGAAGTCCTCGCGGTCCTGGCGTGTGGCGCGGTGATCTTGTTCCGACGCTGGTCGCGCTGGCCCGCCTACCTCGTGAGCGCACCGCCGTTGCTCGCCTGCACGTGGCTCGTCTACGAGCAGTTGGCACGACTTCTCCCCGCGACGCTCTGAGCGACGACGCCAACGCGTCTCGCGAAGTTCAGCCGACTGCAACCTCGCCTCGCTTCGCGGTTCAACTCCACCTGTTCCACTGGGCTCGGCCCGCGACCGACGTGGGCATCGACTGGGAGGCAACCCCTTGAAACGAACCCTCACGAAGCTCGCCGCTGCCGGCGCGCTGGTGGCGGTCGGTGTGTCCGGCATGGCGCCGATGGCGCACGCCGGCGACGACAGCACCGTCCGCGTGCTGAGCAACGCGGGCTCCGACACCACCTATCCCGTCATGGAGGCGTTGGCGTACGCGTACAACCTCAACCCGACCTACAACGCCGATGGCGACCTGATCGTCAGCGTTCCGCCGCTCCACGCGGTCTCCGACGACCTCGAAGCCGCCGAAGCCCTGTTCACCGACAAGTCGTGGATCGCCGCGGCCCGCAAGGCATGGCCCACGGGCGAGGTCGTTCCCGCCGACGCGAGCTGCACCTACGACCGCCACTTCGGCGGCCAGGGCGCCATGGACAACAACAACGACGGCGACGTGCTCGACGCCGGCGACACCCGCTACCAGCAGAACGCCGTCGACTACAACGCCGACGCCGACACCACCGACCCCGGCGAGGTGACCCGCTACGGACAGGTCGCTCCCAACGGCTCGTCGTCGGGACGCACGTACGCGCTCGACTCGGCGAACAACCCGATCGACTGCGTCGACCTGGTCCGTTCTTCGAGCGCACCGAGCGTTGCCCAGCAGGTGAACTTCGACACCTGGGCGTTCGCGCTCGACGCGGTCGGCTGGACGTACTTCCCCGGCAACACGCACGGGGTGCTCGCGATGACCCAGGCACAGCTCGGCCAGGTGTACACCTGCGCCACGGCGAACATCGACGGCAACATCGACGGCGACTTCAACGACGTCGGCGACCAGGCCACCGGTCAGCCCAAGCTCCGTTACTGGGGTGACCTCAGCGGCAACCCGGCCGACCTCGACCCGATCAAGGCGTACCGGATCCAGCTGGGTTCGGGAACCGGTGACGACGTGGCGAAGACGCTCTTCGGTCTCGCCGCGCAGACCGACATCGGCTCGAACTGCACGGGTGGCGCCAACGCCTGGTACCCGACCGTGCAGGAGCACGACTGCCGCAACGTGACCGACGTCGACAAGCCCGACGCACTCTGCTCGTTCGGCTACTCCCGTTGGAAGCTGCAGAGCAAGAGCATCGAGTTCGACAAGCGCAACGGTGCCAAGTTCGGTGCCTTCGCCATCGGTGCCGGTACTCCGATCCTGCCCACGCCTTCGACGATCAGCGAGACTGCCGCGACGAACTACGACGCGAGCCGTTACGTCTACACGCTGATCACGAAGAACCAGGACGGAACGGGGACCGACCTCGCGGCGTTCAACGACGCGCTCACGTTCACGGGCGTCGAGGCCGACCCCGACGGTGCGGGTCCGTTGCTCGCAACGCCTGGGTACGTGTGCAGCAACGCGGCCTCGAAGGTCATCAAGGCCTTCGGCCTCGTGACCATCAAGAAGGGCACGACCGACGCGGGTGATGCCACCTACGGTCAGTCGTACTGCCGCCACAACAAGTACTCCATCACCTGATCGGCGCCTTCGCCCCGCACCACCGACGGCCCGGCCTCACGGCCGGGCCGTCGCGCGTCGTGGCCCGACATCTTCGCTCGCGACATTCCGATTCGTGAGCCCGAGTTCACCCGTGGTTCATCCGGAGGCCAGGACCCGGTTCGCCGTTCCCGCGACGATCGTGCCGTCGTTCAACGAGCCTCGGAGGCCGTCGTGTCAGGTTCCACCGTTTCGAGTCGTGCCTCGCGTCGGCGCCGTCTCGCTGCAGCGTTCGCCGGCGTGGCCGTTGCTGCCGCGACCGTCACCGCGACCGCGCCCGACGCCGGAGCCGGCGTCGTCGTCGCCGGTACCCGGCTGGTGGCCGGGATCGCCGGCGCCGAACCCACCGGCGAGATCGTCGAGCCGCAGGTCACCCCCGACCGCACCTGGCTCACGTTCAGTTCCGACGCCACGAACCTCGTCCCCGGTGACACCAACGGTGTCGGCGACGTGTTCGTCAAGAACCTCGAGACCGGAACGCTGCGTCGGATCACCGGCCTCGACGGGACCGAATCGGACTCCGACTCGTACAACCCGACGATCTGCGACGACGGCTCGGTGATCGCGTTCACCACCGACACCGATCTGTACGACCTCGACTTCGACACCAACGGGTCGAGCGACGTCTACCTCTACGACCGCGACACCGACGGTGACGACGTGTACGACGAGGTCGGCGCGTCGAGCCTCTACCGGATCAGCATCGACCCGAGCGGGCTCGAGACCGACTTCGGCGCCTACCAGGCCGTCATCAGCGGCGACTGCAATTGGGTCGCGTTCGTCACCGCGGACCCCCTCGCGGCGAGCGACCAGAACGATTCCGACGACGTGTACGTGCGGCACACCGATCCCACCGAGGAGTACCTCCGTCGGATCTCGAACGGATCGAGTCCCGAAGGTGGCGGTGGGTTCCTGCCGTCGCTGAGCGCCAACGGACGCCACGTCGTGTACGCCTCGTTCGCCTCCGACATCGCCGCCGGCGGCCAGGGCTTCAAGTTCGGCTACTACCTGCGCGACCGCGACGCCGACAACGACGGCATCTACGACGAAGGTGGCGCCGGCCGCACCGACGAGTACGTGAACCAGTCCAGCGCCGGCGTGATCGCCACCGGCGGCCCCGACTTCACGAGCCCGGCCGCCATCACCCCAGACGGTCGCTGCGTCGCGTTCCGTTTCTTCAACGGCTTCCAGCTCACACCCGAATCGGCGACCGTCGCCGACGCGGTGTTCCTCCGCGACCGCGCGGCATCGACGACGGAACTCATCAGCAAGAACAACGACAACCTCGCCGCGCTCGACACGCTCCGCCCCGCGGTGTCGCCCGACTGTCGCTACGTGACCTTCGACGCGCAGGACGCGTTCCTCCTCGACGAGAACCCGTCGACCGGTCGCGACGTGTACCTGCGCGATCGCACGAACGGCACGCTCGACGTACTGTCGACCCCGGGCGACGGCTCACCCCAGTTCGGGTCGAACCAGAGCACGCAGGTGTTCGACGATGCTGCTGCGCTCATCGTCTCGAGCAACGCGAAGGTCGGCGGCGCGACCGGCGGCAGCGGCGCTCGCGACGCGTTTCTCCTCGAGCTCACCGAGGCCGACACGACCGCACCGCTCGGACTCGCGCTCAACACCGGCGCGTCGCGCTGGACATTGCAGTCGCTGCACCCGCTGTCGTGGTACGCGTCCGACGACAGCGGCCCGCCGACGATCGCCATCCAGCGTCGGATCGCGTCGTTCGACGGCAAGTACACCGACTGGGCCGCGTACCGGTCGACGCTCGGACCCGGCGGCTGGAGCGCGGCGATGCGCGACGGCCAGACGCAGTGCTTCGTTGCTCGGGCGACCGACGCCGCGGGCAACGCCACCAGCCTGTCGGCCAAGTCGTGCGTCGCCCGGCCGATGACGAGTCGCAGCCTCACGTTCTCGACGGGCAAGTACCCGTGGATCAAGCGGGCGACCACCGCTGCGTACGGTGGCCAGTACCTCTATTCGGCGACGAAGGGCGCGGCGTTCTCCCGATCCAAGATCGTGGCGACCCGGGTCGCGGTCGTCGTCACCCGGTGCAAGGGTTGCGGCACCGTCGACGTGTACTGGAACAACAAGAAGATCAAGTCGCTGAACCTCAACGACACCCGCACGCGGTACCAACAGGTGCTGGAGGTGGCGTCGTTCACGCGGGCGACCTCGGGCACGCTCAAGGTCGTCGTGACGAGCAGCGGCAAGCGCGTCTACGTCGAAGGAGTCGGCGTCTACCGGCAGCTCTGATGCGATCGCGGCAGGGCGTCCGATCGCGTCGTAGCGTGCTCGCGCGATGGACGACGCCGGGACCACGGACCTCGACGGGACATGGCGGATCCATGCCGGTGAGCGCGAGCTGACCAAGACGTTCGCGGAGCCCGATCACGACGATTCGGCATGGGCCGAGCTCGTGCTCCCCGCGCACTGGCGCGCGGCCGCGACCCTCCACTCGCACGACGGTCCGGTGCTCCACCGACGCCGGTTCGAGCGCGAGCGCCTCGACTGGGGCCGCCGCGCCTTCCTCGAGTTCGACGGCATCTTCTACTTCGGCGACGCGTGGCTCGACGGCGACTACCTCGGCACCACCGAGGGCTACTTCGCGCGGCATGCATTCGAGATCACCGAACAGCTCCTCACCGACGAGCAGCACGTCGTCGCGGTGGAGGTCGCGAACCCGCGCCAGTCCGATCGGACCGCGAAGCGAACGGTGACCGGGATCTGGGGTCAGTGGGACGCGATCGACCCGGCATGGAATCCGGGCGGCATCTGGCGGCCGGTCCGCGTCCGGGAGACCGGGCCCGTGCGGATCGCGCGCTGCCGGGTGCTCTGCGTCGAGGCCGGGGTCAGCCGCGCTCGTCTCCAGATCGACCTGTCGCTCGATGCCGGCCAGTTCCCACCCGACGCCTGCCGTCTCGACCTCGTCGTGAACGACGAGTCGGGCGCGATCCTCGCGACGTCGTCGCGCGAGCTCGCGCTCGCCACGGGAACCACCGATCTGCGCGCGGAGATCGACGTCGAGTCGCCACCGCGATGGTGGCCCGCCGAGCTCGGTGACCCGCAGCTCGTTCACCTCGCCGTCACGCTCGACGTCGACGACCGCACGAGCGATCACTGCCGGCTCCGTACCGGATTGCGCGAGATCAGCATCGACGACTGGATCTTCACGGTGAACGGCGAACGCCTCTTCATCCGCGGGGCCAATCACGGGCCGACGCAACTCGACCTCGCGGCAGCATCGCGCGACGACCTGCGCCGCGATGTCGAGCTCGCGCTCGCGGCGAACCTCAACCTGTTGCGACTCCACGCGCACGTGACACGACCCGAGCTCTACGACGCGGCCGACGAACTCGGCCTCCTGCTCTGGCAGGACTTCCCGCTCCAGTGGGGCTACGGCCGCAGCGCACGGCACGGCGCGGTGGCGCAGGCGCGTTCGATGGTCGACCTCCTCGGCCATCACCCGTCGATCGCGATGTGGTGTGCACACAACGAGCCGCTCGCGGTCGACGACACCGGCACGACGGTGACCCCGAAGCTGCTCGCCCGCCTCGCGACCGCGATGTTCCTGCCGTCGTGGAACAAGGACGTGCTCGACCGCAGCGTCGCGCACGCGATCGCCGCGGCCGACCCGACCCGCTTCGTCGATCGCCACTCGGGCATCCTTCCGGGGCCGGCGAGCTTCGGGACCGATTCGCACCTGTACTTCGGCTGGTATCACGGCACGGCCGACCAACTCCCGGCGGCGCTGCGCGCCGTCCCCAGCCTGGCCCGGTTCGTGAGCGAATTCGGCGCGCAGTCCGTCCCACACACCGACGACTTCTGCGCGCCCGACCGGTGGCCGAACCTGGACTGGAGCGACCTCGAGGGAGCGCACTGCCTGCAGCGTCGGCGGCTCGACGATCGCGTCCCCGCCGGAGCACACGCGACGTTCGCGTCGTGGCGCGACGCCACCCAGCGATACCAGGCGGCCCTCCTCCAACTCCAGATCGAAGACCTCCGGCGACTCCGCTACACGCCGACGGGCGGCTTCTGCCTGTTCTCGTTCGCCGACGCGCACCCCGCGATCAGCTGGTCGATCCTCGACCATGCCCGGGTCCCCAAACTCGCCCACGACGCCGTCCGCGCCGCGTGCCGGCCGCTCCTCGCGCTCGTCGACCCGCGTTCCGGGCTCGTCCACGTCGTCAACGACACCCGCCGCGCGCTCGACGGGGCCGTCGTCACGGTCACGGTCGACGGGCGTGAGCACCGGTTCGGCGGCGACGTCCCGCCCGACTCGATCGTCTACGTCGGGACGGTCGACCTCGGCGGCGCCGGCTCGACGCCGGTCGTCACGACGTCGCTCGTCCATCCCACGATCGACCGCATCGACCACACCCCCGCCCCCCAAATCACGAACCGGCGTCGTCAAGACTCGCTCCGCGTCGTCTGACGACGCCGGTTCGGTTCCGGGTGGGGCGCGCCGCGGTTCTGATTCCCGAACCGCGGGTCGCGCGTCCGCGATTCGGGGTCGCGCGCCCGACCGGAAGTAGCGTCTCGCCGCACTCGCGTCCCGGGGGAGAACAGATGGCGACGACGATCGGACGGTCGGCGGTCGAGCCGATCAGGACCACGAAGCGCAAGGCGCCGTGGCCCGTCGAGTTCTATCGTTCGGCGGTCGGCAAGAAGTGGGTGATGGCCATCAGCGGCATCATCCTCCTCGGCTTCGTGCTGACCCACATGATCGGGAACCTCAAGCTCTACCTGAGCCGCGAGGAGATCAACCTCTACGGCGAGGCGTTGCGCGAGATCCCCGGTCACCTGCTGCCGCGCACCGTGTTCCTCTGGACGGTCCGGCTGGTGTTGATCGGAGCGTTCGCCGCGCACATCCACGCGGCGTACTCGCTCACCGTGCTCAACCGGAAGGCCCGGCCCGTCCGTTATCAGTCGCCGCGCGACTACGTCGCGGCGTCGTTCGCGGCCCGGACGATGCGCTACACGGGAACGATCGTCGCCCTGTACGTCGTCTTCCACCTGCTCGACCTCACCGCCGGGACCGCGAACGGCGATGACTTCCGCCGCGGCGACCCGTACAACAACCTGGTCCGCAGCTTCGAGCGGCCCGCGGTGGCGATCTTCTACATCCTCGCCAACCTCGCGCTCGGCGTGCACCTGTTCCACGGCGCGTGGAGCATGTTCCAGAGCCTCGGGATCAACAACCCGCGGTACAACCTCGCCCGCAAGCGCTTCGCCCAGGGCTTCGCGGCCCTCGTGGTGATCGGCAACGTCAGCTTCCCGATCGCGGTGATGGCGGGCGTCGTCGAGAAGGCCTGCGACGGCAAGCAGTACGACCCGGTCGAGCAGTGCGACGACGACAGCGGCGCGTTCGCCGAGAAGGAGGACGTCTCGTGACCCTCGACTCCAAGATCCCCGACGGGCCGATCGCCGAGAAGTGGACGAACCACAAGTTCGAGTCCAAGCTCGTCAACCCGGCCAACAAGCGCAAGTTCAAGGTGATCGTCGTCGGGACCGGACTCGCCGGCGCCTCCGCCGCCGCGACCCTCGCCGAACTCGGCTATCAGGTGCAGGTGGTCACGTTCCACGACTCGCCGCGCCGCGCGCACTCGATCGCCGCGCAGGGCGGGATCAACGCCGCCAAGAACTATCCGAACGACGGCGACAGCGTGCACCGCCTGTTCTACGACCCGGTCAAGGGCGGCGACTTCCGTGCCCGCGAGGCCAACGTGCACCGGCTCGCCGAGGTCTCGGTCGACATCATCGACCAGTGCGCGGCGCAGGGCGTGCCGTTCGCCCGCGAATACGGCGGGATGCTCGACAACCGCAGCTTCGGTGGCGCGCAGGTGAGCCGCACGTTCTATGCCCGCGGCCAGACCGGTCAACAGCTCCTGCTCGGCGCCTACCAGGCACTCGCACGCCAGG
>SXGT01284558.1_pt1 | contig 30585 bp, 25 predicted proteins | sample 3176221 | NCBI WGS metagenome assembly SXGT01 (sample SAMN11356862, study PRJNA531348) | freshwater metagenome | isolation source: freshwater sample F1-120 | place: China: Fuxian Lake, Yuxi | collected 2017-12-25 | reverse complement strand
TGTTTTTTAATAAACTGCAAAATGGGAAACAGTCCACGACGACATTTGTTGTGGACTGTTTTTTGAATTTAATTCTCTTCAAATCGTGTACTTCTAGTCTTCCTTTGTTTATATCTTTCATACTATTTTTCACAAAAAAATCTGCGAAAGGCTTCCTTAATGAATAGTGGAGTGAAGTTTCTGGGTAACCTGATTGTTGTTCCTGCAATTATTTTTTCGAGCTCAGTTGTAATGATCTCTGCCTCTGGCTGCGGCGAAGAAGAGAAAGTTAAAACAGTCGATCCCAACACACCAATGGCCCCGATGGGTGCTGCAGCCGCACCGGCACCAGGCGGCGGCGATCCAGGAAAATCTGCTGGCCAGAAAGAAAAGATCGAATAATCTATCTATTTGGTCATCTACTCAGCAAATGATTAGCCGTTGGCGATATTGCCAGCGGCTTTTTTCATGCCCAAAATCAAATCGTCAAATCATTCAACACACGTTTTGTATTGACTTACGGGTTCAGCAATGTCAACTCGATGAACAAAATGGTATTGTTGAATCACGTTTGTAAACTCGCCACTGATAATTTATGAGTGTTTGAGAAGGCCTTCTATGATTCAACCAACAACAAAACACCCCGAACAAGCCTCCAAATTCATTGCCAACGAGAAGCGGGCGCATTGGCATGATGAGACATTGTGGTTTGTGCGTGTCAAGCGGGATCGTCAGGCCGCTTCGTTGCCTGAGTGGGAGCAGTTGCGGGAGCAGGCTTCGGGGATCAAAAACCATGTGTTGACACATCTGCCGGAGTTGCTCGACCAGTTTGAGAAGAATGCGATTGCGCGGGGAGCGAAGGTTTACTGGGCAGCGGATGCCGCTGAGCACAATGAGATCATTCTGAAGATTCTCAAGCAGCACAACGCAAAGAATATCGTCAAAAGCAAGTCGATGCTGACGGAAGAGTGCCACCTCAACGGTTTTCTGGAACGCAACGGGTATGAAGTAGTCGACACGGATCTCGGCGAGAGGATCGTGCAGTTTCGTAAGGAGACGCCCAGTCACATTGTTCTGCCTGCCATCCACATCAAACGGGAGGAAGTCGGCGAGACGTTTCACGAGCATTTGGGAACACCTGCGGGGGAGAGTGATCCAAACTTCCTGGTGGAGGCTGCACGTGGGCATTTGCGGGAGAAGTTCTGTCGGGCGGATATCGGGATCAGTGGAGTGAACTTTGCGGTCGCGGAGACCGGGGGCTTTGTTGTTTGCACGAACGAGGGAAATGCGGACCTGGGGGTATCGCTGCCGAAGGTCCATATTGCGTGTATGGGGATGGAAAAGCTGGTGCCGCGCTGGTCAGATCTGGCAGTGTTTACGAGATTGTTGGCGAGGTCGGCGACGGGGCAGCCGATCACGGCGTATACGTCGCATTTCCAGGGGCCTAAGGATGCCGATTCGGAGCTGCACATTATCATTGTGGATAATGGCCGGACAGCGTTGCTGGATCAGGAAGAGTTTCGCAATTCACTCAAGTGCATTCGCTGCGGGGCGTGCATGAATACGTGCCCGGTGTATCGACGCAGCGGCGGGCATAGCTACAGCACGACAGTGCCGGGGCCGATCGGATCGATCTTGGCGCCGTCACGCGATCCAAAAGCGTTTTATACGCTGCCGCATGCGTGTACGCTGTGTGGGTCTTGCACGGATGTCTGTCCGGTAAAGATTGATCTTCATCATCAACTTTACACGTGGCGCAGCAAGCTGGTGTTGAAAAACCTGCTTCCCTGGTCGAAGCGGTTTCCGATGAAGGTCGCGTCGTTTGCGATGCAGCGTCCGAAGTTGTTTCGGCTGGGAGCGTCGATTGGGAAAACGATGCTGAGAATCACCCCGAAGAGTCTCTCGCATCATCCCTGGTTGAATCCGTGGGGGAAGCAGCGGGATTTGCCGCCAGTGCCGAAGAAGACGTTTGGGGAGATGTATCGAGAGCGAAGCGAGAGGGTGAAGCAGGGATGAGGCAGCGGATCTGAAAACGTGCCTCGGAAGAGCATGTGAAATTGCAGGGCTTGTCGTACTCAGAGAGTGATAGCGGCAGTGAGCACATGGGACAGGGATTGACATCCCCCGCTCGCCTAAGAAATGAAAAACGCCGCGGAGCTTTGAGGGCTCGCGGCGTTTTTTGTTGGTGGGTTATTGGATTACTTTTTGACCTTCAGGGCGACGAAACGGGTGGTGTCACCTGTTTTGACCAGGAGGAGGTAACCTTTTTCGGGTTGACCTTTCTTGATGGCGTTCTGGAAGTCATCGAGTGATTTGATTTCCTGACCGCCGATCTTTTGGATCACGTCACCAGCACTCAGGCCTGCTCGGGCTGCGACGCTGTTTTCATCAATCGTAGTGACCACGACGCCTTGAGAATCTTCTTTCATCTGGAGTTGTTCAGCGAGTTCGGGAGTGATCTGCTGAACTTCAATGCCGACGTCATTCCACTTGGTCTGTTCGGGTTCATCCTTATCTTTGGGAGAAGGAGTGAAGTCGACGGACGATCGAGTGTAGTCTTCTGGCATCTGTTCCATCGTGATTTTCAGCGTCTTGCGAGTACCGTCACGCAGAACGATGAGGTCGTACGACTTGCCAACGTCGAGACGTTCGACGATCCCCTGAAGTTCGTTGGTGCTGTTGACCTGAGAACCGTTGAGTTCGAGGATGATGTCGCCGGTCTTCAGTTCCGATTTGGCAGCTGGGGAGTCTGGCTTGATCATCGTGACGATGGCACCGCGACCAGCTTTGGCGTCGAGCTGATCGGCGATTTCACGGCTGACGGGTTGGATCCCGACGCCGATGAAGGCCCGTTTGACCATCCCGTTCTCAATCAGTTGATTGACTGACCACTTCGCCATGTTGATCGGAATGGCAAAGCCGATGCCGTCGTATCCGCCACTGCGGGTCGAGATGGCAGTGTTGATGCCGATGACTTCACCGTTGAGGTTGACGAGTGGTCCGCCGCTGTTACCCGGGTTAATGGCGGCGTCGGTCTGCAGGTAGTCTTCGCGTTCGTTGATGTGCGGGCCACGACTCTTGGCTGAGATGATGCCAGAGGTGACCGTTGTTTCGAAACCGAAGGGGCTGCCGAGTGCAAGGACCCAGTCGCCGACTTCAACTTCGTCACTGTTGCCAACGGGCAGTGTCACGAGATCGGACGTCGGTTCGATCTTGATGACGGCAACATCAGCACGCGAGTCGACACCGACAAGGGTGGCATCCAGCACGCGACCGTCATGCAAACGAACTTCAATGCGGTCGGCACCCTGGACGACGTGGCTGTTGGTCACGATGTGGCCTTGAGTATCGTAAATGAAGCCCGAGCCTTGCCCTTGTCGCAGTTGCGGGCGACGAGGACTAGGGCGTCCCTGACCCGGTCCCTGACGGAACTGAGGGTTGTTTTCGAAGAACTGACGCAGGAAGGGCTGCTGCTCGAAGAGTTCTTCCATCTGATCGCTGTTGTCAGCCATCTGTCCGCGGCTTTCCGTGACGATGGTCACGACGCTGGGAGTTGCGTGCTTCGAGGCATTGCGGAACGGAGCCGACATGTCTTTGAGTTCGGCCTGGCTGATGCCGAGGCCTTCTCGAGCCTGGGCTTCTGCTTTGGGGTGTTGTTGAAGTCCCAGCACGTAACCGGCTGAGAGCATCGCCCCGACAAATAAAACCCATATGATTCTGGAACTGAAACTGGTTTCTGGTCGCATAGAAAACTCCTCACTCATGCATTCGTTGAGCAAATAAACTGCCCTCAAGCCAACGCGTTGGCTGAGAATTGGCAGGGATCATTTCAGAGCGTGAAATCCTTCACGTCCTGTTTGATAACAAAAGAATAAAAACCGACATCCTGTTGATATTCGCTACGCCGGAGTTTCATCAAAAGTTGGACACGAGTGTCAAAAATTTCTGTGGTACGGCAAACACCCAATCATTTCATCACAGACAGACACGGGTGATCCCTGATATTATTAAAGTTGGAGGAGGGCGGAGCAACGGGGAAATTGGTTTGGATTCAGTGATCTGAGAGGGCGAGGTGGATTCATTGTCTGACGGGCAATTCGCAGAGATCCCTCATTCGAACTCGAAAGTATTATTTGCGAACTTTCGGTTCGACTCGGCAGACTGCCGCGGGGGAGCAGGATCGGACGAGAGAGCAAATCAAACGTATTCCGGCTTGAAATCGTGGGGGCGGGGGACGCATAATGGAGTTTCAATCGCTCGACAGGCATCTGAACCCGGCTTTGATCATTAAAGGATCATGTGATTAGCGATGTTTTAGCACTATGCGAACAACTTATTGGTTATGAATTCTCCGATAAGCAATTGCTCGAAATCTGCCTGACCCATGCTTCAGGAGCCCGCAGTCGTCTCGAATCGAACGAGCGGCTGGAGTTTCTGGGGGATTCTATCCTCGGTGCCGTCGTCTGCGATCAGCTGTACCGTCAGTTTCCCGAATCGACGGAAGGGGAATTGACGCGAATCAAGTCAGAAGTTGTCAGCCGGGCGACGTGTGCGATTCTTGCTCGTGAAATTGGTCTGCATCAGGTTGTCAAACTCGGCAAGGGGATCGATCGAGACCGCGATCTGCCGGATTCGATCTTGGCCGGGGTTTTCGAAGCGATCATTGCTGGGATCTATTACGATGGCGGATTCGAAGTCGCGAAGGAGTTTGTTTCACGGCTGACCGATGGCTACGTTCGTCGAATCATCGAGAACCAGGGCGAGAAGAATTCCAAGAGCATTCTGCAACAGTTATCACAGAAGCGGTTTGGCGAGACACCGATTTACGCACTTTTGGAAGAGCGCGGCCCCGATCATTCCAAGCATTTCCAAGTTGCGGCCATGGTGGGCCGTCGGCAGTTTGCACCCGCTTGGGGAACAAACAAGAAGGAAGCGGAACAGAGGGCAGCTGCGAATGCCTTGCTGGAAATTGAAGCTGAAACAGGGGTTACGACGTCCGAGCTTCCATCTGAGGAACTGGCAACGCCGGCCACGCAAGCGTGAAACGTGGCCTTTTGTTCCTATCCCGACTTGCCGGTTTTCTATGTGAAATTATGATAAGTGGTCTTATTTTTCTGGAAGTTTAGTTTGCGCAGCTTATGCTGTTTAGACAACTTTTGTGATGCGGAACATGGGTGCTAAACCAGTTCTTCCTCTGTCAGAACGAGTTTTCAGAAGGGCCGATACGATATGACACTTTGGGCGAAGCTGTTTCCAGCTAAACAGCGACTTCGACGATTTACCGAATCCGTTCAGCAACTCGAAGAGCGACGCCTGCTGTCGGGTACACCGGTCGTGATTGCTGATGGTAATTTCAATGATTCTATTGCATCGGCAACTGTTTTAGGGACAACCACGACGCTCCGTCCAGGCAACTGGCAGGTCAACGGAAACGTCGGAATTGGTACGGATCGATTTGATTACTACCGGTTTGAACTCCACGAGCGTTCCACTGTTTCGATCAGCCTGAGTAATCTGCGAGCTAATATGCAGGTTGAACTGCTCGGCAGTGCTGGGCACCCTATCAAGGTGTCGAATAAAGTCGGGACTCAGTCAGAGCTGATCTCCACAACGCTGGATAAGGGTGTTTATCAAATTCGAGTTTCTTCGGGTGGCATCAGGACATTGTCTTCCAGTTACCGCTTGAATGTCACAACCGAATTGGCTCTCAAGTCAGATGCGGATGAGTCGAACAACACCCTCGCGACAGCCACGGATATTGGCAGCGTCAGTGCCATCAATCAAACGCTGTCGAATACCCGCACCAATCGCAATATCGGATTCAGCGGTGATGTGAACGACTATTACAAGTTCACTGTGTCTAACCTGACTCGTGCCAGCGGAACTGTCACCCTCACCGGGATGTTTGGCAACGCGAATCTGCAGGTGCTGAATTCAGCCGGAAAAGTTGTGGCTCAGTCATCGCTGACAGGATCAAACTCTGAAAGCGTAACGCTGACAAGTCTGAATCCCGGAACTTACTACATTCGAGTACTCCCAGGTCAGACAGGTGCTGCGACAGCTTACAACCTGACTGTGAACCTGTCAGCTGATGCAAATTCGGATTTCAATGGCAATAACAATAACAATACGGATGCCATCAACCTGGGAAGCGTCACGACCAAACCGTTGATCAAAACGACGTCCGATTCCATCGGGGCCAACGGTGATACCAGTGATCTTTACAAATTCGACGTAGCACCCGGTCGCAAATCGAAATTCACCTTGGAATTGTCGATCCTGAAAGGCGTGCCGAGCAATTTGAATTTGGAGCTGGTCGATGCACTCGGAAACGTGATTCCTCTAACGCAGACCGTTAAGGGAAATCAGCGTTCCATCACTTTGTCAGATTCAGCTGCTCGACTGGCGTCGGGATCGTATTTTATTCGATTTACGTCAACAGCTGGAGCAAATATTGACTACCGGTTCCTGATCAATGCTCAGACTCAACTTGCCTGAGCATTCATGTCATTTTCACAGTTGACAGTTGTTTTCCCTTGGAAATGGGGAATAATGATAGTCAGGAAAAAGGGAATTGATGCGCCTGTGCGGTTTTTTAACTCTGATCTGCTATCTGGTCGCGTGGACAGCGTCGCTGGGCCACGTACACCTGGATGGGCTCTCGCACGGGCATCATGATGACAAGTCGGCTGTGGCGAGTGTTGAAGGGTGTCACCATCTTCACTGCCACGCTGTCCAACATCATGTTCATGGAACGTCTTCGACAAGCTCTGAGAGTGGAGAGAAGTCTGCTCCGGCGCCTTACCATCATCACGATGGCGAGAACTGCCAGTTGTGTAATCATTTGGTATTGAGATGACGCAGTTGGTGCAGTTTCAGGGGGTGGCGAAGTTTGGGAATATGACGCATGCGTCGAAGGAGTTGGGGGTGTCGCAGCCGGCGCTTTCGCGGGCGATTGCGAAGCTCGAGGAAGAGTTTGGGGTGCCGTTGTTTGAGCGGAAGACGCGGACGCTGGAGTTGACGGATGCGGGGAAGCTGTTGCAGGAGCGGTCGCGTCAGATTCTCAATATTCTGGATGACATCAAGGAGCAGTTGCGTGATGACGGCCAGTCGGGGCACCTGACCATTGGGGCGATACCGACGATCACGCCGTACTTTCTGCCGGGGTTTCTGAGAGAGTTTTCGCAGGTCTACCCGCAGGCGAAGATCTCGATCAGTGAGCGGACGACGGATCAGCTGATTCAGGCGTGTCAGCAGGGGGATGTCGATCTGGGGATATTGGCGCTGCCGATTTCGGTGAAGTATCTGGAGGTGCAACCTTTGATGTCGGATGAGTTATTGCTGGTGCACGCGAAGGGGCATGAGCTGGGGGATCAGGATCCGCTGAAGCTGAAGCAGTTGGCGGACTATCCGTTTGTGTTGATGGATGAAGCGCACTGTTTGTCGGGGCAGATTGTGTCGATGTGTCATCGGAAGAATTTTCATCCGGTCTCGGTGGAGCGGACGACGCAGCTGGCGACGGTGCAGGAGCTCGTTTCGCTGGGGCATGGGATTTCGATGATCCCGTCGATGGCGTGTGTGCTGGATCATGCGGAGGATCGGGTTTATCGTCGTTTGAGTCAGCCGCGGCCGGTGCGGGAACTGGCGATTTTGACGAACCCTTATCGATTCGAGAGCAAGTTGCTTTCGTCGCTGAAGAAGCAGTTGAAGAGTTATGCAAAGGAGTTTGAGGGGATGTTGCAGCGGGAGTTGGGGCGGAGGGGTGAGGGATGAAGTAGGAAGGATGAAGGATGAGTTGGATGGGGCGCTGTTGGGCAAGCCAGCAGTGGCACACTTGGGGAGAGGAGATTGAACCGCGGAGGTCGCGGAGGAGAATGAGGGTTATGAAGTCGTTTGGAAAATTCAGTCGGCATCTTAGGGAGGGCGAGGCTCTGTCCGAGCCGCCGTCTCGCGTTGCACAGGTTCACCAGCGAATCGACATCGAATGATGTTCCGGGGATTGGTAATCGTCGAGGCCATCGAAGTCCAAATCACGGCTGAGATTTCGCAACGCAAAGCAGCGGCTCACACGGAGGTTCGCCCTCCCGTATTGGTCAGCCAGCGTGTGATTTCTAGGGATCGGGGAGTTTGATGTAGATGTTGTTGTCTTCGACCAGGACGGGGAAGGTTTCGCAGCGGAAGCGGGCGCGGGGGTTTTCGACCCAGGTGCCGTCTTTGAGGTGGAAGTCCCAGGCGTGCCAGGGGCAGCGGACGCAGCCGTCTTCGACGTAGCCGGCGGAGAGGGAGGCGCCCTGGTGGGGGCAGAAGTCGTCGATGGCGTAGTACTGGTTGTCGACGAGGAAGAGGCCGATGACGCGGCCATTGATGGGGAAGGGGCGGCCCTCGCCTGGGGGGATGTCGCCGACTTGTGCGATGGGGATGTAGGTGGCGTCGGGCATGGGGGGGAGGGGATGAAGTAGGAAGTAGGAAGGATGAAGGATGAGTCAGAGGAATATGGTGGGGGATGGGAACGGGTTTGTAAAGGAGGCGTGGGTCGTGAGGCGGGAGAGGGGAATTGGGTTTTGCTTTGCCCTCGTTTGTTCTGGTAGTTTATGGAAAGTTTGTTGGCTCGATGCCCTCATCCGCCCTTCGGGCACCTTCTCCCGGGGGGAGAAGGGATTGTTATTACACGGCGACGAGTTCTTGGGTGGGGGCATGGGGTTGAAGGGCGGGGTTTTGATTGGGGAGGGTGAGGGGGAGTTCTAAGCGGAAGGTGGAGCCGATGTGGGGGGTGGATTTCAGGAGGTAGGCGTCGCCGTGGAGGAGGCGGGCGAGGCGCTGGACGATGGTTAAGCCGAGGCCTGTGCCGCCGTATTTGCGGGTGAGGGAGTTGTCGGCCTGTTCGAACTCATTGAAGAGTTTGTGCTGGTTTTCGGGGGCGATGCCGATGCCGGTGTCGACGATGTCGAAGTAGAGTCGGTTTTCGAATTCATCGGAGTGGACGAAGATGGAGACTTCGCCTTTGTCGGTGAATTTGATGGCGTTGCCGACGAGGTTGATGAGGATCTGTTTGAGGCGCATATCGTCGGAAACGATGTATTCTGGGATGGGGTGCTGGAAGGAGGTGACGAGTCCGATGCGTTTTTCGTCGGCGCGGACTTTCAGCAGGTCGTTAACGGCTCGGAGAGTCTGTGTGGGGGAAACGGGTTCGAACTGGACGTGGAGTTTGTGGGCGTCCATTTTGGAGAGGTCGAGGATATCATTGAGGAGGGCGAGGAGGTGGCTGCCGTTGCGTTGGATGGTTTGGGCGGCTTCCTGGACGACTTCGGGATCTTCGGGTTCGGAGATAATTTCTGCGTAGCCGAGGATGGCGGTGAGGGGGGTGCGGAGTTCGTGGCTCATGTTGGTGAGGAACTCGGACTTGGCGCGGTTGGCGTCGAGGGCGGCCTGTCGTTCGGCTTCGATTTCCTTGTTCTTGTTTTCGAGGTCGAGGTTGTTGTGTTTGAGGACCTCGGTGAGGTGGTTGAGTTCTTCGGTGCGGAGTTCGACTTCCTGTTCGATGCGGGCGTTGGTCTGAGCCTGCTCGGCGCGGTGGACGGCGATTTCGCGCATTTCTTTGCGGCTGTAGAGGCAGGAATAGATGAGGAAGATGTCCTCGAAGATGACCCAGGTGGCGTGTTCGAAGGTGCGGCTGATGGAGGAGGTTGCGATGCCGTAGACGGATTGCGGATAGTAGATGCCGCGGAAGAAGTGGTCGGCTGCGATGATGACGGTGGCGGTGATGATGACGGTCCAGTCGCGGTAGAAGGCGAGGAAGGCGAGTGAGCCGAAGATGTGGAAGTGGGATTCAATGCGTCCGCCGGAGACGTGAATGATGAGCGAGGACATCAAGGCCTGTGCGACGGCGATGGTGTGTCGGGTCAGCCAGTTTGAGGGGGCGTTGATCACGAGGAAGCAGGGGAAGAGGGTGATCAGGCCACCGAAGAAGAGGGCGGCGGTGACGTGAGGGTGGACGCTGGATTGGAGGCCGTTGTAAGTGAGCGGGCTGAAATAGAAAGTCCACAGGCAGCAGCCGAGCCATTCGGCGAAGAGCAGGACAGCGAAGAGGATATCGGTGCGTCGGTAAAGGCGATCGTTTTGCGCGCGGAAGTAATCGTCAGCGGTGAGAGCTTTGTTGGCGGGGCGATCGATGGCAGTTGCAGTCAGGGTGCTCATGGTGTCGAGGGGGTCGCCGCTTTTTTGGTGAGAAGGGAACTGCTGATCGGTCAAACGAATGTGGTCAGGATTTGTCCGTGATGATGACTTGCTTTCCCTGGTAGAGGGCACAGCCAAAGACGGGGGCGTATCGTGAGGCGGGTATTTTTCCTATGAGGCATTGGCTGAGTGCGATGTTGCCTTCGCAGGGACCTTCGTGGCCGCGGAGTGGAGTCAAACCGCCGGAGTAAAGGAGGGTTTTGTCTTTGCCGTACAGGAGGCAGTGACCGGAGGTGCGAATGCCGAAGGCGCGGGTGATCTCGGCTTCGTTGTCGATGGTCACTGTCAAGCCGGGGATCTGAGAGGCGTAGTTGAGGACAGCGGAATGATTGGTTGCGGTAGCCTGATTATGTGCATGATCTTCTGGGACGGGGAGAACGAGGATCGCGTGAAACTGAGTGGGAATGGGATAGACGAGCAGGCGTTCGAGTTCTGCCAGGGTCGCCAGCGTACAAGGGCATTGAGGGTGAGCAAAGAGGAGGAGTGTCTGGCCATCCTCGGCTGGGGAGATGGGAGAGATAGAAGGCCAGGTTTCGAGATTCAGGACGGCGTTTGCGCCGGGCTTGGCCATGTGGTCGAGCAATGAGGGAATGAAGGCGGCGATGCAGGACAGCCAGATGACCGACGCGACGATGATCGTGCGTCGATTGATGGCGGGCTGATTGTTTGTGAGTGAGGAAGTCATGGTGACGCGTGCTCAAGTAAAAGGGCATTGATTCAAGTGATCTCTCGTCAACGCTAGGTCGTAATCGGACCAGAGTTCATGACGCTTTTACAGGTTGCGTGGAATTGCCTACGAAGTCAGTTTCACGGGTTCTGTGCGGTAATAATGCATGTGTGACGAATTGGATCACTGGAACATGATTGCCCGTGAGATTGTGACGAGCGGACGCGCCGTACCTTGGGGGATATCATTCTATCGGCAGGCGATGCGTATTGGTGCTTGAGTGGGTTTGTTCGTGTGGAAACGAATTCGGGAAGATGGTAGTTCGTCATGTGAATGACCTACGCATTCGGTTCAACTGAATCTGAGGATGCGAACAGTGGTTCGTCACATGTGCAGGATGACGAGGCGAGGAGGATGCTGTGAGAAGGTTGATCAGAGTGGCGTTTATGGTGAGATTTCTGATTGGTTAATAGCTCAAAGTGGCCAGAAAAATGTTCAAAAGTTTTTGTATGATTGGTGGCTTATGTGTGGAGGTGCAGATTCCAGACAGTTAGGATGAACGTCCTTCCTGATGGATCAACCTGTGTCGATATCGTTGCCAGGCTGATCAGCTTTTGCTGTCCTGAAAAATCGTTGAGGAGTTGGTCATGCAGGTGTGTCGGATGCTGGTGGCGCTGGGAATGCTGGGAACGTCGCTGGGGTTTGCTGGAGATTTTGAAACGCGCTATCTGCATCATGATTTTCATACCGAGGGAGCTGCTGTTGGGGACCTCAATGGAGATGGGAAGGTCGATCTGGTGGCGGGCTCGTTGTGGTACGAGGGGCCTGCTTTTGAGACGAAGCATGAATACATGCCCGTGAAGACGTACCCGGTGACGGGGTACAGCGATAACTTTTCGCAGGAAGTTTGCGATGTGAATGGGGATGGGAAGCTGGATGTTGTTGTGATCGGGTGGCCGGGGAAGGAATGCTGGATCTGCGTGAATCCTGGAGCGGAGGGGTTTGACAAGCATTGGCCGACGCATGTGTTTGCAGAGGAAGTTGGTGTCGAGTCGCCGGCGTTTACGGACATTATCAAAGGGGGACTGCCGGAGCTGGTTTGTTCGAAGGGGAATGTCTTTGGGTATTATCAGGCGGGGACAAATCCGCTGGAGAAGTGGACTTGGCATCCCATTTCCAAAGAAGGGACGGCCAAAGGGCGTTATGAGCACGGGTTTGGTGTCGGCGATGTGAATGGGGATGGTCGGGCTGACATGCTGAATTCCCAGTTCTGGTGGGAGCAGCCGGAGGGGCTTGATGGCAAAGAGGGTCAGTGGGAGATGCATCAATGGGCGCTCGAAGCTTATGGCGGGGGCGGGGCGCAGATTCTGGTGACCGATGTGAATGGGGACGGGAAGAATGATCTGATTACGTCTTACAATGCTCACGGGTTTGGACTGGGGTGGTTTGAGCATACGACGGAGGAGCGATTCACCAAGCATGACATCATGGGGGAGACTTCCATCCAGAATCCTTACGGGGCGGCGTTCAGTCAGCTGCATGCTCTCGATCTGAAGGATATTGATGGGGATGGGCGCCTCGACTTTGTCACCGGGAAGCGCTGGTATGCTCATGCAAGCGGGGATCCGGGAGTCAATCAGGAGGCAGTGCTGTACTGGTTTCAGAACAAACAGCGGGAGAATGGCGAGATCGAGTTCGTGCCTCATCTGATTCATAACGATTCGGGTGTGGGGGTGGATGTCGTCGTGGCGGATCTGAATGGGGATGGGAAGCCGGATGTTGTGACGTCGAGCAAGAAGGGTTTGGCGATTCATATTCAGAAAGCAGAGGCTAAGCATGAAGAACCAAAAAAATGGTTGACGGGTGAGACGCATTCGCAAGAGAACTATGCGAATGGGTTCAGCCCGGCTGATGCGGCGAAGAATATGAAAGTCCCGGCTGGCTTTGAGGTCGACCTGATTGCCAGTGAGCCGGATCTGGTGCAGCCGATTGCGATGTGCTTTGATGCGCGGGGGCGATTGTGGGTGATCGAGGGGTTGACGTATCCACAACGGGCTCCGGAAGGGGAGGGGAAGGATCGTATTCTCATTCTGGAGGATGCGGATCAGGATGGGACGTTCGAGACGAGAAAGGTTTTTCTTGAGAACGTCAATTTAGCGAGTGGGATCGAAGTCGGGTTTGGGGGCGTGTGGATCGGGGCGGCTCCTTATCTGATGTTTGTGCCGGACAAGAACCGGGATGATATTCCGGACGGGAAGCCGGAGATTCTGCTGGATGGGTGGCACTGGGAAGATACGCACGAGACGCTGAACAGCTTCACGTGGGGGATGGATGGCTGGTTGTACGGGGCTCATGGCGTCTTCACGCATTCACTCGTGGGGAAGCCCGGGACCCCGGACAATCAGCGACAGCCGATCAATGCGGGGGTGTGGCGTTATCATCCGACGCGTCATGAGTTCGAGGTTTTTGCGCATGGCAGCAGCAATCCGTGGGGGCTGGATTACAACGAGAACGGGGACTGGTTTGTGACGGCGTGCGTGATTCCGCACCTGTATCACATCTACCAGGGGGGACGTTATTTCCGACAGGCGGGGCAGCACTTTGATAAGTACGTCTATGAGGATGCGTTTACGATCGCTGACCATGTCCATTATGGCAATGGACGCTATGGAGGGACCAACCCGTTTGAGAATGTCCGGAATGCTGGTCCGCAGAGGCCGACGGTTAACGCGGCGATCAATTCGCTGACTCTGGGGGGCGGGCATGCTCACTGCGGTCTGGCGATCTATCAGGGGGATGCGTTTCCGGAGGAGTATCGGGGGAGATTATTCTTTCATAACCTGCATGGGCACCGCATGGTGACGGAAGCGGTCGTGAAGGATGGGTCGGGATATGTGGGGCAGCATCGACCCGATTTTTCGTATTCGGGGGATAATTTTCAGATTGGGGTGTCGGTGCGTGTGGGGCCGGATGGGGCGATCTATACGTCGGACTGGCATGATAAGCAGACGTGTCACAACGTCACGCCGGAGATCTGGGACCGGACCGATGGGCGGATTTTTCGGATTCGATATGGGTCTGTGCGGCCGTACAAGTTTGATTTGTGGAAGAAAACGGATGAGGAACTGGTGGGGTTGTTGACGCATCAGAATCAGTTCTTTGTGAGGCAGGCGCAGCGGATTCTGCAGGAACGGGCTGCGGAGGGGACTCTCAAAGCTGACGAAGTCCGTTCACTTGCTCAAACGAAGTTCTCGAAGGGCGTGTCGAGTGCTGATGTGTTGCGAATGATCTGGATGCAGTTTTCTTGTGGGCTGTTGAAACAGGAAGATCTGGTCTCATTGTTCGGGCATGAGAATGACTCTGTGCGAAGCTGGGCCGTCTATCTACTGGGGGATCAACCCAAACTGCTCAAGCCGACGACGCTGCAGGCGTTGATCTCGTTTTCAAAAGAGAATGGAAGTTTTCTAGCAGCACGGAATCTGGCGAGTATTGCGGGGCGAATTTCGCTGGAGAATCGAGAAGGGATTCTGAAGGGCATCCTGGCCCATAAGGAATTTCAGAACGATAAGAACATCCCGCTGCTGACGTGGTATGCGCTGGAGCCGATTGTGGGGGCTGATCCGCGGAAGGGGCTTGAGATCGCGCTGGCGGGGGGGTGGGAGAAGCTGGTTGGGTTTGCGTCTCGTCGGGCGAGTGTGACGCCGGAGGGGCGTGAGGTGGTGCTGGCGAGTGTATCGAAGGTGAAAGAGCCGACGCAGTTGCTGCTGGTGCGTGAGTTGTTGAGGACGGTGGAGAGTCAGGCGGGGGCGACGATGCCTGCGGGGTGGGATGCTGTGTTCGCGACGATCAAGAACAGCGGGAATGGGGAGTTGAAGCGTTCGGCGTATGCTCTGGCGGGATTATTTGGGGATGGGAATGCGTTTCCGTATTTTCGAGAGCAGTTGAAGGATGCGAAGCTGCCGGTTGAGCAGCGGTCGGTGGCGCTGGCGATGCTGGAGCGGGGTAAGGATCGCGAACTGGGCGGGATTCTGCTGGGGCTGCTGGATGATGAGAAAGCTCGACCGCTGGCGATCAAGGGGTTGACCAATGTGGATCGTGAGGAAGTGCCGACGACCCTGTTGGCGCGGTATGCGGGCTTTGATGACGCTTCCAAGACGCAGGTGATGCAGCTTCTGGTTTCGCGACCGAATTGGGCGGAGCAGTTTGTTGTCTCTGTTGAGAAGAAAGCGATTCCTGCCCGGGATGTGCCAGCTTATGTGGCGCGTCAGGTCGCGAGCTTGAATAAGCCCGAGTTGACGAAGCGGATGGAAGCGGTCTGGGGGAAGATCGGGACGACGTCGGAGGAGAAGAAGGCGTTTTATGACAAGTACCGGGGGATGCTGAAAGCGGATGTTGTGGCCCGGGCGGATCGAAATCTGGGGAAGACGTTGTACGAGCAGAACTGTGGCAAGTGTCACAAGCTGTTTGGCAAGGGGGATAACATTGGTCCCGACCTTACGGGGGCGAATCGTTCGAACCTCGATTATCTGCTGGAGAATATTATTGAACCCAATGCGATCATCGGGAAGGATTACCAGATGTCGGTGATTGTGCTGGCGGATGGTCGGGTCGTGACGGGGCTGATTCGGGAAGAGAATGAGTCGGCGATCAAGGTGCAGACGGTCAATGAGACGATGGTGATTCCGGTGAAAGACATTGAGGAGCGGCAGTTGTCAGAGCTCTCGTTGATGCCGGAGAATCAGCTGGCTCCGATGACGGATGCGCAGGTGCGGGGGTTGTTTAATTACTTGATGGGGAATGAGTAGTAGATCGCTACTTCTAAAACGGTGCGTTATTCCTGTCTGATCGGAACGAAGAGAATTGAACCACAGAGGCACGGAGGACACAGAGACTGGAGAGAAAACACAACTTCGATCATTTTTTCTCCGTGACCTCCGTGCCTCTGTGGTCAATTTTTACTTCTACTGAAGTCAACAAATGAAGCGTGGTCGTTTACTCGGGTGGGTTGACCGGCGGTAAGTCGCGGGACTTGCGAAAAGTTTTTTGAGAAATGGGGAATGGTGTCGAAATCGACTCGATGAGAAGCGACATGGGGGTGTGGCGGGTGATGTGCCTGCTGGTATTCATGTCGCGTTTTGTGGAGTCGTGCGATGAAATCTGTTCTTTGGACGGTGCTAGCTGGGGTTGTGTTGGGGCTGGCGGGGATGGGGGCGTTGCGAGGTGCGGCGGTGTCGGAGGTGGCTTTGCAGGGCAAGCCGCAGTACACGTTGTTTGTCTTTGAGACGATGGAGGAGTACGAGAAACGAACTGCTCCTAGTGATGTGGGGATGGCGTATTGGGGGCCGTGGGTGGCGTTTATGGAGGAGATGAAGGGGAGCGGGGTGTTGCTGGGGGGAATGCCGCTGAAGCCGGAGGAGAGTGTGCGGCAGGTCCGGATTCGCGATGGGGAAACCGTGGTGACGAATGGGCCGATCGTGTCGCAGGACGCGTTTCTGAGCGGTTATTTTATGCTGGAAGTCGAGAGCGAAGCAGAAGCGTTGAAATGGGCGGCGAAGGTGCCCAATGTTGGACAGAGTGTGGTGGAGGTGAGGGCGGGGTTTCCGAAGCCGGCGGGTTGAGGGAGGCGCTGGGCGCTGGGCGCTAGTAAAGAAGGGCGAGAAAGATATTGGCTCCCTGTGAGTTGTCGATGGGGTCAATACAGTTGAATTGACGTGCAGTAAGAATTCCGCAGGTGTGTGGCTTGCGGGTTGATGTCGAGAATCATTGTGGGCGGATGGCTCCCCATCATTGATGGGGAACAAAGAAAAAAATTCGAGGAGATGGTTATGAAATTTGCGGTGCTGGTGTATGAGACGGCAGAGGAATTTTCGTCACGGAAGGATGAGGCGAAGATGGGAGCCTATTGGGGTGGTTATGCGGCGTACAATGAAGCGATGAAAATGGCAGGGGTGGCGGCGGGTGGGAATGCGTTGCAGCCGCCGAGTCTGGCGACGACGGTACGGGTGCGTGGTGATCGACGTCTCGTGCAGGATGGGCCATTTTCCGAGACGAAGGAGCAGCTGGGCGGGCTGTTTGTGATCGACGTGCTGGATCTGGACGCGGCGATTGAATGGGCGGCAAAGTGTCCATCGGCGGCGCTGGGAGCAGCGGAGGTGCGGCCGATTCTGGAAATGGGGCCGAGTTGAGCTCGGTTTGAGAAACTTCTTCTCAACGTGCCATGCAGGCGGCTTTGAGCAAGTATGTTCTGAATGCTCCAGCGTCAAACGAAGCAGCATGCTCACCCAAAGCAGTGAGCATGGCACGACTTTTGAGACCGCGCAGGTTTAAGTTTTTTCAGGTGAGGTGATGTTGCAACCGGTGATCGAGAGGGTGGTGCGGGAGAGCTATGGGCGGCTTGTGGCTTACCTTGCGTCTCGATCCCGGGATGTGCAACTGGTTGAGGATGCGCTTTCGGAGGCGTTGATCGTGGCGCTGAAGGAGTGGCCCGTGCAAGGAGTGCCCGATTCGCCGGAGGCGTGGCTGTTGACGGTGGCGAGGCGGAGATTGGTCGATGCGCGCCGGAAAGCGGATCGTGAGGAAGTGGCGTGGCAGGGAGTTGCAGAGATGATGAGATCAGCAGAGACCGTCAGGCAGGAGGGGGAGTTTCCTGATGAGCGGGTGAAGCTTTTATTCGTGTGTGCCCATCCTGCGCTCGATGAATCGGTGCGGGCGCCGCTGATGTTGTCGCTGTTGTTTGGGCTGACGGCGGAGGAGATCGCGGGGAGCTTTCTGGTTTCGTCCGCGACGATGGGGCAGCGGCTGGTACGAGCCAAGCAGCGGATCCAGGGTTTGAAATTGAAGTTCGATGTTCCGGAAGGAGATCGTCTGGAGGAGCGGCTAGGGAGTGTGCTCGATGCGATTTATGTCGCGTATGGGGTGTCCTGGGAGGAGCCGAGGGAGAGTGTGCGTGGGTTGGGAGAGGAGGCGTTGCAGATGGCGGAGATCGTTGTTCGCATGTTTCCTGAGGAGGGGGAAGGGAAAGGGCTACTGGCGTTGATCCTGTATTTGAAATCGCGGGACCGGGCGCGTCGGGATGAGTGGGGCCAGTATGTCCCATTGTCGGAGCAGGTGGTCGATTTGTGGGATCGGGAGCTGATATTGAAGGCGGAGAATGAACTCAAGTCCGCGGTACGGTTGGGGAAGCTGGGGAGATTTCAGTGGGAGGCGTCGATTCAGTCGGTGCATGCGTCAAGATTATGGACGGGCGCGACGGACTGGGGGAGCCTGTGTGTGTTGTATGACGAATTGATGCATTTGCATTGTTCGGCGGGGGTCTGTGTGGGGCGGGCTGCTGCGAGAGGGGAAGCGTTTGGAGCCCGCGAGGGATTGCGTTGTCTGGCGGAACTCGATGAGGTAGAACTGCAGGGTTATCAGCCTTACTGGGCTACGAAGGGGCATCTTCTGGAGCAAGCAGGAGAGCGAGACGAGGCGAGAAATTGTTACCAAATGGCGATTCAGATGGCAGGAAATGAAGCGGTGCGGGAGTGGTTAAGGAGAAGATTGGAAAGTTAGCGAAGTTCGGAGTTGGGCGTTCGGCTTGGAGAAAAGGTCGATGGAGATTATGATGCGGGTCCGGTTTTGAAATCTTGATGCCTGTTATTTTGGAGATACAATGATGGTGGATGGTGGACAGACGTGCGAGCATAAAGCCGCTTATAAAGCCGAGAAGATGGCTCGCTATCAGCGACGCCTGAAGGTTGCCAAGAGCGCCATTGAGCGGAAGCGCTGCCTGTTCCATATCAAGACGCATCGTCTGCAGGCGATGGAACTGGGTTGGAAGGGTTAATCGCCGGTTGGTGATTTGAGCGAGTGAAAATTAAAAAGCGGCGTTGGTCTGGTGACCGACGCCGCTTTTTTTTTATGGAACACGAATTCATGGGCTTGCGGGAATTTCTGTGCTGCTGCTATTTGATGTTGATTGATTATCAGAAAGGATGGAAAGAGGTTTGCTTTCGAGGAAGTTGTGAATATCGCTGTAGGGGCGACGTCCTGAAATTTTCAGAGTGCAAAAGATCATTGATTTCGGATAGCGGTGACGATTTTCTTTCATGATGAGTTCGGTGAGCTTTTCTTCGGAGAGTTTTGTATTTGTCGAACTGAGAGAGGTGTTATTGATGACGTACTGAGTATCGATCCCGTTAAAGCTTCTTGGCCCTTCATCCAAGGTAGGAGCTTTCACGACAGGGCAGTCGATGTTCAAGAGTCGAATATCATCAGTTGTCAGGACGACATTCAGGTGTCCTTGTGCGCTTAGTAATTTCGTATCGATGTCCTGACGAATCATGAGCGTCGCCTGACGGATGCCGTGTGTCCCACGATTGACGCGAATCGAGAAGTCGATCTTTTCTCCCTGCTGCACGGTCGCAGGAAGATAAGTTTTCGAATCCACGCGTCTCCAGTCCTCAGAATCAGGCCAGAGAACTTCGACAGGGATTTCTGAGGAAAGATAGAACTTGATGCCGGTCGATTGCGTGGAGGTGTTCTTTGATTTTGGGAGGACAAACCCTTCATCGACGGGTGGAGTTGATGAAGGCGAACGTGTGGATTTGCGTGCATCAGGGGAAGTTTTTGCGGGCGTCGGGTCTGGTGAGGATTGAGAATTATCAAATGAGAACGGAGGGAGAGATTCGTTTGACGGAGGTATTAAAGTGGATGATATGTCGGGGGGAGTCGAAGGAATCGTCGTGACAACAGAGGAGTCGATGCGTTGATACTCAGCTCGGAGGTCGTCGAGTTTCTTGTTGAGAAGATTGATTTCAAGCTCGTAGTTTTTGATGTCGAGATCGTCTTTTCCCTTGGTCAGAGGACGTCCATCGCGTTCGAGTTCGAGATTCAGCTTTCTTTGGGAGACGGTGTCCATGAGTTTGATGAGGCGCTGGCGGTCGACGTCGGCGAGGGATTGGGGTGGGGGTGAATTATAGGAAACGGAATCCGGCTGAACGTTGGTGGGTTGCTCAGATGTCGTGGTTACGGGCTGCCCAACTGGTGGTTTGGCGATTTGTGTTCCGCTTTGCACAACTGTCGCCAGGACGCGGGCGAGAGGCATGCCGTGTGGGACGACGATCATCGGGTTCTCACCGCTGGTATCTGCTTTCTGGTGAATAGACATGGGTGCCCGAAGAATCAGACTCTTTGTTTTTCCATGGTAAGTAACGCGAACGCCGTCATAGACTTTTCGAGGTGTGGGGTCTATTAACGAATGAGCGTTGTTGGGAACCTGATAGATATCATGCTTGCCGCCGCTCGGTTCATTAAACGGAAAAACAGATTCTCCACCGAAGGCGATCGTCGCTTCTGGTTCTGATGATTTGGTGTTTGAGGAGGTTGTTCCGGGTTCGGAAACATCCGAGCTGGGAGTGTCAACTGGCGTTTGTGAGACCACAGATTCTGGGGTGGTGTTAGTTCGTGGTAGGTACGGCTTGGGGGAGGATGGTTGAAATGCAGCATTGGCCGTCGGTTGCTGGCCGCTCTGGAGGAGTTTTGTCAGGACATTCGTGAGAGGAGTTCCATGCGGAACGACAATGAACGGGTTGGGATTCTCACGGACTTTGAGTGTTTCAATTTGATCATTTGCAGAGGGTAGAGCAGTGACGACCAGTCCGGAATCGGATTGATGAGCAGTGGCGACGACTCCATCGAAGACTTTATCGAGGGTCGGCTCAGGTCGTGCAGAGAAGTCTTTGGGGGCAATGTAGACGTCGACTTTTTCGCCCTTGGGGATTGAGATGGGGTAGATCGTGTTGACGTGATAGATGGATGTCTGTTCGGTTTCTGATGAATTTGGTTGTGCGGAAGTTGTATTAGATTCCTGCGAGCGCTTTGAACTGTCCAACAATGGATCCAACGCGAAGATTTGCTCCAGGTTGTTTTGAATCCTGGCGATCGCGTCGTCTTCGTAGGTGCCGCTCGGGACGACCACTAACCGGTTTTTGTCAGTGGCATTTGACTGGATGGTCTTGTGCGTTGAAGCATCTGCGCGCAGACGAATGCCGGATGTGGTCTTTTCGGAGAGTGGGACGAATTCAGCAACGACCACGCCACCTACGATTTTTCTGATCTTGGGAGTGGAACCTTTCTCTGCAATATAAAGGTCAACAAGTTTACGGCTTTCTGTGCCGGGATAGATGGTCTTCGAAGCGTAAGACCGGGTCTCTTCGCCGGGTGAGTGTGGCTGGGGTGGTTGAAAGCTGTCGTCTTGTATCGGTGGGTTACTGCTAACAGGCGAGGATGCTGGAACTGCTGTCTCTGAAGCCGAACTTGCTTGGATGGAACTTGTTGTCTGGCTAACCGGGGCAATGGTCTGTTCGGATGCGATCATCGTCTCAGGCAGCATCGCCGCTTCGCTCACCTCCGTATTCACTTCCTGCCCACCTGCGGAGGAGCTGTTGCCGCGGATGGTGGAGTTGCCGCCGATGGTGAGGACGATCGCGACGGCGGTGGTGATGGCGAGGGTTTGCCAAGTGGTGGATGTCATGAAGGCTCCTTGGTTGAGCAGGGTCAGGGAGTCGAGCGAGGACGGAGTGATGGGGGCGGACGAGAGAGGTGCGAGGAGTTCGCCGGCCTGGCAGGATTCGAAGGTGCTGGTGAGGAGTTCTGTCGGGACGATCACGGACGCGTCGGTGGTGACTTCGGCGACGGTGGTGCTGGAGGCTGTGAAGGCTAATGCGAAAGTGACTCCGCGGCGGAGTAGGCGGGATCTCAGCAATTTGCGGCCGCGGGAGAGGCGGCATTTGATGCCGTCTTCGGTGGTGTTGAGTAACTCGGCGACGGTGGAGCGTGAGTGGCCTTCGAGGTAGACGAGGACGAGTGGTTCTCGCAGTTTGACGGGGAGGAGTTCGAGTTCGCGGGCGAGGAGTTCGCTGGTCTCGTGAAATTCGATTTGCGAGAACGACGAAGGCATGGGGGTGGCGAGATCGTCGGGCAGAGAGGCGGTTTCGTGTTGAGATTGTGCCATTCGTTTACAGACACGCACGGTGACGCTGTACAGCCAGCTGGCGACGGATTCGCGTCGTCGGATCTGGTGGGCGTGTTTGGTGAGCAGGAGGAAGACGGTCTGGAAGGCGTCATCGATTTCGGCCCGGCTGCGCAAGAGCTTTCGGCATAACGAGTAGACGAGGCCGCCGTGGCGATGCACCAATGCTTCGAGGGCACGGGGATCTTTATGGCTGGCCCAGAGGGTGAGCAGTTCGCCATCGGTTGACGCCGGGATGCAGGTTTCGAGAGTGGACATACGTGTCTTCGGGCTCCTTGCTGTTATTAGAGCAGGTGGCGTCGATTTCGGGTCATGAAATTTCGGAAAAATGGAGGATTGGCCCGTGTGGGGATGGGCGTTAGACTTGGGGTGTTTCCGAGCCTCGGCACACACGATTCCAAGTCGATTTGCTGGTGAACCGGTGCAACGCGGGACAGCGGCTCGGACGGAGCCTCGCTCTGCCGGGGGAGATCGTTTCGATGTTTCAAACAGCTTCGGGAAGTGTTTGTGGGTCGCCAGGGAGGTGAGTGTGGAACAGCAGCGATCGAAGTGGATGCGGGAGCGGCCGTGGGTGCGGGGGGATGGGGTGACGGTTGAGGTCGCGGCAGATCGGCGGGCTGTGGTAGAGGCGAAGGAAGAGGTTCGTGTGGACTCCACGTTGACGGAGCGGGAGGCGGAGGAGTTTGCCTGGCTGAATCGTGTTTATCGCGGGGCGCGGAGTAATACGTGGTGGTCGAATCTGTTTGTCTTCAGTGTGATCGGCGTTTTTCTGATGCTGGTGCTGGGACTGGGGCGGATGCGGGGCGATGGGTTGCTGGCGGTGTTGTTTATTGCTTCGATGTTCTCGATGGTGCTCAGTCTTTTCGCCGTCTATTTCAGTTATGAATTGTTTCTGTCGCGCGAGCCGGACGATCTGACTGACTTCAGCAAGGATCACTGGCAGAGTCTGACGCGGACGGCGTTGTACTTTCCGATTTACCTGATCATTTTCAGTCTGTTTTGCACGGCGATCGGGATGGGGGATGTGTTGACGGGGATGAATCTGGCGTATCGTCTGAATGGTATTGTGTTGACGCTGGGGCTTTATCAGCGGATGACGACGTTGTCGGTTTATTTGAAGAATGATGCGTTGCGCAGGCGGGTGGGGTATCTGAATGCGCCGTTCTGGGTGTTGATGGTGCTGCTGGCGGTGCGTCTGATGGTCGAGAACGGGTTGGTGCCGATCATGAAAGATCGGGGGTTGCGGATTGCGTACATCATGAGCATGACGACGGCGGCGATCTTCATGTACGTGAATTATTATTTTGTCATGCGTCAGTTTCGGATCGCGATTCGGCAGCGGTTGCTGGAGGAAGCGGACCGTTATCAGGTTCTGCGTGAGACGTATGAAGCGGATATTGAAGGGTTGGAAGAGGATGAGGAGGAAGAGACGCTGGACGCGGATGGGGATGTTGATCGGATGCGACATGCGCCGGTGAGCGGTTGATGGTTTGGTTTGCAGAGGGATGGTAAGCAGGCGAGGCCATCGTCGTTTTTTCAGGGATGTCGTTTCGCAATGCAAAGAAGCGGCTCGGACGGAGCCTCGCCCTCCCGGTTTGTGTCAAAAAATATTAGAAAGATGAAGCGAATTATGCAGGCGGGTTTGTATCGACATTACAAGGGGAAGTTTTACACCGTCATTGGAGTCGCCCGTCATTCGGAGACGGAGGAGGAGCTGGTGGTTTATCGGACCGAGTATGGGGATCGCGGGTTGTGGGTGCGGCCGCGGGAGATGTTTGAGGGGGAGGTGGAGGTTGGTGGGGAGAGGGTGAAGCGGTTTGCAAAGGTGGAGGAGGGGAGTCGTGAGTTATGAGGTGGAGCAGTGGCAGTTCGGAATGATGCGGCGTGCTGCCCTCGTGGGGCGGATTTATTTCGTGGAGTTGTGGGCGCGATTCCCTCATCCGACCTCGAAGACTCGGCCACCTTCTCCCCGGGGAGAAGGATCTAACGGGGAGAAGTGATAGAGCTTTAGTAGCTGAATTGGACTTGGCTTCGGATGAGGACGCCTTCGAATTGGCCGTAGGAGAGGGTGTTGGCGGTGGAGCGGGCGTTGGTGTTGGTGCGGTCGGTGAGGGTGATCATGGTGACGAGTTCGAGGTATTTGTTGATTTGCCACTCGTTGCCGAGTTCCCATTCGCTGATGTAGACATCGGGGGCGTTGCGTTGGGTCTTGTAGCCACCGTCGTAGAAGGAGTAACGGGCGAAGGGCCAGAACTCGCCCCAGCGGTCGGTCTGGATGCGGTAGAAGAGCTGGGCGTAGCCGCCGCTGAGTGGAGCGACTTCGACGGCTGTCTGTGCGGCGTTGAGTGTGGGGCCTTGGCCGATGTTCCATTCGGCCTGAAAGCCTAGGGGTTGGGGATAATAGACGAAGGTCCAAGCAAGACGTTCATCGTGTAGCCCATCGGGGGCATTGGTGCTCCCTGTTCCTAAAGGTTGAACGGCAGGGCCTACACCAAGCGGGCTGATCGCTGCCGATCCGACTGTGTACTTACCGATGTAGCCCTGCATCGAGAGCTCCACGAGTTGGCAGTCGTTGAGCCAGAAGGGAAGTGTCGCGCGGGCGACGAAGTGGTAGTTTCCATTCGTTTCCAGCAGAGAACCCCCTTGTCCGTTGACGAAGCCGGCGCCGAGCATGCCATAGTTGCCCGACCCTTTAAGGTTATGTTCGTCGATATACTTGAAGATTTCCTGAACATAGGTCGGAGTGTAATAGAACAGGACACCCAGATCGCGTTCGTTACGAAAGGCTGAGTTGGTTGCATCCGCTCGGTCAAGAGGCAGGCGGTTGGACGATGATTGCAGGTTTTCCCAACCGTAGGGGACTTTCGATTGCCCGACACGGAAGCGGAACTCTCTGTCGTCATCAAGGTACAGATCGGTGTAGAAGTCACGGATCTGGCCAAAGAAGGTGTTATCGCTGCTACCGGGCGGCGTCACAGCGAAATCGGGCTGGAAGTAAATGGACATGTGATCGGTGACATCGCCCTGCAGGACGATCCGGGCTCGTCGCAGCGTAAATGTCTGGTCTTCGCCGACGCCCGAGTCACCAACTTCCTGAGCGGGGAAACTGCCGTCGGCCAGGTAAGCGGTCGCGTTATTGCGAACCTGGACGTAGCCACGAATGGTGTATTTGTCGTACCACTTCTTGGGTTTAGCGGCGTCTTCGATCTTTTTCTGAGCAGCTTTCTTATCCTTCTCCTCAAGTTCGTGTTCCAGTTCGAAGACACGATTCTCGGTCGATTCCAGACGCTTGATGACTTCCTGAAGCAGATCGTCATGAGCTTCCTCGACCTGCAACACAGATGGGGCAGCAGGGGAGGGGGGAGTGTCCAGGTCGACGGAACTGGATGCGGCTGTTGATGGAGCGGATTCGAGTTCCTGCGCGCGGACGTTCAATGTCGGGACGATGACTATCGCCAGCGCCAGCAAGAGGAGTCGGATGAGCATGATGAGTATTTCAATGCGATTGGAGAGGTGGCTTGAAGTGCGAATCGAGTCTTTAGGAGCTTGAGAAAAAAGAGAATGAGTGCGCGGAAATTCACAGAGGCTGAAGGTGTTATCGTCATAATCGTTAAAGTCGTTTGGCTTTTCAGATAAAATCGAGGGGAAGTCGGACAATTGCTGATTTCTGGTGGGCTCGGCTGCTCAAAAACAAATTCAAACCGAGTTGTAATCGCTTGTCAGGTCTTGTTTTACGCTGCGAGAAGGGGTTGAATTCCTATTGGTGGATGTTTATGTTAATGGTCTGACCAGTGCGTTCGGCGGTCGTCTCTGCATCGCCTTGCATTCCGAATTTGATTTCTTTTGCGGCCCACCCTTAGGAGTTGTGCATGTCGAATATGAATACGAGCCGTCGTGATGTGTTGAAAGCGGGAACGGTGGCGGGGATCGCTGCTGGTCTGGGGGCATGGCCGACGTTGGCGAGCGCCAATACGCTGAGTGCGAATGAAGAGCTGAGGATTGCGGTCATTGGGGTCCGTGGTCGTGGGAACGAGCACATCAATGGGTTTCAGGGAGCCAAAGGGGCCAAGCTGGTGGCTTTCTGCGACGCGGATACCGCTGTCCTGAATTCGACGACTGAGAAGTACGAGAAGAAGTTCAACACCAAATACGACAAATACGAAGACTATCGCAAGCTGCTGGACAATAAAGACATTGATGCGGTCACGATCGCGACGCCGAATCACTGGCATGCTTTGATGACGATCGATGCCGTCAAAGCTGGCAAGCACGTTTATGTCGAGAAGCCGGTCTGCCACAACGTTTGGGAAGGACGTCAGATGGTCGAGATCGTCAAGCAGAGTGACCGGGTCGTCGGGGCTGGTTTTCAGAACCGCTCTGATAAAGGGCTCATCGCGGCTTACGATTACATTCAACAGGGGAACATCGGGAAGACCCTGATGGGACGCGGGTTGTGTTACCGCAAGCGGGCTTCCATCGGCAAGCAGGATAAGCCTCTGACGCCGCCGAAGAGTGTCAACTACGATATGTGGCTGGGCCCAGCTGATGACGAGCCGATGTTCCGTCCGCAGTTCCACTATGACTGGCACTGGGTCTGGAACACCGGGAACGGCGATATGGGAAATCAGGGACCTCACGAGATGGATGTGTTGCGCTGGTTCCTGGGAGAGCCGATGGTGCATCCGAGCAAGGTCATGAGCTTTGGCGGACGCTTCGGCTGGGACGATGCGGGTAATACGCCGAACATGCAGATTGCTTCGATCGACTACGGCAATGGTGTGCCGGTGTATTTTGAAGTCCGCGATTTGTCGAAGACTCCGGATGGCAAGGACGGGGTCAACTTCAAGGGGCAGAGTGTCGACATCATTCTCACCTGCGAAGGGGGCGAATTCCGTGGCGGTCGTGGTGGTGGAGCGATCTACGATGCGGACGGCAAGAAGGTCAAGGAGTTCAAAGGGGACAGCGGCGGGACGCATATGCAGAACTTCGTTGACTGCGTTCTCTCGAACGATGGTTCGAAGCTGCGTTCGCCTTTGGAGAGTGCGTTCCTGTCGAGCTCGCTGTCTCACCTGTCGAACATCTCGACACGCTGTGGACGCGATGCCACGATGCAGGAGATTCTTTCGGCTGTCGGCCACGATGCGAATCTGACGGAAGCTGCGAGCCGCTTTGCGGATCATCTCAAGGCGTGGTCGGTTGATTACGAGAAGACTCCCTGGTCACTGGGACCGACGCTGACGTTTGATCCGGCTGCTGAGAAGTTCACCGCAGGTGAGAATCTCGAACTGGCGAATAAGATGCTGAAGCGAGAGGGTCGTGCGGGGTATGTGATTCCGACGGCGGTGAAGGGTTGAAAAGCGTTTTCACCACAGAGGACACGGAGGGGCACAGAGTCCTCCGGGGTTTCTGAGTAGAGAAATGATCGTGGGTATGGGGGTTCCTGTGCCCGCGATTTTTAGTATTGCGAGTGTTGAGCGTGTGTCTCTGAGGAGGTTGGAATGCTTCGACTGCTGGTCATTTCGCTGAGTTTATTTTCTCTCAGCGACAGTTTGGCGGCCGATGACCCGCGTGTCGTCTTCCTTGTCTCCGAGCCTGAGTATCAGACGGAAGTCACGCTGCCTGCGTTTGCGGAAGCGCAGCTCAAGCCGCTGGGTTATCACAGTGAGTTCATCTTCTCCTCTAAAGAGGATGCGAATCGTTTTGAGAATCTCGATGCGTTGAAGACGGCGGATGTTGTTGTCATTTCGGTGCGACGTCGGACACCTCCGATTGAGCAGATGGAGATAATTAAGTCGGTGATGAATTCCAAAGTCGGGCTGGTGGGGATTCGGACGGCTTGTCATGCCTTCAGTCTGCGGAATAAGCCGGCGCCGGAAGGGGAGGGGGAGTGGCCGACGATTGATGCGGATGTGTGGGGTGGGAGTTATACGAATCATTATCCTGTCGGGCCTGTTGCGACGATCAGACTCAATGACAAAGAAGCGGCACATCCCATTCTGAAAGGGATCACGACGACGTCGTTTCCATCACAGGGATCACTTTACATGGTCGCGCCGGTGAATGGGGATGCGACGTTGCTCGCGTTTGGGGAGATTGATGGTAAGCCTCGTGAGCCGATTGCCTGGACGAGACTTCGCGGGGAGCAGCGAGTGTTTTTTACTTCTTTGGGGCACAAGGCCGACTTTGAGCAACCTGCCTTTAATGCGATGCTGACGAATGCTATCGAGTGGGCGGGGCGTTTGAAGTAGGGCGGATCGTCCATTGGGTTACGTTTTACAGAACGAGTTTTTGTTTTTATTGAACGCGAATTGATGGTCCGCACAGCGGACCCTACGGGGGATAGCATGTCACGGTTTCAGCAGACGCGTCGTGGGTTTCTTCAGGGGACGCTGGCGGGGGTGGCGGCGAGTCCTCTTGTTCTTAATGGTGACTGGCTCAGGGCGCAGGCGCCTTCGAAGATGGTTAATGTTGGGTTCATTGGTGTTGGCAATCAGGGGATGAACCTGCTCAATAAGGTGTTGCAGTACAACCTCGCGAATGTGGTGGCGGTTTGTGATGTGAACGAGGGGAGTTTCGGCTACCGCGAGCCGTCGCATTTTTATGGGCGTGAGCCGGCGAAGAAGATTGTCGATGAGCACTTCGGCAAACTGCAGGGGAAGACTGACTGGAAGGGATGTCAGGCGACGGCTCTGTTTGAAGAGGTCCTTGAGAATCCGAATGTGGATGCGGTCATTGTGGTTGTTCCGGATCACTGGCATGCGGTGATTTCGACGATGGCTGCGAAGGCGGGCAAGGCGGTTTACTGTGAGAAGCCGTTGTCGTTGACCGTGGCGGATGGTCAGGAGATGGTGGACGCGGCTCACAAGTATAAGACGATTTTTCAGACGGGATCGCATGAGCGGTCCAATCCGATTTCGAAGTTTGTGTGCGACAAGGTTCTTGCGGGGGCGATTGGAAAGGTGACGCGTGTCGAGACGACGATTGGGCACAACAACAAGCCGACGCCCGGCCCGGGCTGGAAGCCGCAGCCGGTTCCTGCGACGTTTGATTACGAGCGCTGGCTTGGTCCGGCTCAGGAGGAGCCCTATCATCCTGAGCGCTGTCTGTATCGCTTTCGTTTCATTTATGACTACTCGGGTGGGCAGATCACCAATTTCGGTGCTCATTGCAATGACATTGCGCAATGGGGACTGGGGCGTGATTTGAGTGGGCCTGTGGAATATGAGTGTACAAGGGCGGTCTTTCCGGAAGCGGGATCGTTGTTCAACACGGCTCTGGAATCGACCGTGAAAGTTCGGTATGCCGATGGATTGGAACTGACCTGCACCAGTGGCAAGCCTGTCGTGCAGACTCGCTTTGAAGGAGAAGATGGCTGGCTGCAGACAGGTTATGGCGGGACGACAGCGTCGCGCAAGGAACTGCTCGAAGGGCTGCCCAATACGAAAGGGCAGATGGACGCGACCAGCCTGCACTTGAAGAACTTTTTCGACACGATCAAGGGGGAAGATAAGCTGCATGCTCCGGTCGAGATTGGTCACTCGTCCGCGACGATGTGTCACCTGATGAACATTGCGATTCGTCGTTTCCCGGAGACACCTTCCAAGGTTCTGAAATGGGATGCGAACGCCGTGAAATTCACGAACGATGACAATGCGAATGCGCTGCTCAGCAGACCGCGACGTGAGCCGTGGACGGTGGCGTAGGGGAGGGAAGCTCGTTCATCAGTCAATCGTGCGGAGACACCGACACCTGATTGATTGCAGCGCATATCGGATGGAGGTTGGTTGATGGATAGAATGAGTGTGGTCCTTGCCAGCACAGTTTTCTGTCGATGTGCGATCAATTGAAAGGACTTCGCGCGACCGTCAGGCGGGGAATAAGAATTGCGTTCCTTTGTAAATGCGAAACTGCTTTACTGAAAGGAAGCTCATGAAAATTGCTCTCGTCGCTCCTCTGATTGAAAGCGTTCCTCCCAAGACTTATGGCGGTAGCGAACGGATTGTTCACTATCTGGCTGAAGCACTGCTTGAAATGGGTCATGACGTGACCATGTTTGCGTCCGGGGACTCGCAGACGAGAGCCCGTCTCGTTTCGGTGGTCGCTGAGTCGCTGCGGCTTTCGAAGGTGCCGAGAGATCCTGTTATTTTTCATATGTTGCAGACGATGGAAGTCATGCGGCAGGCGGATGAATTTGACATCATTCACTTTCACGTTGACTTCTTCCACTACCCTCAATTGCGACAGCATCGCTATCCCCACGTGACGACGCTGCACGGTCGGCTCGACTCGCCGGACCTCGGTGCGATGTTCGAAGAGTTCTCTGAAATGCCTGTTGTGTCGATCTCGGATTCACAACGTCATCCGCTGCCGCAGGCAAATTATGTCGGGACTGTCTACAACGGGGTTCCTGCCTCAACTTACACATTTCGCGAACAGCCGGGGGAATATCTGGCGTTTCTGGGGCGTTTGTCGCCTGAGAAGGGGCCGGAGCGTGCGATTGAAATGGCGATCCGTATGGGGATGCCGTTGAAGATGGCAGCGAAAATCGACAAGGTTGATATCGAGTTTTTCGAAACGAAGATTAAGCCGTGGCTTGATCACCCGCTGATCGAGTACATCGGCGAAGTCAACGAGGAACAGAAGAATGATTTCCTCGGCAATGCGAAAGCGCTTCTGTTTCCGATCGACTGGCCGG